>Ga0299912_10000167_pt1 | contig 68783 bp, 69 predicted proteins | sample RVTome_2_FD_207667 | JGI IMG/M metagenome (GOLD analysis project Ga0299912, IMG submission 207667) | Soil microbial communities from uranium-contaminated site in the Upper Colorado River Basin, Wyoming, United States - RVT95D214 (version 2) ... | reverse complement strand
GCGCTAACTTTTCTTGGTGTCATTGTACCATGGACAGAATCATTGACTTTTAAGCAGGGCGCCAAGGCACAGCACCCGATACAGGCAACCGTTTCCAGTGTATACTCCAGGTCTTGAGATGTCTCCCCTTCTTTGATGCCGATAATTTGTTCTATTTCAGTAATAATCTGGGGTGCACCACGGATATGACAGGCAGTACCGCGGCAAATGGTTATGCGACATTTCCCTACAGGTGTTAGTTGAAAGCGTTTGTAGAAAGAAGCTACGGAATAAACTTGTCCGGGACTGATATCCAGAAACTCTCCGGTACGCTGGATAACATTTTCGGGTAGATAACCAAAGGTGTCCTGGATAGCAAGCAGGATGGGCACAAGTTTGTCAGAGCCTTTTCCATGTGCAGAAAGAATTTGTTCAACTTGTATGTCAATTTGACCAGCGTCCATTTTATATCCGTAATAGAATAGTCTCTTTTATAAACTTCATCATACACACCATGCTGTGCAAAGTGCAAGCTATTCGGAAGTAGTAAACTGCACTCACTAGTTTTCACATAGTTTCGTCAGGATTATCGATAGAGATGATAATGCCCCCTCCCATTGATGTGGTAAGGGGGCATTATAAATCAGATATAATCAGTAATATTAACTGTCCAGGATTGCTAGAGCCTCTTCTCTGTAAGCATTCATGACATAAGGAATACCGGTAACTTGAGCGCATTCATCAGTCAGCGACATCAGTTCCTTGCGGGAAATTACGGGAATGCTGAAGCATCTGGAACCAGCCATCAATTGTTGGAGGCCGACCTTTATCTTCTGACTATAGCTATAAATACCTACTGCTCCGAGCGGTATATTCTTCATCTCATTCGCGCCCACTAGGTTCTTGACTTCTTCGTAGCATACGAAGATTTCTTCCGGTGTAGAACCGAACTGCCCGACTGTATTTGGCAGTTTACCGTCAGTCAGCCACTGAGCGATATTCTTACCGACCATACCCGGAATCATCAGCGCGCGCCCCATACAGATGGCTTTAACGAAGGGTGAACCGAGTGCCAATGCTTTATAGACACCGTCTTCGCTGGAAAAACCGCCGGCAAATGCTAAGTCGGGTGGTCTCTCTCCTTTGTCTGCCAGTCGGCGCGCAAAGTCGTACGTCGCTGAGTGCAGGTATAAGGATGGGATACCCCACTCTTCCATCATGCGCCAAGGGCTCATACCAGTACCACCGGGAGCGCCGTCTACAGTAAGGAGGTCAATCTTAGCTTTCGAACCCCACTTGATTGCCATTGCCAACTCACGGAGGCTGTAAGCGCCGGTCTTCAAAGTGACACGCTTGAACCCGATGTCTCTCAGTTCCTTGATTCGAGCGTAAAAAGCTTCCTCATCGATGAAGCCAAGACGACTATGCCTTTCGAATTCTTTAATCGCACCAGCTTTGAAAGCAGCCTGATTGATTGGATTAGATGGGTCTGGTGTAATAATGTAGCCGCGTTTTTTCAGTTCCAACGCACGGTCCAGACTGGCAACCTTGATTTCGCCACCGATGCTCTTGGCGCCCTGCCCCCACTTCAGTTCAATTGTATCCAGCTTGTGCTTTTTAAGAACATATTCTGCGACGCCAAGACGTGAATCCTCGACGTTGCACTGCACAAGGATTTCGCCCATCCCACGATGATAGCGCCTGTAGATTTCGATTCTGCGGTCCATATCGGGTGACAGGGTGACTTTACCTTTGGAATCGCGTTCCAGCTTGGGGTCAATACCGCAAACATTTTCACCGCAGACCAAGGTGACGCCGCTGATAGCCGCGCCCACGGCAAAATGCTCCCAGTTCTTGCGGGCGATCTCCGTAGAACCGAGTGCACCGGTGAAAATGGGCATGCTCATCTTTACTTTTTTAGTCCAGCCGTATTCGGTTTCGGTGTTGACGCCAGGAAACGTAGCTGTATCCGGATCACCGATCACGCCAGGTGGCAAACCACGAGCACCCAGGGCATAACCCTGAATATTCAGATGGGAGTAATCGACCGGATAGTCTTTGTCTGCCCCGGCAGTTATTTCACCAAATGGTCCTGGATAGATGAGTTCGCGACCACGGAAAGTTGCTTTAAATACTTCGCAGTTGCCGGTGCAGCCGTCAATACAACGACTGCACAAACCACTCATCGGTACGACACTCCTGGATCGATTTGCTGTTCTAGTCGCATCATTAGAATTGGGTCTTTGCAGATTCATGTGTTGATACTCCTCTTATTTGGTTATTTTGGTATTTATAGGGGTGTTATTTCCCCTTATATCTGGACAGTTATTCCTTTTGATTTCAGATATTTTTTAGCATCAGGGATGGTGATTTCGCCAAAATGAAAGACTGAAGCACAGAGAACAGCCGATGCTTTACCAATGACCACAGCGTCGTAGAGATGCTCTAGCTTACCAGCGCCTCCGGAAGCCGTCACAGGAATACTCACGGCTTCAGCTACTGCTTTCGTCATTTCCAGGTCATAACCTTCTTTGGTACCATCGGCGTCTTTGCTGGTAAGTAAAATCTCGCCGGCACCGAGTGATTCTACTTTCTTCGCCCAAGTAACGATGTCGATTCCGGTTGGACCTTCACCGCTTCTGATAACAACTTCCAGACGGGGTGAACGGCTTCCTGCAGAATTCTTTTTGCCATCGATTGCCGCGACAAGATGGTCGCGCCCGAACTTTTTCACTGCCTGCGAGATAAGTTCAGGATTATTCACAGCTGCGGTATTGATGGATACCTTGTCGACGCCGATATCAAGTAGCGCTTTCATATCGTCCAAGCTGGCGATGCCTCCACCAACTGCAAAGGGGACAGTAGTGACATCCCGCACTTTCTTTACCCACTCTAATCGTGTCTTCCGGTTCTGGATAGTTGCATAGATGTCAAGGAAGACGAGTTCGTCGGCGCCCTGTTTGCAGTACGCCTTTGCCGCTTCTACAGGGTCGCGAGCGTCTTTGAGATTAACGAATTTTATGCCCTTGACAACTCTTCCCTCTCTAATGTCTAGGCAGGGAATAACTTTGATAATTTTCATTTGACTCCTCAAGTATTAAATCAAGTCACTGATTTTAATGAGACTCTCATAATCCATGACAGTACTCATAGCATGACTCTCAGCTTCGATACCAGCTTCCTCGGCGGCTGCTACCGGATTCAATCCACCGATGAGAATCATACCTATGCGGTTCAATTCTACTGGGACCTCACAGACAGGTTCGCTCGCATTACCCATGATGAGCATACCATTTATTCCTGCCAGTTTGAGTTTTGCCATGACATCACCCACAATAGGACGGCAGATGGCAGGAATTTCTCGATAGTTCGCTAGAATTTTACCATCGCCTTTCCGTATTACTTCGCCAACAGCAGTCATTCTGGCGCGGATAAAGACTTCAGAAGGGTCCATAGAAGAGCCAGCATATTGGATTAGTTCCACGAAACGGACAGGTTTGTTATCTCGAATTTCCAAAATGCCACCGAAGCGCGAATCCGTGGGAACACCTGCCTTGAGTAAACTACCATTAACCACAATACTGCAAACGGTTGCCAGTGCCACTTTCCCGCGCGGAACAATGGCATCGCCAAAGCGTTCTCCTTCTCTAGCCATAGCGACAAGATTGCTGACACACCAGCCTTTTTCAAAAGCAGGTTTCATAAAACGCAGTGCCTCAGCAAACTTCTCTTTGGGGAAATACGATATATTAACGGGTACCAGTCCAGAATGTTTTTCCATGTCGAAATTGGTACGGAAGGCTAATAGTTCAATGCGGGAGATTGCGAATCCAACTTTGTCTCGAACTAGGGCATGTTTCAGTTCTTCAAGACCATCATCGGTAATGAGTCGCCCATCTCTGCCGATAAGTCGCGTTAGTCGACGCTCATCCATGAGTTTGAGGTGGTAGCGTACAGCGCGTTCACCGAGTTCAATACCTAGTGCTTTTAATTGTTGCGCGATGACGCGGGCGCCAAGCGGGATTTTAGAATCGCTGAGGATTTTGAGGATAGCGATGACTTTACGTTTAACTTCCTGTGTATCCGAACCAATCATATTACTTATTCACCTAACGGCAACCGTTTGCCGATTACTAGCTACTAATAATAAACAAATAATAGATGATTGTCAACGACGTTATACTTAGCAGTTAATAGACATACGTGTATGCAAGGGAACTGCAATGATGCTATTCACATAAGATAGAAGATACAAGCTATATTGACTACTTATGTTGATTGTGCTGGCGGTTGGCTTGTCTCCACATTGGGTTGCTTTTTCGCATACACGAAAAAGACTACCAGTAATGCTATACCTATAATAGTACAAGCGAGAGTAAAGATGAAAAGTGGCTGCGTCAATCTCTGCATGATAGGCGAAATAATGTCAAATACATATTCGGGTATATCACCTTCAACAAATCGCTGAATGAATTCCGGTCTACCGATTATGTTCCTCAGAATGAGCACGCCGATCAGCTCAATAGCGCCGTAAACAAGGAAGACGATACCCAGGTTAAGGGTAGATCCTCGAATCGAGCGGTGGATGAGAACGAGACTACCAATGATAAGCAGAATCAGTAATATCAGGCTCCAGTAAATAAATCGTGATAGTGTTATGTACGGGCGTACTTCATTACGGACTTCTGTTACACTAGTCGATGTTTCATCAATACCGTCACGCGCTTCTGTCAATCCATTCTGAGCTGAAGTCAGTGCTTCTTCAATAAGCTGCGGTAAGTCCTCGCCCAGTATAGTAGAGTCGATGTTAAAGCTGGTCGGGATAGAGCTCTGTGCCGAAGCCCAATAGGTTTCATACGCCTGGTCGATTTGTGCTGGGGTAGCTGTAGCCAGTGCAGGCGGAAGCTGGCGTAGAAAAGCTTGCTTGACAATCGGTTTAGCTACAGATAAAGCAGTAGTCCATGGAACCGGGATATTGAAACTCGGACGGATACCAAGCAGGTAATCTGCAAACGGGTCGGCAACGGAAGTCAAGCTTGTTTTTACTGCCGGTTCCACCGCAGCAATAATCAGGTCGACTTCGTTGCTGTTAAGCGTAATCCCTTGCGGTAGGACCAAGCCCTGCTGGTCGACTAGCATATCTTTCAAAATAGGCTTGACATCTAGAGCGTTAATCATTTCTGTTACAAATTCTTTGTTTATAATGTTTTGCCGTGAGATGCTTTTCAAATTGATAGTTTGAGCATCACCCAGTAGATATTTAAAAACAGGGTCGGAAGCGGTAACTACCCCTTTTTTTAACGTTGGCTCAAGTTTATCGAGGGTCGTACGCAGTGATTTCTGAAGGGCATCTTCCGTTCCACCGCTTGAGGTTATCTGCTCTTGCACTGCCTCATCTACAATCTTGGAAATATCAATCTTATCGAGAACGGCATTAACGAACTCTGCATTCATAAATGAGTTGCCAAGAGTCTTTTTTAAATTGGGTGCATTTGCTCTACCGAGTAAATAATCATACATGTCTCGGATAGCAGTATTGGCATTCTCTTTTAGTACAGGCTCGATTTCATCAATTGTATTGACGATGGCATCAGTCAATTCTTGGGGGAAATCTTCATTAAATAACTGGGTACCTGTCGGGGTATTGACCTTAATTGACCAAATCTGTTGATCTTCAAGTATCTCGCGGGTGATTTCCGAGAAGTCGATATCATTGATGACACCAGTGATAAATCCGGGGCTAAGAGCAATTTGATTAACAGAGAAAGCCAGTCCAAAGATAGAAAGTAGAATGAACAACAGGAAACTGAGTAGAACAATCCCGAACATTTTCATGATTGTGTGTGATTATAGGTGAATTTTGCAGAAAAGTCAAAGAAGTGAGCGTGATATAATAGATTAAGTAATGAAAGACTACTACCAGATTCTTGGCGTACCTGAAAATGCCAGTCAAGATGATATCAAAGCCGTCTTCCGCAAACTTGCTTTCCAGTACCACCCGGATGTAAATCCTGGTAGCGAAAAAGAGGCAGGCGAGAGATTTAAAGAGATCAATGAAGCATATGGTGTTCTTGGTGATATCGCTAAGCGACAGCAATATGACTTTGCTCGACAATCTGGTTTTGTGGGTACGGGCGCTCAGGGATTCGACTATAACCAGGCGGATATATTCCGGGACATTTTCTCAAATCCGGTATTCGTTGACGAAATGAACCGGATGTTTCAGCAGGCAGGGCTGCGGTTCGGACAGGATTTTCTGAATCAGACATTTTTCAGAGGACAGGGTACCGCCTATACTTTCGCCTTCGGACCGGGTGGATTCCGTCGGGATACTTATAATTTCGGAAATGCACGAACTGGCCATCCAGAACCCCTTAATCAAGCTGCACCGGTACATAAACCGGGATTGATGGATAAACTACTTCTGAAAACTATGTCTGGACTGACCCGTTTCTCACTCCGCACGCTTTTTGGTATTGAACTTCCCAAGCCATCCAGAGCAAGGTTGGACGAATGGCACGAGCTTGAACTAACTGCATCCGAGGCGAAAACTGGCGGGGAAAAACAAGTAAAGATTAAGCGTGGTTGGCGAAATAAAAAATTGATGGTCAAAATACCGGCAGGGGTAAAAACAGGCACGGCTATCCGCCTTAAAGAGATGGGGAAAAAGGAAGGCAAAGAGACTGGTGACCTTTATTTGCGGATTAAAATCCTCGGGGAGCCTGATGGACTATTGAATAAGTAACCGGGACGAAAAAGTTACTCAGCATAACTACCAACTTTCAATTAACAAATTCCAAACAATACAGAAATAATAAATTTCCAAACTTGTGAATTACCGGTTCACCACCAGATTTGCCAGGTCCCAGCAGTATTCGTAGAGATGCATGCCCTTGCTCATCGCCAGTAGTTCACCATCAGCCACACCGATTTCAGAAGCCATATATTCTTTAAGTAATTGTATCGCAGCCAGATTTGAAGGGAAGCCTGCCCAAAGGTCCCACGAGCGGAAATAGACGTAAAAGACAAGTCGTTTGTCACGGATACGGGTGTCGATACCTCTCAAACAGGGCGGGTCGGTAAGGTAAATTGATTGGGCATCGCCGACTGCCATGTATGCCTGATTGGTATTGAAGCCATCCTCTTTGTACATCTTGATAACTTCTGCGATTTGTTTTTCCAGATATTGCCCGTAGGTATATTGTTCACCTTCTGCTTTATGCGCCGTCATCAGATAGGGTAGGTAATTATCGATATATTCATTGGTGGTAGGAGCAGGCACACCCTGGGGCACATCGGGGAGCAGGGGTCGGGTACCCGGGTATTTTATCTGAACAACAGCAAGGTCGAGCTCTTTACGACGTTGACCGGCATAACTACCGCGGTCGATTTTATACTCGTAACCTGTCGTTAAGGTTTTTTGCAGGCAAAGGAACCAGGCTTCAGAAAGGTCTCTGGCTTCAATTACGGAAATCTGCACAGTACGCTCCTTTAACAATTATTAACTACATCGTCAGTGTTGGAACATGTATGGGAAGAAGCTCTCCTCACTCCAAGGTTGCCACGTCGTTGCACTCCTCGCAATGACAAACTCATATTTTATTATGTTGAATATCCATCGTTCAAGTTTGTCATTTGCGGAATAATGAAAGAAACCGGTCTTCGTACTCTTCGAATAAGCCCCAGCGGTCAAGCTCTTCTTTGAGCTCGCGAGGCTCGCGTTCACCTTTGCTTACCTGGCGGAAGAGTTCATCGATTCGATATCGGACTTCAGATGGTACACCTTTTGTATCTACATCAAGTAGACCACGTGCTCCCATTTGACTAACATTGTCGCCAAGAGAGCGGCTGGTCATCTCGAATGCGAATTTAATAAGCGCCACATCCCATAACTCATCGATACCTTTAATCAGTGCGGTCAGGGGGTCGCCACGCTGGCTGATGTCTGCCTTAAGTTTTTCTATCACCGAAAGCAAATTATTAGAAACAATGTTTAACTCCTTCGGCTCATTCCGGTAGGAATAGAAAAGACCAGGTGAGTGGTGACCGTAGGTCTTTATGAGATAGTCAAAATAGCGGCGCGCGTTAACGCTGAACCCTTCCAATGAGGAGAGGTAGTAGGGTGTCACGATACGTGGTCTTTCCGCAATTACTTTGCCCTCGCGGATAACTGTCTCCGACGTCTGAGGGGACAATTCGGCGTAAACCGGTTCCGTAACGAGGAAGTAGTGGATATTTGTAATCCCAAAGGTATACAGGTTTTGCTTCGGCGCCAGTATGACTTCTGTACGTGCTACCGCTTCCCTGATTTGTTCTTCGTTAATCTCCACTTCCCGTCTTCCCCTTACTGGTTCTATCAGGCTATTTCGATGAGTTCTTTGCGGTATTCAGTGAGGTGGTTAATATATTGCTGTTCAAGCTGTACCAGGACGTGGCGCCATTCCTCCTGGAACTGGGGATGCTGTTCGAGATTCACATTTGGATTTACTCTGACATTTGCACCGTACTGCTGTTGCATCGCCTGCTGGAGCTTGGCGGCGAACTGAACTTTAACCTGTTCGTAAGCCTGCTTTCTCTGCTGTTCACCCTGCTCATTATAATGATTAAAAACATATCGGAACTTGCTGTAGATATTCTCTACGCCTGATTTGTCTTTTTTCACCAACTTTATGCCATCCATTGCTTTACGGTTAACTTTTTTGATGTTATCGTTACGCGGCAAGTCGATACTTCTGGCAAGCACCTCGACCACACCCTGGGTCACGAATTTCCGTTCGGGGTCTTTATATTTGTTAAGTTCGGAAAGAATATTGACGTCTTCTTTAAGAAATTTTGCGCCTAATTGTTCGCCAACGGGGAAGACTTTCCACTTGACGCGCTCTTCAGGTGTGGCATCCTCGATTTTCGAAATCTTCTCCATGGCAATCTCAAAGGCACTCTTGATGTCTCCCATGATACTCCTCCGGGTACAAACTAATGATTATCCTGCACCTTGAATTATACAGGATATGGTAGAAGGCATAAAGGATTAATTCCTGAATCAGGAGCACTAAATCTCGATAATCTCAAAACGTGTGAAAATTACTTATTCTCCCATGACTGATTTCCCTGATACGGTGATAAATCATTGACAAAGTTATTGACACACGTAGTATAATACTAATGAGTATTACAATTTAGTATGCATAATTTATGTGATTATTGTATTTGTAGGAGGAGGAAATGGTTACGAAGATGGGGAGACTAACAGCAAGTGTCCCTCAGGACATTATTGAAGGCACTGATGAAATTGCCGCGGCGACAAAAACAAGCCGCAGTAAAATTATTGCCGATTGCTTAAGGGAAATGATTAATACAAGGAAACGCCAATTACTAATTGATGGCTATAAGGCGATGGCAAAAGAGCATAACGACTTCGCTAAGCTGTCAGAGAATGCCGCTAGAGAAGTTTTGCCTGATTGGAAATAACAATGAAAACGATAAAACGCGGCGAAATATACTGGGTGGATTGGGGTAAAGGCAAGGGTAGCGAGCAATCCGGCGTGCGACCGGCACTCATCATCCAGAATGACATCGGGAATGAGGTGAGTCCTAATACCATTGTGGCTTCACTGACCACAGCACCAAATAAACCATTCCCTTTTCTAGTCCATTTTAAAGCCAAGGAAAGTGGCTTGCCCGAAGATAGCACAGTTGATTTAGCATCAATAGTAACGATTAGTAAAGCCAGATTGGGCGATAAGTGCGGGCAACTGAGTAAAGATAGGATGCGGGAAGTGAATGTGGCGATATGCATTAGTCTGGGGATAGAGTAGATATATTATTCTTGACTGAATATTAACAAGGGTATAGTATAGCTGAAAAGCATTAAAAGGGTAAAGTGTATCTCAGAATGGCAGATTTAACTCCAAAAATTCTTGAACCTATCCGCCGTGCCTTTCCGGCTGAAAAATCAAAAGCATGGCACTATAAAATCCACCCTTATTACACCAAGCAACCTTCTAATGTAGTTGGCGAATACATTAAACATTTCTGTCCTGAAGGTGGTCTGGTAGTCGATCCATTCTGTGGCAGTGGTGTTACCGCCATTGAAGCCCTTACTAATAGACGGCGGACGTTATGCCTCGATTTAGACCCTTGGGCAGTATTTATAACCAGACAGACATGTATAGCGCCTGTTGACCTCGATGCCTATTGGGAAGCCTACAAACAGATTGAAAAGAAAATGAAGCCAACTATGGAGTTTGTGCGTAAAGCTTCACCTAAAGAACTTGAAGACTACGAATTAAAAGAGTGGTATCCAAAAGGAATCAAACTTCCCTCAAATGCCGACAGGGGTTATGTAGAAGATTTATTTGGAAGAGCACAACTTATATCACTTGCCCATTTACATAGCCAAATACTGAAAGTTAAAGACGATAAAATAAAGCAGCTTCTACTGTTTGTATTTTCAGGTATATTAGCACGTGCAAGTATTACATATGGGGTAGATTCAAAGCGAGCAGGTGGCGGAGATAGCGCTATATTCAAGGTTTATCGTTATTGGGTACCTCCATCACCTGATTACCGTGATATTTGGGGATTATTCGCAACAAGAGCAAAATTAGTTGCAAATGCGAAAAAAGAAAGTAATGCTCTCTTCGGTGATTTTTCCCGTGAAGGTGAAACATTTAGTATATATAACGAATCTGCGGAAAATCTCCTGAAATATGTGGGTAAAGAGACTGTGGATTATATCTATACCGACCCTCCTTATGGTGCTCATATTTCATATCTGGATCTGAGTACAATGTGGCATGCTTGGCTTGGTTTTCAAGTGCCACCTGAAAGGAGAGCACGAGAAGCTATTGAGGGTGGGGAATTGCAGTTTGATGAAAAACATTATCTGGGAGTTCTCCAGAAATCCTTTGAACAAATGTTCCACTCATTGAAAGATGATGCGTGGCTATCTCTAGTTTTCCATCATAAACAAACCCAATTATGGTACTCGATTCGGGATATGCTGCGTTACATTGGATTCAAATATGTAAATTGCGTAGCTCAACCGTTGGCAAAGCAGACATTTCATAAAGTTAAAAATCCGCTACGCGTCTTGGGTGAAAGTCTCATTCTGAATTTTCAGAAGTCTGCCACACGCAAAATTATGGAACCGATACCTTTGCCGGTGGCTAATGTCATCAATAATGCGGCAGAGCGTGCCATTGTTCGCGAAGGTGGAGCGACCACCGAAGAAATCCTGAGAGATGTCGTACCTGAACTCTTTGAGGCTGGTTTGATGATTGACGCGGCATCAAAAAGCATGAATGATATTCTGGCAATGCTGGAGCAGGATTTTGAGCTAGGTTTGGATAACCTGTGGCACCTTAAAAGTGGACACAGAATTGGCTATTTTATACCACCGCGAGAACGCATCCGCTACTATGTAGTCAGTTATTTACGTAAGGGTAAAGCAAGCTTTGACAGTATTATCACCACTGTGCTCCCGCTGCTGATTAATGGTCATCAACCCACTAAGGAAGATATTGCCGATGTCCTGAAAGAGGTAGCTATTTCACGGGATGGAATAAACTGGCAATTGAAGGACCCGTCTCAGCAAATAATTCAAACAGTCTTACCTTTGATGGTTACAGATATGCCAGAAGATATCCCTGATATGCCCGCAGGCACACCACACAATGAAAAAATCTTCCGCCTTGCCTTGCTCTGTAACAAAGTAGGCTTGGTGCCGTATATCGGCAAACAAGAAAGAAATGACCCGATGTTTTCTTCTCTAAAACCGTTGACGTCATTGAATATTAAAGCTGAACCCGGGCAAATGAGACGCATTGAGCAGATAGACATTATTTGGGCTACCACAGATGGCAAGCCGGTATGGGCATTTGAGATTGAAGAGCACACGACGATACTTAGCGCATTAGAAAGATTTGTTGCGCTTCTCTCGGCGGTGCCTGACATCGGCATGAATCATCAATTAACCATAGTTGCACCAAAATCACGCAGGAGAAAAGTCCAACAGGAACTTACTACTTCTTCGTACATTGGGCATCCTCTGTATATGGAAAACAAGGTCAGTTATTTGTTCTATGATGCCTTAGAGTTCGCCTTTAACAAATTTTTGCGAAAAAGAAACGTGAGTATGAACGAGCTTCACTTATTTTGTAACATACCCAACACTGAGCAAACCGAAATTAAGGGAAAGACTTCTTTACTATAAACTCCCCAAAGCATAGACAGTTTGGAATTTCGTATTTTTCCTTCTCCTTGTCTTTGTTCTCCCTGGTGCTATAATCTATCTGTGACAGCGGACTTCGAAATTCTAAATCATACCGCAGATATCGGCATCATTGCCCATGGAGAGGACATCTATAGGGTATTTATTAATGCGGCGAAGGGGCTTTTCAGTCTCATCATCGACGCGCAAGAGGTGAGTGTAAGAAAGTACCGGGAGATTGAGGTAACAGCCCCCGACCGAGAAGCCTTGCTGGTCAACTGGCTGAACGAATTGATTTACCTTGTGGATGCTGAGGGGGCGCTATTCAGGGAATTTGATATTCTTGAAATAACAGAAACAAAGCTCAAAGCAAAATGCTACGGAGAGAAAATTAATTCTAAAAAACACCATCTTCAGCGTGAGGTAAAGGCGGCGACCTATCATCAATTGAAGATTGAGCAATCAGCAGAAGGATGGCGGGCGCAGGTAATTTTTGATATCTAGAAGAGTCGAGAAGAAATTTTGAATGACGTCCCCCTTTGACAAGGGGGACAAATGGGGATTTTCAGCTCCGAAATCCCTCTCAATCTCCCCTTATCAAGGGGAGAGGAAAATAATTATGGGAGTCAGGTATGGCGGCACCGTGGCAGGGTGTACTGAATAGAATAGACGATTACCGGTGGGAAATCCCCACCAGCTATAAAGATGGCATGAGAGTGCCGGGACTGGTCTATGCCAGCGAAGCGATGCTCAGCCATATATGGGAAGAAAATGTTTTTGACCAGGTGGCGAATGTAGCATTCCTGCCAGGTATTGTCGGGCGGTCTCTGGCGATGCCTGATATCCACTGGGGTTATGGTTTCGCCATCGGGGGTGTAGCGGCGACAAGGATTGAGGATGGGGTGGTTTCACCGGGTGGTGTGGGATTCGACATCAATTGTGGTGTTCGGCTCCTCCGCACCAACCTGATGGAAGCAGAAGTCCGTCCTAAAATCGAACGTCTTGCTGATGAAATTTACCATAACGTGCCCTCAGGTGTGGGGTCAAAAGGCAAACTGCGGGTCAATGAGAAAGAATTGAATGATGTCATGGCGAGGGGGAGTCGCTGGGCGGTGGAACATGGCTATGGAGAACCGGCGGATGTCGTAACGACTGAGGAATCCGGTTGTATCAAATCTGCCGACCCTGATAAAGTTAGCAAACGGGCGAGAGAACGCGGTACTCCACAATTGGGGACGCTCGGTTCTGGCAACCACTTTCTTGAGATTCAGAAGGTGGATGAAATCTACGACCAAGAAGCGGCGGTAGCGATGGGGATTCATGAGAAGGGGCAGGTGCTGATACTGGTGCACAGTGGCTCGCGCGGACTGGGACATCAGGTTTGCACCGATTATGTTGCCTTGCTGGGGCAGGCTGTGAGAAAATACGGAATTAACTTGCCTGACCGTCAACTTGCCTGCGCGCCAGTAAAATCACCAGAAGGACAAGCATATCTGGGAGCGATGGCATGCGCGGCAAATTACGCCTGGACAAACCGCCAGTGCATTGCGCACTGGGTACGGGAAGCCATGATGAAGGTCTTACAAAAAGGACCGAGGGAACTGGGACTGGAGCAAATCTGGGACGTGGCGCACAATATTGCCAAGATAGAAGAACATTTAGTTGACGGTAAAAAAATGACGGTCTGTGTCCATCGGAAGGGCGCCACGAGGGCATTCCCGGCAAACCATCCGGCTCTCCCTGATATTTATCGCAAGGTCGGGCAGCCGGTGCTGATACCCGGCGATATGGGACGATACTCATTTATTGCAGTAGGCACAGATATCGCCATGAAAGAAACCTTTGGTAGTACCTGTCATGGTGCAGGGCGTGTGATGAGCCGGACCGCGGCTAAGAAAGGCGTGAAAGGCTGGGATGTGGTGCAGGCGCTAGCTAAAAAAGGTATCACGGTGAGGGCGGCGAGTATGAGCGAACTACCAGAGGAAGCCTCGGAAGCATATAAGGATGTGGGTGAGGTCATTGAGGTTGCCCATAAAGCTGGTATTTCAAGGAAAGTTGTGAAAACATCACCGATTGGTGTGATCAAAGGATAAGATGTGATGCCATTCATTGCTGTTTGGGAGATAGGGAGATGAAAAAAGATGCCGTAAAGGACGTCTGGAATGCGAATGCCGAATTCTGGGATAGCCGGATGGGAGAAGGTAATAACTTCCATAAAACACTTATCGAACCTACTCAGTTAAAAATGCTCGATATCAAGCCGGGACAAAAAATTCTGGATATCGCTTGTGGCAATGGACAATTCGCGCGGAAAATGGCACAGATGGGAGCAAAGGTAACCGGTGTCGATTTTGCGGAGAAATTGATCGCGATTGCCAGGGCAAAAGGTAATAAGGATGTTAATTATAAGGTGATAGACGCCACTAAAACCGCTGATTTGCAGAAGCTATCAGGTACAAAGTACGACGCTATCGTGTGTACGATGGTATTCATGGACATGAAAGATATTAAAACATTTATTAGATTTTCCCCCACATTACTCAAGAAAAATGGGAGATTCGTTTTTTCTTTGTGTCATCCTTACTTCAATTCCGGAGAGTTTTTTCTGGTGCATGAACAGGATGAAGCTAATGGTGAGGTGACAAGCAATTACTTCGTAAAAGTTAAAAACTACCTGTTGGGAAAAAGCTATCTGGGAGTAGCGATAATAGGGCAACCTGAACTGCAATACTACTTCCACCGTCCGCTTGCCACAATTCTGAGTTATTTCTTCCAGAATGGTTTTGTGCTGGATGCTTACGAAGAACCTTCATATAAAATAATTACTAATCCTGCAAGTATGCATGAGAACGTATACCATAACATTCCACCTGCATTAATTTGCAGGTTGAGGTTAACAGGTAGAGTATAAAGTACATTATCCCCTTTTGAAAAATGGGTTCATTTTGAAGGTTCACCTTAAAGGGACAGGGGGATTTTCTAATGCTAAATCCCTCTCAATCTCCCTTTTACAAAGGGAGAGGTTTATAATATCGGAAGGAGTTTAACAATACTCATTGACCAGTAGATTCAAGAGTTTGATATTTGAAATGTTAGTTTAAGGAGCAAAAGGACATGTACGACGATATTCTCCAGACTATCGGTAATACTCCTCTGGTAAGGATAAACACGCTCAATCCCAATAAGAAAACTAGTATTTATGCCAAGATCGAGGGCAATAATCCCAGTGGAAGCATTAAGGACAGAATTGCATTAAGCATGATTCAACAGGCTGAAATAGAGGGCAAATTAACAAAGGGAAAAACGATTATCGAGCCAACGTCCGGGAATACCGGGGTAGCCCTGGCGATGATAGGCGTATTAAAAGGGTATGAAGTCGAAATCGTAATGAGTAATGCCGTGTCTGTTGAGAGAAGACAAATGATCAAGGCATTTGGGGGCAAAGTGACCCTCACGGATGGTAAATTAGGTACAGATGGAGCTATCCGGAGAGCTCGGGAACTGGTCAAAGAAAATCCCGGGAAGTATTTTATGCCCGATCAGTTTTCCAACGAATACAATAAAATCACGCATTACCAGACAACAGGAGAGGAAATCTGGAAACAGACAAATGGCAAAATAGACTATTTTGTATCAGCCCTGGGCACATCCGGCACAATTATGGGTGTAGGTAGAGTTTTGAAAGAGCATAATCCTCAAATCAAGATAGTTTGTGCACACCCTGTTAAAGGTCATTACATTCAGGGACTGAAGAATATGGAAGAGGCAATCGTGCCATCGATATACGACCCGTCAAAGATCGATATCACCATTATGGTTGAGACTGAAGCAGCCTATGAGATGACCCGACAAATTGTCGCCAAAGAAGGGATTTTCGTGGGAATGAGCAGTGGCGCCGCTATGTATGCAGCTGTTCAAATTGCCAAGCAAATAGATTCTGGAACGATCGTCGTAATCTTCCCGGATAGGGGAGAGAAATATTTAAGTACAAAATTGTTCAAAGAATAAAGGATCAGCGCAATTTCTTAGCTATTAAACGGAGAAAATAAACATTGGTCACGATTCGAAGTAACATCATAACCATCACGAAAGACAAGCGAATCGACTCACTAGAAGAATATTAGGTATCCTATGCTCGGTGGCAATGGTGTGACCAAGAATTAGCGTTTCGTTGAGTGCTCTTAATATCTATAATTCAATTGTTTGTTGTCATGATTGGAATACTAGGCACAAAAAGAGGATAACCAATTAAGTTATCCTCTTATATCTCACCAACACGCCCCAGCCTTGCCAGGATTGCCGTAGAGTCTGTATGACCGTTGGGCAGTAAAAAAACCTGTCAGTGGTAAACAGTATAGGTAAGTCTATATGCTGCCGCAACAAGTGTGTTTGCGTTATATAGAACTATAGCATAACGACCCGGAATCTCAGCATTGAACGTGAAATTTGCACCCAAATTTTTCAGCATTTTACCATTGGGGTCGTACAGAGTGACGCTAAAATATGGTCCCCAAAACTCACCTTGTACCCAATCAAACTGATTGAGTTCTATTGTAACGTTAACAGAACCCCCACCCCAGATAGTCTGAGTATCAGTAACTGTCGGAGCTGCAGTAAGTTCTCTGAAATACAGTGTAACTAACTTGTCAGCATCCATCGTTACTGTTGTCGGATTCACGTTGTCGTCAGCTGTACCACTCCAATGATCAAAGGTATAGGGAAACATCGTTGCTTTTGCGGTTATAGTTACCACGCTCCCTGTATCATGCACTCCATTGTCTGGGCTAACACTCGCTCCCACACCGGGCGGCACACTTATTTTAAGGCTGCAAATCTTGGTGAAATATGCAGTAATAGTCTTGTCGCTATCCATGATAATGTTCGCTGTGTTTACGGTTTCTGTGACACTCCCTCCCCAATGGTCAAATCTATAACCGCTTGCGGGTGTAGCAATAACTTTAACTTGAGTCCCCGCTTCAAATGTACCCCCGTTTGGTTGAATGGTACCACCACTAAGAGAAGGCTCAATTTTTAGGTTGTATGTTATTTTGGTAAATTGAGCAACTATCTGTTTATCAGAATTCATTTTTACCGTTAGTGGATTCGTGTTTCCTGAAGCCGCACCTGCCCACCCGTTAAACTTATAATTCTTTGCTGGAGTTGCCACAATGGTCACTTCACCTTTGAAATAGCCACCTGAAGGACTGACACTACCTCCTTCGTTCGGAACTGCTGATGTAGACAACTGATACTCTGGTGAGCAACCTGTTAAAAATACAATCATAGAGATTGTTATTATAGTTAATAGTACAGGTACTTTTTAATGTTACAAGACTTAATACCCCGACCGTAAGGTCGAGGGAAGTTTATTTCTATAGAACTGAATGTTTCAGATTATCTTCGCCCAATTCTGTTACCTTATAACCTTGCTAAAACGCTTTACTCCTGTCTATAATAAGCAATCATTTATGAGCGGGGAGAGAAAAAATAATGAGACATTCAACAATCATCGGCAGTGGTTTTTATGTTCCACCAAAGGTGGTTACCAATGATGATCTTTCCAAACTGATGGATACCTCGGATACCTGGATTCAAGAGCGCACAGGCATCAAAGAACGCCGGATGGCTGATGATGGCATTGGAGCAGCAGACCTTGCTAAGATTGCCACTGAGCGTGCGCTCGCAGATGCAGGTCTGACCACCGGTGATATCGACCTCATTATTTTCGCCACACTTAGTCCCGATTTCTTCTTCCCGGGCTCGGCTTGTATCCTTCAGAAAAAGATGCCAGGTTTCGGCACGATTCCCGCCCTTGATATCCGCCAGCAGTGTACCGGTTTTATTTATGCACTTTCAATCGCCGATAGCTTTATCCGTGTGGGAGCTTATAATAAGGTCCTTGTTATTGGCGCGGAGGTACATTCAGTTGGGCTTGACTACTCGACGCGGGGGCGTGATGTTGCCGTGCTTTTTGGAGATGGCGCTGGCGCGGTCATTATGGCTCCGACGGAAAATGAGCAAGAAGGCGTGCTGGGTTTCACACTCCATGCCGAAGGAGAGAACTATGACAAACTCTGGGTGCCTGCCCCTTATGGTAATATCCGTGGTCGGGTAAACCAGGAGATGATTGAGCGTGGTGACCTCTATCCTAAGATGGACGGTCGTGCAGTTTTCAGATATGCAGTGCCACGGTTCTGCGAGTGCATCAATGAGGTACTGGACAAGACCGGGCATAAAATTGAGGAAGTAGACCTGTTTATTCCCCATCAGGCAAACGACCGCATTACATATGCAGTTGCGGAAAGAATGAAACTCCCCAACGAGAAGGTGGTTTCGAATATCGCCCGCTATGCTAATACTACTGCCGCTACGATTCCCATCTGCATCCACGAAAGTCGACAGGACGGGCGATTGAAGAAGGGGTCACTCCTGCTCTGTGCAGCTTTCGGTTCCGGATTTACCTGGGCATCGGTACTGATACGCTGGACGGTTTAGTAGGAAAGCGACCACTGCACTGAAACCAAATTGACCGCTCTTGCGATCTCGGGTGTAGTAGTTCTGTCCCGAATATATTACATTTATATATAATTTTCCTGTCTCGATTCTAGCATGCACCGCCAACCTCTTGTATTTTCCAATCGAGTAATGGACAATAAACTCACAGAAGAAAATATCAGGATGTGGGAGGTGTTGTGATGACAACAGAAGATATGGAGGGATTGGTCAAGACAACCTTGGGCGAAGTTGAGCACCTGCTGTCGACCAAGACGGTTGTCGGGGAGCCGATTACAGTAGAGGGTAATATCCTTCTTCCAATCGTCAGTGTCGGATTTGCATTCGCAAGCGGGGGACTGGCTGGTAAAGGCATGAAAGAGCGTGGCGAAGGAGGTGGCAGTGGTATCGCCGGGGGTGGTGGTGTCAGACCTATGGCGATCGTCATCATCAGTAAGGATGGGAGTGTTAGGGTTGAACCGACCCACGGAACTATTGTTCCTGTCACAGAACGCGTGCTTGATCTCGTCAGTAAAGTCATTGACAAGCGGTTTGGAAAGAAGGAAGAAGAGGGCAAGTAGAGCGTGCTTGTCCTCTATATTATCGTCGGTATTATAGGTTTTCTCATCCTTAGTCTCTTGATACCCATCGACTTTATCTTTAGCTTCAAGGCGGATGGTAAAAAATCTACATCATTACGTGTCAACTGGCTTTTCGGACTGATTGGGCGAGACCTGCGTAAACGGGTGCGAAGAGAAAGACAAAAGGAAGCTCGTACACGGACCTGGCATCGACTCAGGCAAATCGGTACCGACCTGAAGACATTGACTGCATTGATGAAACTGGCGAGGCGTTTATTTCGCGCTCTGAAGGTTAAGAGACTGTCAGGTTATCTAAAGCTCGGATTTGATAACCCGGCAGATACGGGCATTGCTTTCGGGGTGATTCAACCCCTGTTCGCCTGCCTGTCCTTACCAGCGTCAGCTAGTTTCAGAATCGAGCCAGATTTCTCAACCTCTACTCTCGAAGCTGAGGTGGAAGGTAAAGTTCGAGTATGCCCGTTCCGGGTAGCCGGTATCGTAATCGGGTTTGTTTGCTCATCTGAAGGACGACATGTGGTAAGACGACTCGCGCGGACACGTTAACACTAAAGCTAAATTTTCCTCTTCGCCCTATCCGCCCGATGCTTCAGCAGCCAGTATTCTACGGCATCTGCCAGCGCCAGCCAGCTTGCCTCGATGATGTTTGCGGAACTACCGACAGTGCGCCACTCTTCTTTGCCGTCACTGGACTCAATTAAGACGCGCACCAGTGATTCGGTACCTGTGCTCTCTTCAAGTATTCGTACTTTATAGTCGATAAGCTTGACACATTCCAGTGCCGGATAGGACTGAAGGAGAGCTTTACGGAGTGCCTGGTCGAGGGCATTGACGGGACCGTTACCTTCAGCAGCGGTATGCATTACCTGACCGTTCACTTTAACCTTTAGCATCGCCTCAGCAAGCATCTCTGAACCGTTGTTTGTCGTAGCTTGACGACGCCGTTTCTCCACGACAACCATAAAGTCGACAAGCTCAAAAGGTGGTTTGTAACCAGGCTTGGCGCGGTGCACAAGCAGGTCAAAGGAAGCCTCGGCATTTTCATACTGGAACCCGAGACTCTCCAACTGTTTGATTTGTACCACAAGCCTACGGGCTTCCTGGCCTCGCGCAGGTATATTCAGTCCGCGCTCTCTGGCTTTGTAGATAATGTTACTCTTGCCAGAGAGGTCGGAGACAACGGCGCGTGTCTTATTTCCCACTTTTACCGGGTCGATGTGCTGGTAAGCATCTTTCCATTTGCTGATGCCGGAAACGTGATAACCGGCTTTATGGGCGAAAGCGCTTGCTCCGACAAAAGGCAGAGAAGTATCGTGTGAAAGGTTCGCGGCTTCGCTGACAAAGTGCGATACTTCTGCAAGCCTGACAAGTTGCTCGTCAGAAATGCAGCTAATGCCCATCTTCAGTTTGAGATTGGGGATAATCGAGCAGAGATTTGCGTTGCCACAGCGTTCGCCATAACCGTTAATCGTGCCTTGCACCTGCGTTACGCCAGCTTTTACTGCGGCAAGAGTATTAGCGATAGCGAGGTCGCCATCATTATGAGCATGAATACTCAGCGGAATATGGGTCGCTTTCTTCGCAAGTTTGACTGCCTGGGTAACATCTTCCGGTAGAGCGCCACCATTGGTATCACAGAGCACAAGGCAATCAGCGCCGGCTTCAGCCGCGGCTTTGAGACATCGGAGGCTGTACTCGACGTTACTTTTCATACCGTCAAAGAAGTGTTCGGCGTCATAGAAGACTATTAAGCCTTTGCTCCTAAGGTATCTTATGGAATCGGCAATCATCGCCAGGTTCTCTTCTAGAGTGGTCTCCAGTACCTGCGTTACTTGCTTGTCAGAAGCTTTACCGACCAGTGTGGCGATTTTAGCTCCCGAATCCAGAATGGCAGCGAGGTTGTTGTCGTCTTCACAACGTATACCCTGCCGCCGGGTGCTCCCGAAGACAGCAATCTGGGCGGTCTTGAGTTTCAGTGAGCGTGCGCGCTGAAAAAAGTCAAAGTCGCGGGGATTGGAGCCAGGCCAGCCACCCTCGATGAAGTGAATTCCTAGTTCATCCAGCTTACATGCAATCTCCAATCGGTCTACCACTGAGAAAGAGATACCTTCTTTCTGAGCTCCGTCTCTTAATGTAGTGTCGTAAAGCAGTATTTTTGGCATATGTGTTTCCTTATTTGACAATCAATGTCTGTATTTTCGACGCAATGAGATCTCCCATTTCTTTCGTACCGACCTTTTCCATGCCTTCCGTCCAGATATCATAAGTGCGGTAGCCGTCATTAAGCACTGCCATGACCGCATCTTCAATTGCCTTTGCTTCTCCGGGTAAAGCGAGGGAATGAAGTAGTAACATCGCCGCACTAAGAATGGTGGCGATGGGATTTGCCAGGTTCTGGTTAGCACGGCGCGGAGCACTGCCATGAATCGGCTCATACATACCGCGAATTCTTAAGCCTTCTTTCGGTGTGCCTGCGAGACTGGCAGAAGGCAACATACCCATTGACCCGGCAAGCATAGATGCCTCGTCGGTGAGAATGTCACCAAAGGTATTTTCCGTCACGATGACATCGATAGATTTCGGATTCTGGATAAGGCGCATGGCACAAGAATCCACAAGCTGGTGTTCCAGTTCAATGTCCGGGTAGTCCTTTGCCATTTCCATAACAACCGCTCGCCACAAGCGGGATGTCTCCAGCACGTTTTGCTTATCAACCGACATCAGTTTTTTACGACGGGAGCGTGCTAGTTCAAAACCAACTTTTGCAATGCGGGCGATTTCCTGCTCGCTATATGCCATTGTATCCACGCCACGGCGACCGCGACTGGTCGTATAACGCCGCTTGGGTCTGCCGAAGTACAAACCGCCAGTCAGTTCTCGCACCACCATGAGGTCGACGCCGCGAATGACATCTGGTTTGAGATTAGTCTGGTCAGCGAGCATAGGCAGGACTTTGACCGGGCGCAGGTTAGCATAAAGCCCCATTCCCTTGCGTAACGCTAATAAACCATCCTCAGGACGCACTTGGGCAGTTGGGACATCGAATTTAGGATCGCCGACAGCACCAAGTAGGACGGCGTCGGCTTGATTGCATCGTTTCAGAACGTCTTTTGTTAAAGCCTCGCCAGTCCTATCGATTGACACACCACCCATTAGCTGAAAGTCCATATCGAATGTATGCCCGTATTTATTACCGATTGCTTTCAATACTTTAACGGCTTCATTGATAACTTCCGGCCCGATACCGTCGCCGGATAGAACTACAATTTTAAACTGTGCCACTTGTTTTACTCCTTCTATGTCCCTGTCATTCTCCGCCCCATATCGGAGTATGGGGTAAACTCCAGCGGGGAATCCAGAATTTTATATAGATTCCCGACTAAATCGGGAATGACAAAATAAGGTTGTTTCCCCTTTTCTAGAGGTGGAAATTCACCTTGCTTTTACTCTCCGTTTTGTATATTCAATCAGACCGCCGGCTTTCACCAGTTCGCTCATAAACTCTGGATACGGTTTGGACTGGGACTGTTTACCGGTGGTTTTATTTATAATTATACCTTTTTCAAGGTCGACTTCTAATATATCGCCGGCTTTAATGTCATCTGGAGCGTCATCACTTTCAAGCAATGGCAGTCCGATATCTATGGAGTTGCGGAAGAAGATACGCGCAAAGCTCTTCGCGATAACGCAGGAAATGCCCGATGCTTTTATGGCTAACGGCGCGTGTTCGCGTGAAGAACCACACCCGAAGTTGGTTGTTGCCACGATGATGTCATCCGGTTTGACCCGCTTCACGAAGTCGATATCGATGTCTTCCATGCAGTGTTCTGCCAGTAATGCCGGCTCGGAGATATTCAGATAGCGGGCGGGGATGATAGCATCCGTGTCTACATTAGCGCCGTATTTATGAACTTTACCTTTAAACATAAGAGACTCCTGTTCACAGCATCATTTCCAGTTCTATTTCATCTCTAAGCGGGATATTATTCTCACCAATGAGGGGAAGTGACGGTTTTAACCTCCTGGTCGCTTCCATTGCGTTCGGGCATATTTTTACCAGCTTGAATCCCCTCTTCTGCCAGAATCCGAGAGCATTCAAATTGTCGTTGGTCGTTACCAGGCATACTCTTTTAATCCCTTTTTGTTTCGCAAAGGTAATTACTGAATTTACCAGAGCTGTGCCAATCCCTTTCTTTTCATCGTTGCTTATCAGTCCGGTGACTTCAAGCTCACTGTTGATTATCTTGTAGGTAATTAAACCTACCTTTTTGTTTCTTTGTTCTGCAATATACCCGCCGTTGAATTCCTCTATCCTGTGGACTTTTCCTCGACTAACAACAAAATCTCCACCCCAATTTTGAATAAAAACTTGTTTTATCCATTCCATATCTTGTGTTTCTATTTCTCTGATAGTAGACATTGGCGTCATTTATTCTGTACCACATTTGCTCCGTATTTATATGCATTACCTGTGAATATGGGTACTGCTCCTTAGTCCTGCTCGTATGAAGAAAGAGTGAAATTAACTTTATAGGTCTTTACCTCAATATTTCCCAGATTCATAACAGCATATTTAAGCCTGTCATCAATTTCTTTGGCAATAATGATTCCCCTAACCTTTTGTTGATTCTTGGCGATGTTTTTATCCACCCAATTAATATAAGCTAGAATTTGCCCAACGGTACTATCACTCGTTTGTCCCCGCTTTAATTCAATGACCACAAAATCGTTAGTGGTTTTATCAACTGCTAAAAAATCTATGCTCCAAGTTCCAGCAGGGAATTGTCTGCCGTTATTATCGTCGGTTTGGTATTTTTCAAGCTTCGCACCCCATCGGATTTTATCCCAGTTTTTATCGATGAACTCCTCCAGATGTGATTCAAGCGCGAATTCTGCGTCGCTTTCGTAGTTTAAAAGGCTCACTGTCTTTGGGGAAGAAGCTCCGTGCGTGATTATTTCATAATCCACTTCTGTTATTTGTCTAACACCGCCTTGAAAATATGAACCCCAAGCGCCTTTATTCTCAATGAAGCTTAATTTTGGGATGAAGTCTTGGGCGTTTATAGGATTTTCCCACTGGTTTATGTCCGTCAGTAACACCCCATAATCGGTTGTATACCTTTCTTTCCCGTGGCTTAGGTTTTCCTTTTCAGAATCGTTCAATTGAAAGCTTGCAGAAAGTAGAGTAGCTGTACCAGCAAAAGACTTCTCAGGATTACCAAGGTAGAAGACAACCCTATCAGCTTTTTGTAAGTTCTTTCGGTTTGGAGTTTTCTCCCCAAGCCCCCAGAATTTGTCTTGCATTCTTTGGTTGTATGTTTCAGTAGATGAGTATATTTTCCCATCGGCATTTTGCTGTGTTACTATGAAAATCCAGTACTGCATTCTCACTCCATTGAAAAATCAGGCGAGATCTTACACTTCCACCAACTTCTTCTCCCAGTCCTTAACGCGCTTTGGTTTTCCTGCTTTATCCATTTCTATTGTGTGCCCCTCGGCGCGGAGTCGCTTTGACTGGTCTGCAATACCGCCCGGGTATTTTTCGTTGAGTTCCCCTTTTCCCTTCATCGTCCGCCAGTATGGAGTGATATCAGTCCTGCCTTCGGCGGCGGCTTCTGCGGCGGCACGCGCCGCTATCCCGGCAAAAATGCCGGTGGTGATGGGTCAGCCAATACTCGCTTTATGTCTTTTCGCCAGCACTTCCCGAATCTGGTTGATGGTGATGAGTCTGCCTTTGGGGACAAGTCGCATGATTTCATTCACTTCACGCGGTGCAGGAATGACGCAAGTACCTGTACCCCAGCGCTGACTCATCTTCTCATTGATTTCGATGACTCTGGGCAAGTCTTTGTCGTCATTCAGTTTTTCTGTCCAGGTTTTCTTCAGCTTTGCCATGGAATCACCCCCTGCTTTTCCCTACTGTCACCCTGAGCCGTGCGAAGGGTCTCCCTGCCTACTGAGTAGTGAAGGAGATTCTTCGTCGTTTCACTCCTCAGAATGACAATTAGTCTCCTAAATCTTTTCGGGACTTATTATTTTCCCTTTAATGGCACTAGCGGCAGCAACGGCGGGACCTGCCAGGTATACCTCTGATTTGGGACTACCCATCCTGCCCACAAAGTTGCGGTTGGTGGTGGAGATACAGCGCTCTCCACCTGCCAGTATTCCCATATACCCACCGAGGCATGGACCACAAGTAGGAGTGCTCACTACTGCGCCTGCTTTAATAAATACTTCCAGCAAGCCTTCCTTCATAGCATCCAGATAAATCTGTTGAGTGCCGGGGATAACAATACAACGCACTTTCGGGTGGACTTTTCTCCCTTTCAGAATCTCTGCGGCAACACGGAGATCGCTGAGCCGTCCGTTGGTACAACTGCCGATGACCGCCTGGTCGATGGTAATATTTCCTACCTTACTAACTGGTTTGGCATTGGAGGGGAGGTGGGGGAGCGATACCTGCGGTTCCATTTTCGATATATCCCATTCGTAAACCTGTGCATATTCGGCGTTTTTATCAGGTTCGTAGACCTTATGCGGTCTGGTGGCGTGTTCTTTCACATAGTCGAGGGTCTTCTTATCGACATGGAATAATCCTGCCTTACCGCCGGCTTCGATTGCCATGTTCGCCATGGTAAAACGACCGTCCATGGAAAGCTGGTCGATTGCTTCGCCGGTAAACTCCATAGCGGCATAAAGCGCGCCATCCACGCCAATTTGTCCGATAGTAAACAGTATTAAATCTTTGCCTCCGACCCATTTCGGTAGTCTGCCGTGATAGACAAACTTAATAGTCGGTGGTACCTTCATCCAGATGTCACCAGTTGCCATGGCCGCAGCAATATCGGTTGAGCCCATGCCTGTAGCGAAAGCACCCAGGGCGCCGTAAGTGCAGGTGTGGGAGTCGGCGCCGATAACGACATCGCCGGGTACTACCAGTCCTTTTTCTGGTAGGAGGCAGTGCTCGATACCCATCTGTCCGACGTCGTAATAGATGATGCCGTAGTCATAAGCGAAATCGCGCATTATCTTTGTCTGTTCTGCAGAGGTAATATCCTTGTTTGGCACAAAGTGGTCAGCGACCATTATAATCTTTTTCGGATCGAAGACCTTTTTCACACCGATGCGCTTGAACTCGCGGATAGCGATGGGCGCAGTAATGTCATTGGAAAGGATAAGGTCAGCCTGCGCATTGATAAATTCGCCCGGCGCGACTTTTCTTTTACCACAATGGGTGGCGAGTATTTTCTCAGCGAAATTCATTTGACTTCCTCGCTTTTTAAAAGCAGACTATTTGTTGTTCTTCGGAGGTGGTAGGTGTGGGATGAAAAGAATTACCAGTGTAATTACAGTCGCAACCACCGCAATTAAATAGAGTCCTGCTCCAGCCGCCAGACCGATACCTGCCGATGCCCAGATAGCAGTGGCTGTGGTCAATCCTTCAACCCCACCGTGACGGTGTAATATTGCACCAGCGCCCAGAAAACCGATACCGGCGACAACACCAGAGGCAATTCTCGAGGGGTCGCCGCCGATGAAGCCCATTTCGGATATTATGGAAAACATAGCTGACCCCATGGAAATAAGTGCCAGTGTCCTGACGCCAGCCGGCTTCCCTTTCCATTCTCTCTGTAGTCCAATGATAAGACCAAGGGCGGCTGCTAGAAGCAGGCGTAATATCATTTCCAGTTCTTGAGACATTTTTTCTCCTGGTTTTTATTTCTTTGCCATGGCTTTGCGTGTGGTAACAACTCGGTTTAGTGCATTTACGTAGGCTTTAGCGCTGGCAACGATAATATCGGTGTCCGCACCACGCCCGGTATAAGTAATACTATTGCTTTCCACTCGGATGAGCACCTCACCGATGGCGTCAATGCCTTCGGTAACTGACTTGACGGTGAACTCAGTGAGTTTAACACCTGGAATCTTAATAATTTTATCAATCGCCTTGCAGGTAGCGTCCACTGGACCAGTACCGATAGCCGCATCAGATTTAAATTTTCCATCCGGTGCTATCAGTGTCAGTGCGGCTGTAGGAATACCACGGTCGCCACAGGTTACCTGTATCCTATCCAGCCGGTAGCTTTCGGCACTAAGTCGTTTATCTTCTGCTACCAGCGATTCGATATCTCGATCGGTGACATCCTTTTTCTTGTCAGCCAGTTCCTTAAAAGCCGCGAAGGCGCGGCTAAGACCCTCGTCACTTAAACTGTAACCAAGCTCTGCCAGACGCTCCGTAAAGGCATGGCGTCCGCTGGTTTTACCCAGTACCAGACTGCTGGCGGGAACTCCTACCGTCTTCGGGTCCATTATTTCAAATGTTTTCGATTGTTTAATCATGCCGTCAATGTGCAGACCCGAAGAATGGCGGAAGGCATTAGCACCAACGATTGCCTTGTTCGGTTGTACAGGAAAACCGGTCAGTTCACTGACCAACCGGCTGGTTTTATAAATTTGTGTTGTATCGATACCCGTAGTCAGGTGGAAAAAGTCTTGACGGGTCTTAATCGCCATAACAATTTCTTCCAGCGAAGCATTACCGGCTCTTTCTCCAATACCGTTGATAGTGCCCTCAACTTGCCTGGCGCCACGTTTTAGTGCTTCCAAACTATTAGCCACCGCTAGACCCAGGTCATTGTGGCAATGGATACTAACGATAGTTCGGTCAATATTGGGCACATTCTTGAATACGCCTTTAATTAGAGTGCCAAATTGGTCGGGCATGGCATAGCCTACAGTATCAGGAATATTGACAGTCGTAGCACCAGCGTCAATCACCTCTTTCAAGAGCCGGTAGATGAATTCAGGTTCGGTGCGACTAGCATCCATCGCTGAAAATTCGACATCACTGCAGTATTTTCTTGCCCGGGCAACTGAATCGCAGGACATTTTCACGATTTCATCGCGGTTCTTCCTGAGTTGATAGAAAAGATGGATATCAGAAGATGAAAGGACAATATGAATACGTGGATTCTCCGCTCCTTTAACTGCCTCCCAACTCTGATCGATAGCGTCCAGCACGGCGTGAGTCAGCACGCAAATAACCGGATTGCGTATTTCTTTCGCGATCAGAGTGACTGCTTCAAAATCACCGGGTGAGGTTACCGGAAATCCAGCTTCAATAACATCTACTTTAAGCTTTTGTAATTGCCGCGCGATTTCCAATTTTTCCTGAACATTGAGACTACCACCTGCTGCCTGCTCTCCATCTCTCAATGTGGTATCAAAAATAACAACTTTATCTTTGTCCATCTCCCGTGTTCCTAACCAAACGGAATACTCCGTTTTTTCTTTTTATTTGCTGGTTTTCGGTTTCCGTGCCGCCTTTTTCGGTGGTTGTGCTTGTAGCCAGGACATCATCTGGCGTAATTCCGCACCCACCCCTTCAATGGGATGCTCGGATTCAATTCGCATCAGGGCGTTGAAAACCGGTCGCCCTGCCTGGTTCTCCAATATCCATTCCTTGGCAAATGTGCCATCCTGAATTTCGGAGAGGATAATTTCCATCTCTTCTCTAACGGTTTCATTGATAACGCGTGGTCCACGTGTAATGTCGCCATATCGAGCAGTCTCACTAACACTGCGACGCATATGAGCAATACCACCCTGGTAAATCAGGTCGATGATAAGTTTTAATTCATGGAGGACTTCAAAATAGGCAATCTCCGGTTGATAACCGGCTTCTACTAGAGTCTCCCACCCTGTTTTAATAAGTGAGGTTACGCCGCCACAAAGTACCGCCTGCTCCCCGAAAAGGTCGGTCTCTGTTTCTTCAGCGAAGGTTGTCTCGATGATGCCGGCGCGACTAACGCCAAGAGCTTTCGCATAGGCAAGGGCGTTCTGTGTTGCCTTGCCGCTAGCATCCTGATGCACAGCGATGATGGCTGGAGTACCTTTACCCTCGGTATAGAGTTGTCTTACCATGGCACCCGGTGCTTTCGGTGCAATCATGCTGACATCGACATCCGCCGGTGGCACAATTTGCCCATAGTGAATGTTAAAACCATGCGCAAACATCAGGGTTTTGCCTTTCTTCATGCTGGGCGCAATTGCCTGCTGATAAACAGCTTTCTGAATAGGGTCGGGGATAAGTACCATAACAATATCAGCGGCTTTCGCTACTTCCGCCGCATCCATTACTTTAAAACCTGCTGCTGCAGCACTTTTCCACGCTGGTGTGCCCTTGAGTTCGGCAACGATGACATTACAGCCGCTATCTCGCAGGTTCTGTGAATGAGCATGTCCCTGGTTGCCACCACCCCCGAGAATCCCGATTACCTTACCATCAAGCAGTTTCAAATTACAATCTTTGTCATAGTAAACCTTTGCCACGTTTTCCTCCCGAAATATAGTCTATTGTGGTCGTATCAAAACCATAGGATTGGTGATACCATAGAGAACACTCTGTGCAACGCTCCCATAAACCAGACGGCTCAACCCTGTACGTCCGTGAGTTGCCATAATAACTACAGTATAAGGATTCTTATCGGCATAACTGACAATTTCCTCTGCTGGTTTTCCCGTCAGGACTATTGACCTCACGTTAATGCCCTCGTCACGGAACTGTTTTTCCACACCGGAAAGGTATTCCTGTGCCGCCTTCTTGCTACGTGCTATTTCCTGCTCAACAAATTGTCCCCAATTGAGCGGCATACCGGTTAGTTCGGGAGAATAGTAGGTAGGGGTAATGGGTGGTTCTACAACCTCCATCAGGACAACATCCATCGGTGACCCTTTCTGTTTTGCCAGGGCTATTGCGTGCGGGATGACGATTGCCGATATATCGGAGCCGCTGAGTGCAACGAGTAAAGTGCGGCTAGGCCACTGGTCGAATGGTAAGATCTTTTCCGCATCTGCGTGTATCAGCCAGACTGGTATTTTAGAAGCTCGCAGGATTTTATCTGCCACGCTACCGATACTCCAGCGCTGAGCTCCGGAGCGACCATGACTTGCCATTATGATGAGGTCGACGGCGTTATCTTCGGCAAAGCGTAAGATTTCATCAGCGTGATAACCCATAACCAGCTCGCCGCGTACTTCTACCGGCTTGGCGCTTTTTGACATACCGGAGCTTTGCTGTATCTGCTGGGCTTGCATTCCGATGTTTTTAGCAGCAGTTTCAATGTAGGCTTTGTACATCGGTGCATAACCACGCATAATCTGGGAATAGACATGAAGTAATATCACATCGATATCAAGTCTGCCAGCCAATTCCTTGGTATAGGGGAAGACAATTTCTGCAAGCTGTGAACCGTCCAGAACTACAAGCATTTTCTTGTACATGTTAGCCTCCTCTCTATCTTGATATTCAATTACAGCATGTCAGTAACGGTAAAATCAATTGTGAGTGGTTTATTCTTCCGTACTACTTGTCCTGCGGCTTATATCGCTGGTAGTTGTGCTACCGCGTGTCATAGCGATACGGCCGGTGCGTACCACCTCTTTAATTTCAAAGGTACGTAGAAGATTCAGGAGCGAATCCAGTTTCTCTTCATCACCGGTAACCTCGATGATAAGCGATTCCATAGAGACATCAACAATATTAGCGCGGAAAATATCCACAATCTGCATGATTTCACTGCGGGTAGTGGAGGTTGCCTTGACCTTTATCAATGCCATCTCGCGTGCCACAATGCCTTCGTTGGTGATATCCTGAACTTTCACGGTTTCAATGAGCTTGTCGAGTTGTTTGCGGACCTGCTCTACGGATGCTCCTGACCCATCCACCACAATTGTCATGCGGGAGATATCGGGCTTTTCGCTGTGTCCGACAGTGATGCTGTCAATATTAAATCCTCGCCGTCTGAAGAGATTTGCAACCCGGTTCAGGACGCCAGGTCTATCTTCGACTAGAGCAACCAGAGTGTGTTTTATCGGGGCCATACTACTTCCTCCTTCTTGGGCGCTTCCATAAGCTCAACCAGTGAGGCTCCCGGCGGTACCATTGGGTACACGTTTTCTTCCGGTTCCACACCAAAGTCAACCAGGAAGGGACCATCATGTGCCATCGCCTTCTGGATGGCTGGAACCACTTCATCCTTATGTCTGACTTTTATGCCGGGAATTTCGTAAGCCTCTGCAAGCTTGACGAAATCCGGTCCCCATAGTGGGGTGGCGACATAGCGTCTCTCGTGGAAAAACTCCTGCCACTGACGTACCATTCCGAGGAAACCATTATTCATAATAGCGATTTTCACCGCCAACCGTTCCTGCTGAATTGTAGCCAGTTCATGCAGTGTCATCTGGAAACTACCATCGCCGTCAATACACCAGACGGTCGCATCAGGTCTGCCCATTTTAACACCGACTGAAGCTGGTAAACCAAAGCCCATCGTACCCAGTCCACCAGAAGAGATAAAGGTATTAGGTTTGTTGTAGGTATAGTGCTGTGCCGCCCACATCTGGTTCTGCCCTACGCCGGTAACAATAGTGGCATCGCCATTGGTCGCTTCATAGATACTCCTGACCACATATTGAGGCAATATTGTGGAGGCATCCCTGATATCCGTTGAGGGGTGTTCGCGACGCCATATATCCAGTTGTTTTAACCAGTCTCCATGCTGAGTCGGGGTGATAAGTTTCAAGAGTGGCGTCAGCACTGCTTTTACATCGCCGACGATGGGAACATCGACGCGGACATTTTTACCGATTTCCGCGGGGTCGATATCGATGTGAATAATTTTTGCTTGAGGTGCGAAAGAAGCTACTTCTGCCGTGGCACGGTCATCGAATCGCATACCGATAGCAATGATGAGGTCGGAGCCGTTAATCGCCATATTGGCATAAGCCATGCCGTGCATCCCTAACCAACGATAGGCTAATGCGTGTGATTCCGGGAAACTACCGATGCCCAATAAAGTGGTTACTACGGGGATTTGAGCCGCTTCAGCGAGTGCTTTCAATTCTTCGCTGGCACCGGAGATAATAACACCCCGGCCTGCCAGAATGACTGGCTTCTGTGCTTGATTGATAAGTTTAGCCGCTTTCTGAATCTGTGCCGGATGTCCTTTCAGAACTGGTTTATAGCTTCGCAGGTCTACCTTCCCGGGAGCGTGATATTCTATCTGTTCCTGGAAGACATCTTTCGGGACATCGATGAGCACGGGACCGGGGCGGCCGGTGCGGGCAATATAAAATGCTTCCTTAACCACTTTGCCTAATTGAGCAGTGTCACGGACGAGATAGTTGTGTTTGGTAATAGGTAAAGTGATACCGGTAATATCAACTTCCTGAAAGGCGTCCTTGCCGATAAATCGGCGGGCAACCTGTCCGGTGATAGCAACTATCGGTGATGAATCGAGGTGGGCATTAGCGATACCTGTAACCAGATTGGTAGCGCCGGGTCCTGATGTGGCGAAGCAAACACCAACTTTCCCCGTGGCGCGTGCATACCCTTCGGCGGCATGTGCGGCGCACTGTTCGTGGCGTACCAGCACATGATGTAGTTGCGGGAACTGGGGCAGGGTATCATAGAGGGGCAGAATAGCGCCTCCCAGAATACCAAAGATAACCTCGACCCCTTCTTTTACCAGAGAATCGCAGATAATTTGACCACCCGTCATCTTCATAGTCGTGATACCTTCCTTAAAAAGTTAAAAGTTAAAAGTCAAACCTCATAGTAATATTTACTTGTTTGCTTATTTGTTATTGCGAGCTAAGCGAAGCCAGGTCTCGTACTTGATGTGGGAAATCTCTAGGGGTACGGAATCCCCACCACTCTGAGATTGCCATCCTTCGATTGCACTCAGGATAAACTCCGATACAATCGGGATTCCTCGCAATGACAACATTACTGTCTAAGTAGTTCTATCTAAAAATAAAATCTCCTTCTTTCCTATTTTTCAAATATCGCGCCCGTACTGGCAGAGCTGACCTTTTCTGCATAGCGTGCCAGATAGCCAGTCTTGAAGCGTGGCTCGAATTTCTTTAACTTCACCAGCCTGTCAGCAATTTCTTTCTTGCTTAATTGTACGTCTAATTTATTCCTGGGTATATCGATGCTGATGATGTCGCCATTCTTTAACGCGGCAATGGGACCGCCACTGGCAGCTTCTGGAGAAACGTGCCCGATAGCAGCGCCACGCGACCCGCCGGAGAAACGGCCGTCCGTAATCAGGAATACCTTATCCTCCATACCCATCCCGGTGATAAGAGAGGTAGGTGTGAGCATTTCTCTCATGCCGGGTCCGCCTTTGGGACCTTCATAACGGACGATAATGACATCGCCGGCTTTGAATTTATCCTGCATGATTGCCTGTGTGGCTTCATCTTCTGAATCGAAAACACGGGCGGGTCCCTTGAAGGTCATCATGTTGGCAGGTACAGCGCCTTTTTTAATCACCGCTCCATCCGGCGCCAAGTTGCCGAACAGGATGGCTAGCCCGCCTGTCTGTGAATAAGCCTTCGCTCTGGTGCGGATGACATCACGATCATAAACGCGCGCTCCGATAAGATTTTTAGACACAGATTTACCGGTCACGGTGAGGGCATCCAGATTCAACAGGTTTTTTACCTCTTTCATGATGGCGGGAATACCGCCCGCACGGTCGAGGTCTTCAATGTGGTGCTCACCTGCCGGGCTTAATTTCGAGAGGTAAGGTGTTTTATCGCTGATTTCATTGATTTTCTGAAGGGAGAGTGGAACACCGGCTTCATTGGCGACTGCCATCAGGTGCAGTACTGAGTTTGTACTACCGCCCAATGCCATATCCACGATGAAGGCATTATGCAGTGATTTTTCATTGATGATGTCGCGTGGACAGATATTCTTTGACCAGCAATAGACTGCTTGCGCGCCTGCTTGCCTTGCCAGGTGCGTACGTCGTTTGTCCACGGCGGGGATGGTACCGTTGCCCGGTAGTGCCATACCCAGCGCTTCCGTGAGGCAGTTCATCGTGTTAGCGGTAAACATACCCGCACAACTGCCACATCCGGGACAGGCAAGCTCTTCCATTTCTGCCAGTTCATCCTCGGTGATTTCCTTGCGTACGGCTTTTCCTACAGCTTGCATCACAGTAATCAGGTCGATGTGCTGTGTCTTACCGTTTACGGTCAATACCCCGCTCATCATGGGACCGCCACTGATAAAAACTGCCGGTAAATTTAATCTCACCGCTGCCATCAACATGCCGGGGATAATCTTATCGCAGTTGGGGATAAAAACAAGAGCGTCGAACTGATGGGCTTGCGCCACGATTTCTACGGAGTCGGCGATTAGCTCACGGCTGGGCAGGCTGTATTTCATACCTTCGTGGTTCATGGCGATGCCATCGCAGACGGCAATAGTATTGACTTCGAAGGGGACACCGCCACCCTGGTAAACACCTTCTTTCACAGCTTGAGCAATTTCGTCCAGGTGCATATGACCGGGGACAATTTCGCTGTAGCTATTAACGATGCCGATGAAGGGCTTGTCCATATCGGAGCATCGTACCCCGACGGCGTGTAAGAGCGAACGGTGTCCGGCACGCTCGATGCCTTTTTTAATGGCGTCACTTCTCATATATAGTTCCCCCTTCAGGGTGAATTCTTATTCAGGGTAAACCCCGTATATTTCTGGATACAAAAAAGCCGTCCCAGTGGGACGGCTCACGAGTCTGACTTTAAATCCCACTCACTGACTTGTGTATGTAACAATAAGTACTAGAGAGACCAGTTGTACATTCATAATAAGCTAAAATAACATAATTCACGGGTAGTTGTCAAATTTCGTGGAAGTAGGGTAGGGGGTCAATGCCTAAAGTGGCGGCTTAAGAGTATAAAAATAAAGTATAATGAGCAGCAACCAAGAATGACTAGAACTACAGTAGCGATGACGTATAATTGCTTGGGGGAACTTGATGTGGATTTACTGTACCAGGGTGGGTACTCTGCCCATTCAGCTTTGTTTTCTTCTATTGATATATAAATCGGAAAACTAAAACCACTCTCTTTAGAGCCTATGTACCCATGAACTTTTATTTCCCAATGTCCAACTTTCACAGCTCTTACAACAGCCTTTATTGTTTCATTGCCACCCTCATATATTATGCCTTCCCATTCTAATGAACCACTAACCAATTCAAGGCTTTCGGGAAGATCTACCAAAACTTTTAAACTGAATCCGTTGCCAATTGTGATTACTCCACACATTAATTCAGCAGCGGTATTAAGTGATGGAGCTCCATGTAGGAATGAGAATTTAATCTCGGTAGGAGGAGAAGGTTCATTTGTAGAATTAGATGTGCACCCCGATAGTAAAAGTGTGATTACCATCAGAACAGAGAACCAGATTGTTACAATATTCTTAACTTTGTTCATCTCGTTCCTTGCCGTAAAAGACTATCAATTATTAGTTACTGGCAACTGAGAAATAGATTCGGTTGAGTTTCAATCACTTTAGCACCATCCTCACTAATAGTGATGAAAAGAACATCGTAATCTCCCTCTCCGCCTACAACATCAGGAGGAAAAACCATTGCTACATGTCCATATATTTCGCCACTCCCAGTTGTCCGGATGGATTTTATTGTTACCTCCAATTGATACTGCTCCCCAGGTATGTTTTCCCTTAACTGTTCCAGGTAGCCATCAATTACCTCATACACGCCTGGAGTAAATTCTATCCGAGCAAAGTAATAAGGCTCTTTATCCTCAACACCTTTTATATTGCTACCATTAAAGGTTAAGGTGAGCTTGACAGGTTTCCCGAGCACTGGCGGTTCGGATATTGACAATTGAGGATTGAAACCAAGGACTGGTCTTTGAGGAGGAGTGCATCCTGGTATTAAAAGCGTAATTACTATCATTATAGAAAACCAGATCATTACAATTCTCTTAAGTTTACCTATCATATAAGACTCTCTTTTAGCTGGCTGACCAAGTGCAATTTCGTAACTTAGTTAATTGCACTATTATGAATTAGACAATATTCACATGTGATACAATAGGTACTATTATTATATCATGTCCTGTCAATACTTTTTATAAGATAAGGTTAACTATGGTTTATTTGGAGTGAAAGTTGAAAGCAAAACGTGAAAATAACATTGTGAGTGGATTCCTGTTTTTACGGGAACAGGATTTACTCTTCCATTTCCTTTATCATCTGCAGTCTTTACTGGACGGGGTAGTGAAGTATGGTGAATCAGCTTCATACTATCTTCAAATCAAGAAAAGTTTGAGTCAATCTTGACAAGGTGTGTATAATATAAATCCAGCTTTGCGGTATAATGAATATAGATTACTAATGTGGGAGATGCAAAATGGGCGAGAAAAAGCCTGCAAGCAAGAACGGTGTTGGCTTTGTAGCTTGTTATAAAGGTAAGGAAATAGCATCTTCCGCCAGCTTCAAAAATTTGGCGAACAATTCTAAGGTTAAGGCTCTTTTAGGTGACAAGAACCTGGTCATCAAACATAACGTTCCTGAAGGCTTAATTGCAATCTATTAAATTAGCTTGCCCCAAAACAAATACCCCATTCGGTGAAGTGTTTTACCCTGGTCTGATAGTAGATGTTCTGTTAGATTCAGGGAAATATCAATCCTTTGAGTTCATTCTTGATTCTGGCGCTGATTGTACAGTCGTTCCCCATTATGTTGCCAAACTCACCGGCAATCACCTCCCTGCTAAACCCGATGCCCACATGACGGGTATTGCCGGTATAAGCATGCCGTGCTACAAAGGTAACCTATCGCTAAGGATACGCAGGCAGAAATTTAATGTGCGGTGTCTATTTACCGAGTCAGATAAAACTCCCTTTTTGATTGGGAGGATAGACTTCTTTTCAACTTTCCAAATTCTGTTCGATGGTAATGATTGCAGTATTGTCCTCACAAAGCGATAGCTTCACATTGTACAGCTTAGTTCAAAGTTTCGTATTTTGCTATTCGGATTTCGATTCCCGTTCCCGTATCGAGTATGGGACAAGTTTCATGGGAACAAGATTTATCCTTCCATTTCCTTTATCATCTGCAGTCTTTGTATGTGTTGCCCGCCTTCAAATTTGATGGTGAGGAAGGCATTGAGCATTTCGGGGAGTTGTGACTGGTCGTTTTCACCACCGAGGCAGAGGATATTAGCATCATTGTGCTGGCGTGCTCGTTGCGCCGTAAAGGTGTTGAATGCCATCGCCGCACGGATACCTTTGACCTTATTTGCCGCCATGCACATTCCGATGCCGGTACCGCAGACCAGAATCCCGCGCTCGAACTTGCCGCTGGCAACTACCTGTCCCACTTTTTTAGCGATTTGAGGGTAATCGGCACGCTCTTCCGTAAACACACCAAAGTCTTCATAGGTATGCCCGGCTTTTTTCAATAATTCCGCCACTTTGTTTTTCACTGTTAAACCCCTGTGGTCGCTACCGATTGCGAGACGCATTTTTAATCTCCTTTGCCAGTTGAATATCGGGGATAGTCTGCCGTAATTGTTCCAGCGTGATGGCACCCAGACGCCTGATGACTGGTTTCTTGTTACTCAGGTCGACGACGGTCGAATCAATACCGCCGGGGCATTGACCGCCATCGATGATCATATCTACTTTATCGCCAATCTGCATTCTGACCTGTTCGGCGGTGAGCGGGCTCGGCTGACCGCTGAGATTAGCACTCGTACCAACAATTGGCTGTCCCAGTCCTTTGATGAGGGCGAGAGGGATAGGATGGTCGGGGATGCGGATAGCGATTGTTTTACCGCCGCCGGTGATGATAGAGGGCACAATGTCAGACTTGTTTAGAACGATGGTGAGCGCTCCGGGCAGAAAGTTATAGATCAGCAACCAGGCGGTGGGTGGGATAGATTGGGCAATTTGTTTAATTTGCTCCCGGTCCGCTACAAGCAAGGGTAATGCTATTCCCTTCGGGCGACCTTTCACCTCGAAGATACGCTCTATAGCGGTGATGCTGGTCATGCTGGCGCCCAGTCCATATACGGTATCAGTTGGATAAGCGACGATGCCGCCTTTTTTCAGGATAGCGATGGCATCATCTATCTGTTTCTTTACATTACGCGTAGCGGTCGGATTCATACAGACAATAGTATAGCATTAAAAGAGTGCTCAGCAATCAGGTTTCTGTGATAGTTGACCGTGCAATGAAGAGTGGTCTACAATGCGACATACCTTTAATGATGAAGGAGATGAGAATGCCTGAATACTGGTACGACCATGTTCATCTGATCAGCCCGGATGTGGCAAAAACCACCGAATTCTACGAAAAGAACTTTAATGCTGTAAGGGCGTACTTGAGAGAACTTCCAGGGGGAGCAAAGAGTGCATCGCTTAATCTCAATGGCTCCAGGATATTGATTGGGCAAGCGTCAGGTTCAGCGCCTGTAACAGGCACGATGGGTGGACTGGAGCACTTCGGTATCAGGACTGATGCCATAGAATCGGCGGTGAAAGATCTGAAAGCGAATGGAGTAAAATTCCGTGGCGAAATTATGGAGATTAGGCCTGGAGTAAAAATAGTCTATATGTGGGGTCCTGATAATGTGTTGATTGAGTTGCTTGAGATAAATCCTCGTCAATGAATCGTTATTGCGAGCGAAGCGTGGCAATCTCCGGGAGGAGAGGTATCCCCCCCACCCAGAGATTGCTTCGTCATCCGCCTCAGGCGGATGACGAAGCAATGACAAATTGAAACAGCCATAGGTATGCAGTACCGAAAATAGTCACCTAGTGCCAGTTAGTTAAAATTCGGTTATAATAGGATACAAATAATAAACAACGGGCGCGGGAATAATAAAAGCTATTTCCGGAGGTATGAAAAACAAAAAATTTATGACAACAGAACGGGATAATCCCAAGCAGGATCCGACCCGTAGAGTCTCTACCAGCGGTGATATTGAGGTTACAACTTATCTCGAGATTGCCAAGGAGAAGGCAGGCGTTCGGCCAGCGCGGGTCGAGCAACCGTTACCGACCACTGATCGTGAGTCGATTGTAGTGCTGGATTTCGGTTCGCAATACAATCTGCTTATTGCCCGTCGCATCCGAGAATGTAATGTCTATAGCGAACTGGTGCCTTTCGATATACCATGGGAGAAGATTGCACATCTCAATCCCAAAGGTGTCATCCTCTCCGGTGGTCCCGCGAGTGTCTATGAAAAGAATGCGCCGTTGGCGCCAGCCTGGGTCTATGAGGGGCGTGTGCCGGTACTGGGTATTTGCTACGGATTGTCGGCAATCACCCACCAACTTGGGGGTAGAGTCACCCCGGCGATAAAGCGCGAGTATGGACATACCGTGCTCCATATCAGCGACCGCGATTCTCCGCTATTTGCCGGTTTAGACGAAGCGATTACCGTCTGGATGAGTCATGGCGATAGTATCGAGCAAATGCCACCGGGATTTAAAGCAATTGCCCAAACGGAGAATACACCACTAGCAGCGATTACCAATGGCAAGAATCTCTATGGAATTCAGTTCCATCCCGAGGTTGTCCACACACCACAAGGTAAAGAAATCATCCGTAATTTTGCCCTGAATGTCTGTAAGTGCAAGGGCAACTGGACAATCGGAAACTACATTGACGAAAGTATTACCTCCATCAAAGCTCAGGTAGGCGGTGGCAAGGTCATCGCCGCTCTATCCGGTGGTGTTGATTCAGCGGTAGTAGCCACGCTCATCCATAAAGCAATCGGGAATCAACTAACCTGTATCTATGTCAATAACGGTTTGCTCCGCCGCGAGGAAGTAGAGCGCACTTTCACCGCTTTTCGTTTGAATCTGGGTATGAATATTATCTTCGTTGATGCCACGGAGCGTTTCCTCGATGGATTGAAAGGGGTTATCGACCCTGAGCAAAAACGCAAAGCCATCGGTGAGGAGTTTATCCGCGTGTTTGAGGAAGAGGCAAATAAACTCGGCAAGGTGGATTTCCTGGCGCAGGGCACGCTTTACCCCGATGTAATCGAAAGTGCCTCGTCCGGAAGCACCGCTTCCGCTAAGATTAAAACACACCACAATGTCGGTGGATTACCATCGCGGATGCGGTTGAAATTGATTGAACCCCTGCGTTATCTCTTTAAGGACGAGGTGCGGCAGGTGGGGCTGGAACTGGGGTTATCCGAAGAAATGGTCTGGCGTCAGCCATTCCCGGGACCTGGTCTGGCAATCCGTATTATTGGCGAAGTCACCAAAGAAAAGTTAGAAATCCTGCGGTCGGCGGACTTCGTATTAATGAACGAAATTAAGAAAGCGAATTTGTACCGCCAGTTGTGGCAGAGCTTTACCGTGCTCACTGATGTAAAGAGTGTGGGAGTGATGGGTGACCACCGCACCTATGGTTATTTGGTGGGTGTTCGCGCCGTGACCAGTGAGGACGCCATGACGGCTGACTGGGCGCGACTTCCTTATGATGTACTGGCAAGGATTTCTAACCGCATTGTGAATGAAGTCCCAGAAGTCAATCGTGTGGTCTATGATATTACCTCCAAACCCCCATCAACCATTGAATGGGAGTAGAAACCCATTGTCGTCGCGAGCGTAGCGTGACGAATTAACACCATAGTGTCATGCCCGAGAAGGCGGGAATCCAGATAAGACTGGAGTCTGGATTATCAGGTCAAGCCTGATAATGACAATTTACAGAAAACAGCAGGAGGTTCAAACTGAAAGTCCTCGTTGTCGGTAGTGGCGCCAGAGAGCATACACTTGCCTGGAAAATAGCTCAGAGTCCTAAGGTCAAAGAACTTTTTACCGCACCAGGAAATGCCGGGACGGCACGTATCGCGCAGAATATTGATGTCAATGCTTCGGATATCAAGGCACTGACGAAAATAGCCCAGCAAAAAAAGATTGAACTGGTTGTAGTCGGGCCTGAAGTGCCATTGGCGGAAGGCATCGTCGATCACTTTGAAAGCATCGGTATTCCTATCTTCGGACCGAGTAAGCTCGCCGCCGAACTTGAATCGAGCAAAGTCTTCGCGAAAGCACTCCTCAAGAAATACGATATCCCTAATGGGCAAAGTGTCACATTTTCCAATTACCAACAGGCGTGCGACTATGTCCAGAAACAGAAACCACCCATTGTTGTAAAGGCGGATGGTCTCGCAGCGGGAAAGGGAGTTGTTGTTGCCGGGTCAATAGAGGAAGCCTTAGCGGCACTGGCTGATTTTATGCAGGCTAAGAAATTAGGTACGGCAGCGGATAAAGTATTAATTGAAGAGTATCTCACCGGTCGTGAGATGAGTTATTTTGTTTTTTCCGATGGTAATACGGTACTACCGTTCGTTTCAGCTTGCGATTATAAAAGAATATATGATGGTGACAGAGGTCCGAATACGGGTGGTATGGGAGGCTACAGCCCTCCTATTTTCGCAAGTCCTAATCTGGAGAAAAAAGCACTAGAAACAATCATGAAACCAACGGTTCAAGCGATGGTACAGGAGGGTAGACCCTACCGTGGAGTGCTCTACGGCGGTTTAATGGTCAATAATGGCGATATCAAAACACTCGAGTTTAATGCTCGTATGGGCGATCCGGAGACACAGGTTACCCTACCCCGTCTAAAAACTGACCTCGTTGATATTATCATGGCGGTCATCAAGGGTAAGCTAAGTCAAATCAAGATAGAGTGCTCTAGTGATGCCTGTGTGGGTGTGGTGATGGCATCGGGTGGATATCCGGGAAGCTATAAGACTGGTTTCCCCGTAAATGGGTTGCACGATGTTGATAAAGACATTCTCGTTTTCCACGCCGGTACGAAGGTCGGTGAAACACTGTGGGAAGTGCTAACCAATGGCGGGCGTGTGTTGACTGTGGTAGCCATGGGTAAAACCATCGCCGAGGCACGCGCCAGGGTCTATGATAATATTCCAAGGATAAAATTCGAGGGAGCTCATTACAGGAAAGATATAGCACAGTTCAAGTCTTAATTTCGAATGTCGAAATTCGAATTTCTTATGGTGGGAGGTAAGATGCCTTTAGTTGGTGTAGTTATGGGTTCAAAATCGGATACGGAAGCAGTGCAACCAGCTCTGGATATACTTAAAGAATTAGGCATTAATTACGAGGTGAGTGTTATATCCGCACACCGCACGCCAGAAAAAGCCCGCCAATATGGACAGACGGCTCGAGAGCGTGGATTAGAAGTAATAATTGCAGCGGCGGGTGGTGCAGCACATCTACCGGGAGTCATGGCAAGCTGGACGACCATCCCTGTAATTGGCATTCCACTTCCGGGGGGAGAATTAAAGGGTGTCGATGCTCTATATTCCATTGTCCAGATGCCGGCAGGAATTCCTGTTGCCTGTGTTGCTGTCGGGTCTGCCGGGGCGAAAAATGCCGCTTATCTCGCCGCTGAGATTCTCGGATTGAAATATAAAGTTATCAGGGCAAAATATGAAGACTACCGCAAGAAACTGCAAGGAGACGGCAAATGATTGAGAGATATTCCCGTCCCGAAATGAAAAGAGTTTGGTCTGAAGAAAATAAGTTCCAGAAATGGCTTGACGTTGAAATTGCCGCCTGTGAAGCCTGGGCGCAACTGGGAGTCATTCCTCGGAGCGCTATTCCCAAAATAAAAATGGCACGTGTTAATCTCAAGCGTATGAATGAAATCCTGAAAGAGACCCATCATGATGTCACCGCCTTCCTTAATACTATAGCCGAGAGCATTGGGGATGAGTCACGCTTTATTCACATGGGTATGACCTCTTCCGATGTCATGGACACGGCACTGGCTTTACAACTGGTGGAAGCCACAGATATTTTGCTGGAAGATATACGAGAATTAGGTGTTGTTCTCGGCGAAAAAGCTATCCAGTACAAATACACTCCACAAGCGGGGCGTACTCACGGCGTTCATGCAGAACCAATCACTTTCGGACTAAAACTGGCACTCTGGTTCAATGAGATGAACCGAAATCGACAACGACTTCAGGATGCTAAGAGAGTAATTGCTGTCGGGAAAATTTCTGGTGCGGTAGGTACCTATGCGACATTAAGACCTGATCTTGAAGAAAAAGCCTGTGCTAAATTAGGACTGGCATCTGCACCTATCTCTAATCAGATAATCCAGAGAGACCGTCATGCTCAGTATGTCACCACACTTGCCATCATTGCTGGTTCACTTGAGAAATTTGCCACTGAAATCCGTCATCTTCAGCGGACGGAAGTACGTGAAGCAGAAGAGCCTTTCAGCGCTGGTCAAACCGGTTCATCTGCTATGCCGCACAAGCGTAATCCGGAGTTGTGTGAACGGGTATGTGGACTGGCACGGCTAATACGCGGTTATGCGATGACCTCGCTGGAAAATATCGCTTTATGGCACGAACGTGATATCAGCCACTCGTCTACCGAACGTATTATTTTGCCAGATGCCTGTCTAGCGTTGGATTACACACTATCGGTTTTCACCGGTGTGATGAATGGTTTGCTTGTCTACCCCAAGAAGATGCGGCAGAATATGGATATCACCCGGGGTTTGCTTTTCTCACAGCGAGTCCTGCTTGCTCTTATTGACAAGGGGATGAACCGTCAGGATGCTTATAAAGTCGTCCAGCGTAATTCTATGAGGACCTGGATGGAGAATAAGAAATTCCTCACACTTTTGAAAGCAGATGCTGATGTCGCTAAAACGCTTCCTGCTAAAGAACTTGAGGCTCTCTTCGATTACAGCTACTACATTCGTTATGTAGATGATATTTATGAGCGGCTCGGGCTAACGGGTACGCAGTGGAGGGAATAGACGGGTATAGTGGGGTGGTGTCCTGTTACCCTGAAAGCTTACAATGGATATCCGAAAATATAACCAGATTGCCTGGGACAATGAAGTAAAAAAGGGAAATAAGTGGACGGTTCCGGTCAGTTCTGACGTAGTGAAACAAGCACGAGAAGGTAGTTGGCAAATTGTGCTGACCCCGACTATCCCGGTACCTAAAGATTGGTTTCCCCCGTTACATGGTCTGGATGTGCTATGCCTCGCTTGTGGAGGAGGACAACAGGGACCGATTCTAGCTGCCGCAGGTGCCAATGTAACTGTTCTTGATAATTCTCCTATGCAATTGGAACGCGATCGATACGTTGCTGAAAGAGATTCACTTGTTATCCGCACTATCGAAGGTGATATGAGTGATCTCAGCCAGTTTGCGGATGCTAGTTTTGGCTTGATATTTCATCCTGTTTCGAATACTTTTGTACCAGATGTACGCATTGTCTGGAAAGAAACCTTCCGGGTTTTACGCAAAGGCGGCGTACTATTGTCAGCATTTATGAATCCTGCAGTTTATCTTTTTGATTGGGAACTGGCAATGAGTACTAGTGAATTACGTGTAAAATATAAGCTTCCATATTCAGATCTGACCGATTTAGATGAAGTGGAAAGACAAAAAAGAATAGCAAAGGGCGAACCGATGGAATTCAGCCACACGTTTGATGATCAGATTGGCGGGCAAATAGATGCCGGGTTTGTAATTACCGGTTTTTACGAAGATAGACAGGGACCGGAAGCTAAAGACCCTGTAACGCCATTTATGGCAACCTGCATTGCCACGCGTGCGGTAAAGATGTAGCACTAGGGGCAAGTTGTGTTTTTCCAGGGAATGATATTGATTTAATCGGTATGTGAAGTCTGTAGTATATGCTTACGATACAGGTAATCCCCGGCGTTTATCAGGTTACAGTCAGATATGCCAATATGTTCTTGATTTTGGAAGATAAAATAACACTGATTGATACTGGTTTCAGGGGCAGTACATCGAATCTAGTTAGTTTCGTGCAGAAACTCGGGAGGTCAACAGAGGAGATTGGACTGATCATTCTGACACATAATCACCTTGACCATAGCGGTGGACTGGAAGACCTGAGGAAATTGACTAAAGCAAAGATTGCCGCACCCAGAGCAGATTTCATTATTGATGGAGATACAATTCCATACCCTGCTGGTAACTACCTAGGAAAACTACTAAAAGTGCCAGCGCTATCGCCTATAAAACACCGACTGGTTTTACAGGCTAAAGATATAGAAATTCTGTTGGATGGCAATGAGGTGTTACCTGTGTTGGGGGGCTTACAAGTTGTCCCCACACCTGGTCATACGATGGGGAGTATCAGCCTCTACGTCCCACAGCATAGGATGCTTTTTGTTGGTGATGCCTTGAACAAGCGACAAGATATTCTGCGTATGCCATTACGAACGGTAAGTACCAATCTTCAAGAAGCTAAATCTTCAATAAGGCGGATGGCGGAGCTGGATGTCGAAATACTCTGTACAGGACACGGTCGTCCCATGCTACAGAATACGAAAGCCAGTTTGCAGGCACTGGCAGCAAGACTAAAATTATAGTTTATGAACTCGACATTGTTAACAATTGGGTTTGACATGCTTCACTATTTCTCATTATTATTAACATAATGTTACGTGTAATTACAGGAACTGCTAAGGGAACTCTCCTTAAAGTCCCGGATGTTGTTGGTGTCAGACCTGCCACCGACCTTGTCCGCGGCGCTATTTTTTCTATACTGGAGAATCTCACCGACGATTGGTCGTGTGTGCTCGACCTTTTTTCAGGCAGTGGAGCGCTGGGTATCGAGGCTTTAAGTCGTGGAGCTGAGTGGGTAGATTTTGTTGACCGTGAGCGTAGGTGTTGTGATATAATCAAACAGAACCTTGTTAAAACAAAACTGTCAGAGAGGGCTCATGTATATTGCAGTACAGTGGTAAAAGCCCTCAGTTTTCTGGAAAAGACGTACAGTATTGTTTTAATTGACCCGCCGTATAAAGATAGAACTACTGGAGAATTGGTGAAGCAACTGGCAAGTTCTAGAATGGTTGGTGAAGACACCGTGATTGTGATGACGCATTCCTCACGCTTTCTTTTACAATCGAGCTATGGAACTATGCAGTTGTTTAAAGAACGGCGCCATGGTGACAGTACTATTTCAGTGTATCGGAGGGAAAACTAATGACGATTGCGGTGTATGCAGGGACTTTTGACCCTATTACAAATGGGCATCTGGATGTAGCGACGAGAGCGGCGAAGTTATTCGACATACTGTACATCGGCGTGTATGATAGCCCGGGAGGTACTCGTGCGGCTTCGTCAGGTAGTGCTGTAGCTGGTCGTGGTTTACTTTTTTCTACGGCAGAACGTGTGAAACTGGTCAAAGAAGCTACAAAAAATATCCCGAACATTAAAGTGGTTTCATTTACTGGCTTAGTTGTCGATTTTGCTAATAAGATGGATGCCCAGACGATTGTCCGCGGTCTGAGAGCCGTCACTGATTTCGAGCGTGAGTTCGAGACAGCGTTAATGAATAAGAAGCTCTGCCCCGACCTGGAAGTGATCTGCCTGATGGCAAGTTTACAATACCAATTCTTATCTTCCAGCCTATTAAAAGAAGTAGCTAGTCTGGGAGGGGATATCAATGGTATGGTGCCGGACCATGTCAGAAAAGCGCTTGTAGCCCGGTTAGGTGGTAAATAGCTACCAAATTGTAGGTATTATTCCTGTCAACAAATAAAGGAGGAGATTATAAATGGCGTACAAGATTACCGATGAATGTATCAGTTGTGGAGCCTGTGAGGCTGAATGCCCCAACCAGGCAATCAGTGAGGGCGACCCAATCTATAAGATTGACCCTGACAAATGCACAGAATGTGTTGGTGCACATGATTCATCAAAGTGTGCTGAGGTCTGTCCGGTAGATTCCTGCAAACCCGATGAAGCACACAAAGAGACCAAGGAAGAGCTTCAAGCAAAGTACAATAAACTACACGGTAAATAATCAATTCTAAAAATCAAGCATTTCAAAAGCTCATCTGAAAAATCGATTAAGGATTTGTTCGGGTGGGCTTTTTGTTTCTGCTACATGAGGGTATTTATCGTTGACTGCCACCAAGCATCTGCGCTTTTTTATGAGCGGCTCTGACTGCCTTGGTTATCAGCTCACTAAATCCACCTTCATCTAAAACGCCGATAGCCTCCGCTGTAGTGCCACCGGGTGAAGTGACCATACGGCGCAATTCGTCAGGCTCCTTGTCCGATTTCTTCATTAGATGAGCGGTACCGAGTACCGTACCCATTACCAGTTCTTTTGCAGTTTCCCGCGACCAACCAATAGCAACCGCAGCATCAATAAAGGACTCGACGAAATAAAAGAGATAGGCAGGACCACTACCACTCACGGCGGTTGCCATATCAAGGTAACGTTCATTATCAACGAATAACTCTTTTCCCATCGCACCAAGGACATTACCCGCTCGTTTCTTTTGGATTTTGGTGATTTCTTTGGTGGCAACCCAGACGGTAACTCCTTCGCCAATTTGTGCGGGTGTATTGGGCATCGACCGCACGATAGCTTTGTGGTTGAGTCCATTACGGATCGTTTCAATCCGAGCGCCGGCGATGATAGAGATAATCAATTGCGTGGGTTTGAAACGACCAATCAATTCACTCATCAAGGTAGGTAGGGTTTGTGGTTTGACGGCAAGTACAATCACACTTGCACCGGCAATTGCCTGACAATTATCCAGTGTGATGTTCACGGAGTACTTCTGTGCAAGGTATTGAAGTCGTGATTCACTGACATCGCTTACCGTAATGTCTTCAGCTTCAGCGATTTGTTTGTTCAGCAGCGCTGAAAGCATCGCCTCGCCCATATTCCCCCCACCGATGAATGCGATTTTCATTTTACCCCTATTCGTGTCATTCTCGACCCCATATCAATCCCGCATCAGGTGCGGGACAGGGCAGGGGCAAGCTTCGCTCAGGAATCCAGTTATTTTATTCTCCTGGAACTTAACTCCCATGGAATGACACTGCAGTTATTTCACCACAATATTCACAAGTCTACCGGGTACATAGATAACATTAACTACCTGCTTACCTTGTAGATATGTTTTTGCCTTTTCGCTGTCGCGGGCGACATGCTTGGCTTCATCCTCGGTGATAGAGACCGGCACATTGATGCGGTCGCGCAGTTTCCCGTTTACCTGCACTACCAGCGTAATTTCTTCTTCCTTTGCCAGCGCTTCGTCCCATTTAGGCCAGTACTGGTTGTGAATGCTTTGTTTGTGTCCCAACCGCTGCCACAACTCTTCGGTCATATGAGGAGCGGTCGGTGCTAATAGTAATAATAAAGTATCTATAGAGGAGTGCCAATTAGCAGCAGAAACTGAGCTTGTTTCTTTGAGTCTGGACAGGTAGTTGGTCAACTCCATGAGTGCGGCAATCATAGTATTAAAGCGCAGGCGGTCCATATCGCCGGTGACTTTTCTAATTGTCTGGTGGGTAATACGCTCCAACTCGCGATTTGCATTCTCATCCTGAGATTGGGATTGGTAGTTTTCTAACACCAGATTCCAGACTCGGTTTAACCATCGGCTGACGCCACTAATGCCGGTATCGAACCATTCGCCGCCCTGCTCCCACGGTCCGATGAACATCATATAGGCACGCACGGTATCCGCGCCCAGTTCGTTCACGTATTCGTCCGGATTGACGACATTGCCCTTCGACTTGCTCATCTTTTCATGCCCGGCAATAATAATACCCTGATTAAATAACTTGGTAAACGGCTCGCCGAAATCAATCATTCCCATATCACGCATGGCTTTGGTGAAGAATCGGGCATACAGTAGATGCATGACAGCATGTTCCGCACCACCTGTATAAATATCCACCGGCATCCAGTATTTTACCTTCGCCGGATCGAAGGCGGCTTTCGCATAGTCAGGACTGCAGTATCGCAGAAAATACCAGGATGAACACATAAAGCCATCGATAGTATCCGTCTCACGCTTACCAGGACCGCCACACTTCGGGCAGGTGGTATTGACCCACTTCTCGTTGTACTTCAGGGGTGATTCACCCTTGTGGCTGAAATCGGCTTCTTCCGGTAACAGAACAGGCAGGTCTTTTTCCGGCACAGGAACAATGCCGCATTTATCACAATATATCATGGGAATAGGTGCGCCCCAGTAGCGTTGACGGGATATTAGCCAATCGCGCATGCGGTAGCTGATAGTGCCCTTACCCCAGCCTTTGCTTTCTAGAAATCGGGTAACAGCGTCAATACCTTCTTCACTGGGCAACCCATCGAATTGTCCGGAATTAACCATTTTCCCGGTATCAATGTATGCCTGTTCCAGTTCTGCGCCTTTCCAATCGGTGGGTGCGATGACGAGGCGGATGGGAACACCGTACTTTTTCGCAAAAGCGAAATCACGCTCATCATGCGCAGGTACACCCATCACCGCCCCAGTACCGTAGCTTTGCAATACATAATCGGCAATCCAGATTGGTATTTTTTCGCCATTAAGCCGATTAGTTGCATAGGCGCCGATAAAGACACCGTCCTTTTCCTTCTCAGTGGAAAGACGTTCGATTTCAGTGAAGCGGCGGGTTCTGGCGACATATGCTTCCACCTCTGCCTTTTTATCAGGTGTGGTCAGTTTGGCTACCAGTGGATTTTCCGGAGCCAGTACCATAAAAGTAACGCCGAAGATAGTATCCGGCCGGGTAGTGAAAACCCTGATTTCTTTTTCAGTAACGCCGGGATGTTCCAGCGCAAAGGAAATCTCCGTTCCGTAACTCTTACCTACCCAATTTCTTTGCATGATTTTGATGCGCTCAGGCCAGTCAATACCTTCGTGTTCCATCAGCTCATCGGCATATTTAGTGATGCGGAAGAGCCATTGCTCCAGGTCTTTTTTAATGACTTCGGTATCGCAACGCCAGCATTTCCCGTCGATAACCTGCTCGTTAGCGAGTACAACCTGGCATTGAGGGCACCAGTTGACCGGCGCTTTACCACGATAGGCTAAATCGTGTTCAAATAACTTCACGAAAAACCACTGCGTCCATTTGTAATAATCCGGGTCACAGGTGATTACCTCACGTTCCCAGTCGTAAATGGCACCCATACTTTTCAATTGTTTACGCATGTTCTCGATGTTAGCCATCGTCCACTCATGAGGATGGATACCACGCTTAATGGCGGCGTTTTCTGCGGGCAGTCCGAAGGCATCAAAACCCATAGGATGGAGGACATTGTAGCCCTGCAGTCGCTTGTAACGTGCATAGACATCAGAGGGTGCCATTGCATACCAATGCCCGATATGCAGGTCGCCGGAAGTGTAGGGGAACATGGTGAGTGCATACCATTTAGGTTTAGAGTTATCCTCAACGACTTTATAGAGCTTATCGGCAGCCCATTTCTGTTGCCATTTCTTATCAATTTCAGAGGGATTGTATTTATCTATCATAGTTCTTTCCTGCTCGTTTCGTTGTTTTTTGGTAATAAAAAAGCCGTCCCTGTGGGACGGCCTCCGACTGCGTGAGTATACCCCACCGGGTGTTCGGCTATGTGACGGTAAGGGCGAGCGCTAAATAATGTTTGTCCATTACAGGTAAGATAACATAATCCATAAATGTTGTCAATGTGCACAAAGACAAAGTTCTTGTTGATTGTAGTTAGTTAAGTGCAATTCGGTAACTAATTTATAAAGCTTCATCTTTGAAACGCTTGACTAATTCCTGATGAGTTTGTTTTGTCCCAAAATTTAAATACGACCGAGCGGCACTGAGTGACTGTTCACGAAGTAATTTTAATTCAATTCCCTGTGCTTTAAATACTTGATATACTTGTCCATTTGCCAGTACGCCATTTGTTACCCAATTATCATTCCAGGATAATTTCAACTGATACATCAGGGTTTCACGCCATGTTTTTATATTTACCATAAAAGTAGTCAGACCCCACATGATGCTATTACTTTCTGAGGTAGTAGCATCTGTCCCCAATAATTCATATGGAACACCTAAACCCAGACAGTTATCTTTTACTAACACATTGAATATTTGTTCCGCATTCTTATCAATTGTCAGTACTTTTCGAAGTTCATCCAACTGAGTAGCGTTTTGCGTTGCTGACCAAAGGAAAGGATGCCCTTTCTCTGCCCCATAAGAGGGAAACCTTGATGGCATAAGCACTTGAATGCTTTCTCCTGTTTTTAGATTAAATTGTCCAGTCCCGGTCACCAACATTCCCCGCATTCCGCTTTTAACTGCTTCTACATCTAGATTGTTACACCCTCTCCATGAGACTCCTTCTGCATATAGTTCTACAATTTTCTTCACGAAATCCCATTTATTGTATACCTGTTCGCAAAAAGCTCTTTCTTCCGCTAAGCTTTTGTTTACCATAACTAAACACCCCATTATTACTTCATTATTTCGATAGTATCACAAAATATTAAATCATTAATACAACTGGTAATATTATATTTTAAAACGAGATAAAAACATATTATTACATTAACAAATGTACCGATTGCTTGAAACAATGGGAACTGAAAAAGGATAAGATTCCAGTGAGCGTAAGGTTACGGAGAGAGGGACACAAAGGGATTTTTATTTTGTTGTTCGTTAAAACCCCCTTAATCCCTCCCGTGTCATGTACGGGACAGGCTCTTTTTAAAGGGGGAGATTAATAATACCAACTATATGCAAGCAGGACTGTAGATAACCATGATTGGATAATAACAAAGTAAAAATTAAGTCCATCGTAGTGGAAGATAGCAGGATGTAGAAATACGGTGGACTTTAAATAAGCGTACAGACTTTCTGGCTACTCGTTCAGGTAATCCAGCGGCGTCATTGTCATAAGTTCTTTGGCGATATCCGGGTACCTGGCGATGAAGAGCAGTTCATCTTCGACGAGTGGTTTCTGAGCGGCGACATTAGCATAACGTACCAGTTCCAGAACTTTCTGTGCCTCTTCATCATCGCGGAAGGTTAATGCAGTTTGCCCGCTAATCTCGTTCATAATATGCCGGAAACCGGAAATACCGCCGTATTGCCCTGAGCATATTTGTCGTCCGGTTTCCACCAGTTCCGGTTCACCACGGCCTAGTTCTTCAAATCCGTACAATTCGTAATTGGCAGGGTCCTTCAGCACTCCATCAGCATGAATACCTGAAGCATGGGCAAAGGCATTGTCGCCAACCCCGGGTTGGTTAATGGCGATGGGCACTTTAAATGCATAGCTGGCGTATCTGGCGATTTTCCACGATTTAGACATGTCTACTGGTATACCGAGTTTATACTGGCTAGCAAAACCTTTTGACTTTTGAAGTGCCAATAGTACCGCTATTAGATCGGCGTTACCTGCTCTCTCCCCTATTCCATTGATGGTAGTGTTGATATAGGCATCCTGTCCGGCATCAATAACCCCTTTGGCACCCGCAATAGAATTAGCGACAGCCATACCCAGATCGCCGTGACAATGGAGTTCGATTGGCAGTTTTACCTTTTCAGCAAGCGCTTTCGCTGCCTCGTAAATCGTGAATGGATTATCATAACCCAGGGTATCGCAGTACCGGACTCTATTAGCGCCATGTTCTTTCGCAGCTAAACAGAATTCGATAAGATAAGGAAGGTCGGTGCGGGAGCCATCCTCGGCGTTCACACCAATGCTCTCGCATCCATAGGATTTCGCAGCATCAACCGCTTCAACCATCATTTTGGTAATATCCTTCTTTCCCTTCTTGCCCAGATATTTTCCCTCAATCATCTGAGCGGAAGTGGACGTAGAGAGATTTAAATGTTTGATTTCCGGTACAAGCTTGAAGGTCATTTCGACATCTTCAGTCATAGCGCGTATCCAACCAGCCAGCCGGATTGGTTTAAGCACTCCCATCTTTGCCAGCTCCAGGTTGGCGCGCAGGTAGTGGGTCTCGTGATGGGTGGTAGGGAAACCGAACTCCGATTGGAAAACCCCCATCTCGTTCAAATATACGTTAATCATCGTCTTCTCTAGCTTAGATAAACCCAACCTGGCAGTCTGGACGCCATCCCGGTTGGTCACGTCAATGATGTAAATTTTACCCATGAACCCTCCCTTGTCAAGCATGTGTTATCATTTACCCGCTATTTTAAATATATCATCAGGCGCTGGGGAAAACCAAATTGATAGCATCCTAATCGGTAAGGAGATGGTCGGTGTAAGGTAAACGCATGAGAAGCTATGCGCCAGTTAACAGTGATGCCAATGTTCATGCAATGATGAATTGGATTTGACCACGCTCGATGTTAATATGCTCGTTTCCCACGAAAGGCAGACCGTATAAAATGACATAATTTTGTAACTGTTTTCGCTCCGATTTTATGATTATTTACGTATTCTTTGATTATAATCGTAGCATAGTCGATACTGTGAAAATGATTAGGGTAAAGGGGACAAAACATGGCAACTATCGAGAAGAAGAGTCTAAATCAACCGGAGCAAACGAAACAAATTGGGAGGGTGAAAGTTGAGGTCATTACAATGGGAAGCCTTAATTTTCAGCGGGATACCGCAGAGCCTGGATGGCGATGGTCAGAAGACGTGAAACCCGTTGCTAAGACTGAAAGCTGTCAAGTAAACCATCTTCTTTATGTCATTTCAGGCAGGCTTCATGTAAGAATGAATGACGGAAAAGAAATGGAGTTTAATCCCGGCGATATGGGCTTGATACCCCCGGGACATGACGGTTGGACTGTTGGAGACAAACCGGTAGTCTGGCTTGAATTCCAACATTAAGGATACAAGTAGTAGACTAACGCTCTCACACAGAGCGTCCTCTCTTATTTGAAATCCAAAAAGCGGCAGGTGAACTAAAGCTACTTTGGTATGGTGCGCTTATATGGTTTTATTATACTATTTAACAGCTCCTCATTATCAAAAGGGCGCATCTGTATAGGATATGTATTACATAATAGCCAGTTTATGGATTATTGCGTCGGCAACCTGTGATGTACCAACTGCTTTCTCAGGCGCCTCCGGTTTGAGGTCATAGGTGACGTCTTTACCTTCAGCAATTACAGCAGCGATAGCTTTTTCTAATCCGTCTGCTATCTTTTTCTCCCCGAGGTGACGTAACATCAGCACGCCGGAGAGCATCATTGCCATCGGGTTGACTTTATTCATACCGGTATACTTGGGAGCACTGCCGTGGGTTGCTTCGAAGACCGCCATATCTTCACTGAGATTGGCGCCTGGCGCAATGCCCAATCCACCGACAAGCCCGGCACAGAGGTCGGAAAGAATGTCGCCATAAAGGTTGGGTGCGACAATGATATCAAATTGACCAGGTTTCTGTACCAATTGCATGGTCATGTTATCCACGATGCGGTCTTCGAACTCGATATCAGAATAGTTCCTGGCTACTTCCCGCGAGCACGACAGAAACAAGCCATCGGAGAATTTCATAATATTCGCCTTATGTACCGCAGTGACTTTTTTCCTGCCGTAGGTACGTGCATAATCAAAAGCAAATTTCACGATGCGTTTACTGCGGAATTCGGAGATTGCTTTGATACTGATGCCGGAATCCGGTCGAATGATACCGCGTTTCGTATCGGCAATAAATTTGATAAGTCCCGTTGCTTCCGTCGTACCTCGTTCGAATTCAACACCTGCATATAAATCTTCTAAATTTTCACGGACAACGACAACATCTACATCCTTATAGCGTGAGGGAACGCCCGCATACAACTTGCAGGGACGCAGGCAAGCGAAAAGTTCCAGTTCTTTACGGAGGGCGACATTTACACTGCGAAATCCAGAACCAATGGGTGTGGTAACAGGACCCTTCAAAGCAACTTTATTTTTTTTCACGGACGTGATGACAGAATCGGGCAGGGGCGTGCCGTATTTTTTCATAGCAGACTCGCCTACCTCGACGATGTCCCACTGGAATTTAATACCGGTAGCTTCCAGGACACGCCGCGTGGCTTCTGTTACTTCCGGTCCGACGCCGTCCCCAGGAATGAGGGTGACATGATAAGTCTTTTCCATTGTTCTCCAGTTATAGTTTTATGTCCCCATGTTTTTCAATATAAGGTAAAAGTCCACCTTCATCAAGAATACGTAGCATTACCTCAGGAATCTTGCCGAAAGTCAGGCGTTTGTTACTTGTCTGATTCGTAATGACACCGGCTTTCAAATCTATTTCGAGAATATCGCCATCGGCAATGTCATCGGTGTTGCAAATAAGCACCGGCAAACCGAGATTAATTGCATTGCGGAAAAAGATGCGAGCGACCGATTTAGCGAGAATAGCTGTGACTCCAGCCATCTTGATAACTAACGGAGCGTGCTCCCGGCTGGACCCCAGCCCGAAGTTGTTACCGCCAACAATGAAGTCACCCGGTTTCACACGTGCCGCGAAGGTGGGATCGGCGTCTTCCATGACATGTTTTGCCAGTTCTGGGAGATTGCTCCGTAGATAAGCATATTTCCCCGGAATGATGTGGTCGGTAGAAATGCTATCGCCGAACTTGAAGGCTCTGCCTTTAAGCATTAGAGAAACTCCCTCGGGTCGGTGATTTCACCTTTAATAGCGGAAGCGGCGGCAGTTGCCGGGCTGGAAAGGTAAATGAAACCTTCGGCACTACCCATACGACCTTTGAAATTACGGTTTGCAGTGGAGAGACAGCTTTCACCATCGCCAATAACACCCTGGTGCAATCCCAGGCAGGCGCCACATCCCGGAGGCATGATCACGGCGCCTGCTTTAATCAATGTTTCAATGTAACCGGCTTTGAGGGCATCCAGTAAAATCCGGCGTGATGCTGGCGTGATAACCAGTCGGGTTTGCGGGTGATGTTTCTTGCCTGCCAGTATGTGAGCCGCAATTGCCAGGTCTTCCAGTCTTCCGTTCGTGCAGGTGCCAATTAAGACCTGCTGGACTCTGGTACCGGAAATTTCCTTTACTGGTACGGTGTTGTCCACCGTATGTGGTCGGGAAACCATTGGTTCCAATTTACTGATATCTATAGAAATCGTGCGTTCGTAGGCGGCATCTTTATCAGCCGTTATAGGTTGGTAATCCTTCTCTCTACCCTGTTCCAGCAGATATTTACGGGTAATTTCATCTGATGGGAAAATTCCCACCTTGGCTCCGGCTTCAACTGCCATATTGGAAATGGTCAAGCGATCGGAGACTGTAAGTTGATTGATGCCGTCGCCACCGAATTCCAGGGCTTTATAGGTAGCTCCATCTGCACCGATTTGCCCGATAAGTGCCAGGATGAGGTCTTTTGACTGGACACCTCTGTTGAATTTACCGGTAACAACAATGTGGGAGCTTTTAGGAACACGAAACCAGGTTTTACCCAGACCGAAAACCACTGCAACGTCTGAAGAACCCATGCCACAAGCAAAAGCGCCCAGTGCGCCAGCAGTGACTGTATGTGAGTCTGAGCCAATGATTAAGTCGCCGGGTTTTGCCAGCGACTCCGCTACAATCTGATGGCAAACGCCATCACCGACATCGCTTAGGATAGCGCCGGTATCATGTGCAAAATTGCGGAGTAATATATGGTCATTGGACATTTCCCGACTTTGACTCGGTGCGGCATGGTCGAGGAAAACTGCCGCTTTTAGTGATGGTGCTATTGATTTATAACCAGCGGCGTAGAATTGACGCACTGTCAACGGTCCGGTAGTATCCTGAATGAAGGCAAGGTCTACGCTGGCAACAACAATATCACCAGCGTTCGCTGTACTACCAGTTTTCATACTTAATATCTTTTCTGCGATAGTCTTACCCATATTCAACCTTTAACACGACTGGGAAAATGCGCGCTTATGGCAGGAAAAATCTATGTGACTATTAATTCATTCTAGACAGAAAAGTAGTTGGCGTGCAAGTAGTGATTGTGCTCACGGAGTCATTTGACGCAATACTTATGTGGAAGTAGAATTAATTGACAGGTATGACAATCAAAGACGAAAGCAAGACAAAAGGACAGCTTCTAAAAGAAGTTCAAGAACTTCGCCAGCATCTTATTGATATGGAAGCTGCACAGAGTCGGCTGTCTTCCGATGAAGAAATCGTCAGAATTTTCCGCAGTAGCACCCCAATTGGTCTCTTCATTCTCCAGGATGGTAAATTTCAATTCGTCAACGAAAATTTCCGCGCTGTTACAGCAGGTGGTCCCTCAGAACTTCTTAATACAGAATCCATGAATCTCGTACTGCCTGAAGACAGGGAAATGGTGCGGGAGAATGCCATTAAAATGCTAAAAGGGCAGAGCGTAGCTCCATATAAATACCGCATAATGACTAGAACTGGCCAAATACGCTGGCTTCTGGAAGGTGTGTCCTCAATACAGTATAAGGGAAGGCGGGCTGTTTTAGGACATTCCATGGATATCACCGAGCGTGAACTAGCCCAGGAGAAACTTGAGGAAGCATACGAAAAAGAGCGTAAAACCCGCCAAGAACTTGAAACAGAGGTGCAAAGGCGGGTGGAGTTTACCCGCGCACTCGTTCACGAATTAAAAACTCCCTTAACTCCCATCATGTCTTCCAGTGAACTTCTGGTAAGCGGTCTAACAGAAGAACCGTGGTTAAGTGTTGCTAAGAATATTCAGCGTGGTGCTGCTAATCTGAACCGTCGCATTGATGAATTATTAGACCTGGCACGTGGTGAGATCGGTATGCTCCGTCTGAGACCGTTACGCGTAAATATCCTTAATTTACTTAGTAATATTGCAGATGAGATGTCAATAGTTGCTTCCAGCAGCGGACAGATTTTAAAATCAGAACTTCCAGGTTCACTACCAATGATTTGGGGAGACGAAGACCGATTGCGGCAAGTGGTGCTCAATCTGCTGATTAACGCCAGTAAATTTACTCCTGAGGGAGGAACCATTATTCTCCGCGCGAGACAAGCAAACGGTTTTATAATTGTCGAGGTTCAGGATACAGGTCGTGGCATTTCAGAAGAAGAACAAAGCCGACTTTTTATAGCGTATCACAGGCAAATAAGTGATTTGGAACATTTAAGTGGTCTAGGTTTGGGTCTGGCACTATCCAAAAACCTCGTAGAACTGCATGGCGGTAAGATTTGGGTGAAAAGTCAGGAGGGAAAGGGTTCCACCTTCTCCTTCTCTTTACCGGTAGCCCCACCAGGAGAGGAGGCGGAAGCCAGGTAAATAGGCGTCAGCGAGGGATAAAAATATGAAGGTTTTAGTTGTTGAGGATGATAAAGAAATTGTAGATGCTATTTCTCTGGCGTTTCAGATCCGCTGGCCTGAAGCAAAGGTCGTTTCCACACGATTAGGACAGAAGGGTGTTGAACTTGTCGAGACAGAATCGCCGGATATTGTTATTCTTGACCTGGGATTGCCAGACATCAATGGCTTTGAAGTGCTACGACAAATACGTCGCTTCTCCAATGTACCTACTATTATTCTTACTGTGCGTTCTGATGAATCGGATGTGGTGAAAGGGTTGGAGTGGGGGGCTGATGACTATATTACTAAACCTTTCCGCCAGCTGGAACTTTTAGCGCGCGTGAAATCACTTATCCGCAGGCATAGCCCGACCGAAGAAGAATGGCTAATTTATGGACCGATGCGGTTGGACCCGGTCACCGGGCAGCTTCATATCGGTGAAAAAGAAATTGCACTCACAGTTACTGAAAACCATATCCTGAGTCATATGATGAGGAATGCCGGGCATGTGGTCACTCATTCGAATCTGGCTGAAGCGGTATGGGGTGATGATTATCCCGGTGCAACCGATAGTCTAAAAGTACATATCCGACGTCTCCGGGAGAAGGTAGAAAAAGACCCGGGGAAACCGATTTTTATCCTCACGAAAACAGGTGTGGGATATTTTCTATCTAAACCAGACTAGTTTCATTACGGTTATTCTATGTTAATAGCTCCGATAAAGTAGCTATACACAAACGACTGCATTTATTTTCGATACTGTCTCCAAAACTGTAACTACTTTTTAACCTTTCCGTTACATAGATTTTATATCTTGTTGTATGTCTTAAAGCCTCTGTAACCTCTGAACTATATAGTTATTGTAGATGATGATTCAGTGGTTAAGGGGATGCTTAAATGAAAAACATTGTTAAATCAGCAACGGTAGTCGGGCAGGTCATCAACTTTCTCGTTGGTAGTAATTTCACCAGTCCTGTGACCTACATCATCGCATTGCATCCATATATGTAAATATCCAAAACACTAGCTACTCCTTTACGATAGGGTGATTTTAAAGGGTAGGGAAGGGGGGTCGAAAATGGGAAACGTATCAAAAGTAGTCATGGCAATCAATAAATCCATTGATATTCTTCTGGGAAGCAATTTTAGTACGCCGCGTGAGATGACATTACAACAATACCAATCTCTTACTTACTTCAGTTAGTCATATGAATTCGCAGAATCTGTGTAAGAACTACCTCCACAGATTTCTTCCTCGATTATCCAACATTGACAGTCCTGTTAATCACGGAATAAACTGGATATGGGCACATCATAAGTTAGTTTACTGATAGTTGCATAGGGTTTAATACGGGTGCAAAATTTTGACGAACTGCGTCGTGAAGCTGAAGAAGCCAAAGATAGATTAAGACGAGATGTACTGGAGCTTCGCGATATATTAAAAAGGATTGCTCGGGAAAACAGTGAAAATGGCCGTGTCACAGCCGAGGAATCACTTAAACAAGCAGAAAAACGTATAGAGGATGCAGTCCTAAAAGCAGAGACACGGTTTGAACGTGCACTGGCAGCTCTAACCGGCTGCAATCTGACCTACGACGATTTCATAACTCGAGAGCTAACGCTTAAAGATTTTACTAACATAGAAGTAGATTGTGCCATTCGACTTGAGGTTGTACAATCGGATAACTACCGTGTATCCATCTGGGCTAGCCAGGCATTGCAGGACTATGTCAACGCGACAAAATCAGGAAATACTCTGAAACTTTCACTGAAATCGCAAAACTATAATGCCCGACCCATTGTTACAGCGAGGATTGCGATGCGTCAGATTAGCAGGTTAAGGTTGGGAGGAGCAACTAACGCGACGGTGAGCGGATTTAATTCGGAGGAGAGTCTAAATTTTAATTTATCAGCATCCAGTACACTGGAGGTTGAAACTTCTGCCAAGACAATGAAGTGTGAAATATCCGGCGCGAGTCGGCTTATCGGTAAAACTCATGTAGAGGAAGCCGATTTCATCCTTTCAGGAGCAAGTCGTATGGTGTTAAATGGCTCCGCAAAGAATGTAACACTTAGCGCTTGGGGAGCCAGCAAAGCAGAATTGGAGGATTTCAGTTTGCAGGATGCCGGAATCAATCTCAAGGGAGCTAGCGAAGCGATTGTCAATGTGACAGGTAAGCTGGCAATAGACCTCAGCAGTGGTTCTAGGCTCACTTATACAGGCAATCCAACAATCAATTCCATTTCGGTAACAGGTGCTTCATCTCTAAATCATAAATAGTAAGTCCCGAGCGGGAAAATCCGAACCCCAGTTAACAATTAACGAATTACATTATTATTGATTCGTCTAGGTAATTGTTAACATGTCGGCCAAAAACAAATTGCTCATTTTCCAAATTTAAACGGCATCAGAGAAATAGTATTTTATGCATCATTCTTAGGGAAACATGTTCCTATTTGAAGCTGTGATCATTAATTTCAGAATAAATTCGGAACAATAGTTTTGAATGAGAGGTATCAAGTATTAAAAGCAGAGCGGGAAGGGATGTTGAATCATCCCCTCCCGACCGATTTCGACAATTTAGTGAAGTTGCGACGTTATTTGATTTCTGCAGTAGCGCCTGCGGCTTCCAATTTCTCTTTGACAGAAGCGGCTTCCTGTTTGTTGACGTTCTCTTTGACAGCTTTGGGTGCACCTTCAACCAGATCTTTAGATTCCTTAAGGCCAAGATTTGTGAGCTCACGCACTACCTTAATGACGGCGATCTTGTTTGCACCGAATGACTTAAGGATGACGCTGAACTCAGATTTTTCCTCAACCTCAGCAGGTGCCGCAGCGGTGGCAGCGCCTGCAACCGCCATAGCGACTGGTGCTGCAGCAGTAACGCCAAACTCGGTCTCGAGAGCCTTCACAAGTTGGGAAAGCTCCAGAACATTCAAAGTTTTAACGGCATCGATAATTCCCTGGACTTTTTCATTTTCTGCCATGTTAGTTATTACCCTCCAATTGTTTTATTCTTGCCTGTAAAACTCCCTGTAGATTTCTCATCGGGGCGGCGAGAACACCTGCTAGAGAATACAGGGGGCTCTTCATTCCTCCAATAATTTTTGCGATCAGCACCGGCTTGGGTGGTAAAGTGGCAAGGGTGTTAATATCGTCGTTCGTAAGTATTTTATCACCCATAAAACCACCCCTGGCGGTGATACTAATTTTAGATGTGCGGACATAATCAGTGAAGACTTTTGCGGTGTCCTGGATTTCACCTCGTCCGAGTGCGATAGCGATAGGCCCGGTGAAAATCGTTTTCATCTCAGAACGGTTTAGTTTTTCCATAGCTTTTACAGCCAGAGTATTTTTAATTACCTTATAATCGCCACCGGATTCCTGCAACTTACGACGCAAGCCATTTATTTCCTGTGTTTTCAATCCGCGATAGTCTGTCAAGATACCAATGCTGGCTTTGGCAAACTCCTGCTCCAGCATGTCAATATTTTCGGCTTTTTCCTCTTTTTTCATATTGAACCTCTTATTTAACTGGTTACCTTAAAAAAACGAGTCCTCGCGCACCGCACGAGGACTCTTCAAATGCAAACCATTTGATTGCCTAACGTTTTTACGTTAGGAATTTCCTCGGCAGGGCATTTAATCCCGCTCCCGTATCAATCCCGTATCAAGTACGGGACAGGGTACGGGATTTCGAGAACCTGCTGTCTCAGGACTTATTCTATTGTTACAGGTCAGGAGTCAGAAGTCAAGTTTTAGGCACATTATTGAGAGATTAGACGCCTTCAAGCCCTACAATCCCAACAAAAATAGCACAGCCGGCCGGACCACCACCCAAGTTATGAGTTAATCCCAGCTTAGGATTCTTTATCTGTCGCGAAGGTTGTCCGGGATTAAGCATCTTATCGGCTCTACCCTGGAGCTGGTTATACATCTCGTACAGCATCCTGATTCCGCTAGCACCAATGGGATGTCCAAAGCACTTCAGTCCACCATCCGGTTGAACTGGTAATTTCCCCTCGAGGTCAAAGAAACCACTCTCGATATCCTTCTGTACCTTACCTCTTGGGCTAAATCTGAGGTCTTCCATGGTAACCGCCTCTGTAATAGAGAAGCAATCGTGAACTTCAGCCATACTTATTTGTTCACGTGGATTGGTAATACCAGCTTCTTTGTAGGCAGCTTCTCCTGCCCTTACCGTTGCCTCAACATGGGTGTAGTCGAACTTCGTATTTACATTACCATCGTTGGGTGCCATGGCAATTTGAAGTGCCTTTACAAACATTGGCGGTTCCTTACCTTTCCGCAAGCTTTTGGCTATCGCCGGAGTTGTGATGATAGCGGCGGCAGCACCATCACTAACACCACAACAATCATACAGACCCAGAGGCCAGGCTATCATTGGAGCATTGAGAATAGTATCCATATCGACTTCTCTCTGGAAGTGTGCCTTCTTGTGGCGGGCGCCATTTACATGGCTTTTCCAGGAGACCCTGCCAATCATATGCTTGCCTTCATCGTAGCTGAGACCATAGCGGTCGAAGTAGGTAGTAGCCAGCATGGCGAACTGCGCTGGTGGGGGACCGGCTGCTCCTGCCATCATGCTATGACCGGGACCGGGAATACCGCCGTCACTGAGTCCGCTGACACCACTATCCTTAAACTTGTCGACACCGAGTGCCAGTACAATGTCGTAGATACCGGCAGCTACAGCATAGCTAGCATTGCGGAATGCGTCTGAGGCGGTGGCACAGGCGTTTTCCACCCTGGTAATAGGTATGTACTGGAGACGAAGAGGTTCTGATAGCGTCATACCAGTCGAGCCGGTAGAGGTTCCTACCCATGCCGCCTGTATGTCTTTTGATTCAATTCCGGCATCCGCAAAGGCTTCATAAGCCGCCTCTATTATCAGGTCATCCATACTGGCATCCCAGCGCTCTCCGAACTTGCTACAGCCCATACCAGCAACGGCAACCCTATCTTTAATACTTCCTGCCATTTTGTTTACCTCCTATAATGTCAGTTTTGTTTACTGATTGGATTCTAGTCCCTGACTGGTTTGCATTTCCAGAAGTAGACGTTCGAGCCAGGTGCAGACCGTACCTTTCTAAAAGTCATTTCAACTTTCATACCGACCTTACATTCTGCAGGGTCACGGTCGACCATATCAAATAAGCCCCGCCCGCCTCCCTCAAAGTCAACTACAGTGCGTGTGGCTGGTGGGTCAATACCGCCACCAAGATAGTCATGACTGAAACTGACGACAGTACCTTTCTTATCAGCAAATCGATAGGGTTCGAAGTTGTCTTTAGCCTGGCATTCGAGGCAAACATGGGCACGCATTGAGGTACCTCTCATATACAGTTGAACTGTCCCGCACTTCAAGCACTTCACACCGTATAAAGGTAGACCCGACCTTCGTTCCCGCCACTCTGCGGACATCGAGACTCCGCCTCCAGCGGGACGTGAGAGTGGTGCTAATGCGACCATATCACGCCAGCGCAAAAATTTACCATAGTTATCAAGCTCCCCTTTGATATTAAGGTGACGTTTGATTCCCCGTCTTTCCCCGACTTTTTTAATATTCTCGGTTACTTTGAAAGACATGGCATCACAGCCATTACCCCAGTTGACAGCTAAGAACCTGTCTCCTGGTTTGGCATTTTCCAACGCCGAAATCAGAATCATCGGAGTTAATGCGGTTCCAGTATTACCGACATTATCAAGGAGGGGATCTTGAACTTGTGCCGGTGTGAAGCCCATGGATTTAGCCAGTCCGGATTGTGCTCTGGTATTGATGCCATAGATGCATGCTTTAGTGAAGTCTTTAGGTGCCAGGTTTAGTTTTTTCATCAGCCCTTTTACAGCTTCTAAAGGTGTTACGGAATATCCTGCATCGCGACCAAACCGGTCCTCCCAGGATCGAAGGTAAACGTCACCTTCAACCCGCCAGTAATCAACCATATCGTCCGATTCCGTATAGCTTCCTTCAAGCTCAACGGCGACGTCATCATCCCCGATGAGGAATGCCGCCGCACCATCACCAAGCATTAATTCGTCTTCTCCCCCAGCACCTCCCATACGCATATCGGTAATGGCTACCAGTACGTTCTTAAGTGTACCTGACTTGACTGCATCTATTGCTGATTGCAGAGCCGTAGCTCCGGCTCTAAGGCAGTTGGCGTAATCGGTATTTCGCGTGTCCCGGCGACAGTCAAGGGCATTCGCCACTACATTCGCATTAAGGCGTTCGATATAAGGGGGAGTGGTAGTCGCTAGAAACACAGCATCGATCGCTTTGGGGTCGGTATCTTTCAGACAGTCGATACCAGCAGATACCGCCATGCTGATAGAGTCTTCATCGATTCCCGCTACGGCTCTTTCGCCGCGTCCGCCTCCCCGCCCCCAGGCGGCATTAATCACACTTCGAGGCAATCTTCTGTATGGGATGTACGCTCCGTACGACTTGATACCTACCATTTTCCCTCCTTGCTATTATGTGATTATCAAAAAAGCAATGGTATTGTACTCCGACTCTTCAAAACTGTCAAACAGAATTTCAGTGGGGTATTACTTACATTTGGTTGAAAGTATGATTTTGCATTACTACACTTTACCTTGCACAATGACCCACCCCTTTATCCCCGCCCCCGTATCATCCCGTATCAATCCCGTATCAATCCCGTATCGGAGTACGGGACAGGGTACGGGACAGGCGTACGGGGCAAGCTCTGTGAGGGCGGGGAATAACCACGAGAGGAAGGGCGGATGCCCTAGTTTCCTTCGGCTTCGCTCAGGACAGGCTCTTCGGCTACGCTCAGGACAAGCTTCTAGAGCTCCTTCTTTGACACATCCAGATTCATTGCTTAGAGGCATCAACAACTAAAAGCAAGCAGAACCTTCAGGGGAGTGAGAATAGAAGGGAATACGGTGGTAGGTTAGGGGGGAATTAATAAGTACTGCCTATATGTAATTTGCCCCGATAATGAATTCATTATCGGGGCAAATCATCATTAACTTGCAGTGAGTTCGAGCGTGGTTTTGAGGTCTAGCTTTACGCTGGGTCCCATTGAACTGGTAAGAAAAGCAGTACGGACATATTGTCCCTTGGCACCAGCGGGTCTGGCTTTGACAATAGCTTCGATTATAGCAGTGAGATTACCTACGAGTTTTTCAGTTTCAAAACTGGCTTTACCGACAACCACGTGGATAATAGAGGTGCGATCCAATTTAAATTCAACCCGACCCTTACGAGCATCCTGAAGAACCCTGGGTAGATCACCGGCGGCAACTACTGTCCCTGATTTGGGATTGGGCATTAAACCCTTTCTCCCCAGAACTCTACCGAGTTTGCCTACTTTACTCATCATGTCTGGTGTGGCGATAGCGATATCGAATTCTGTCCAGCCTTCTTCAATCTTTTTAACGAGTTCGTCTGCACCGACGAAATCAGCGCCGGCTGTTTCAGCGGAACGAGCGGCTTCTCCCTGAGCGAAAACCAGAACGCGTACTTGCTTACCCAGACCATGCGGGAGAAGAGCGACACCACGCACCTGCTGGGCTGAATTACGTGGATCAAGCCCCATGCGCAGGTGAAGTTCTATTGTCTCATCGAATTTTGTAGTTGCCGCTTTTTTTACTACGGCAACAGCTTCTTCTGGAGAGTAGACTTTATTTTTATCTACCTCTTTTACTGCTGTTATATATCGTTTGCCATGTTCTTTCATTTTTCTATCTCAATTCCCATACTTCGGGCAGTGCCCTCGATGATGCGTTCGGCGGCTTCAAGACTGCGTGCATTCAGGTCCTTCTGCTTGAGTTTAGCAATTTCAGTGAGTTTCGCATGAGGGAGAACGCCCACACTCTGACGGCCAGTGGTACCGGAGCCTTTCTCAATAGTGAGTGCTTTTTTCAGTAAGTCGGTAGCGGGTGGCGTTTTAGTGGCAAAGGTGAAACTGCGGTCGTCGAAAACCGTTATTTCTACAGGAACGATGGAACCCGCCATAGAAGCCGTTCGCTCATTATACTCTTTGCAGAAGCCCATAATATTAATACCGTGCTGACCCAGCGCCGGACCCACTGGAGGAGCTGGATTTGCTTTGCCAGCCGGAATCTGTAACTTAATAACTGCAATTATTTTCTTCGCCACACCTCTCTCCTATCCACTAATTTTAAAGTTTTTCAACCTGAAGGAAGTCAAGTTCTACCGGGGTTTCTCTGCCGAAAAGAGACAGCAGTACTTTGACTTTACCTTTTTCTATTTCAACCTCATCAACGATACCCACAAAATCTGTGAAGGGTCCGTCTGTGACCCGGACGCTCTGCCCTTCTTTGAAACCCACTTTAACCTTAGGTGTTTCGGCACGCATTTGTTTTAGAATCTGGTCGACCTCCTCCTTTTTCAAGGAGACAGGTTTGCCACCACTGCCCACGAACCCGGTGACATTAGGAGTATTGCGAACAATAGCCCAACTCTGGTCGGTCATCTTCATCTCAACCAGTACATAGCCCGGGAGAATCTTACGCTGGATGGTACGTTTCTGACCGCCTTTAATTTCCACCTCTTCTTCAGTGGGGATGATAACCTGAAAAATTTCATCCTCAGCGCCCATAGATTTTATGCGTTGGTCAAGATTTTTCTTGACACGCTCTTCATAGCCCGAGTATGTATGAATAGCGTAGAATTCTCTCTTAATTTCCACATCGGAAACACCCGCTTTTGCGGGCGGGGGTTTATGGGTTATTTTTGACTGTTCTTTGACGTTTTCTACCACGCAGACCTCGTTTGTATTGCCGATTGAAAGCTCAACGTCATTTGATGCCGAAGATGAGACTTATTAATTTACTGAAGCTCCAATCGAAAAGTCCCAGGACAATACCCGCCGCAATGGCAACGAGGAGGACCAAGCCTGTTAAATAGGCGGTCTCTCGCCGGGAAAGCCACGTTACCTTCTTCATCTCAGCGATGGTTTCGCTAATGAAGCGGACAATCGCGTTTTTCGGTTTCGCAGCCTGAGCAACCTGTTTTACCTGGGGCATTTCGTGACCTCTTAAGCCTTATCTGACCTCGCGATGGAGTCGATGTACATGACATCGTGGGCAATACTTCTTCAACTCCAGACGATTCGAGTCATTCCGCTTATTTTTAAATGTCGTATATGTCCGTTCCTTGCACTCAGTACAGGCAAGGGTGACGATCACTCTATTTTCATTTTTTGCCATATTTACTCAATTATCTTAATTACTGTACCGGCGCCGACTGTTCTACCACCTTCACGGATGGAGAATTTCATACCGGGTTCCATTGCTACCGGGTAGATAAGTTTAATTTTCATGTTAAGATTATCGCCGGGCATTACCATTTCAACACCCTCTGGAAGCTCGATTCCACCAGTTACATCCGTGGTTCTGATGTAGAACTGTGGTTTATAGCCGTTGAAGAATGGTGTATGACGTCCTCCTTCTTCCTTGCTCAGGACGTATATCTGAGCTTCAGCATAGGTATGCGGTTTGATAGAGCCTGGGGCAGCAAGTACCTGGCCTCTCTCGACATCCTCTCGCTCAACACCACGCAGAAGAATGCCCACCGCATCGCCCGGTTCAGCATAGTCCAAAATTTTGTGGAACATTTCCAGACTGGTAGCGACGACCTTCTTCGGTTCATGGTGGAGACCGACAATCTCAACCTCATCACCGCCTCTGATGACACCACGCTCTACTCTTCCGGTGGGAACAGTGCCACGACCTTTGATACTGAAGACGTCTTCAATTGACATCAAGAACGGCTGGTCCTTGGGGCGTACTGGGGTAGGTATGTAGTCATCTACAGTGTCCATCAATTTCAGGATGGGGCCGCACCACTGGCAATCAGGTTTGCCACAGCCACAATCTAGAGCTTTAAGAGCACTGACGCGCACAATCGGGATTTTATCGCCGGGGAATTGATATTTCGTGAGCAGGTCTCTTAATTCCATCTCGACCAGCTCAAGCAGTTCCTGGTCCTCCATCAAGTCGACCTTGTTCAGAGCGACGACGATGTAAGGCACATTTACCTGGCGTGCCAAAAGCACATGTTCTCTGGTTTGTGGCATTGGACCATCTGGAGCGCTGACTACGAGGATAGCGCCATCCATCTGAGCTGCGCCGGTGATCATGTTCTTGATGTAGTCGGCATGACCCGGGCAGTCGACATGAGCATAATGGCGCTTCTTTGTTTCGTATTCAATATGTGCAATGGCAATGGTCATGCCACGGGCTTTCTCTTCCGGCGCGTTATCGATTGTATCAAACGCACGGTATGCTACACTGACACCGGGTTGTTTGGAGAGTACCAGTGTAATTGCCGCGGTTAGAGTTGTCTTGCCGTGGTCAACGTGGCCTATCGTACCTACGTTAACATGTGGTTTGGTTCTTTCAAACTTCTGTTTTCCCATTTAGTTTCCCCCTTTTTGTTACAAGCCCACAATCAGATTCGAACTGATGACCCCGTTCTTACCAAGAACGTGCTCTACCGACTGAGCTATGTGGGCGTTTTATCCCACTTTGTCTATTATACAGTTTTTTATCTC
>Ga0299912_10000165_pt1 | contig 69213 bp, 75 predicted proteins | sample RVTome_2_FD_207667 | JGI IMG/M metagenome (GOLD analysis project Ga0299912, IMG submission 207667) | Soil microbial communities from uranium-contaminated site in the Upper Colorado River Basin, Wyoming, United States - RVT95D214 (version 2) ... | reverse complement strand
CATTTTGAGGATCACTGGAGGGGCAACAGAGACATTGCCGTTGATACCATACCAATCCCCAACCTCCTGGTAGATAAAGTCAAAGTCCACCATCCCCGCAATCTTACGCAACGGATGGTCTTTTCTACGAAAATTCTGGGGACACCATACTTAATTCCACACGATTTGTAGAACAGTGCCTTTACGGATAAAAGAATTCTGCCAGATTGTCTCGATGGTCTGAAATAAGTATGGTGTCCCCAGAATTCCCAGAATTCAAACTTGATAATTTTGAACTACGTTCGGCCCCACAAAAGCTGTGAGATTCGTTTGAACCTTTTTAAGGGAAATTGTCACTCATATGGTGAAGATGTGATTAACGATGGGGGTAATACCGGCAAAGGGTGAAACGAAAAGATTATTATTGACAAACCAAGTGGATACATAATATTATTCACATCATGCAACAACCTGCCGTCCCATCCGTGTATTGATTGATATGTCGACTGAATTTGATAATATGGCGATAAGAAGGCTTGCTTTTCGGCAAGGGTAATAATCAATAACCTTAACAAGGAGGTACTTGTATGGAACAGGTCAGAGGGGTACAAGAAAAAAGGGTATTCGGCGTGCATCGGTTGATGGTAAAAGGGCTTTTGTTATCGGTATCTTTGGTGCTGTTATTATCAACGCTTTCTTATGGTGGTCGCTTATTCAAGGCAACAGAAGCCATTGAGGCACAGCTTGGAATACGATGTTTATCACCCATCTCTCCGAATTTAAGCCCTGGAGCTTTGATTAAGGGTATCATTGAAGATAACAAAAAACTTCCCCAATTTGGGTTTCGCAATATCAAACTAGGCAACAATGTCAATCTCTTCTTACTTAATGAAGGCGGAAGATTCCAAGCACGTAATGGAGGCGGGAAATTCCAAGTGACCATTGGCGGACAGACACAAAAATTTATAATTGACGATGGCAAGATCAAGTTGACACAATAGATACTAGATCCATCACCTTTGAGCCACGGACTACTGTCTAAACACCACCAATGCTCAGAGCATTGAGGAGGATGGATTATCTTTTCAAGAAGATAGCTCCAAATACACCTTGTCAAAATCAACCAGGGTCGCAAGGACTTTGGTCTGCTCCCTGGTAGTGTTTGTTCATATCAATCTATATATCCGCCCCGGGTTGGAGAGAACAAAGGGGACGTCCTTAAATAATTCAATAGAATGGGGTGCAAAGCTTTATCCTTGACCCACGCTTCCCGGAAATCCTGGGGCAGTTGTTACCTGGATTGCCAAACCCTCCTAACAGGTAGAGAATTTAATAACGCAACTTAAGTAACAATCTCACCTTTCTATCTTCCATCCTCTTTACTGAGCTTTAACACAGATGCGTTTCCCGCTCCATTGGTGAAGTAGTCTATGAGCTTGAGAATCTCTTGTTTTTTGGCTGCTTCCCACTTCGCCCGCTCCTCCTCCTTGGCGGCGATACAATGCAAGCTCGGCTTATACCCCTCCACCTTGTCCCACAGCTCCGAACCCCTCGTTACCGGTGTGAATTGCATACGCGCCTTTGCCCAACCCGTCCTGACGTTGGTACCGACGTAGTATGATTTGCCTGCATCTAAATCGGCCTTCAGGGCAACCTTGTTTTCGGCAATACCGATAAAGAGATGCGTGCCCGGAGCGCACTCATAGACGGAATAGGATTTTGCCTGGCTGAGGCCGACGAAATGGTCCGAGTCCCATATCTGAAAATGAACGGCAAAACCCATACCCGACGGCCGCATAAAATAGACCAGGGCCTTGTCGGACACTGGCCCTGCAGCGGGTGTGGCCGTTACCATGTATCCGCTTTTTCCGGCACAGCCCATAACCATGAGAAAGACGGATAACATTACCGTTACGATGGCGATCCTCCGATACCTTTTCATAGCAGTCTCCTTTCTCCGGCAAAACGTTTAATTAATCTTTTCCTCCCCCCTCACCAAGGGTCACATCAGGGGCCTTTTTTGTCGTTTTCTTCATCTTCCAGGCCTCCTTATAGCTTCAGCCCCTTGCCTTACGATATAGTTTTAGCAAGAATACCGCGACAGCGAGCCTTTGGCAAGAGGAATGGCACGCCGTCCAGAGGGTCAGGTCTTTTGTTTTGCCTTTTCTATCCCTCTGAGTCTGGTTGATGATGCAGAAAGTCCCCATAAAGGTCTCTCCGGCCGCCGAATCCATGTTTATAAAAACCCGCCAGAATACCCCGCTGCTTGCAGCGGGGATGAATGGCGAGCGGGGTTCAAGGGGATGCAATCCCCTAGAACGGGGTTTCCAAAGGGGTTGTAGACCCCTTTGGTCAAGGTCGGGGTTAATGCCCCGCCCGCGAAGGCGAGCACTCCGCGCAAGCGAAGCGCCGTGTGGAGTGCGAGTTTACTCAGTTTATTTAATAATACATCTCCGGGTGTTTGTCTTTCCATGGCCGGGCTTCCTCGAGCTGCGCGGCAAGCCTGAAGAGCGTGGCCTCATCGCCGAACCGGCCGATAAAGTGGGTTCCGATCGGCAGGCCGTCTGCATTCCAGTACAGCGGCACGGACATTGCAGGCTGGCCGGTCGCATTGCAGAGGGGAGTGAACGCGGCTATCTCACCGGCCCGCCTCAGGCCGTTCAAGGAATTGTCCGGAGGAGAATCAAAAAAACCGAGCTTTACCGGCGGCTGCGCCAGCGTGGGGGTCAGTATAATGTCATATTTCACGTGAAAGGCTGCGATGTCTCGCGCAACATGTTGTAATATCAGCTCTGCGTTCAGGTAGTCAGCTGCGTCATTCGATAGCCCAAGCTCATGCAAGCCCCAGGTGAGCGGTTCAACCTGGCCCTGTGTGACCCCTAAGGCTTTTATGATAGAAGCGACGCCCGCAGCCCACTTCACCATAAAGGCGCGGGTAATGGCATCGCCGTCAAGCGCCGGCAATGTCTCTTCAACCACGTGGCCGAGCTTTTCGCATAATGATGCCGCTTCTTTGACCGCTTTAACGCAGTCGTCATGTACAGGCACTCCCGTCGGCGCCTGCGTCGTAAATGCGATGCGGAGCCTTCCAGGATCCGCGCCTACCTCCTTGATGAAGGGGCGCTTTACCGGCGGGGCCCAGTACGGATCGCCCATGATGCACCCCGCGGTTGCGTCGAGGAGGGCAGCGCTGTCACGGACCGTCCGGGTGAGCGCATGCTCGCACACAAGGCCGCCCATCATATCGCCCATGTCAGGCGCCAGGGTGTTTCGCGCCCGGGTGGGCTTCAATCCGAACACACCGCAGTTGGATGCCGGTATCCGAATAGATCCTCCGCCGTCGTTTCCGTGAGCCATTGGGACAATACCGGCGGCAACCGCCGCAGCTGAACCTCCGCTTGATCCTCCTGCGGAGCACGTGATATCCCACGGATTCTTCGTTGGGCCGAACAGTTCAGGTTCCGTCGTCGGGAGTATGCCGAATTCAGGAGCATTAGTCTTTCCTATGATAATAAGCCCGGCCTTTTTGTATCTTTGTACAAGCTCGCTGTCATGGTCAGGCACGAAATCCTTGAGCAGCTTCGAGCCGAACGACATGCGGATGCCGGCGCATGACGCGACCAGATCTTTCAAGAGAAAGGGTACGCCGGTAAAACGGCCTTTGGGAAGTTTGGAGACTGCGTCCTTGCGGGCTTCGTCATACATTTTTGTAATAATCGCGTTCAGCGTTGGATTGACTTTCTCAATCCGTTCAATCACGGTATCAACGAGTTCAAGCGGCTTCACCTCCTTTGAGCGTACAAGTTCGGCCATGGAAGTGGCATCATGATTTTTCAGTTCATCTGATAATGACATGGGCTATTCCTCCTTAAAGATCCGGCGTTTTTATATGATCTGCGCACGGTGATGTAACAAGTTACCATCTGTCATATGCGGTTCAATTGATTATCTTTTATCATGGACGAACAAGGGAACGTTGTTGACTAGCTTGACAAAGTCCAAGGCGCGGAGTCAATCCCCTTATATCCTTCTTTCACACGTCTCATGAAGCCCGCAATTGCGGAGGGCTATCATGCCGGGTTTCGGGCCGAACTCGAAGGTAAATCTTAACCCTTGTGAGGCATAGGCGATGAAGACATCATCGCCGCCGATCGGATATTTGGCTTTTGCCTGCTTGGCCTTATGGACATTGAGCGATGGATGCCGGGGATTGGTTTTTAAAAACCTGATTGCCTTGTCGATGGCTTTTTGCTCGCTCGGTTTCAATTGGGAATAGTTTTCGAGGAAGATGATCTCAAAGTGAAGCTCAAAAGGGAGGACTTTGGCGGGCATACAAGCCTATTTCTTCGTCTTTTTAACCGCTTCCGAAGGGGTAGCAGCCGCGATTCCGGACCGGCTGTCGGTGTTGACTTTCTTTTCCCTTTCTACCCAGTCAGGCGCGAGTTCCTCTGTGGGGAGGTCGGCCATATCGGGGTACTTCCTGATGGTGCGGACCGGGTAGAGGATGATCTGGTCGCCCTTAATAGCATATTCGAACAACGGTTCTTTTCGGAAAGCGGACGGGAGGGTAATGCGTCCCCGTGCATCGGTTTTAAGGATGTTAATTTCAGCCATGGTGTCACCTCGGGATTAATTATAATCCCAAATGTTACAAATGTCAACAATGGGTAGGTTCAAAAAAGGGGGACAGGCTACTTTTTTAAGGAAACCACAAAACTGGGTGGGGAGAGAAATGGGGCAGTAGGTCCGGTAGTTCCGTTAATAGAATTTGAGGGCAGGTGGTGCCTGCATTGCTCCCCAAGGGGGATCTTCGACAAACCCCTCAAGGGGGATCGGCAAAGAAGCAGGAAACGGCGGGATCGCATCTTTATCTTGATCCTTGTCTTTTCTGCGTTGTCAAACCTGCCTGACAGGTCTAGAATTCCATAGCACACCATGACTATCAACAACCCCCTCTTTGCTCCATCCGGGAGGGTGAAAGGCGTTCTCCATGAAAAAGGCTGTTGTACTTTCCAGCGGCGGGGTCGATTCCACGACGGCCATGGCCATGGCCAGGGCCGAGGGTTACGAGATCTATAGCCTGAGCTTCCGGTATGGCCAGCGCCATGTTGCGGAATTGCAGGCTGCCAAGAGAGTGGCTGAGGTCTTTGGCGCAAAGGAGCATTTGATTATCGATCTTGATCTAGGAAAGATAGGCGGGTCAGCCCTGACCGACGCTATAGCAGTACCGAAGGCAAGAACTGAAAAAGAGATGCGAAAAGGGATACCCGTGACTTATGTGCCTGCGCGCAATACCATCTTTCTCTCCTATGCCCTGGCCTGGGCCGAGAAGCTCATGGCTGCGGATATCTTTATCGGCGTGACCGCGATCGACTACTCGGGTTATCCCGATTGCCGGCCCGAATATATCAGGGCCTTTGAGCAGATGGCGAATCTGGCCTTAAAGGCCGTGGTCGAAGGCCGAATGAGGATCCGTATCCAAGCGCCCCTGATCCGGCTGTCCAAGGGACAGATCATCCGCCGGGGTGTGGAGCTGGGCGTCGATTATGGCCTGACCCATAGCTGCTATGATCCGTCGCCAGACGGGCAAGCATGCGGCGCGTGCGACAGCTGTCTTCTCCGCAAGAAGGGTTTCCAAGAGGCCGGCGTTGCCGATCCGACAGTGTATGTTTTTTAAAAGGGGCGGCCCCAGGGGGGACGGTGTTTACTATTTGACTAATTTCTGGTGTAAGGGCATGAGCGGGGTTCTGAGAGGGCATTTTAGCCTGCTTGGTGGGGGTCCGGTCTTTTTTCTTTGCCTCTGCCTTTTCGGCTTCTAGCTTACATTTTCCTCCAAAATGGCATAACTTTGCATAATTGTCTTGACTTTTATGCAAAATATTGATATAAAGCCAAGATGGATCGCTATCTATATAATCCCATCAAAAGGGATCTCGCAAAGAAGATGGTCATAGTAACCGGGCCCCGGCAGGTCGGCAAGACCTGGCTGGCCAAAGAATTGATGAAGGAATTCAGGAATGCCCAGTACCTGAATTACGATAATTTCGATGATGCCCGCATCATCAGCAAGCAGACGTGGTCCCTGGATGCGGACCTGCTCATCCTGGATGAAGTCCACAAGATGAAGGGCTGGAAAGGGTTCGTCAAAGGAATCTACGACACCCGACCAACCGGGCAGTCGATCCTGATCACGGGTAGCGCACGGCTCGACACCTTCCGGCAGTCCGGTGAATCCCTCGCCGGCCGCTATTTCTCATACCGTCTGCATCCCCTGTCCGTCAGGGAGGTCAGGGATGCCGTTCCCCCGCGGGAGGCCCTGATGCTCTTGAACCGTCTCGGCGGTTTTCCCGAGCCATTCCTTTCAAGGTCTGATTCAGAAGCGGCGCGCTGGCGTAACCAGTATTATACGGATCTGATACGGGAGGACATCCTCGAATTCAGCAGGATTCATGAGATCAAGGCCATCCGACTTCTCGTCGAACTGTTGCGGGAGCGCGTCGGGTCGCCCCTTTCCTACACCTCCATAGCAGAAGACCTGCAGATTGCACCCAACACGGTGCGCAAATATGTCGATATCCTGGAGAGCCTCTGCATCATCTTCTTGGTGCGACCTTTTCACGCCAACATTGCCAGGGCGGTATTGAAGGAGCCGAAGGCGTACTTCTTCGACAGTGGCTATGTGAAGGGCGACGAAGGGTTAAAACTTGAAAACACCTGCGCCGTCTGCCTCTTGAAGCATGTCCAGTATCTTCAGGATACGGCTGGTCAGGATATTTCCCTTCGGTATGTCAGAACCAGGGATGGCCGGGAGGTTGATTTCGCCCTGTGCAAAGAAGACCGGATCACCACGCTCATCGAGGTCAAACTGGCGGAGAACAGGCCCTCTCCCAGTCTGCATTACTTTCACGGAAGAACGCCTGATGCCGCCGCTTTTCAGCTCGTACAGAACTTAAGGCAGGAGGAGCGTGTCAACGGCGTTTCGGTTGTCTCTGCCGGGCCCTGGCTGTCGACGCTGGAAGCCTAACTCTGCGGAGACTTTGGGGACGTTGATCCCCCAAGTGCTTTTCACCTGATAGGGGGAAAAAAGGCGGATGGCTTTCAATAATCTACTTGCATCCCCTCAATGCCTCCTCACCGCTCGGATCTCCTAATTGTACGAAGATCTTGGTCAGGAACCTTGTCATCTCCTTCCACGATTTCCTGTCGGCCTCGGCGTTGTACCCGATCGGCATGTTGAATTGCTTGGCCATGGCATCCGCATCCGGGTTGGTGAAACTGTGCATGGCCCCGGGATAGGAGATAAACCGGAATGCGACCCCGGCTGCTTTCATCTCCTTCTTGAACGCCGCGATCTGCTCGGGTGTGACGAATCGATCCACCTCACCGTTGAGCACCAGGATCCGGGCCTTGACAACACCCGACTGGGCAGGCTTAACAGGCGAGAGACTCCCGTGAAAGCTCGCAACCCCTTTCAGCGCCGCCCCCTGCCTGGCCATGTTGAGCACGATCCCCCCTCCCAAGCAGTAGCCGATGGCGGCGATTTCGGTTGGATCGACGGTGGGCTGTTGTCTGAGCAGCTCCATCCCGGCCAGGAAGCGCGCCTTGGCAACGGCGAAATCCTTCATCAGCTCCGCTGCGAATTTCTGCGCATCCGCGGGGTGCGCTGCCACCTTATCCCCGCCGTACATGTCCAAAGCTAGGGCCGTATACTCCAGCTCGGCCAGCATGCGCGCCCTGTTGCGGGCATAGTCGTTGAGCCCCCACCATTCATGCACCACGAGCACCCCGGGGCGCAGGCCTTTCATATTCTCGTCATAGGCCACATACCCCTTCATAGCCACCCCCTGGGCGCTGTACTGGACAACCTCCCCTTTGACCTTTTGTCCTGCTGCTGCCATCCCGGCCATACCAATTATCAAGAAAAAAAAGACAATCCTTACTACTAATCTTCCCATGGTCTCCTCCTTTATCGATCCGTCATTGGCGAATACCTCTTGTATAAGCACTGGCGAAAGAGATTCAAGCCGAGGGAAATCAAGCATAGATCAGCAACATAAGGCGCATTTCCCTTGACTTTGGGGGAAAGATGCATAACCGTATACGTATACGGAAGGTCCCGTGGCCTTCGGCATGAGCAGTAATCCATAAAGAAGAAGAAAGGAGAAAGGGTATGAGAAAAGCTACAATCGTGTTGGTTTCCTTGTTATGCTTCACGCTGGCGTTCTCCGTTTTCGCCTTTGTCTCAGGCACGCAGGCGAAGATGGACAAACCAAAGGCGCAGATGGCTGTCAAGGCCGAGGGAGCGGCCCTGTGGGATTACCTGAAGAAGGAGAATTACGCCAAGAACTGGAAGATGTGGCCCGGCAAGAAAGCCCTGTACCCGGGCAAGGAGCCGCACGGCGCCCTCTTGACGACGTACGTGAACAAGACTGCCTACGCGGCGATCAAGGCGAAGAAGGGGATGCTTACGGGACGGATCGATAATCGTGAAGGAGAATTATACCACCGACAAGAAACTGGCCGCCTTGACGGTCATGTATAAGGTCAAGGGGTATAGCTCTATGGCCGGCGATTGGTTCTGGGCAAAATATCTGCCGGACGGCAAGATCGCAGCCGAGGGCAAGGTCGTCGCGTGCATAAACTGCCATACGACGGCAAAAGCGAATGATTATGTTGCGACGGCCCCTCTTAAATAAACTTCTATCGCCTAAAGGCGATATCTTTAGGGGTCAAGGGGTCCAGAGGTCAAGGGTTCAAGTAAACTCTATGCTTTCTTCAGTTGACCCCTAGAATCCTTGAACCCTATAGTTAGTTTGCTTGGCCTAAAGGCGAGGGTATTGTGCCCCTGAATGGGACAATAAGGGCCGCAGCAGTCGGCTACTGCCCTCCTGGGCAATGCGGCAATGTTATCCTGCGTTTCATGATCTTTTCGCTAGGGGGACCGGGACAAGCAGTTCTTTGTGGATCGTGCCGAAGGCAACATTGTCCAGGAGGGCAATAAAGGGAGAGGCTGCTTCCCCCCCTGTTCTCACCGCAATTCTTTTTTCAGCACCTTTCCCACGAGGCTCTTGGGCAGGGCGTTGAGAAAGACGACGTATTTGGGCGACTTGAACCGTTTGAGCTTCTTCTCGCAATGAGAGATGATCTCCGCCTCGGTCGCGCTCTCCCCGGGGTTTAAGACCACGCAGGCCTTGATCTCCTCGCCATAGATCGCGTCCTTGACGCCTACGACCGCGGCCTCCGACACCTTGGGATGGCTGAAGATCACCTCCTCGATTTCCCGCGGGGCGATGTTCTCCCCCCCTTTGATGATGAGGTCCTTCTTGCGCTCCGTGATGAAGAAATAGCCGTCCTCGTCCTGGTAGCCTATATCGCCGGTGTAGAGCCAGCCTGCCTTGAGCGCCTCGGCGGTCTCCTCCGACCTGTTCCAATACCCCTTCATCAGCATGGGGCCTGAGATGATGATCTCCCCTTCCTTGCCGACGGGAACCTCCCGCCCTTGGTCGTCTACCACCTTCATCCGGGTCCCCTTCATGGGCACCCCGATGGAACCGGTCTTTTTCCTCCCCTCCATGGGGTTGCTGCAGTTGTTGGCCCCTGCCTCGGTAAGCCCCCAGCCTTCTATGATCTCATGGCCGAACCGCTCCAGAAAGCGGCTTTGGGTCTCGAGCGTCAGGGGCGCGGAGCCGCATACCCAGTACTTCATGGAGCTGAGGTCGTACTTCTGCGGCTCCGGATGCAGGAGCATGTAGATATACATGGTGGGCACGGCTGCCAGGATATCCGCACGGTACTTTTCGATGGCGGAGAAGACGGCGTCGATATCGAACGAGCCGAGCAGGACGGTCTTGTTCCCACCGAGCAGGGAACCAAAGTTCACACTGGCGATGCCGTATGAATGGCACAGGGGCAACACGGTGACGCCGGTTATCCCCGAGCGCAGCGGCAGCGTTGCCAGCTGCATGGTGGCGTTGGCGTGAAGGGTCCCGTGGGTGTGCATCACGCCCTTGGGCGTGCCGGTTGTCCCGGCGGTATAGATCAGTGCGGCAAGGTCGTCGTCCGCGGTGTCTTCGATCTCCGGAAGCTCTTCATGCTCCTCCACGAGCGCGGAAAAGGAAAGGGTTCCGGCGGGGGCGTCCTGGTCGATGAGGATGACGTGTTTGATATTCGGCGCCTGTTTCCGGCAGGCCTCGATCTTGGGCAAAAATGCCATGCTGCTGATGATGGTCTTTGCGCCGCTGTCACGGTAGATGAAGGCGGTCTCGTCATCGCCGACCAGGAAGTTGATCGGCACGATCACGGCGCCGATCGCATAGACCGCCCCGAAGCTCTCCAATACCTCCGGACAGTTGGGCATCTGGATGATGACCCGGTCTCCTCGACCCACACCCAGTTCTTTTAAGGCGCGTGCCAGCCGCAATCCCGTCCGGCGCAACTGGACATTGGTATACTCCTTGCCCTCATAGATCACGGTCACGTGCTCGCCGAAGCGGTTAATCTCGTTTTTTGTCAGCCCTGCGAGATTCATCTCTTATCCCTCCTGCGATATTATAATAGAACCCTCTTTTTCAGAACGAGCAGGAAGTGGTGAGGGTCACACCGCGTTATTTATGTTCCCATTTCCGACTCTCGGCCGGCAGGATGCCGGCAGCCACCTTTGCCATGGTCTCGTACCGCTCCAGGGGGGATTCGACCAGGATCATCATCTTCTGGGCCGCCATGGAGCCTTCGGCGTGCACGGTCGTCACCTCGTGAAACGCCGACTCGTGGGAACAGATATGCCGCATGGTCTCGTGGATCATCTTCATCCGGTCGAGGGTGCTGTAGCTTGCGGACCCCCCGAGGTAATGCTCGAGATAATCGTGGATATCCGGGTTCTCCCAGTCCTTTTTGTCCGGCGAGGTCGCGATGATGCCGCCGCCGATGTCCTGAATAAGCTCGATGAAGGCGTGGTACTTGCTGGCGAAGTGCAGCTTCGCCATGTTGGCGATCAACGGATTGGGGACCGCGACATCCCCGTACATGACCGGGTCCTGCGCAGCCGCTTTGGTCAGGGCGCGCAGCGTCTCCACATAGGCGGCAATATCCGCCAGCTTGTCCCTTATGTGGCTCACCTTATCCAGGCCGTTATACCTGGCCATGGCAACGGCGCAGCCCGCCATCACCTCGACGGAGGGAATCTTATAGCTGATGGCCGTAAAGCGGTGAAAGGTCGCAAAGGTATAGGCGAGGAGCATCGAATACTGCCACTCACCGCACATGAAGACCCTCTCCCAGGGGACAAAGACGTTGTCGAAGACGATCATGGCCTCGGTCAGCTCCCTAATGGGCCGGTCCGCATGAAACTCATGGTCCGTCCACGGCCCTCTGCCGTTGCGGCAGATAAAGGTGATACCCTCGGTGTTGGCCGGTATCGCAAAGCTCACGGCGTACTCCCCTTCATTTTCGCGCATTTGACGGGTGGGGACCACGATAATCTCGTTGGTCGCCGGCGCGCTCGTAATGTGGATCTTGGCGCCCTTGACGACGATGCCGTCCTTTTGCTTATCCACGCAATGGAGGTAGTAATCCGGGTGCTTTTGCTGGGAGGGCCCCTTGGACCGATCACCCTTGACGCAGGTGACTGCGCCGCAGGTATGGAGATCGTTTTTCCGCAGGTGCTCCAGGAAATTCATGGCATTTTCCTGATATTCCTTCTTCCCCATCTGCCCGGCGACGACGAAGGCGGCATTGAGGCAGTCGGTGCCGATATCCTTGCCGAAAGGGAGGCCCCCGGTATTTCCGATGAGACAGTGGATCATCCTCGTGCGGTTCGCTAAATCCTCCGTATTGTGCGGCGTGATAAAGAAGCGGTTCACCGGCTCGCCGGTCTCGGGGTGGGGGGCGGTCAAGAGGCCGCATATCTCGGGGTCTTTCGACATGGCTAATTCGTAACCCGCTGCGATGGTGTCGCAGGTGACGCCGAGGACGCGGTGCTTGGTGATATCCTCCACTTTTTCACCGCCGATATAAACCCTTCTGCCGTCCCGCAGGCTTTGCTTGTATTCCTTAATCGTTCGAATTCCCATGACTTTTCCTCCTCTGGCTGTGGTCTGTACTCTTCCCAAAAATGCGGATGGTCGTTGTTTTTGTCATTGAGCCTATCTATCGCGACGGCGGCCTTAGTGCGGGCCCGCCGCACGCATTACATCTGCGCGGCCTTTTTCCCCAGGTCATACGCCTGCTTCTTGGCCTCCTCATTACCCGCTATCTCCCCCTTTGCCGAGGCCGAGGCCTGCACCACGCCCATCAAATTGAGCCCGGTAAATTCACAGGTGTTCTTGAAGCTGTGCACGATGGGATCGGCGGTGGAGACATTGGGATCACCGCAGACCGTGATGAGGCCGATACGCTTCCCCTTCATCTGAGGCCAGTAGGCCTTGTGCCACCGCCACTCGGCATCGAAAAAGGCGCACCAGCGGTCCAGGTAGGCCTTCATCTGGGCCGTCATAGCCCAGAAATAGACAGGCACGCTGTGGATGACGGCATACGCCTCCAGGATCTTTTTGTGGATCGCGGGCATTGCGTCCTCAACGGCGCAAACCCCTGTCTCATTGCATTTCTCGCAGGCCAGGCACCCGGAGATCCGCTGCTTGCAGAGGATGATCTTCTCCACCTCTGCTCCGGCGTCTTTGGCTCCGGCCAGGGCCTGATCCAACAGGATATCGCTGTTCCCCCCGACGCGCGGGCTGCCCATAATCCCCAAGACCTTCATGGTGTCCTCCTATCAAGAAGAGAAGGAAGGGGCGGGCTTCAGCGCTTTGTCTTTTTCTTTTTCGGGCGTTTGGAGAGGTAACTCCAGAAGAAGATTATGGCTATGAGGAAGATAATTATTACCACGTACTCGATGTCGTATGTCTTGAAAAGATCCACATACCGGTTGAAATCGCCCATCATTGCACCTCCTTGCTCTTTGTCCTTGTCATTACCTGAGCGGACTTTGACTTGCCTCTGCAGGTGTAACTTGCTACTATGATATCGTTTCGCCAGAAAATTGCAAGGGGGGAATCATCCATGCTGGCCAAGGTGTTGAGCAGCGCCGTGCTGGGGATCGACGGGTATATCGTGGAGGTGGAGGTGGATATCGCCGGGGGGCTTCCCTCTTTCTCTACCGTGGGCCTGCCGGAGGGCGCGGTGAGGGAGAGCAAGGACCGGGTGAAGGCGGCCATCAAGAACGCCGGCTATGAATTCCCACCCCGCAGGATCACCGTCAACCTGGCCCCCGCCGATGTCAAAAAAGAAGGCTCGGCCTTCGACCTCCCTATCGCCCTGGGGATCCTCTCGGCCCAGGGTATCATCCCCCAAGATCATCTCCAAGACTACCTCTTTCTGGGTGAGCTCTCCCTCGACGGCGGGGTAAAGCCGATTAGGGGCGGGCTGCCCATGGCCATAGCGGCCAAGGCCGCAGGGCTGAAAGGGATCTGCCTGCCCAGGGCCAATGCGCGGGAGGCGGCGGTGGTGGATGGTATCGAGGTCTTGCCGGTGGGCGGGCTCGGGGAGGTGGTGGGCCTGTTGCGAGGTGAAAAGGAGATAGAGCCGACGCAGGTGGATATGGAGGAGGTCTTTCGGGAAGGGGGGGAATACCCCGAGGACTTCCTGGATGTCAAGGGGCAGGAGCACGCCAAGCGGGCCTTGGAGATAGGCGCGGCAGGAGGGCACAACATCCTCATGATCGGTCCCCCGGGGGCGGGCAAGACCATGCTGGCGCGCCGCCTCCCTACCATCCTTCCCCCCATGACCATCGAGGAGAGCCTGGAGACCACGAAGGTGCACAGCGTGGTGGGGCTCATCTCCCAGGACAGGGCCCTTACCGTCATCCGCCCCTTCCGCACACCCCATCACACCATCTCCGACGCCGGGCTCATCGGCGGGGGGCAGATACCGCGTCCGGGTGAGGTGAGCCTCGCCCACAACGGGGTCCTCTTCCTCGACGAACTGCCGGAGTTCAAGAAGAACGTCCTCGAGGTCCTGCGCCAGCCCCTGGAAGACGGAAAGGTTACCATCGCCCGCGCCATAACGTCCCTCACCTATCCCGCGCGCATCATGCTGGTGGCGGCGATGAACCCCTGCCCGTGCGGTTTCTACAGCGACCCCCAGCATGAGTGCACCTGCACCATCCCCCAGATCCAGCGGTACCGCTCCCGGGTCTCGGGGCCGCTGCTCGACCGGATCGATATCCACATCGAGGTCCCGGCAGTCAGGTATCGTGATTTGACGCAATGGCAGGAGGGGGAATCGTCCCTTCGGATCAGGAATCGGGTCAAGGGGGCGCGGGCGATCCAGCATGAACGGTTCCGGGGGAAGCGGGTCTTTTGCAACGCCCAGATGACCTCCAGATACCTCAAGCGTTACTGCCAGATCGACGAGCAGGGTAATCGGCTCTTGGAGCAGGCGATGTCTAAGTTCGGCCTGAGCGCCCGCGGTTACACGCGGATCTTGAAGGTGGCCCGCACCATCGCCGATTTGGAGGGACAGGAGGTCATCGCCCCCCACCACCTCTCCGAGGCCATCCAGTACCGGACCCTGGACAGGGGGGTCCTGTGACCCTGCCTGATACGATAAAGGCGATCATCTTCGACTGGGGAGGGGTGCTCTGTGAAGAGACGGCGCTCGGTCTGATCTCCTACTTTTCAAAGGCACTCACGGTGGCCCCGGAAGCGCTGGTCGGCGCCTTCAGGCCATTTCTGGCGGCATTTCAAAAGGGGGAGATATCGGAGGATGACCTGTGGGAGGGGATGTGCGCTGCCCTGGGGATAGAGCGCCTCCATAACCCGTCCTTGTGGGGGGATGCCTTGCGCGCCATCTACGTCCCTAAAAAGGAGATGTTTGTCCTGGCCTCCCGGCTCAAGGAGAAGGGGTACACGGTGGGGCTGCTCTCCAACGCAGAGATGGCGGCGATGGACTTCTTTTATGAGCAGGGTTACGCGATGTTCGATGCCGCCGTCTTCTCCTGCGCAGAGGGGATGAGGAAGCCGGAACAAAGGATATACGAAATCGCCTTGGAGCGATTGGGGGTCAAGCCGCACGAGGCGGTTTTTATTGACGACAGGGTCGATTTTATCGCGGGCGCGAAAAAGCTCGGCATCCATACGATCCTGTTCAAGGATCCCGAACAGGTGAGACAAGATCTGGCATCTTTTGCGATATCGCTCGAATAAAGCAAAAAAGCGAGTCCCTGAGACCTCCATGAGGGCGCGGTAAGGGGCGCTACTTCGGCTCGGTGGGGAACTGCTCCTTGACCCACCGTTTCCAGCCACCTTTGAGCACATAGACCCGCTGAAAACCCATCTTGACCAGCTTGCGTGCCACCCGGGCACTCGTGAATTCGAAGGGTCACGCGCAGTAGAGGACGAGGGTCCTCTCGTGAGCATACTTCCCCGCCCACGACTGAACGGCGTCAGGGTCTTCACGCACAGCGCCCACAATCTTGCGATCGCTGGCATTCCAGTGAGCTTCACGGCGGACATCCAGGATAGTGAGATCAGGGCCTCCGAGCTTTGCTTTGAGCTCTTCAACCGTTATGGTGGGAACGCCCGCCATGGCTATTGTAGTGGCCAGTAGAACGGCCGCCGCCTGCCCTATGATCAACGTTGCCATCAGGCCTATTAACCCCCGCATACTGCGCCTCCTTTGCTGAAGTATCAAACACTACGTCGCACGGCACCGTATCTTAACCATTGTAGGCTTACTCCCCGCATGAGTCAACAGGCCGATGATATTGACATTGTTTTGCAAAGACGGTAAGGTATTTTCTTGTTGAGGATACGGGGAAGATCATGCGGATTGATATGCACGTTCATTCCGTCGGCAACGGCAGGGATCTTACGAAGATTGATGAGGACATCTACTTCAACGCGGATGATAACCATCAATGGTTTACGAGGCTCCTGTACAACATGCTTGAAGGGGATCTGGAGCACCTGGGGGCTGATTTTAACCGCGACGGCAGGATATCCACCCCTGAATACTTCGAGTTGATCTATACCATGCTCGCCCAATCGGAGGAGATCGACGGGGTTGTCCTCCTTGCCCTGGATGCCGTTTATTCCCCGCAGACGGGTAAGCTTGACGAACAGAAGACCGATATCTGGGTTTCCAATCGCTTCTTGCACCGCACGGTGAACGCGTTAAACGAGCGCCTGCACAACGAGTCCGACCCCGCAAAAAGGAAGAAGCGGTTTTTTTTCGGCGCGTCGATAAGCCCCAACAGGAAAGACTGGGAGCGAGAGCTCGAGTATGTCGTTGCCCAGACCAATGCGGTCCTTATCAAATTGATACCCTCCGTTCAACACATCTATCTAACGGACGACAGCCATAAAGCGTTCTATTGCGCCCTCGCATCTTATCACCTGCCCCTGCTCTGCCACGTGGGGCCCGAATACGCTTTCACCGAGGGGATACACAAGAAACAGCTCGACAACTTTCGATACCTCGAGAAACCCCTCGAATACGGTGTGACGGCGATCGCAAGCCACTGCGCCACACCCGTCTTCCCCTTCATCGAAAAGCCCCAGATGAAAGAATTTTATGCCTTTATGAAGGCCGCCAACGGCAATGGCACGGTGCGCCTCTGGTCGGACACCTCCGCCCTTTCCCTATCGACCAGGGTCTTCTTGATTGCCGCCATGCTGGAAACCTTCCCCGCCCACTGGCTCGTCCACGGCTCCGACTTTCCTATTCCCATCGACGGGTGGGCGCATCTTCCGTGGGTGACCCACGACATGACGCCCCAGGAATATATCCGCATATGGAAGACAAAAAACCCGCTCGACAAGGATGTTCGGATCAAACAAGCACACGGCTTTTCGGATACGATCCTCGAAAACGCCGAAAAGGTCCTGCGCTTGTGAAGCTTTTTTGCTTCGCACCTCTCGCGGCCCATGCAAACTACCCTCTTCCCGTTATAAAAGGACCTGCAGCCCCTGAGACCTCAGGTACTCCTTGACCTCTCGAATGCTCACGATGCGGTAGTGGAATACCGAAGCGGCCAAGAGGATCCGGGCGCCTGCCTTGACAACAGCTTCATAGAAGTGCTCCAGTTTTCCCGCCCCCCCTGATGCTACCACCGGTACCTCGACGCTATCGGAGATGGCCTTGGTGAATGCCAGATCATAGCCTGCCTGCGTCCCGTCCCCATCCATGCTGGTGGGCAGGATCACGCCGGCGCCCAGCCTTTGGCACTCCCCGGCCCAGGCAACGGCGTCCTTGCCCGTCGGTTTGGTGCCGCCTGATACGACCAGCTCAAACCCGGAGGGCATGGCTGCGTTCCTCCTGGCATCGATGGCCACCGTCACCCTCTCCGCGCCGAATTCTTTGGCCGCCGTCCCGACCAGGTTCGGGTCCTGAACAGCCGCGCTGTTCATCGAAATCTTGTCGGCGCCGGCCTCCAGGACCAGCCGGATGTCCTCCAGGGTGGAAATACCCCCGCCCACGGTCAGGGGGATATCTATGACGGCGGAGACAGCCTTGATCCATTCCAACCTCGTCTTGCGGTTCTCCAGGGTGGCTGCTATATCCAGCATGGCCAATTCGTCGGCTCCTTCGCGCTGATAAAACGCGGCGTTTTGTACGGGATCGCCGGCATCCTTAAGATCCACAAAGTGGACGCCCTTGACGACCCTTCCCCCTTTCATATCCAGACACGGCATGATTGTAATTGGTCCCATGATGGCTCCTTTCCCTGCTCGCTTTAATTGCTGCGACATCTTTGCAGCGTCATGGTACCATGATACCGACACAAATCAACCCTTTTTCCTAAACGAAGAAATGCTGGGGCGCCCGCTTTTCTCTATTGACTTCCAAGGGGTTTTTCATTAATCTCATATATTTTGCAGTGGCTCTTTTTTGGAGGAAAAAGGGTGGATGAGAAAAGGCTCGAATTCTTCAGATCCCTCTTGAACGACCAGATGAAGGAGCTCATCGGGGAGGCGCTCAAGACCGTCAACGATATGACGATCACCGAGGGGGAGTTCCCGGACCCGACCGATAGGGCATCATGGGAGTCTGACCGCAACTTTTTGCTCAGGATACGCGAACGGGAGAGAAAGCTGATCACGAAGATAGGAGAGGCCCTGGCGAGGATAGAAGAAGGGGCTTTCGGGATCTGTGAACGATGCGGAGAGGAGATCTCGGAAAAGAGGCTGGAGGCGAGACCGGTAACTACCCTCTGCATCAAGTGCAAAGAAGAACAGGAGAATCTGGAAAAGAGGGGGATACCCTAATCGCCCGCCCCCCCAAAACCCCTTCATGGGAAGATAGGCCATTCTCGCCATTGATGGCACCAAAGATCATGCCGTGGCCGACCAAAGCAGCCGGGCAATCGAGGAGGGGTGATCGACGGGCCGCCTTGACAAGGGGTAAAAGGGGATATAAGGTAGAACCTGGGCCTGGATGGCGGAACTGGTAGACGCAAGGGACTTAAAATCCCTTGGGGCTTTGCTCCGTGAGGGTTCGAGTCCCTCTCCAGGCACCACGACCACTCTCTCAGAGATAGTTATGTCTTTTGATCGCCCTGCCTTGCTTTTCTGGCGTTGTATCGCTGCATTCCTTCTTTGAATAGTTTTTCTTCTTCCTCTGTGTAGACGATTAGGGGAGGCACCGATTTTGGTCGTCCCTCGTCGTCCACGGCGACCATGGTGTAGTATGAGGTGAGCGCCTTAATCCGTTTCCCGGTGAAGAGGTCCTCGGTTTGGATCTCGATCTGAATCTCCATCGATGTGCGCCCGACAAATGTTATCTTGGCATATACCAACACCAATGATCCCACACGGACAGGCTGAAGGAATCGGATATCGTTGACCTGCGCAGTAACGACGTAGGAATTGCTGTGACGGCCGGCGGTGACTCCGGCGGCATTATCCATGAGCTTCATCAGCTCTCCGCCGTGGACGAATCCTGCCGGGTTGGCCTGGGCGGGCAGCATCAGCTGCGCCATGGTAAGCGCCGAATGTCGCACCGTCCTGCCCTCAAGAGGGGTGTTGTGATCAAGAGAGTCTAAAAGTTCGGAGAATTTTATTTTGTGGTTTTCTTCACCCTTGCTGATCCTTCGAAAGAGGGCGGCAATCTCCCCGAACCCTTCTTTTCCCGCGATATCGGCCGTCTCGTGATAAAAGGCCGTTGCTTCTTCCTCATGCTCAATCGCATGGCGCACATTCGCCTTGATGTCACCGGCGCCGCCCAGGAGGTTAAATTCGTATTCCGCGTGCTCGGCTTCATTCCGGGCCGTCTGATGAAACATGTCGGCAACCAATTCTAATCCGGCGTTACTTGCCGCCTTGGCAGCGTGCATATATTCGAAATAGGCCCTCATTTCATGTTCAAATGCCTTGCTAATATTTTGTTCGGTTTTGCTTCCCTTAAGATCCATGCCGATCTCCTTTATCTTCTTTTCTCCTTCTTCAATTCAGCCTCTATCAGTTCCTCGATGCCCTGCAGGCTGCCCTCTTTCGGAAGCCTCCCATTGACGAATATTATGGGGATCCCTTCAACACCGGCCTGCTGTCCCTCTTCTATATCCCTGGCAATGAGCTTCCGTATGGCCGCATCCCGCATCGTACTGTTAAATCGTTCCATATCAAGCTTGAGTTCCTTGGCAATCCCCTGAATCCGGGCATCATTCAGGGCGTTGTAGTTTGCAAATAATTTGTCGTGAAACTCCCAGAATTTTCCCTGCGCATCTGCCGCCAAGGCAGCAGCGGCAGCCGTATAAGCGAAGGGATGTATGGAGGAGAGGGGGAAGTTTTTAAAGAACAGGTTGACCTTTTTGGGATATTTTTCCAGCACCTGCTGGAGCAGCGGCTCGAGCCGCGCACAGTACGGTCACTGATAGTCGCTAAAGACGGCTATGGTAATTGGTGCGCGCTTAGAACCTTTATACGGAAGCCCGGAGAAGGAAAACTTATGCACTACCTCGAGCTGGATAATTCGCACCGTATTGCCCGCACGGCTGGTTACAACGAGCGCATTTTTTTCTTTTACATATATCATCCTGTCGAAGGCCTTATCGATGGCAATGCGATTGGCAATTCTGTCTTCGGCGAACGAATAGACGGTGACTTCTCCGGCAGACAAGATATAGAGCCATTTTCCGTCTGCCGATGCACACATGTCCAATGGCGGGGTCTTGAGGTCGAGTTGTCCGCCTATCGTCCACTCTACCTCGGCTGGGATGACTGCCGGCACAGATAGTAAGCTACCCATGACGGCTAGAACTATTCCCAATATAATCGGCTGTCTTCTCATACCCTGCGCCTCCTCTCTCGGCACCTGTTGCTGCCCTTTATCAGGCCCAGTATACCGTAAGACAACAGGAAGCTGCAAACAAAAAAGATTTGGTACGGAAAGGGACATGTCGTTATGGGCTGTATTGGTCATTGACATACAACGGCACATTTTCCTATACTTGTATGTATAGAAGGAGATCATCATGAAACTCAAAAACGGCGCAGAATATATGGAAAGCCTGCGAAAGATCAAACCCAGGATTTACTACAAGGGGAAAAAGATCGAGGATGTCACCAGACATCCGGCCACGGCTCCGCACGTTCGCGCGGCGGCCATGACATATGCCTTGGCCAGCAGCGAGAAGTATCGCGATTTGGCTACAGCTACGTCCCACCTGACCGGACGTACCATCAGCCGGTTTACCCATGTTCATCAGAACGTCGAAGATCTGATCAAAAAGATCAAACTCCTGAGGGTCCTCGGTCAGAAGACCGGTTCCTGCTTTCAACGGTGCGTGGGCCTCGACGGCATCAATGCAACCTATTCCGTCTGCTATGAAATTGATGAAAAGTACGGGACCGACTACTTTGAACGCTTCAAAAAATGGCTCATCTATATTCAGGATGAAAATCTCATGGTAGTCGGGGCTATGACCGATCCCAAAGGCGACCGATCAAAGGGTCCGGCGGATCAGCCTGACCCCGATCAGTACGTGCACATTGCGGAGCGCAGGCGGGACGGTATCGTCATCCGCGGCGCAAAGCTCCACATGACCGGGGCCGTCAATTCCCATGAGATCCTCGTCATGCCCACCACGGCGCTGGACGAGCGGTCAAAGGATTACGCCGTTGTCTGTGCCGTGCCGGTTGACTCCCCGGGAGTGACCATGATTTTCGGGCGGCAGGCCAGCGATGACCGGCGTGACAAAGAAGAGCGGATCGATGCGGGGAAACCCGTGTTCGGCGCCGTGGGGGGAGAGGCGGTGATCGCCTTTGAGGATGTCTTTGTCCCGACGGAGCGTATCTTCATGGATGGCGAAGCGGACCTGACCGGCACCCTCGTCTACCGGTTTGCAGCGCACCATCGGGCCAATTACGGGGCATGCAAAGCCGGACTCATGGATGTCTTGACCGGGGCGGTAAGCTATCTCACCCAGATTCAGGGAACGGACAAGGGCTCGCATGTCAGAGAAAAAATCACGGAGATGATCCACCTCTGTGAGACCCTCTACAGCTCCTCCATTGCCTGCTCGGCCGAGGGGTGTCCAACGCCTTCCGGCGCCTACATGGTGGACACCATGCTGGCCAATGTGTGCAAACAGAACGTCACCCGATTCCATTTTGAGGTGGCGCGGCTGGCCCTGGACCTGGCCGGCGGGTTTATTGCCACGCTTCCCAGCCAGTATGATCTTGAAAGCGAGGATATTGGGCACCTTGTGCGAAAGTATTTTTCCGGTGTGGAAGGCATTCCCACGGAGCATCGCATCAAGATCGCCAGGCTCATCGAGGCCATGACAGGCGGCACCGCCCTGGTGGAGTCCATGCACGGGGCAGGCTCGCCTCAGGCCCAAAGGATCATGATCCTTAGGGAAGGTGAATTGGATAAGAAGATTAAACTTGCCAAGGCCCTCCTGGGGATTCCTCAGAAAGAAAAAAAGCCGTCGCAAAGAAAGCCCATGCAGAAATAAGGGCCTTTCCGGAAAGTTAGAGGGGCCATGCGAACGGGACGAGGGGCATTGGACACCAGATAAGGAGAAGAGATGATCATCGATATCCACTACCATTCAATGCCCGCCGTTACGGAGGAGATGGCGGCGCGTTTTGCGAAACACGCCCTCCGAGCGGCCGAGATCATGGGAAAAACCATCAACGCCGAAGCGATCGTACAGAAGGCCCTTGAGACCTGGGCAGATCCGACGGGTAAGCGTCTAATCGCCCTGATGGATGATGCAGGGATCGATCTGACGGTGATCTGCATGGTAGATGACGCCGGTGTCCCGCACCTCACGCCGGAAAGGATTCAGAAGGCGAATAGGATCGTCGCTGATGTCGCCCGCAGATACCCCGATCGCGTCATGGCTCTGGCCGGCGTCGACCCGAGGAGGCCCGAGGCCCCGGACATGCTCAGGCGATGTTTTGAGGAGTTCGGCGTCAAGGGGCTCAAATACCATCCGGATTACGGCTACGACCCCAGCGGCCCTGAATCGTATAAGCTCCTCGAGGTACTGGCGGAGCACGGAGGCATCCTCCTGACGCACACCGGGCCGCTCATGCCGCCCTCGCGGTGCAAATTCGCGGATCCCCGTTTGCTCGCCGACCTGGCAGTGGACTTTCCGGAACTCAAGGTCATTGCCGCCCACATGGGAGCTGTCGATTGGCGGTCATGGGCTAACCTTGCCGTCCACCAACCCAACCTTTACGGCGATCTGGCCATGTGGGATGCCCCTGCCTTTGGCCACTATGAGCTGTTCTGCCGCGATCTGCGCGATATCCTCGATTATGTCGGCATGACCAAGGTCCTGTTCGGCACGGATAATCCCCTCTTCAACACCGTCGAGCCCACGAAGAACTGGGTACGATTGCTCAAGGAGCTGCCTGCCAAGGCCCCGGAAGGCATCAAATTTACGGAAGAGGAAGTAACGGCCATACTCGGCGGCAACGCCGCCTCCATCCTGGGATTGGAATAAGGGATGCCTCAGGCCCATCTGTCGCAGCACAGCTCAACAGGACCCATAAGGCTGTGAGCGGGGGGGGAATCGCCCTCCTGCGGTTCTTTGCATTGTTTTATTACGACGTGAAAGGAGGACTGAATGGCCGACAAAACATTCGATCTGACAGGCAAGGTCGCGTTGATCACCGGCGGAAACGGCGGCATAGGCCTCGGCTTTGCCGAAGCCGTGGCTGCGGCCGGCGCCCATGTTTGCATCTGGGGCACCAACAAGGAGAAAAACGCCGCCGCCTTGAAAAAGTTGAAGGCGTACGGCACCCAGGTCTCGGCTTCTCTGTGCAATGTTGGGGATGAGAAACAGGTGGAAACTAGTTTTCAAGAGGCCGAAAAAGAGTTCGGCCGCATCGACGCCTGCTTTGCGAATGCCGGGGTATCCGGCAAAGCCGCCTCCTTTCTCGAGATCTCGGCAGAGGAGTGGAATAGGGTGATGGGCATCAATCTGACCGGTGCCTTTTATACGTTCCGAGCTGCAGCGCGGCACATGGTGGAGCGAGCTAAGAACAACGATCCGGGAGGAAGGCTCATAGGGACGGCGAGCCTTGCGGCGGTCTCCGGCGCGGCCCGAAACGAACAGTATGCGGCCAGCAAAGGCGGCATGATCTCGATGATAAAGGCATTGGCCGTCGAGTTCGCACGCTATGGCGTCACTGCCAACGCCATCCTGCCGGGCTGGATCGAAACCGACATGACCCAAGGGGCCTTCAGCTGGAAGAAGTTCGCGGACGCCGTCATGCCGCGCATCCCGATGCGACGCTGGGGCAGGCCGGATGATTTCGGTGCTATCGCCGTCTACCTTATGAGCGACGCCAGCATCTACCATAGCGGTCAGAGCTTTTGCATTGACGGCGGCTACCTCGTGTTCTAAGCATATAATCTCTTTCTTGAAGATAGGGGAGCCCTTGCGCTTTGAACTAAGAGGCTTTGCATCAAGGGCACGTTCAAGACTCAGGGCGCCCTGAAAACCGCATATACCTTTGACTACAAAAGGGGTAATAGTAATTTTGGGGGGTTATGATGAGCGGGAAAGCGCTTGTTGAAACAAGGCTTGATGTCAGGCCGGGCTCAGGCTATCCTTGTGAAACAGAAGCCAGAACCTTTGCTTGCAAGCGCGTGTATTGAAACGCCGCCTCGATAGCCCGCGCTGCCCTCGCGGGCCCTTGGAAAATCGGTATTCCTCGCTCGACGAGTCTTCGAACTAACTTATCATATATACTCTGGAAGGTATAGCCGACAAAGGGTTTATCGTAGGTTTCAACCAAGTTGATGATGGCCTCGCACTGCGCATCCAAAAGCTCAGGGGCCCTTTCCGCAATCTGATCAGGCGGCATACCCATGTGCCTCAGCATGCGTTCGAGCGTCCGGTTGGGCATCGAAAAATAATAGAGCAGCACATCTGCGTTTTTCTCCTGCAGCAACGCCTCCGGGATCGCCGAGAAGTAGTCCATCATGTTCTTGGCAAAGGTGAAATCCACGGGGTTACCTATGCTCCCCGTATGGGGGATTAAAGGGCTTAGCCTTTCGATTGTTTCCGGCGAGAGCGGCGGCAACTCAAGGCCCGCCCGTCCGCAGGCATCCGCCGCCTCAGCTCCCGGCCCACCGGAATGGGTCTGGATTACCACCCGTCTGCCTGCGGCCCTGTGCAGGGAGCCCAGCATCCAGCAGATATCGAACAGCTCAATAATCGATTGTGCCCGGATGATCCCGCTCTGACGGAACATGCCGTCATAGAGCCTATCCGGCCCTGCCAATGCCCCGGTGTGCGAAAGGCCTGCACGTCTGCCCGTTTCCGACCCGCCGACATAGAGGGCTACAATAGGCTTCTTCGGAACGATGGATCTCGCCGTTTCCACAAACGCCCTGCCCCTGCGGATACCCTCGATATAGAGGGCGATCACCCTCGTATCGGGGCAGGCGCTCAAATATTCCATACAGTCGACGATGTCGATATTGGCTTCATTTCCCACACTAAACGCCGTGCTGAATCCCAGGGCATGACGGGAGAGGTAATTGAACATCTGGGTCACAAAGCTCCCGCTCTGAGAGGCCATGCCGATGAAGCCGGCCGCGCCTTCGTACGTCATGAAGGTCGTGTTCAGCTTGTGACGGGGGGTAGTCACGCCGATACAGTTCGGGCCCAAAAAGCGGATGCCATGTTTTTTTGCCGCGGCGACAAGGTCCTTTTCAAGCGTTACCCCCTCTCCGCCCACTTCTTTAAAACCGCCCGAGATCACAATGGCATGTTTGATGCCTTTTCTGCCGCATGCGTCCATCGTCTCGGGCACGATGCGCGTCGGGAGGACGATCAGCGCCAGGTCAGGCACCGTGGGCAGATCAAGGACGCTTCGGTAGGCCTTGAGATTCAGTACCTGATCCTCTTTGGGGTGAACGGGATAGATCTCACCCTCGAAGCCCAGATCCAGAAGCGAACCGAGGAGCCCTGTGCCCATGGTAGTGACTTTATTGGAGGCCCCGAAGATGGCGATGCTCTTCGGATTGGCTATAGGGTAGAGGGGGCTGTCTTTGATCGATTCGATCATTTCAGCACCACGAGCGCGTCAACAGCCTTCACGCGACCTTCCGGGGTGATGATCAGGGGATTGATATCGAGCTCTGATACCGCTTCCAGTTCCAATCCGATCTGCCCGACCGCTATGAGGATTTGGCAGAGGGTGTCCATGTCAACGGGCTTCTGGCCTCGGAAGGCGCCGAGGATCTTTTTGAAACGCAGTTCTTCAGTCATGTCCTTTGCCTCGATCATGTCAACGGGAGCCATGCGAAAGACGGTATCCTGAAATACCTCGGTCATAATTCCGCCTGCTCCCAGCATCACGCACGGGCCGAACTGCGGATCGCGGGTCAAGCCGACGACCAGTTCGCGTTGTCCCGGCACCATTTCCTGGACCAGCACCCCTTCAAGCTCCAGATCAACGCTCCTGACAATGCGTCCGTAGGCTTCACGGACATCCCCCTCGCTCCTGAGGTTCAGCTCAATAGATCCATGTTCGCTTTTGTGCATAAGCTCGGGGGAACATGCCTTGAGCACCACCGGGAACCCGAGGTCTGCTGCGGCAGATACCGCGTCGCCGGCGCTGCGTGATAATTGTTCTCTCGTGACGGGGATGCCGTAAAGGCTGAGCAGCTTTTTTGACTCGTATTCGGAGAGGGCCGGCTGCCCTCTCTCGAGGGCGGACCGTATCAGATCATCTGCTTGCTTTTCTTTTTTTAAGGTCGCAATTTTTGACATTGTGAAATATCAAGATTAACGAATGTAACCTCCTTGTCTGAAAAATTAAATGGTCCTGCTCCTTGAAGGAGGAGGGCCACTGTTACCTTTTAACGGCTGCGCGAGTTTGAACGGCCGAGGTTTACAACTCCCTCTCGATAAAGGCGTCCACGCCCTGCCCGCCGCCGCAGTCGTCGGGCAGAGCATAGCGTCCACCATTGAGTTTCGACGTCCGGGCCACTGTGATTTCCAGGGGGTGGCCCATGGCCATATCCCCTCCCATCCGATTCACTCGGTCGGGATCAAGGCCCGGCTCCCTATCATCTGCGCCTTGCCCAGGCAGGACTAGGCCGCGGCCTTTACCCGTGGGGGGCGACTTTTTACTTCGACTTCTTCCGATTTCGTCTTGCGATCCTTAATCCCGGCCAGCTTCTTCACCATCTTCTTTCTTGCTTCAATATCATACTGCGTCGTAATCGCAATCGCCTCCATGATCGGGGACCCGCCTCCATGGTAGGCCCCAAATAGATGAATCCCCCCACTCGCCGAGCAAACCACATCCCCCACATACCGCCACAACTGCGCCGCATCCTCGGGATGGACATCCGGATTCCGGGTAATGTACTTGTACAGAAGATCCTTGGTCTCGGGGTTTACAAAATCCCCCTCGTACGGGAACGTGGCCGGCATCCCTCCGGCTACATCGCAGAGGATCTCCGCCTCGCGGAAGACCGCCTCGCCGGTCAAACAGCGCCCCACATTCGCATAGATCGAATGAGGGATATAACTTCCCGGCCCATACGGGCTAAACCCCACCCCAGGGATATAAACCTCGGGCTTGCCCAACTCCGACGCCGTAAATCCCGCCGAATAGCCCAGCTCCGATACCCGGATGATCTCCGCCAGCTTGTCCCGCACATGCGAGGCCTTGCCGATCCCATTGTAATCCGCCGCCAAGGCCACCGTCCCCAACATCAAATCCCCCAGCGCCGGTTTGCACCCTGAATAACTATGCCGGTGAAAAAGGGCAAAGAGCAGCGCACATACGCCTCCGTGAGTGGTCTCCCCGCACAGGAAGACCCGCTCCCACGGAATAAACGCATCATCAAAAATCGTGTATGAATCCGTCGCCCCCGGGGTAAACCCCCTCTTGAAATGCTCCCGCTCCCGCAAATTATGCACCGTCACTACCTGCTTGACCCCTTCCCAATCCCCAGGTACCGCAAACGCCAGTGCCCAATCCTTTTCCTCAGGCAAAAGCGCCCGCGTCGGCACTACCAGTATCTCATCGGCGACAGAGGCCTCCGAGTTGTGCACCTTGGAACCCCGCACCACGATGCCATCCTTTTTCCTCTCGACCACACGGACATACATATCAGGGTCCTGCTGCTGCGAAGGCCGCTTCATCCGGTCACCCTTGACGTCCGTCTGCGCACAACAGCCCACCAGATCCTCTTTCTGAAAGCGCTCCAGCCACTTCTTGAAATTCTTGTGGTATTCCGTGGCCCCGTTGTTCTGCTTGTCGGCCTCGTAAGAGACGTTATAGATCGCATTGGCCCCGTCACACCCCATACACCGCTGGATGCATCCCCCTGCCACCTGGCAGAGCAGCCGGGTCATATCCTGCTTCTTGTGCAGGTCTTCCTTGCTGTGGTGAATATGGCAGAAGCGGCTGATCTTCTCCCCGGTCAGGTGCGAGGTTGCCGTGCACAGGTCCTGATGCTTGGGGTCCGCGGCATAATCAAAGGTCAAACCAATAGTGTTGATCGTCGTCATTTGCAGCTCATCATCGCGGTCGATCTTGCGCCCATCCACGTAAATATTCCGGCGCATTTTCTTCAATCCATCGATATACTGCTGTTTCGTCCTCATCTTGCTTTCCTCCCCTCTTTTTTACTTAAGTTTGTTCCCGCCAAATCTCTTACATACAGCTATGGCATATTTTTTATGACCAAGCCCACCTTAATAGCCATGAGAAGTGTCATAATTTTTTTGGACATCTGTATGGCGTCGGCCACATTTGACCCCTCTATCATGCGCATTATGGGGATGATTGTCAAGGTTTTATGGGACCTTGCGCCCAGCGGGCTTTGCCAGGGCCCTCGGTGCCTACAATCCAGACAGATCGATGTTAAAGCATGGAACTGATAATGATCCTCTGAATCTGATTGGTACCCTCGTATATCTGGAGGGCCTTTACATCCCTCAGATACTTCTCCAACGGCCATCTGCGGGTATAGCCTTGCCCACCCAAAATCTGAATAGCACGGCTGCAGACCCTTTCTGCCATCTCGGTTGCAACTACCTTGCACATGGATGAGGCCATGGTCGAGTCCATCCCCTGATCGATAAGCCAGCTTGCTTTCCAGGTGAGCAGTCTCGCTGCTTCAATCTCGGTGGCCATATCGGCCAGCATGAAGGCGATGGCCTGGTTTGCGATAATCGGGCGGCCATACTGTGTTCGCTCTCGGGCATACGCGAGCGCTGTTTCGAAGGCCGACCTCGCTACCCCGACGGCAGTCGCCCCCATGCCTGGTCTTGACATATCCAGGGTCTGCATGGCTATCAGATATCCGGTGTTTTCAACACCGAGTAAGTTTTCAAGGGGGACTTCGACGTTATCGAAGATCAGCTCGCCGACTTGGGAAGCCCGCAGTCCCATCATCTCCTCCACCTTGCCGAGGGTCAGGCCTTGGGCATCGCCGTCCACGATAAAGGCATTGAGCCCACTGTCACGCTTCCGAGGGTCGGTGGTGGCAAAGACAATGTAGAAACCGGCCAGGCCCGCATTGGTGATAAAGGCTTTTGTTCCATTGAGGATGTAGTGATCCTCTTTTCTGGTTGCCTGGGTCCTGATGGCGGCCATGTCCGAACCTGCCTCGGGCTCCGTCACCGCCAATCCCGCGAGTGTAGCATGCTCCCCGCAGACCAGGGGGAGGTAACGCCTTTTTTGATCTTCATTCCCCACAAGCTTAAGGCAACAGGTTGCCAGCCATGTGCTACCTACCGGCTCGCTCATCCCCAGGCACGCCGCGCCCAGTTCCTCGGTGACAACGGCGGCGGTGAGATGGTCAACTCCCAGCCCACCGTACTCTTGAGGAACACCTAACCCCAGCAGATTGGCCTTGGCGAATCTTCGGACGATTCCCCAGTCGAACGCTGTGCCCTGGCGTCTGTCGAGCTCAGCTGCATAGGGTTTCATCTCCTGTTCCGCAAATGTCCTGGCCATGTTCTGATAACCCAATTGTTCTTCATTAAGGTCGAAGCCAATCATCGCAGACGATCCCTCCTCCACTTAATATATTCAAGGAGATAGTGCCTCTCCTCCGCAGGCAGTTCGGACAACAACCGGATGATCTCGGCTATGGTCTCATCCCGGGGTTCCCCCTGTTCTGTCTTTGCCGGCACTGGGGACTCTTCCAGAAAGTAACTTAAGGGTTTATTCAATTCCTTTGCTATCTGTTCGATATTGGCGAGATAAAGACGCCTCTTGCCTAATTCGTAATTGGAGAGGGCGGCCTGCGTATACCCCAGCCGGGAGGCCAATGTCTCCTGGCATAGGCCCGCCGCCTCCCTGGCCTTTTGGATCTTTTTGCCGATGTCTTTATAGATCATTGCCCTTTAAACCCACGGAGACTAATAACAATTAGTTATTAATAGCATAGTTTTACGGGTTTTACAACATTTTGTCTTGACAAATATAACATATTGTATTATATTGGATTTTAACAACAATATGTTTTATCCCTCCATCCCCAAACAGATGATCCGGGAAGGTGGCACCTTACTAAGGAGGCGAGTTTATGGAAATGGGCAAACATTGGAAGACGATTCAAATGGTATTCCAAGAATCCCTATGGAATGAGGAGGGCGAGTGATGATGAGGGAGAAGACCTCATATATTGGCTTTACCTGCGCGTACACGCCGCTGGCCCTGATCGATGCGGCCAGTTATACGCCTTACCGGATCCTTCCCATGGGGGATGCGCCTGACCAGGCAGGACAGATTCTTCACGACAACCTATGCCCCCATGTCAAACGGGTTCTGGACCGGGCCTTGTACAACGATCTGCCTGAGCTCGCCGGCGTCGTCCTGCTCAACAGCTGCGATGCGATGAGGCGTCTGGCTGATGCCTGGTCGAAGGTCAGACCGCATGATCGAGTCATTCTTATTGATCTGCCGCTCACCTCGGACGATTCCGCTGTCTCTTATTTCAGGCGCGAGCTGTCTCAACTCACAGACACCCTGTTCCACTGGAGCGGACGGCCTGCCTCACAGGAGGCTCTGGCAGCAGGCATCGAGCGATATAATCACGTGGCCCTGCTTTTCGAAGCGCTGCGTGAGCGTCTTCGCGATGGCGGGGTGAGCAAAGGAGCGGCTCGGCTGCAGAGCCTGTACAACATGGCGGTAACTCGACCTTTGGATGAGACCTATCTCATGCTGACGGGTGCCATGGAGGACTTGAGTGCACCTGCCGTTGGTAATGGAGGAGTCCCGATCTTTCTTTTTGGCAACGTCTTGCCGGATCCTGAGGCCTTCGGCCTATTCGAATCCTGCGGGGTCAGGATCGTTGACGAGGACCTCTGCACTGGGTCCAGGGTGTTTGCTCCCATAGAGATGGAAGGGGCAGAGGAGATCCTATCACAACTGGCGCGCGGGATTCTCCGGCGTCCTCGGTGCGCAAGGACGCTTCTGCCGATGCAGCCAAGTGCGATTGCAGAGGAGGTCCTGACACGAGCTACTGCTTGCAAGGCGCGCGGTGTGATTGCCTGCTCTGCGAAGTTTTGTGATCCATATAACGCCCGAATACCGGGGGTAAGGGAGGTCCTTAGAAAGGCCGGTTTGCCGATGTTGCACATCGAGGGAGATTGCACTATGCGGTCTTTCGGTCAACAGCGAACCCGTATCGAAGCCTTTACGGAAATGTTAAGGAGGTGAACCACGATGAAACAGTACTTTGATGATGCGGTGTCGATTCTAGAAGCCAGGCTTCGTGACAATTACACTGCCAGAGGAAAATACAACCTTGAACTCACCAGGCTTGGCCAGAGGCTCTATTCCGCTTCCCATCGCGTGGCGTTGTGTGGTGTATGCGCTCCGTTCGATCTTTTGAATGCGATGGGAATTAATTCGTGTTTCGTGGAGTTCTTGGGCGGATTCCTGGCAGCGGCAGGAAGCGCCGGCCCGTTTCTGGAGGAGGCCGAGCAGATCGGCTTCTCAGCGGAAAGCTGCGGATTTCACCGGACGGCAATCGGGGCAGCAGCCAAGGGGATGCTGCCGGTACCCGATGTCGTGATAGCCACCAGCAGCCCTTGCACCGGCGGTGTTGCCGCAGTAGAACACCTGGCGCACACGTTTGGCTGCCCATTATACGTCTTGGCCATCCCTCCGGACGATTCTGAAAAGAACGTTCATTACTTGGCCGACCAGTTGAGAAGTATGGTCGATTTCGTGGCCGCGCATACAGGTGTAACGCTGGATGAGGACCGGTTGCGAGACGCCATGCATAAGACGAACGAGGCTCGAGAGGCCGCCATCGAAGTATACGATCTTGCCCAAAGGGTCCCTTCTCCGGTCAAGGGGATAGATCTAAGGGCTTTCGGGCTGGTGATGCCCCTGTTTTTTGGCACCGAGACCGCTGTTGAGATTCTTCATGCATATCGTGACGAGTTCGCTGCCCGTTTAGAACAAGGAATCGGCGGTGTGCCGGGAGAACGTTTTCGCCTGATGTGGTTGCAGGAGCTCATCCAGTTCAAACATCCGCTGATCAAGATGCTGGAGCGGGATTACCAGGCGGCCATCGTTATTGAAGAGCTGAACAACATCTATTGGGACCCCATCGACGTGGATGATCCGTATGTCGGGCTCGCGCGGCGGGCAATTGCGTTCCCTTTCAACGGATCGGTGGACCGCAGATTAAAACAAATACAGAAACTCGTGCAGGCATACAAGATAGACGGAGCGATCAACCCCTGTCATTGGGGCTGTCGCCAGGGCACAGGCGCCAGAGGCCTTATAGGTCAGGCCCTCAAAGAACTGGATATTCCGGTGATCAACCTGGAGGTCGATTGCGCAGATTCACGAAACTTCTCCGAGGGACAGCTGAGGACGAGACTTGAGGCGTTTATGGAAGTGCTGGGCAGCCGTCCCGGACGGCGATCTACGAATTAAGGAGGTTGACTTGTATTATCTGGGTGTCGATTTAGGAAGTCTTTCCTGTGACGCCGTGCTGCTGGACCATGACGGGCAGATCATGGCCGCGTCCGTGGTCCCGACAGGCGCGCGGAACCGTGAAGCCATTGCCCGAGCCACACAGGCGGTGCTGGATATGGCGCGGATATCCGAGGCGGAAATCAAGGTTACCGTCTCCACGGGGTATGGTCGAGACCGGGTGGATGGGCGCTTGGCCGCGGTGACCGAGATCACCTGTCATGCACGGGGAGCACAAGCCCTGCTTCCGGGAACGCAGGTGCTCATAGACATCGGCGGCCAGGACAGCAAGGCGATCCGGCTGGACGGCGAAGGGAGGGTTCTAGAATTTGCCATGAACGACAAATGCGCGGCCGGGACCGGGCGATTCCTGGAAGCCATGGCCAGGGCACTGCAGGTGGACATCGAGGAGCTCTGCGAACTCGACCAGGGCGCTGCGAAAAACCTTATTCTGAGCAGCATGTGCACGGTCTTTGCCGAAAGCGAGGTGGTTTCTCTGATCGCCGACGGTGTCGAGGTCAACGAGATCGTTGCCGGCCTGAACCGGGCCATCGCCTCCCGTATCGCCGCCCTGGTCAAGCGAGTCGCACCAGATGTTTCGGGACTCAAGGTCGCCATGTCAGGCGGAGTAGCGCACAACCACGGCGTAGTACGGGCGCTCAGCTCTGCTCTGGACACCGAGATTTCCGTCCCGCTTCAGCCGGATACAGTCGGGGCATTAGGAGCGGCGCTTGTCGCGCGGGAGCGGGTGCTGCCGTAGTTTTATCTAAAGAAGTGAGGTGGTGCATTATGGAAATCGGCAAACATTGGAAAACGATTCAAAAGGTATTTGAACAATCCCGCAGTTCTCTGCATTGTGCAGTAGCAACGGTGAACGCGGACGGTTTTCCGCATATAACGCCTATTGGGTTGCTGTTTCTGCGCGGAAAGGAGGAAGCATGAGGAAGTTGCTAAAGAAACTCAACAGGATGATTTATTTTGCTCTTTTTAAGATCAACCTCGTCATAAGCTGTATACCCGCACGCCTGCGGTGGGACCGCCTATCTCGGAAACTCCAGCGCGCCAATGTCCGCCGCGTGCTCAGGGCCAGACGCGGGCAGAAAAAAAATGAAATGGAGGAAATCGGCAACGAGTGGAAGCGGATGTTCCCGCTCAAAGGGATGCAGGAGATCCTGAGTGTGGATGTCGACACGGTCTATGCCAGGACACATGGCTGGTGTCCGCTGCGCGGCACGGGGGACGTCCGCGCCTGCTACCAGTTGATGGAGTTCGATAGAGCCTTGCTCGAAACCATCGGCGGTCAATTTGTTGTACTGCGCTCCCAGGCACAGCCTGGCAGGAAGACTTGTGATATCGCCATCCGCAGACTGGGTAAATCTATTGATGATCTCGTCCCCGCTTACAGACAAATTTAATAATGCGGGAGGTAATTATGGAAGCGAAGGAAAATTCGAATCCGATGCAAGAAAGAATCCTTATCAATCCACGCGGCACGGAAATAATTTACAGGCACATGCAGTTTTCCCAGGCGGTCAGAGTAGGCCGGTAGGTCTGGGTTTCCGGGCAGGTGGGCATCGACGAAAAGCTGCAAGCAGGGAAAGGTATTGAAGCCCAGGCCCGGCTTGTCTTCCAGAACCTGGAGCGGGTGCTTGAAGGCGCGGGAGCATTATTGGCCGATGTTGTCGAATTGACGACATTTCACACCTCGATGGAGGACATGGCGGTTTTTTCCAAGGTGAAGTCTGAATTTATTACCAGAGACTACCCTGCCTGGACGGCCATCGGCGTTAAAGAGTTCGTATTGCCTGCGCTGCTGGTGGAGGTTAGGGCTACCGCTGTTATCGGCAGTGCATCAGAGAGGGATCACAATTAGAGAGTAAAAGATGAGTTGGATTACCATAAACGAAACAAAATGCAGGAAGGATGGAATCTGTGCTGCTGCGTGTCCGCTGGGAATTATTAATCCGCCTGATGCGAACAGGCTCCCAACAGAAACTAAAGACGCAGAGAAATTGTGCATTCGATGCGGTCATTGTATGGCAACATGCCCGCACGGCGCGATTTCTTTTGGGGACATGAAGGCGGAAAATCTTCCGAAGGTTAACGGGCGCATGCTTCCGAGCACGGCGCAGGCCCAAGCGTTTCTCCGGAGCAGACGTTCTATCCGTACTTATAAAGATAAATCGGTAGACCGTAAAACACTTGCAAGGATCATCGACATTGCACGGTATGCCCCATCCGGCAGCAATGCGCAGCCGGTGGAATGGATGGTCATTTATGATAGAAATAACGTAAATAAATATGCCGCCATGGTAATTGATTGGATAAGGTACATTATCAGGGAACATGCGGAAGCAGTCGCAGGCCTTCACATGGATCGGATCGTGAAAGCCTGGGATGATGGCTCGGACTGGGTATGCCGAAATGCCCCGCACATTATCATCGTCCATGGGGCCGTACAAGATCAGATGATACAGAATGCCTGCACGATCGCTCTGACGTATCTTGAACTCGCCGCCTCTGCGCTGAAGCTCGGGGCATGCTGGGCCGGTTACTTCAGTCTGGCAGTGGAGAACTGGCCGCCCCTCAACAAAGCTCTGGATTTCCCCGTAGGGAACAAAGCCTTCGGCACCATGTTGGTGGGATATCCTAAATATAAATATCATCGTATACCGCTGCGCAATGAGCCGAAGATCATATGGAAGTAAGACGGTGGACATGTTAGTCGATAAAAGAAGAAAAAAATAGTATTCATGAAATAATTCGTCATCCCCAGCAGCCGGATACAGTCGGGGCATTAGGAGCGGCGCTTATCGCTCGGGAGCGGGTGCTGCAGTAGTTTTATCTCAAGAAGTGAGGAGGTGCATTATAGAAATCGGCAAGCATTGGAAAATAATTCAAATGATATTTGAACAATCCCGCAGTTCTCTGCATTGTGCAGTGGCAACGTTGAACGCGGATGGCTTTCCCCGTGTAACGCCTATTGGGGCACTGTTCCTCCGCGAGGACAAGACGGGCTTTTACTTTGATGAGTTTCCAGTCAATATGTCAAGAAATCTCGAGCGCGATCCGCGGGTATGCATACTGGTAGTAAATAACAACCCGCAGTTTTGGCAAAAATCGCTGGTGAGTGGTACATTCGAACCCCCCCCGGCAGTGAGGCTGATGGGTAAGGTGGGGAAAAGGCGGGAAGGAACAGAAGAAGAGATCGCCATGTGGCAAGAGCACGTAAAACTAGCCAAAGGGACCAAGGGACACGATATCCTGTGGAAGAATATGCGGATGGTGAAGGATATCCATTTTGATTCTTTTGAGCCTGTTTTATTGGGAGAAATGACACAGGACCTGTGGAAATAGGTTCAGTTCCCATCAATCGCTTGAATAAACTTTGAAAGCCAATGGAGGTCGTCATATGAAGTCTGTTGAAAAGGATGAGCTAAAGGAACTTTTGGTCAAGAACTGGATGACTCACGATGCCATGTGGTTTTATAACTGTTTAAAGGAATGCGGCATCGAGCAGACCAACAGAATAAACAAAGCGGCGATCAGGGACATGGCAGCGATAGAGATCAAACGCATCCAAAAAGCCGTAGGCGCAGGGAACCTTGATACCTGGGATGAGTTTAAGCGTTTTTTTGAAATAACCATGGGGAGTCTTACCGGCAAATTTATGGACTATACCTATAGCCTTCCTTCCAAGAACATGACGCATGGTGAATGGAAGTCCTGCTTTGCTTACGAGGGGGTAAAGGGGCTGGGAGCCATTGATGGCTATGAATGCGGTATCATGCTGCGCATCGATACCTGGCTCGACACCCTGGGCATACAATACGAAGTGAAACCCAAAGTGACAGGATGTATGATGTACACAGACGGTGAATGCTTTCGTGATTATAGGTTTTTCTTTGATAAATAAACTATCAGAGGAGGAGATAAGATGAAAATTAACGAAGATGTATGGAATTTCTATCAAAAACATTTAGGCTACACCGATGAGGAGATGAAGAAATTCAGAGAAAATCCGCGAAATGCGGATGTCATTTCCAAGGCGCCTGCCCTGATGAATAAAACGATGGTCATCGAAGTTGTGGAGGCGCATGGTTGCAACAGCAGGCATAAAGCTGGCGATAAATTTTATTTTGATGGATCGGGGAATCTTTTAACCAAGCTCTGCCCCAGTAGGATCTGCTTCGGCACGATGAGCGCCATGCAGATTTTGATTGCCATGGCAACTGAACTTTTCTATGCCGGCGTTGATCCCAATGAAATGCGTTTTAAGAGAGTAGGCTGCGGCGATGTCGGCATTCAATGCGGCGGCTGGGGGCGTGTTGTTATGGAGATCAAGGTAGAAGATCGCAAGAACCCGGATAAGTAAAAAAGGGAAAAAAGAGGTGAAAGCACATGGAGCGAGCCAAAGAAATATTGATACAATACGCACAGGCTGATTTTTATGAGAGAATGCATCTGTTCTTGCAGTTTCCTGAGCTGCGGGATGTTTTTGGGGAGATTGAACGCACAATATATTATTTTCTCCATCCTCGGCTGAACAGCATGGCAAAAGAAGATGCTCCACACTCCTGTTGTTCCACAGCCGGTGCATGGAGATAGAGAGATTGAGAAAATGTTAGTGAAGCGGAAACGCAGAAATCTGCTTCAGGGTGGATGCAATTTGACAGGATTATCTAGGGATAGATATAACGTTATTTTATAGGAGGAGGTCTATCTCATGAAAGAGCTAATAATAACACTATCTTTAGTTAATGTTATGTTTGTTTTTATGCACGAACTTGATGCTTGCTATCGAGGAGAATGGAGGATGTTTAAATTCTTGAGGAAAATTAAGGAGGAAAAGCAATATCTTATATATCTTTACATTCATATACCTCTGACATTTTTTTTATTCTATTATTTATGGACTGTAATTAATTTTAATAATATCATTTTGTGGGTACTTTGGAATGCTTTTTTAGTTTTTCATTTGATAATTCACTTAGTTGCAAAAAAATGGAAATCAAATGTCTTTCGTAATGTTCATTCCTTTATATTTATTGTAGGTGCCGGTATATCTGGACTTATAAGTTTATTTCTTTATCATTTTTATTAATATCAGGTTGCGTACAACGGCGTCTGGACGCAGGAGGATATGGAGAAGACGACCTTCAGCAGGTCAGCAGCCTATGTGGTAATTTCTCTGGCCGTCCTCTTCGGCGGCTATTATCTTCCTTTAAGGAGGTATACCAATGGAAGGATGGACTGAAAAAGAAATTAGGAATAAGGAGTTAAGGGCACCATGCGGGATCTTTTGCGGCGCCTGCGCGCTCTACATAGCTACGCGGGATGACAGTGAGAAATTCAGGACTATTATAAGCAGCATCTGGGGGACGAAACCTGAAGAGACAAAATGTTACGGCTGCATGCAACAGGATCCACCGAAGAAGCTTTTTGGCTTCTGCCGGAATTGTGGGATCAGGAATTGCGCAAGGTCACAAGGGTTTTACTCCTGCCACCAATGTGAAAAATGGCCCTGCGCAGATATGTTGCACGGCGAATATATCAATGCTGTTCCTGCTCCCCTCAGGAAGTCGTTGTCACGGGTGATGGGAAGAGCCATTCCCCTATGGCGGGCCAAGGTCGCAGAATACGGCGATGAGAAGGGGAGCATTGAATGGGCACGGGCGGAATGTGAACGCTATCATTGTCCATCATGTGGAAAGCCACTTTACAGAAGTGCACAGCATTGCAGGGCTTGTAAAACACCGGTGGCCGAGGAATTGGATGGTACTATCTGATTTTTTGCTAAGGAGATACGCCAAACTTTGTGTTAAACAGAAACTTATTGCCCCGCTGGCGAGAATTATTATGGTTCTGGAAAATTAGAAAATTAAGAAATATTTGTAATCATCTTTGGAGGTCACATGAAAGATTTCCTGCCTTTTAAGGGTTTTTTATGCCCCGGAATCTATTTTTCCAGCGGGTATTGTGTATGGCTAATGCACTGGAATTACACTCCGACTGAAGTTGAGGCATTTTCTGAAATCTGGGTATTCACGCCAGAAAATAATAGAACCGCATATATAGACCCTGTCGAAGCTATTGCAATTTTCAAGATTTATCATGATTTTAATAGTGCCATAGGAGCAGAAATAACATGGGATTGCAAGGACTCCCGTTCACTCTTCGCTACTTTGCTCGCATCAAACAATACGGTTATGGATATTCAGCTTAAACTCGGCCCGGCTTTCGATATCAACGCAGTTAATGAGGCCGTAACCGAAACCGGAATGGCTGTGCGACATCAGTCAGACAGGATTGTTGCCATTGAAAACGCCTGCGCAAGTTTTAATGGGATCGACCTTGGCAAGATATCAAATCCGCCGAAACCAATTTATGTGGGTTCCGCCCGAGTTCTTGCTGACCCAGTTATATCATTTTGCACACATTATCTTGAAAGCAGTTAAAAGCGATCTTTCCGATGCGTGTGAGATATGCCTGAAAATAAAATCAAAAAATCTTATGGAGGTGCTATGAATACATTAGTTGCGGTTAAGCATCATAAAAGTATTGTTGAAGTAGCCTTAAATCGACCTGCAGCTTATAATGCTTTCAATCTTGAAATGATTACAGAATTTGCACAATGTCTCACACAATTGGCCACAGATAGTTCTGTGAGAGGTATCTTCATTACTGGCAGGGGAAAAGCATTTTGTGCCGGAGGAGATCTTAAATGGGCGCTTGATTTTTCTGAAAGAGCAGGGATATCCTTTCACACACTCGCCTCTCAATTACATTTGGCCATAGTAGAAATCAGGCGAATGAAAAAGCCGGTCGTAGCTGCAATCAACGGAACAGCAGCGGGAGCTGGTTTCTCATTGGCTTTAGCTTGTGATTTCCGCATCATGGAAAAATCCGCAGTGTTAAGACAGGCTTATACGTCAAACGGATTGTGCATTAATGGTGGTGGCACATTCATCTTGCCGAGAATTATAGGACTTTCCCGTTCTTTGGAAATTGCGGCCTTTGATGATCCGATTCCTTCGGCACAGGCATTAGAGTGGGGATTGGCAACCAAAGTTGTTGATGATGGTACGGTATTGGAAGAAGCCAAAATAATGCTGAACATACTTTTAGAAAAATCGACATATTCTTTCGGATGGTCAAAAAAATTAATTACCGATTCATTCAATCATTCCCTTGAGTCACACTTGGAATTAGAAAGAGAGGGGCTCTCCGACTGTGCAGATCATTCAGACGGAAAAGAAGGTCTTAAGGCATTTATTGAAAAGCGCCAACCTAAATTTGGCAATTGAGGAGTCCAAAGAGATTGTACTGCACATAACCATCCCGTCAAGTCGGGCTGGCCAGTACGCTGCGTCATTGCCGAACGGTTATGCGGAGCTTGCAGGGCTTGGCAAGATTGGGAAGAATACCCTTGTGATTCATGATACGTATACTATATAAATTAAGGAGGTATACCTATGGAAGGGTGGACCGAAGAAGAAATTAAAAACAAGGATTTAATGGCGCCATGCGGATTATATTGTGGTGCATGCGGGGTTTACATAGCAACGAGGGACGGAAATGAAAAATTTAGGGCTATCATGGGGAACCTCTATGGAACAAAACCAGAAGAGACGGCATGTTTAGGGTGTATGCAGATCGATCCGCCGAAGAAGCTCTATGGTTTTTGCAAGCAGTGCGCGATAAGGAATTGCGTAAAATCAAAAGGATACTATTCATGCCATCAATGTGTGGAATGGCCATGCAGCATGATAGAGAATTTCGGCTTTGCCACCGGCGTACGAGTAATGAAAAGAACGATTCCTCTATGGCGGGCTAAAGTAACCGAGCTTGGTAATGAGAAGGGCAGCGTAGAATGGGCCCGGGCAGAATGTGAACGCTATCATTGCTCTGCGTGCGGCAAACCGCTTTTCAGAGGTGCGCAACGCTGCAGGGCATGCAACAAACCAGTAGCCGATGAATTGGATGGCTCTATCTGATCTTTTTTACTAAAAGGATGCCGCTAACGTTGCATTCAGTGGATGCCTATTGCGCCGCTGATGAGGATTATCAGGGAAGTATTGTTACCGACGATGATTTCGGGGGGCAACCCCGACTCCTGAGCAGGGGGCGTCAACCCGCCCAAATCTCACAGCCTCTGAGCTTTTGAGCCAGGGGTTCGGGGTATAGTATTATCCCATTCAGGGAGCAACAAACTCGTCTTTAGTGCGATCTTTGTCCTAAAATCCCGCTGTCGGCGCGATTGACCCCTAAAGTCCCGCCCTTGGCGGGGTAGTTTACTTTTACAAAATTACCAAAAATTACGACCAAAAATTACGATTCCCCCTTGACAATTGTGGATCGATAGGATATGAGAACAGGCGTTGTGAACACGCCCTGGGCGTGGCGTCGTCGTCCTCAAATTCCTATACCATAGGGGAGAACTGATGCTCAACACATACGTGCCTGTCTTGTTTTTAATCGGACTCGCCGTTTTCTTTGCTATCTTTGCAGTCGGTGTCTCACACCTCTTGGGGCCCCGAAGGGTTAATCCGGTCAAGGCCTCACCCTATGAATGCGGGATGATCACCCTCGGCCCCACCCATCAAGCCGTCCCCATCAAGTACTACATCATCGCCATGCTCTTCCTCGTCTTCGATTTGGAGGTGGTCTTCCTCTACCCCTGGGCAATAGTCTTCCGTAAGCTCGGGGTATTTGGTTTTGTGGAGATGATGATCTTTGTCTTCATCCTTCTCATCGGTTTCATCTATGTTTGGAAAAAAGGAGCCCTAGAATGGGAATAGAAATAAATATAGGAGTAGGGGAATGGGAATAGAGGTCAAGCTTGGTGATAACATCGTTACGGCCTCCCTCAGCAAGCTGGTCAACTGGGCGCGCAAGAACTCCATCTGGCCGGTGACCTTCGGCCTGGCCTGCTGCGCCCTGGAGATGATGGTTACTAGTTCTGCAACCTACGACATCGCGCGGTTTGGTGCTGAGGTGTTTCGGCCCTCCCCCAGGCAGTCGGACCTCATGATCGTGTCGGGGACGGTCACCAAGAAGATGGCCCCCATGGTCAAGAGGATCTACGAGCAGATGCCCGAGCCCAAGTGGGTGATCGCCTATGGCGCCTGCGCCTGCTCAGGAGGGATCTTCCAGACCTACAACGTCGTGCAGGGGGTGGACCAGATCATCCCCGTCGACGTCTATGTGCCGGGGTGCCCCCCCAGACCGGAGGCCCTCTTAACGGCCCTGATCAAGCTGCAGGAGAAGATCTCCACGGAGAGCCTCTTGGACCGAAAGGATGAGGTTTGCCCCATCAGGGTTGAGGAGATTCGGTAGGAGAGATCTTATGCGGAATGTGCAGAGCATCCCTCGAAAGTTGAAAGAACAGTTCCCTGACGCTATTCTCGATACCCTTTCCTTCCGGGGGCAGGAGACCGTGGTGGTCAAGAAGGAGGCCATCCTCCCCATCTGCCGTTTCCTCGCTCAAGAGCCTGCCCTCTCGTATGACTTTCTCACCGATATCTGCGGCGTCGATTATCCTGACAGAGAGAAGCGATTTGAGTTGGTCTATCACCTCTACTCCATGGGGCGTAACGCGAGGTTGCGTCTCAAGACCGCGGTGGGTGAGAGGGAATCCCTCTCCACAGTGGAGTCGGTCTGGAAGGCTGCTACCTGGTTTGAGCGAGAGGCCTACGATATGTTCGGTCTCACCTTTCAGGGGCACCATGACCTACGCCGCTTATTGACCTGGGATGGATACAAGGGTCATCCCCTGCGCAAGGACTTCCCCGTTAAGGGCGAGGATTTCGATCGCTATGAGGTGTCGGCGGAACCACCTGATGCCTTTTCCACGATGCCGGAGGAGGTTGCCGGTGAGCGGGAGATGATTCTGAACATGGGTCCCCAACACCCAGCCACGCACGGGGTGTTGCGGGTGGTCCTGAAGCTGGATGGCGAGGTGATCCGCGATGCGGTGCCCTACGTGGGGCACCTGCACCGGGGCGTGGAGAAGCTGGCGGAGCAGATGACCTATACGCAGGCCATCACCCTTACCGACCGTCTGGACTACACCGCAGGCATATGCAATAACCTGTCGTATGTCCTGACCGTTGAGAAGCTCCTGGGGATCGAGGCCCCCAAACGGGCACAGTACATCCGGGTGATGATGGCTGAGTTGCAGCGCATCGCAGCTCACCTGCTGTGGCTCGCCACCCATGCCCTGGACATGGGGGCCATGACCGTCCTGTTCTATTGCTTTCGAGAGCGGGAAACGGTCATCGACATCCTCGAGGATATCACCGGGGCCAGGTTGACCCCCAGCTTTCTGCGCATCGGGGGCCTGGCTGCTGATCTCCCCGACGGCGTCGAGGCGAAGATCAAGGCATTTCTCGATGCATTCCCCCGCCGCATGCGCGAATATGAGACGCTCCTTACCAAGAATATCATTTGGCTGAAGAGGACCAAGGACGTGGGGGTCATCAGCCCCGAGGAGGCCATCAATTGGGGTCTCACCGGCCCGGTCATCAGGGGGTCAGGGGTCAGGTGGGACATCCGCAAGGCCTTTCCCTATTCGAGCTATGATGAGTTCGCCTTTGAGATCCCCATCGGGGAGCATGGCGACGTCTACGACCGCTACCTCGTGCGCCTGGAGGAGATGAGGCAGTCCGCCCGGATCGTCCGGCAGGCCCTGCAGAGACTCCCCAAGGGCAAGGTCCGCGTTGCTGATCCCCGCGTGACGCCGCCGGCAAAGGAGGAGTTGGGGAAAGAGATTAACGCCGTGATCCGCCACTTCAAGCTCATGTCCGAGGGGATATCGCCACCCCCTGGAGAGGTCTACTGCAGCGTCGAGAACCCCAAGGGGGAGCTCGGGTGGTATCTGGTGAGCGATGGGACGAACCGGCCTTATCGGTATAGGATCCACACCCCCAGCTTTGTGAACGTGGCGGTCTTGCCGGAAATGATCAAGGGGCACCTGGTGGCCGATGTGGTGGCCGTCATCGGGAGCATCGATATCGTATTGGGGGAGATAGATAGGTAATAATCAGGGGGATATTTTCTCCTGGAGTTGGATCAGTGGTAATGGTGGGGATCAGCTTTGTAAACGATTTTTTTAGGATTCAATCCCGCATCCCATAAAATCTAAATTAAGGTGCGGGACTAGAACCCTATGCACAGCGACTCTTTTAGATTGGGCAAGAAGCTCCTAGATATTTTATGTTGAGGTAATAAATGAAAGACGTAATCTTCAGTACTTGGAGAGGGGAGTTAGTTGATAACCGGAGGAAGACCGGGAAGAAGGTCGCACTGCCGGCGTACTTGAAGCTGCCCGCCGAGTTCAAGCCCGGCGTCCCGATCCAGGCCTTTATGGGATGGAACGGCTTTGCCATCCGTGCAACGAAGACAAGCGTCGTCGACATGTGCCGGGCCTACATGGAGGCGGTGCAGGCGGTCTCCTGCGGCAAGTGTTTTCCCTGCCGGGTCGGCACCAAGGTGATAGCCGAGATTCTCGAGCGTATCGTCGAGGGCAAGGGGAGGATGAAGGATCTGGATCAGATGAATGCCCTCGGCCGCTCCATCCTGGAGGGCTCCAAGTGCCAGATCGGGCAAACCGGCCCTGTGCCGCTGCTGGCGGCCTTGGAACACTATCACAGTGAATTTGAAAGTGCTATTAAGAACAAGAGAAAGGTGCCGCGCGGTAAGTACCGGATAAAGCTCACTGCCCCCTGCATGAATGTCTGCCCGGCCCACCTGGACATCCCCACCTACATAGAGCGGATCGCCGAAGGAAACTTCGTCGATTCCCTGCGGGTCATCAGGGAGCGGACCTGCCTGGCAGGTACCCTTGGGAGGATCTGCGTGCGCCCCTGCGAGTCCAACTGCCGCAGGCTCAATGTGGAGGAAGCCCTCGACATCAGGCACCTCAAGCGATTCGTGGCCGATTATGAGCTGGAAAAGAAGAGGAAGCCGCTCGTCCCGGCCCCTCGGGCAAAAAAAGACAAGCGCGTGGCTATCATCGGGGCGGGACCGGCAGGGCTCTCCTGCGCCTACTACCTGGCCCTTAAGGGATATCCCGTTACCATCTTCGAGCAAGGGGACGAGCCAGGGGGGATGGCTGCCGTGGGTATCCCCGACTATCGGCTCCCGCGCCCTATCTTACGCCGAGAGGCGGATCTTGTCGCCTCGTTAGGGGTCGAGATCAGATATAAGACCGAGGTGGGCAAGGCAATCACCCTCGGCGATATAAAAAAGGAATACGCAGCCATCTTCATCGGCGTGGGTGCCCAGGACTCCATGCCCATGGGGGTCAAAGGAGAGGACGCCGGATATAAGGGCTTTATCCCCGGGGTCCAGTACCTCTACAGCATCAACAAGGGTGCGGACCCCTATCCCGAGGGGAAGCGTGTCGCCGTGGTGGGGGGCGGAAACGTCGCCATCGACTGCGTGCGCTCGTCCTTGAGAATCGGAAAGGAAGATGTCAACCTCCTCTACCGTCGCACCCGCAAGGAGATGCCTGCCGATGCGGTGGAGATCCACGACGCCGAGGAGGAGGAGGTGCGGTTCGAGTACCTCTGCGCCCCCGCCAAGATCATCGAGGACAAGGGTCGCGTGAAGGGGGTGGAGTGCATCAAGATGGAGCTCGGGGAGCCGGATGAATCAGGCAGACGCCGACCGGTGCCTATAAAAGGATCGGAGTTTGTCGTCGATACCGATATCCTGATCCCGGCCATCGGGCAGCGTGTGGACCTCTCATTTATACAAGAAAAGGATGGTATTAAGGCCACCAAATGGTCCACGGTGGCAGCGGACGATGAGACCTTCCAGACCTCTCAAGCCGGGATCTTCTCCGCCGGGGACTGCGTGACCGGCCCCGATGTCCTCGTGCGGGCGGCAGGCAATGCACGTCTGGCTTCAGAGATGATCGACCTCTACCTCCAGGGGAAACAGGTGGAGACGAGTGATGACGAGCAACTGGAGCGGTTGATGGCCGAGATCGGGGTCTACGACCCCGAGGAGGCAATCGGGATCATCCCCGGGATGAAGCGGGAGCAGTTGGAGATGCTCCCCCCCGATACCCGAAAAAAGACCTTTGCAGAGGCCGAAAAGGGATTCCCCGTTGATGCCGCGATGCGGGAGGCTGCGAGGTGTCTCAGGTGTTATCGTGTGGGCCTCGTGGCGATAGATAAATAGGATGGGGGAGGCGATGGTCACCATAACCATTGATGGGAGGAGGATCCAGGCGCAGCCCGGCCAGACCATCCTGGAGGCGGCGCGGGAGAACGGGATCTATATCCCCACCCTCTGCTACCATCCCAAACTGCTCCCAATTGCTTCGTGCCGCCTCTGCGTGGTGGAGATCGAGGGGGCGGAGAGACCCATGACCGCCTGCACCACCCAGGTGCAAGACGGGATCGTCGTCCACACCCAGACGGATCAGCTGGACCGCATCCGCCGGGACGCCCTCAAGCTCATCCTGACCTATCACCCCCTGGACTGCCCCCAGTGCGACGCAGGCGGCGCGTGTGAGCTGCAGGATCTGGTCTTCGCCTTCGGCATCGATCACCAGGAGTATCAGGCGACCAGGACCACCCAGGGGATGCGGGAGTTCGCCACCCCCCTGATCAGATATTGGGGGGATCGGTGCGTCATGTGCCTGCGCTGCATCAGGGCCGACCATGAGATCGTCCGCACCCATGCCATCGACCTGGTAGGCACAGGGAACGAGGCCCAGGTGGGGGTAACGAACCCCGATGCCTGTATCTCCTGCGGGGAGTGCCTGCAGGTCTGCCCGGTCGGGGCCCTGACCGAGCGGGTGAGCCGTGTGAAGGCACGCCCCTGGCAGTCTCAGAAGGTCCTTACCACCTGTCCCTACTGCTCCCTGGGGTGCCAGCTGGAGCTCACCTGCTTTGAGAACCGGGTCATCGGGGTGACGGCGCAGACCGGTGTCGGGAGCAACAGGGGGAGCCTCTGCCTTCGGGGGATCTTCGGCTATGACTTCCTCCACCACCCCCAGCGGGTTACGACACCCATGATCAGGGGGGCCGGCCAATGGAAGGAGGTCTCCTGGGATGATGCCCTCTCCTACATCGCGGCCATGATCAACAAGGTCGTCCTGAGCAGCGGCCCTGAGGCGGTGGCGGGATTGATCTCCCCGCGCGCAACCAATGAGGAGGCCTACCTCTTTCAGCGATTCATGCGGGAGGTGGTGGGGACGCATAATATCGATAGCACCGGTCGGCTCTGTCTGGAGCCGTACCGCTTGGCCATACAAGAGGTCACCGGGAGTGCATATCTCCCCTACACCCTCGATGATATCGCCCACAGCGACTGCATTGTCGTTGCCGGAGGTGATCTGGATGCGAACAACAACATCATCGCCGCCAATCGTGTCCGGGAGGCCCTCTGGCGCCAGGGGGCGCGCCTCATCGTGCTCCATCCCCGGCAAGGCAGATTGGCCGAGGAGGCGGATTGCTGGTTCTCCCTGCGGCCGGGTGCAGAGGCGATCTGGGCACAGGGGATGATCCACCTCCTCCTGAAACAGAAAGAGGCCGGGGGATCGGCAGGGGATAAGATAAAGGGATTCAAGGAACTCAAAGAGGCGGCCAAAGGATTCACCCCCGCGGCCGTGGCGCGGGAGATCGGCGTTTCGGCTGATCTCCTCCAGGAGGCGGCTGAATACCTGGCGCAGGCGAAACGGCCGGCCTTCCTCTGTTCTCCGCCGCTGGGGCAGGGGTTGAACGGGGTGGATCAGATCAAGGCGTTGGCCAACCTGGCCTTGCTGTGCGGGGCCTTTGCCGACGGGGGAGGGTTTCACTTTGTGGGACCCCAGAGCAACATGGTCGGCGCCGTCGAGATGGGGGCCGCGCCTGCCTTTCTCCCCGGCTATGGCCCAACCGACAAAAAGGGGCTTTCAGCTGTGGAGCAGTTTCAGGCAGCTGCCAAGGGAAGGCTCAAGGCCTTGTTCGTCATCGGGGAAAACCCCCTTATTACCCTCCCCAGGGCCCTGGCGGAGGAGGGGATTAAGGCCTTGGAGTTTTTGGTGGTCCAGGATATGTTCCTTTCGGAGACAGCCGAGCGAGCCCATGTCTTTCTTCCGGCGCTTTCCTTTGCGGAGTTAGTGGGCACCTTTACCAACTGCGAGGGGCGGGTCCAACAACTGCGCCGGGCCTTAGAGCCCCCTAAGGGCCTGCGGTGGACAGGGGAGATCTTATCGGATGTAGCCTCCTTCATGGGCAAGGAGATGCCTGTCGCCTCTCCGGCAAGGGTCTTTGAAGAGATGGCAAAGATCAATCCATTATATAAGGGTATGGTCTTTGATGCGCACGCCCCCCAGCACAGGGATGGCAGCAAGGGTGCGGTGTTGCAGAAGGCGGCTTTCGGCGCCGTCAGATCCGAGCTGGCGAAGGAGGAAAAAGGGTATCCCTTTTCCCTCTCCATAGAAGGTATCTTCGAAAGCCACCTCATCGGCTCAGGCAGTCAGAAGAGGGCCCAGGGGCTGGCTCAGGTCTCCCATGCCTTTCTGGAGATGAACGCCGAGGAGGCCAAGCGCATAGGCGTCGCCGACGGCGATGGCGTACGGGTCCTCACCCCCTGGGGTGAGGCAGTAGTGGCGGTAAAATGTTCGGAGGGGATGAGGAAGGATTGCCTCTGCCTCTTTCTCTCCTTTTATGATGTGGATGCCGCGCGGCTGGTGGGTCCCGATGTTGATCCCCGTTCCCATGTGCCTGCTTACGGGCGCATACCCGCGAGGGTGGAAAAGGCGTAAGGAGAGCGGATGGAGCTGGCCTATTTTGTGATAGAGCATATCGTTAAGGTGGTGGCGGTCTTCGCCGTCCTCTTACTGGTCGTGGCCTATCTCGTCCTGGCAGAGCGGAAGATATTGGGACGCATCCAGGTGCGGTATGGGCCCAATCGCGTGGGCCCTTTCGGTCTGCTCCAGCCTATCGCCGATGCGATCAAGTCCTTCTTCAAAGAGGACTTAGTCCCGGCACGGGCTGATAAGACCCTCTTCGTTATCGCCCCTATGATCAGCATCACGGCGGCCATCGCGCTCTTTGCCGTGATCCCCTTCGGGGATACCATAGAGCTCTTCGGCAGAAGGGTATCCCTCGTCATCGCCAATCTCGATATTGGGCTGCTTTATGTATTCGCCGTTGCCTCCCTGGGGGAGTATGGGATCGTCCTGGGCGGCTGGTCCGGCTATAACAAATACGGCCTCATGGGCGCTTTGCGTGCGGCAGCCCAGATGATCAGCTATGAGGTAGCCCTGGCCCTCTCGGTGATGGGGGTCTTGATGATCGCTGGCACCCTCAACCTGGTTGAGATCGTACGACAGCAGGCCGGGTTTCATTGGAATGCCTTCTATCATTTTCAATTTTTTCCGTTTCTTTTTTACATCGTTTGTGCCCTCGCTGAGATCAACCGGACACCCTTTGATATGCCTGAGGCCGAGGCCGAGCTGGCCAGCGGCTTCAACATCGAGTACAGCAGCATGAAGTTAGCTCTCTTTTTTATGGCTGAGTATGCCCATCTGGTGGCGGTCTGCGCCATCGCCACGACCCTGTTTCTCGGGGGGTGGGACGGTCCCTTCAATCTGCCGCCTGCCCTATCGTGGATCTGGTTTGCGGCGAAGACGGGCATCCTCGTCTATTTCTTTATCTGGGAGCGGGGGACCTTTCCGCGCTTGCGATATGATCAGATCATGCAGTTCGGGTGGAAGTTCCTACTGCCCTTGACCCTGGCCAATATAGTGGGCACGGGGTTGTATATGGTCTTGAGGGGGATGTAAGGGCGATGGCTATGCCACTGATAAGGGGAATCGGGCTGCTCTTTACGACGGTCTTTGCCCTCTTAAAGGGATTACGGCTGACCCTTGCCATGTTTTTCTCCCGCCCGATAACCATTCAATATCCAGAGAGGAAACGGGAGGTCTCCCCCCGGTGGAGGGGGGTGCACTACTTCGAGCGCAACGAGCGGGGCGATACCCGCTGCGTGGCCTGCGGGCTCTGTGTTGCCATCTGTCCCTCCCAGTGCATCCGCTTGGTGGCGGTGGAGCTGGATAATGGAGAGCGGTATCCGGAGCTCTATGAGATCAACACCGTCAGGTGCATCTACTGCGGCATGTGCGCGGAGGCTTGCCCGGTAAATGCCATCAAGCTGGGGAGGAACTACGAGTTTGTCGATTACCGGCGTGCGGACCTCGTCCTCGACAAGGAGAGGCTCTTGGCCAACACACCGGAGGGGGTATAGGTGATGACGGGGAGCATCTTTTACTGGATCGCCTTCGTTGTGGCTGCCCTCGCGGCGGTCTTTGCCGCCGTGATGGTGGTCACCCGGCGCAACCCCATCCACTCGGCCATGTTTTTGATCCTCAACTTTCTCTGTATCGCCGTCCTTTACCTGCTGTTGAACTCCCAGTTTATCGCCATCATCCAGGTGATGATCTATGCCGGTGCCATCATGATGTTGGTCATCTTCGTCATCATGCTGCTGAGCGTGGAGGAAGAGGAGCGCAAACGCACGATCCCGGTCCCCTTCGCTCAGATGCTCGGGATGGTTTTGGTCTTTATTCTGTTTGCGCAGCTCATCGTTGGGGTGGCTGTCCGGGTCTTGCCCGGGGAGCAAGGCGAGTTCAGCCCTGAACGGATCGCCCAGCTCGGTGATATCAAGACCATAGCGGGTCTCCTCTTTACAAAATTCCTCTTCCCCTTTGAGGTGGCCTCCATCATCCTCTTGGTGGGGATCATCGGGGCCGTGATCCTGAGCAAAAAGGAGCGTTAGGGGCAATGCCAGCAAGTGTGACGCCTCTATACTTTTTTATTGTGAGCGCCCTGATCTTCGCCATCGGCGCGGCGGGGGTCTTGATCAGGCGAAATGCCATCGTCGTCTTCATGAGCATCGAGATGATGCTCAGCGCCGTCAACCTCACTTTTATAGCCGCTTCGCACTATCTGAATTCCCTGGATGGCGTCCTGATGGTCTTCTTCGTGATGACGGTGGCGGCGGCTGAGGCGGCTGTCGGCCTGGGCATCTTCGTCCTCCTCTTTCGAGGGCGCAAGACCATCAGGGTGGATGAGATCAATCTCTTGAAGTGGTGAGATGGAAGGAAGCATCCTATGATCGATCTGGTGTGGCTGATACCCCTCTTTCCTGCCGTCGGGTTTCTCTTTAACGGCCTGATCGGAAAGTGGCTGGACCTCGACAAGCGGGTCGTCGGCTCGGTGGCGTGCTTGGCCCTGGGGCTGTCATTCCTCTTCTCCATCCTGATCTTTTTCAGCCTGCTCAAGCTCCCCCCGGAGGCCAGGGCTGCCGTGCCCGACAAGGTCCTCTTCGACTGGATCGTCTCGGGAGATCTCAAGACAGTGATCGGGTACAAGGTCGACCCCCTCTCCATCGTCATGGCCCTCGTGGTCAGCGGGGTGAGCTTTTTCATCCACGTCTATTCCGTGGGCTACATGCACGATGATCCGGGCTTCACCCGGTACTTCGCCTACCTCAATCTCTTCGTCTTCATGATGCTCACCCTGGTTTTGGCCAACAACTTCCTCCTCATGTTCGTCGGATGGGAGGGCGTGGGGCTCTGTTCGTATCTCCTCATCGGTTTTTGGTTCGATCGGGATGCGCCGGCCAATGCCGGCAAGAAGGCCTTTGTGGTCAACAGGGTAGGGGATTTCGGCTTCTTGCTGGGTATCTTCTTGATCTTTGCCAATCTGGGGACGTTGGGGTTCAACGAGGTCTTTGCCAAGGCCCCATCCCTCGATACGGTGACCGTGACGCTCATTACGCTGATGCTCTTTGTGGGGGCTGCCGGCAAGTCGGCGCAGATCCCCCTCTATGTATGGCTGCCGGACGCCATGGAGGGCCCTACCCCAGTCAGCTCCTTGATCCATGCCGCCACCATGGTCACCTCGGGTGTCTATATGATTGCCCGCTGCCATCTCCTGTACAGCATGGCCCCGATCTCTATGGCTGTCGTGGCCATTGTCGGAGCAGCCACGGCCCTGTATGCCGCCAGCATGGGGCTTCTGCAGTTCGATATCAAGCGGGTGCTGGCCTACTCCACCATCAGCCAGCTTGGGTATATGTTCCTTGCGGTCGGGGTGGGGGCCTTTAGTGCAGGGATCTTTCACCTCATGACCCACGCCTTTTTTAAGGGCCTCCTCTTTCTGGGGGCAGGGAGCGTGATGCACGCCATGAGCGGGGAGTTGGACATGAGGCGGATGGGGGGTATATGGAGGCGTGTCCCCATTACCTTCGTGACCTTCTTGGTGGCGACCCTGGCCATTGCGGGTATCCCCGGTTTCTCGGGGTTCTTCAGCAAGGATGAGATCCTCTGGCAGGCCTTCAGCAGCACCCACGGCCACGTTTATCTCTGGGTTGTGGGGGCCGTAGCCGCAGGGATGACCGCCTTCTACATGTTCCGGCTGCTCTTCGTCACCTTTTTGGGGCAATGCCGGGCCTCGGAGGAGGTGCGGAAGCACATCCATGAGTCCCCTCCCATCATGACCATCCCCCTCATGGTCTTGGCCCTCCTCTCAGTCATCGGCGGATACGTGGGGATACCCCACATCCTCGGGGGGAGAAATTTCTTCCATGAGTTTCTCGCCCCGGTCCTGGGGGGACTGCCTGAGGGGACGGGGCATACCGCCTTTTCCTTGGTCAGACCCGTCTTTGCCAGCGGGGGTGCAGCAGTGGGCAGCGGCGTGAACATGGAACTCCTCCTGATGGGCGTCTCCGTGGCCGTCGCCATCATCGGGATCTCTATTGCCTTCTATCTTTATATATGGAAGACCGAGGTCCCCAAGCGATTGGGTGAGCGGTTTAAGACCATCTATACCATCGTCTTCAATAAGTACTACGTGGATGAGATCTACGAGGCCTGCTTTGTCAACAGCACCAAGAAGCTCGGTACCTTCTTATGGCGGAGGTTCGATGACGGGGTCGTGGATCGGAGCGTGAACCTGGTGGCTGATTTGATGCTCTGGCTGGGGAGCGTCCTGCGCAGGATCCAGACAGGCTACGTACAGAGTTATGCCCTCGGCATCATCCTGGGCGCCGTGATCATCATCATATTCTTGATCAGGTGAGGAGTCTTGCATGAACCCTGTGGGCTTTCCCATCTTGACCGCAGTTACCTTCTTCCCCCTGGCAGGGGCCGTGATGCTCCTCTTTTTACCCAGGGCCAAGGAGGAATTTCTCAAGCGTGCCGCCTTGGTCATCTCCCTGGTGGAATTCGTCATCTCGCTCCCCCTCTTCATCTGGTTCGATGAGGGGGTGGCCGGGATGCAGTTCACGGAGCGGGTTCCGTGGATCTCCGAGTGGGGGGTGCAATATGCTATAGGGGTCGATGGGATCAGCCTCCTCTTGATCCTCCTGACCACCTTCCTGACGGTGCTCTGTATCCTCAGCTCCTGGCGGGCGGTGGAGCGGATGGTAAAGGAATACATGATCGCCTTCCTCATCCTGGAGACGGGGATGCTCGGGGTCCTGGTCTCCCTGGATCTCATCCTCTTCTATGTCTTTTGGGAGGTCACCTTGATCCCCATGTATCTCATCATCGGGGTCTGGGGTGGACCGCGGAGGATCTACGCCGCCATCAAGTTCTTCCTCTATACGATGGCAGGGAGCGTCTTGATGTTGGTAGCCATCCTCGCCCTGTACTTCCTCCACGGGAAGGCCACCGGCGAGTACACCTTCGACCTGCTCAAGCTCTACCAGGCCGGCCTGCCTGCCACGACCCAGTACCTCATGTTTGCCGCCTTTGCCCTGGCCTTTGCCATCAAGGTCCCCATGTTCCCCTTCCACACGTGGCTGCCCGATGCCCACGTGGAGGCCCCTACTGCCGGCTCGGTGATCCTGGCCGGCATCCTCCTGAAGCTCGGGACCTACGGATTTATCCGCTTCGCCATACCGCTCTTTCCCGTCGCCGCCTTCAAGGCGATCCCCATCATATCCGTCTTGGCCCTCATCGGAATCATCTACGGCGCCCTCGTGTCGATGATGCAGGAAGACCTCAAGAAGCTGGTGGCCTTCTCCAGCGTGAGCCACCTCGGCTTCGTCATGCTGGGGATGTTCGCCTTCAACGTACAGGGGGTGCAGGGGAGCATCTATCAGATGCTCAATCACGGGGTGAGCACGGGGGCCCTCTTTTTGATCGTTGGCATGGTCTACGAGCGGAGGCACACGAGGCTGATCGCCGATTTTGGAGGTCTCTCCCGCGTGATGCCGGTTTTTGCCACCTTCTTCATGATCGTGGTCCTCTCATCCATTGCCCTGCCGGGGACCAACGGCTTTGTGGGAGAATTCCTCATCCTGTTGGGGACCTTTAAGGCCAATCCCGTGTACGGGATCCTCGGAGCCACCGGTGTGATCTTGGCGGCAGCCTATATGCTCTGGATGTTCCAACGGGTGATGTTCGGCGCCATCACGCATGAGGAGAACCGGGGTCTCAAGGACCTCAACCTCAGGGAGATCGTGACCTTGATACCCATCATCATCCTGATCATCTGGATGGGGGTCTTCCCCAAGTTCTTCTTCAAGAAGATGGACCTCTCGGTGCAAAACTTCCTCTACGATGTGAAGACCAGGTATGAGTCCGCAATGGCCCCATCCGGCACAGGGCAAGGGGCATCACCTTCGACTGAGGAAGTTCCCGGTTCGAAGGTGGATTCCACGATCGGCGTAAAGGAGTAGGAAGGAGATGGAGCTCTTCCAAGTTCAGTTTGCAGCGGCAGACCTTTTGGTGATCGCCCCGGAGTTGGTGCTGACGGGCTTCGCCTTGTTGATCTTGCTCATGAGCGTCTTTATTCGCACTGAGCAGCGTGGCTTCCTCGGCTACACGGCCCTGCTCGGCGTCGTAGCGGCCATGGCCTGCCTGTACTGGGGGATCGGGGTGGAGGCGAGCGCCTTCAGCGGCATGGTGAGGATCGATCCCCTCTCCTTCTTCTTCAAGGTCATGATAACGATCATCACCCTGCTGACCCTCTTGGTCTCCCTGGGCTATGCCAAACGGGAGGGGATAGGGTTCGGTGAATACTACGTCTTGGTCTTGTTTGCCGCCGTGGGGATGATGTTGATGGCCTCCGGGGTCAACCTCCTGATCATCTTTCTGGGGCTGGAGGTGATGTCCATCTCTATCTATGTCTTGGCCGGCATCATGCGGGATGATACGAGATCGGTGGAGGCGGCCTTTAAGTACTTTTTGCTGGGGGCCTTCGCCTCGGCCTTTCTGCTATACGGCATCGCCCTGATCTACGCCTCCACCGGCACCCTCGATCTAGCCGGGATCGGCAGGGTCCTCGCCGAACGGTCGTGGATCAGCGGCCGCCCCATCCTCATCACCGGAGTCGCGCTGCTCATGGTGGGATTCGGCTTTAAGCTCGCCCTGGTCCCCTTTCACATGTGGACCCCCGACGTCTATGAGGGGGCCCCCACCTCCATCACCGCCTTTATGGCCACGGGGGTCAAGGCCGCAGGGTTCGCCGCCTTTGTCAGGGTCTTCTTCTATGCCCTGCCGGCTTTGCAGGCCCACTGGACGCAGATCATGTGGGTCTTGGCGGTGGCCACGATGACGGTGGGGAATATCATCGCCCTTTCCCAAAGCAATATCAAGAGAATGCTCGCCTACTCCAGCATTGCCCATGCAGGCTACATCCTGGTAGCCTTTGTGGCCGGCAACGAACTGGGCATATCGGGCATCCTCTTCTACCTCCTTGCCTATGTCTTTATGAACATCGGGGCCTTTACGGTAGTGATCCTGCTGGGGAAGAAGGGGGAGGAGAATACCCTGATCAGCGATTACGCGGGGGTCGGCTATCGCCACCCCCTCTTGGCCATCGCCATGGCCGTTTTCATGTTTTCCCTGGCAGGTGTGCCCCCTACGGCCGGTTTCATGGCCAAATTCTACGTCTTCAGCGCGGCGGTAAAGGCCGACTATTACTGGCTGGCAATCATCGGGGTCTTGAACAGCGCCGTCGCCGCCTATTACTACCTGAGGGTGCTGATCTACATGTACTTCCGGGAGCCGGAGCGGGAGCTGGCTATCAGTGGCTTCTCACCCGCTGCTGTCCTGGCCATCATTATCTCGGTATGGGGGGTGCTGAACATGGGGATCTTACCCTCGGCATTTTTGGCCCTGGCTCAGCAATCCATCCACTTCTTGTTCTGAACGGGGCATCCTGCACTTCTCTCTTCACCGAGGTATCATGTGTCCAAGCCATTACTTTATATTCTGCCCGCCTCATTGACAGGGAGGGGCGAGGTGGAGTAGTGTATACTTTATCGTTGGTCGATACAAAGATTAACCATGCAAGAAAAAAGGAGGGGAACGTGAACATCTACGTAGGCAATTTATCGTCGGAAGTCACTGAGGAGGATGTGCGGGGGGCTTTTGAACCTTTCGGGAAGGTTGAATCCGCTAATATTATTAAGGACAAGTATAGCGGAGAGTCAAGAGGATTTGGGTTCGTGGAAATGCCCTCTACGGATGAAGCCAAAGCCGCGATCACCGGTCTTAACGGCAAGGAATTAAAGGGAAGGGCCATGAACGTCAATGAGGCGCGTCCCCGCACAGAACGGCCTCGCGGTGGAGGAGGCGGAGGAGGCAGGGGCCGGGGCAATCGTTTCTAACCTACGGCACAAAGACAAAAAACTACATATCGTCTATCGCCGAAGCTGACAGTGCTGAAGCGTCACGCTTGTTGCGCTAAGGCTGCGCTCTGGTGTTATGCAGCTCTGGGAGGTTGAGGGCATATGAGAGGCTCACTTGTTGTGGGAGCCTATTGGTTATCAGCCCGCTCAGTCCGTAGTAGTTTCTTCACCATCTCTCCTCGTTATATGCCAATCCGGCTCATAGATAAGGAGGCAGGAAATGGGTGTTCGGCAGACAATGGTCTCGGATGAACTGCTCAAGGAATTTTCTCAAGAACAGATCGAGCAAGTAGATGCCATCATCGAGCGATACCAAGGGAAACCAGGATCGCTCATCCCTGTCTTGGCGGAAGTCCAGGGTGTCTTGGGATATCTCCCCCACGAGATTCAGCACCGCATTGCCGAGGGGCTTAACCTCCCCCAGAGCCAGGTCTTTGGTGTGGTGACATTCTATTCCTTTTTCACCATGGTCCCTAGGGGGAGACATCTGATCAAGGTATGCCTCGGCACGGCCTGCTACGTTCGAGGGAACAAGGATTTGGTGGAGAGCCTGAGCCGGAATCTTTCCTGCGAGGTGGGGGGGACCAGCGAAGACCGTAGATTTTCCCTGGAGAGTGTACGGTGTCTAGGGTGTTGCGGGATTGCCCCAGTGATTACCGTGGACGAACAGGTTTACCGTGAGGTTCGGCTAAAGGCGGTTCCATCCATACTGGAGCAGTATGAATAACTCGAGTTCTCAGGAAGCAGTTTTATCTGGAACTCAAGACCTATGTCGATGGAGTAAGAAAGCATGGCACAGTTAAGCATTGAAGATTTGGATCGGATTCAGAATGAGGTGATTGGGAAGCAGGATCTAGCGGGCAGGGGGAAAAAGGCCAGGATCACAGTACACATGGGTACCTGCGGGATCGCCTCAGGTGCAAAAGAGGTGTGGGACAGGCTCTTCGAGTTGCTCAAGGAGAAGGGGGCGGTGGGGAATGGCTTCGAGGTGGGGCATACCGGTTGCGTGGGGTTTTGCGGGCAGGAACCCATCATCACAGTGGAGCTTGCCGGGCAGCAACCGGTACGGTACCGGCAGGTCAATCCAGAGAGGTTGGGGGAAATCTTTGAGAAGCACGTCCTGGGTGGTCAGATACCCGAAGAGTTCGTACTGAACGAGGAGGAGGATCCGTTTTTTAAGAAACAGGAGTTCGTGGTGCTCAGGAACCGCGGTCGGATCAACCCGGAATCCATCGATGATTATATCCGCCACGACGGCTACCGGGCGCTGGTCAAGGCCCTTTTCCAGATGCAGCCTGCTGAAATAGTAGATGAGGTTGCCCAATCCGGTATCCGCGGCCGCGGTGGAGCCGGGTTCCCCACGGGCATGAAGTGGAAATTCTGTATGCAGGCGCCAGGGGAGATCAAATACGTTTTGTGCAACGCGGACGAGGGAGACCCGGGAGCTTACATGGACCGCTCCGTGCTGGAGAGCGATCCTCACAGTGTGCTGGAGGGGATAGTTATTGCGGCCCGTGCCATCGGTGCCAGCCAGGGGTACATCTATTGCCGGGCGGAGTATCCGGTTGCGCTGGATACCCTGGGGAAGGCCATCAAGCAGGCCCGCGAGTACGGCCTGTTGGGCGATGACATCCTCGGTTCCGGTTTCTCCTTCGATCTGGGAATCTATCAGGGGGCAGGGGCCTTTGTCTGCGGCGAGGAGACGGCATTGATGGCCTCTGTGGAGGGGAGGCGCGGGACACCGCGACCGCGACCGCCTTTCCCCGCCTCCCAGGGCCTGTGGAAAAAGCCCACCATTCTGAACAACGTGGAAACCTTCTCCAACGTCCCCAACATTATCCGAAATGGCGCGGATTGGTACCACGCCATCGGCTATGAGAATTCCAGGGGCACCAAGGTGTTTGCACTCACGGGTGCGGTAAAGAACGTGGGGTTGGTGGAGGTGCCCATGGGTACCTTGCTTCGAGACATCGTCTTTGAAATCGGCGGGGGGATCCCCAACAAGAGGAAGTTCAAGGCCATTCAGCTCGGCGGGCCCTCGGGCGGATGCCTGCCGGAAGACAGGCTTGAAACACCCACTGACTACGAGGCGCTCACCCAGGCAGGTGCCATCATGGGCTCTGGCGGGATGATCGTGATGGACGAGACCACCTGCATGGTGGACATGGCCAGATTTTTCATGGACTTTTGCCAAGACGAATCCTGTGGCAAGTGTATACCCTGCCGGGAGGGTACCAAGCAGTTACTCAGGATTCTGACCCGGATTACCAAGGGGGAGGGAAAGCCCGAAGACATTGATCACTTGGAGGAGTTGAGTGCGATTATTAAGGATTCCGCACTCTGTGGGCTCGGTCAGACCGCACCCAATCCGGTTCTCACTACGCTGCGGTATTTCCGGCATGAGTACGAGGTACACATTCACAACAAAGAATGCCCAGCCCATGCCTGCGTGGCGCTGGTGAAGTTCGAGGTGGATCAACAGAAGTGCACCATGTGCGGCCAATGTTTCCGAGCCTGTCCGGCAGAGGCGGTGGCATGGGAAAAGAAGAAGCCGGCTCAGATCAACAAGACCAAATGTGTGCAGTGCATGAGTTGTATTCAAGCCTGTCGCTTTGATGCGATCTATTGAGGAGGGGAAAGGGCAAAGGCGAAAAGGGGCAAATGCGTAGAGTGAGGGAAGAGATGAGCGATACCGTGAACGTCACCATCGATGGGAGGGCGGTCAAGGCCGAGAAGGGTGAGACCATATTGAAGCTTGCCCTAAGGCAGGGGATCCGGATCCCCACCCTCTGCTATCACCCCCGTCTACCCCTGGCTGGGGCATGCCGAGTCTGCGTGGTCGAGGTGGAAGGCGCGCGGGCCCTCGTGGCCTCCTGTATCTTTCCCATAGAGCAGGAGGGGATGGTGATCAAGACCGATACCGAGCGGGTATTAGCGGCCCGACGCCTAGTTGTGGAGTTGCTCCTTGCCAGCGGCGACCACAACTGTTTGCTGTGTGAGTCCAACGGGCATTGTGAGCTCCAGGACCTTGTCTACGAGCTCAAGATAGAGCGGCCCCGATTTCCCGCCGAGTCTCCCCGCCATCCCCTGGACGATTCCAATCCCATGATCTTCCGGGACTTGAACAAATGTATCCTGTGCGGGCGTTGCGTCCGGGCGTGCAATGAGGTTCAGGTAAACCAGGTGATTGATTTCGGCTACCGGGGCGGGCGGACCAAGATCGTCACTGCGGCGGACCGGAGTTACGGTGATTCCAACTGCGTCTTTTGCGGTGAGTGCGTGCAGGTTTGCCCGGTCGGGGCGTTGGTGGAGAACAAGGCCAGGTTTGCCGGCAGGCCCTGGGATATCAAAAAGGTCCCCACCACCTGCACCTACTGCGGGACGGGATGCACCATCGACCTCAATATCGTCGACGGCAGGGTGGTCAAGATCACGGGGAATGAAGAGGGTGCCGTGAATCAGGGGAGCCTCTGCGTCAAGGGGAGGTTCGGATATGAATTCATCCACCATAAGGACAGGCTGACCACACCCCTTATCAAAGAGGATGGTCGGTTCAGGGAGGCCACGTGGGATGAGGCGTTGGACCTCACGGCGAAGAAACTTGGTCAGATCAAGACCCAGCACGGTCCAGACGCCATCGGGGGGTTCAGTTCGGCCCGCTGCACCAACGAGGAAAACTACCTGATGCAGAAATTCATGCGCGCGGTGGTCGGCACCAACAACATCGATCACTGCGCCCGGCTCTGACACTCCGTGACGGTGGCAGGTCTTGCCGCCGCGTTCGGCAGTGGTGCCATGACCAATTCCCTGGCGGAGATAGCTGACAGCGAGGTGCTCTTCCTCACCGGGACCAACACCACGGAGAACCACCCGGTCATCGCCATCAAGATGAAGCAGGCGGTGACCAAAGGAACGGCAAAGCTGATCGTGGCCGATCCCCGTGCGATCGACATGGCCCGCTTTGCCCAGATCTGGCTGCGCCAGATCCCGGGGACCGATGTAGCCCTTATCAACGGCCTGATGCACGTGATCATCGAGGAGGAACTATACGACAAAGAATATGTGAAGAACCGCACCGAGGGCTTTGAGGAGATGCACGAAGTGCTGCAGCGCTATACCCCGGAGTTTGTGGAGGGGATCGCCGGCGTACCCAGGGATGACCTGCGCAAAGCGGCTCGCCTCTATGCCGGGGCCCAGCGGGCTGCTATCTTTTATGCCATGGGGATCACCCAGCACGTCACCGGTACCGACAACGTCAAATCGCTGGCCAATCTGGCCATGCTCTGCGGCAATGTGGGCATCGAGTCAGGGGGGGTGAACCCTCTCAGGGGACAGAACAACGTGCAGGGGGCCTGTGACCTGGGGGCCCTGCCCAATGTCTTCCCCGCCTACCAGCAGGTGGCGAACGCGGAAGCGCGCAAAAAGTTTGAGACGGCCTGGAAGGTGAGCGGGCTGCCGGGCAAACCCGGCCTCACCGTGACGGAGATGATACCGGCCGCTGCCAGGGGTGATATCAAGGTCCTGTATGTCATGGGCGAAAACCCCATGGTGAGCGATGCCGACCTCACACACGTGGAAGAGGGGTTGAAAAACCTCGACTTCCTGGTGGTCCAGGATATCTTCCTGACGGAGACGGCCCAAATGGCCGATGTAGTGCTGCCCGCTGCCTGCTTTGCCGAGAAGGACGGGACCTTTACCAACACCGAGCGCAGGGTCCAGCGGGTCCGCAAGGGGGTTGAGCCCCCTGGGGAGGCGCGTGCCGACTTGGAGATCATCGCCGATCTCGCGGCACGCATGGGCTATGGGATGCGCTATCGCTCTGTTGAGGAGATCTTCGCTGAGATCACGGAGCTTACCCCGAGCTACGCCGGCATCAGCTATAAGAGGCTGGAGAAAGAAGGGGGCATCCAGTGGCCATGCCCCACCCCGAAACATCCCGGCACCCCCTATCTGCACAAGGACAAGTTCGTCAGGGGGAAAGGACTCTTCCACGCGGTCGAGTTCATCCCACCGGCAGAGCTGCCGGATAAGGGATATCCGCTGCTCCTCACCACCGGCCGGGTCCTCTATCACTATCACAGTGGAAGCATGACGCGGCGCGATGATGGTCTCAACTTCCGCTATCCCCAAGGGTATGTGGAGGTGCATCCGGTCGATGCCATGGAGATGGGAGTGGCGGATGGGGAAAAGGTTCGAGTTGCCTCACGTAGGGGGAAGATCGAGATCCCGGTGATGGTGACCGGGAGGTCACCACAGGGGACGGTCTTTATCCCATTCCACTTCTTCGAGGCAGCTGCCAACCGGCTCACCAATCCGGCATTAGACCCCATCGGCAAGATCCCCGAGTTCAAGGTATGCGCCGTGAAGCTTGAAAAGCTGCGATAAGATGGGATTCAGGTAAGCATGGTTGACTACATATGGAGGCTTAGCAATGGCAGGCAAGATATCGTTAGAAGAGGCACAAGGGAAAGCCCTCGAACTGATGGCTCGGGGATATCACTGAGGACCGGGTGTCCTGCAAGTTTTGTGGGAATCCTTTGACTTGGGCAATGAGGACATCCTCTGGACGGGTATCAACTTCATGGGCGGCTTCAGCGGTCAGCAGGAAGCGCCCTGCGGCGCCTTGAGCGCCGCAGTGGTATGTCTGGGATTGTTGCATCGCGCTCCTCTATCGGATAAGAAGAGAACGAAGCAGGCTCGACACAAAGCCCGCCAGGATGCCGATGAGCTGGTGAGGTGTTTTAAAGAGGATTTCGGTGACATCTCGTGCCGTCAGCTCGTAGGGTTCGATTTCTCCAAACCAGGGGAATACCAGCGATTTCAGGAATCAGGGAGATGGAATGACACGTGTATGAAGTACGTCCAGTTTGTTGTCGAGCGGTTTTACGATTTCGATAGGAGGCGTGTAATCCCCGGTGATGAAAAAAAGGTGATCATCTACACGAAACCGGATTGCCGTTTTTGCGATGAGGCCAAGCGCGATTTGGAAGAGCGCGGCGTCCCCTATGAGGAGATCAGCGTCGAGAACAACCCCGAGGCGGAGAAGGAGTGGATGCGCCTTGCGGGCGCGAATAAGATAGTCCCTGTCCTTGTCACTGACGGCGATGTCAAGGTCGGCTTCGGCGGAGGGTGAACGGTCTGAAATGCGGCAGTGTGCCGTATTCGTTAGTGGACCGTGACGTTTACCATGGCAATCATGAACAGAGATCTATTTTTTCTGTAATTGCCAGAAGGGCCCCTTTTTTGCGAATTCTTTGCCAAGCTCGATTGCATATTCCCTGCTGCGGGAGACCCAATCATCGTCTAAGCGCCTGCGAAAATAATTTCCTGAAAAAAGTTTAACCAGATCGTCGAGAGGGACAATCCCCTCTTCGGTGTCGGGCTTAAAGCCGGACCAGTTCCTCACGTGCTCTTCCGACCGGAAGAGATTCATGGTGCTTCAGGCATAGGGTATGTTTTCGAACCACTTGCGGAAGGGGACTGCCACATATCCTACCATTTCCTTAGGTTCGGCTCGGAGAATCTCTCCGTCTCGCATCTCCACGGCAATGGGCTCTCCGCAGTCCAGGCAGGGGGCGTCGATGCGAACTTTTTCCCCGGGGAAGAGCCAGCAGACCGCCAGCGATTCAAAGCCTCACTGACCGTACCATTTCTGTTGGCCGTCAATCGTAATTCGGTACTGGGTGGGCAGGTGGTTGAAGGGGGCGAAAGAGGTGATGTAATCCGTCCCTGGAAACAACCAGCCGGGGATCCTTGCATTGAAGAGATCGTGCAGGGTCTTGCGCCCCTCTTCTACTGCGAGGCCGAGCTCGGCGGCGATCTCCGTGTAAAAGGGGGCCTGTCCGGTTTCCACCATGTGCTTCATGATGACCTTGAAGGTCTTGTCCAATTGGTTTGGTTCGCTCATCATCGCCTCCTTATATTCCCCTGATGTTTTAATATCCTAATAAGCATTTTTTATACATCCTGAAAAGACGGGGTATCCTACCGTCCTCCCTTGCGCGTCCGGTATGGTGCTTTCTCCTCGTAAACACGATCAGCAGGAGCGGGTTCTAAAAACCCCTCCATCGAAACCACAATACCCGGGAACTTTCCTTGCAATTCCTGGTCCTCGGTCACGCAGAGGATGTCCATGTCCCTGGCCAGCGCAATGAACTGCCCGTCATAGGCAGTGATTCCATAATGAGCGACGAGTTCGATCACCCTGGCCGCGGGAGGTTCGGATTCATTCTCCATCAAGATACCGGAGACCTTCTGCCAAACGTTTAAAGCCTGCTCCAAGGTGATTTGTTTAGCTTTAATCGCTGAGGCCAAGATATTCTGGAACTCATATCGCCACAGGCAAGGCACGATCCAGACCGGGTCCTTGTGCTCCACCTGTTTGGCTTGCGGTGTCAGAGCGCTGGTCAGGTTGCGCGCCGCGATGATGTTCGAATCGACCACAATCACAGGCGGCCTTCGCGCTTGGCTTGATCGATAAATTTCGCGGTCAAAGGCGTCCTGGTCCGCGCCGGAGGCGGAAAGCTCAAGGGTTGAAAACGGCGCATCCTCTCCTCAAAAACGACGATGGCCTGTTGTGTCATGGAGCGGCGATTTCTTGCCGCTTCCATTTTCAACCACTCATGCACCTCACGGGGCATGTCTTTTATCAATAAGGCAGGCATGGCGTACCTCCGATACCATTTTGCTATAATAATACTAGCGACCGGTTGGGTTGTCAATCCATCTTTTCAGGTTATTTACACAAAAAGGGGTAAGAGAGGATGGAACGTTACTTTCTGATAAACTGCAGGATCTTGTGGGCAGTCAATTCGGCCTGGTGGATACAGTCGCTGATGCCGATGCCGCGATAGGCGCTGCCGACGAGGAAGAGGCCGGGGTGTTTTGCAAGGCCCTGCCCGATGCGGGAAAGCCTGCCTTCATGTCCCAGGGTGTACTGGGGCATGGCCTTGTGCCAGCGGTAGATCCTCTGCAACAGGGGCATACCCTTTATCCGTAGGATATCCTCGATATCCCCCCTCACTGCCGCGAGCAGTTCCGCATCTCCCCACGAGACGATTTCCTCGTTCTTCGCGCCGCCCACAAAACAGCGCAGCAGGGCTTTGCCCTCGGGGGCCCTGCCGGCGAACTTGACGGAGCTGAAGGTGGCGGCCATGATGCTTCTTTTCTCCAGGCGGGGGACCACAAACCCGTAGCCGTCAAGGGGGTGGCGTATCTGCGAGCAATCGTAGGCCAGGTTAACGGTGGCTGTGGAGCAGTAGGGGATGGTATTGAGCTGCTGGGCGATATCGCGTGCGATACCCTGCAGGAGCTCCGCCGTTGCAAAGGCTGGCGTCGCCAGGACTACGGCATCTGCCTCCAAGGCCTTTTTCTTTCCCCGCAGTTGGAGGCGGTATTGCGGCCCTTGAGAGGACTTCCCGGTAATTTTTTCCACTCCTACGACTCCCTGCTCCAAAGAGATGATCCCTGGGGGAAGGGTCTTTTCCAGGGCCGTGATCAGCCCCTCCATTCCGTGCCTCAGGGTGAGGAACATGGTGTAGCGGGAGCGCAGGTGGGCGAATTGCTTCTTGCGTTGATACATCCCCCAGATGAGGCTGCGATGCTCTCGCTCCAGATCGATAAAGCGGGGGAAGGTGCTCAGCAGGCTCATAGACTCAGGGTCGCCGGCGTGGATTCCTGCTACCAGGGGCTCAGCTATCCGCTCCAGGGCCTCCCTTCCTAAACGGCGGCGGACAAAGGCTGCCAGGCTTTCTTCCTCTGTGGATTTTTTCCGCGGGAGGATCAGGTCGAGGCCCATGCGCGCCTTACCAGTCAGACTGAAGAGGGAGCTCTTTATAAAGGGCCACTGGCTGGTTGGGGCAAGGAGCATGAAGCCCTCGGGGATCACGTGAAGCCTCCTGCCCCGGAGGATGAAGGTCCGGCGGACCTGCTGATTGGTACCGATCACCTCACCTTCTATCCCTAATTCCCGACACAATTGCAATGCCCATGGTTTTTCCGAGATGAAGCAGTCAGGACCTCCCTCCATCAGAAACCCATCGGCCTGCTCGGTGAGTATGGAGCCGCCGAGCCGTCCTTCTTTCTCGAGCAGCGCGATCTCCAGTTGTTGCCCCCCTTGTCGGGAGAACTGGGAGAGATAGTAGGCCGTGCTGAGGCCGGCGATGCCAGCTCCGATGATGGCGATTCGTTTCATCTCCCCTCCAGCGCCCTCTCTGCCAGCTGGCAGATGACCTCGATCAGCACAGGCGCGTCGTTGAGACAGGCCACCCTGATGATCTCTATCCCCTGTTTATCCGCCCACGCCTTGAGCACGATATCGAGGTCGTAGAGGGTCTCCAGATGGTCATTGATAAAGCCGATGGGGCAGATCAGGGCTTTATGATAGCCCTCTGCAAAAAGCCCTTTGAGGCACGTCTCCGGCTCAGGCCCCAACCATTTACCTTCTCCCCTTGTCCTGCTCTGGAAGGCCAGGCGCCAGCACAAGGGGCCGGTGATGTGGATGATCCCCTCGATGGTTTCCTCCAATTGCCTTACATAGGGGGAGCTGGCGGCAACTGCCTGGGGCAGGCTGTGGGCCGTGAAGACCACAGGTATCTCCTCTTTCCTCTCGCCCATTCTCCCTATTGTCTCGTCGATCTTTGCAGCCCAGGCAGCGCACAGAGAAGGATGGGCATGCCAGTCATCTACCTCGACGAGCTGCATTCTTTCATTCCAGGTGGCGACAATCCGCTTTACCTCATCATAAAACCCCTCTGAAGAGAAGGTGGAGCGGTACGGTGAGAGGCTTATGAGGATGATACGGGAGACCTCCCGCTTGCGGATCTCCTCCAGGGCTTCGGCAATGAGGGGTCGGCTGTAGCGCATACCCACAAAGACCGGCAGGGACTTTCCCTTCCGTTTGAGCGCCTTTTCCAAGGCCCTGGCCTGGCGCAGGGTCATCTCAGGCAGGGGCGAGGCGTTGCCGATGGCCTGATAGCGCCTTTGCAGCCCTTCGAGCTGCTTGGGCGAGGGCTTCTTTCCCGTGAGCCGCTCCACAAACGGTGCCACCTCCTCCAAGGAGCGAGGGCCGCCAAAGGCGAGCAGCATGATTGCGAAGCTGGAAAGGTCGCCCTCTTCTTTCATTTATCTTTGCTGAGACGGTGGACCGCCTCCACCATGGTGATGACGTTCTCTTCGGGTGTTTGGGGCAGGACCCCATGCCCCAGGTTGAAGATGTGCCCGGGCCTGCCTTCGGCTCTGTGCAGGATCTCCGCCACCCGGCTCTCGATCCTCTCGGGAGGTCCGAGCAGGGCAGCCGGGTCCAGGTTCCCCTGGATCCCCACCTCGTAGCCCAGCCGCTGCCAGGCCTCGCCGAGGTCTATACGCCAGTCGATCCCGATGATGTCTCCGCCGGCTGCATGCATCTGTTCAAGGATGCCCGCTGCACCGGTGGCGAAGTGAATGGCTGGGACCTTGGATGATAATTCGTGAAAGATCCTTCGGCTGTGGGGGAGGACAAATTCTTCGTAATCCCGCGGGGAGAGGATGCCGGCCCAGCTGTCGAAGAGCTGTACAACCGCGGCCCCGGCGCGGACCTGGGCGTTGAGGTAAGAGATGACGGCCGCGCTCAGCTTTTCCATCAGGATGTGCCAGCAGGAAGGGTCTTGATACATCAGGGATTTGATCCGGACAAAATCCTTAGTGCCTCCCCCCTCGATGAGGTAGCTGGCAAGGGTGAAGGGGGCTCCGGAAAAGCCGATCAAGGGCATCCGCCCTTTGAGCTCTCGGCAGACCGCCTTGATGGCCTCCATGACGAAGGGGAGGTCCTCCTCGGCCTCGATACCCTTGAGCCGCTCTACCTCAGCACGGCTACGGGGTGGATTGTGGATCACCGGCCCCTCCCCCTTGGTGAACTCCAGGCTGATCCCCATGGGCTCCAGGGGGAGGAGGATATCGGCGAAGATGATGGCAGCGTCCACCCCCAGCCGCTCAATGGGCAACAGGGTCACCTTGGTTGCCAGCTCCGGTGTCTTGCACAAGGTGAGAAAAGGGTACTGCCGCCGCAGAGAGCGGTACTCTGCGAGGAAGCGGCCTGCCTGGCGCATCAACCAGACCGGCGTATACTCCGTGGGTTCCCGCTTGCATGCCCGTAAAAAGATAGGAATATCTTGCTCGACCTTTTTCATCGATTTTTGACCATCATAATCTTGGTTTTTGACCTGAGTGTCAAGGAGAAGTTGCGCGTGAGGGGGGCGCTTGTATTCTATAAACGCGTTAAGAGGATCGCTCGGCTTAAGGATATGGAGGGATATGCTTGTATTTTTAATCCGCTCTCTTCCGCCATCTGTATAGTCCGGTCAAAAGCCATCTTTGTTACATGAAGCTTCGGTTCTACAATTAATGCGCAGGCAGTGCCTTTCATAAGTTTTTTTACATTCTTTAAAAATTGGATCTTATCCGGAACTTCGTGCAGCATCCAAAAGGCCACTATGAAATCCGCTTTTTCATGGAGCCCAAAATCATCCGGTTTGGAAAGATGGGTTATAAGATTGCCGTTAACAGCTGCTTTTATCGCGCGGCGTTTTAATATCATCAGCATTTTTTCTTGTATATCTACGGCAATGACCCTGCCATCTTTCCCCGCCAGCTTCAATAATGGAACAGTGAAATAACCCATACCCGGCCCGATATCTATAACAGTAAATCCCTGTTTTACATAGGGCGCGAGAATCTCGTATGGGTCCTGAAATAGTTTGCGCAGTGGATTGTCAAAGGCGTAACAAAACCACCAGGGGCATACATGCTTGCCTCTTGCAAAAATCATATCGGATATATTTTTCATATATTACTCTAATGGCCGAGCTGAGTTCCGCTGGGCGGACTCAGCGCCGCCGAGGAATCAATTCTATTGAGACAAAGATTGCTAGTCAAGGCTTTTTAGTGAAAAAGAGGTGAAAGTAACAAGTTAAACAAGCACAATCCCTCTTACTACGCCAGTCCCTGCCCCAGGGGCCGTTGTATTGTCTGAAATGGATAATTGTGTTAAAAATAGGGGAATCGTCTACTCAAGACGCATGCAGCGGGCAGCAGCCCAAACAGCAATTGAATGCATCGAGAAGGAGAGCAATGATGGAAGCACAGGGAAAAGATGCAATAGACAAGGGGATGAAGACGCTCTGGTTTATATGGGCGGCGATGCTGGGCTCTTTGCTTATGTATATGTTTCTTTGTCATCAACTAGGTGTGGGGTTCAAGAGTACTGGAGACTATAATTTACCAATTGGTTTGTTAAGGATGATACTCGCTGGTATGGGAGTTTTTGCATTGATCATGGCGTACTTCTTGAGGAGATCTATGCTTACGGTTCGTGCAGGTCTCCCCAAGGCAAGACTAGTTGAACGTATGGTCGAATGGAATGCCCCTCCATTCATGGCCAAATATGCAACAGCCGTGATTGTTTCCCTTGCCCTTGCAGAGAGCATAGGGATTTATGGTCTTGTACTCTTCCTACTAGGGGGAGGGTTTAAAACCCTCTATATATTCATTGTAGTCTCGGCCCTGGCCATGGTGTTTTACCGCCCGAAGAAGGAGGAGATGGAGAAATTGGCCATGGCTTATAAAAAGCGGGATGGAGCAGCCCCTGGGATGTGACAGATAAGTTATGGACAATCAGGTTTTATGTTACTCAGAAAATAAACATCAATATCTCCTCTCCCTTCGGGGAGAGGATTAATCCCGCTCCGCTTTGCGATCCCCTACCATCTAGATATCTCTATGGATGGGATGTCGCATTCCGACATATCCCGCCATTCAGATTTTTATACAAAGTAGGGCGGGACGCATTTAAAAGCGGGATGTGTCTCCATGCGACACAGGTGAGGGGGAAAGTCATAATCATATCCACTGGCCAAAGGGCCACCTTCGGCCTCGCCCCCACCCTCTCCCGCCAGCAGCAGAGGGAGAAAGGGAGAGAGCATATTGTCATTGTTCGAGGGTGACGAAGCAGCTATAGGAAATTCCACAGGAAATCTGCCAAATTGGCCCCGGCAACAGGGGCTTTTTATAAAAAACCCTGTTGAATACCGCCTAGCTCTGCTGGGCGGATGAAAACAGGGTCGCCGAAGGCGATAAAGGGTGGTATAAGTCGGGCATGAGCCCGATAAAGCGAACAAGTCATGCGGTC
>Ga0299912_10000164_pt1 | contig 69545 bp, 107 predicted proteins | sample RVTome_2_FD_207667 | JGI IMG/M metagenome (GOLD analysis project Ga0299912, IMG submission 207667) | Soil microbial communities from uranium-contaminated site in the Upper Colorado River Basin, Wyoming, United States - RVT95D214 (version 2) ... | reverse complement strand
TTGTCCAGATGTCGATGAGGGGTATGCGTAACATTGACGACCAATGCGACGTGTGGATAATGGATGCACAGTTCGGTAGATTCTTTTCAAAACATGAGCATACGTTTCCAATTTGGTGGTGTGATGCGTTAAGGGAGATGCCATGGGAAATATAGCGTTTGAAGGATTTCCGAAGATAGCAAGGTTATCGAGAGAGTGTATCGTGACCGAGAAAATAGATGGTACTTGTGGGGTTATTTATATCGGAGATGACGGCGAATTTCTCATCGGTTCCCGGACCCGCTGGATTACACCAGAAACAGATAACTATGGATTTGCTCGATGGGCAACAGAGAATAGGGAAGAACTGTTAAGGTTGGGTCCCGGAAGACACTTTGGTGAGTTTTGGGGACATGGTATTCAACGTGGATATGGACTCAAGGAGAAGAGATTCTCACTATTCAATGTGAAACGATGGTCAGACGATTTGGTTCGACCATCGTGTTGTTATGTGGTACCAGTAATAACAACAGGTATATTTGGCGAAATAGATATTCCAAGTATACTCATGGGCCTTTATGTATACGGTAGCCATGCAGCGCCAGGATTTATGAAACCGGAAGGAATCATTATTCACCATGTTGCCGGAAATGTATCATTCAAGAAGACAATTGAACATGACGAGGAACCTAAAAATGTCAGAACAAAATAATAAAGCAATATATGATGATGTAATTATCAAAGAAATGTATCAGAACGTAGTGATCACACTTTCTGATGGTACCACACACGTATTCACGGGAAAGGCGTGTATACAAAACGAAAAGGATTCACGTCGTATAAGCGATATTCAATTCACCAAACCAAAACCGATGCCGGAAGGGTATTCGTTCGGTCTAATACCAGAATAGGAGGATAATGTGAGTAAGTGTATTGAATGCACTGAGTGTAGAACTGTTTATACGGAACCTAACGTTGCTACGTGTCGTGCAAGTATTTTTTTGGGTAGAATACCAATCGATCATCCATTTCTAACCGTTGAGAGAAAATGCGTATACTTTGAGGAAGAGGGGATAAATGATAACGCTCCTGGAGATAAAAAATCAAATAAGTAAGTACCTTTACCTTACTGATACTGACGTGGTTGATGTGGTGATGGCTTTTGTTGTTGCAAATAGGATACCCGGGGACTCTATCAGCCTTTATATTGTTGGTCCATCCTCTTCGGCAAAGACAGAGATGATTGAGTGCATATCTAAGAACCCTCACGTTGAGGAAATATCGATCATCACACCACACGCGTTGATATCTGGCTATAAGGAAAAGGCGAAGGACAATGAAGATCACTCCGTATTAACCAGGCTTCAGAAAGAAGATAGAAATATCCTTGCGTTCAAGGACTTCACCACCATTATATCCATGCGCCGAGAGGATAGATCCCAATTCATGTCCCACCTTCGTGAGATGGCTGACGGAAAGATATCTGGACTATATGGTAATAGGCCACCAATACGGCTGAAGGCTAAGTTTGGAGTGATTGCAGCTTGCACAAACGCAATCGACGAATTTGTCGCTGGTAATGCCATCCTTGGGGAAAGGTTCCTAAAATACCGAATTTTGGCAGAGATGACAGGTGAGATAGCCCGTGCCGCAGTCAAACATATTACAGATAAAGATGCACTCAGGGATGAAACATCCAGCCTGGTAAAGATATTCCTGGATCAATTTGAAGTAATGTTTCAGACAATTCCGGAAATAGACGATGCATGTGAGCATAAGATTATCGATCTGTGCATACTTGGCGCTCACCTTCGAAGTCCCATCATACGTGACGAGAAGGGCATTCAGGTGAGCGAAGTTGACCACGAGGGTCCAGGTAGACTGGTATCATCGGTAGCGAAGCTTGCCAGGTCTCTGGCTATTGTAAGGGGGATGGAATTCGCGGATCTATCTCTATACCCAATTCTTAAGAAGATCGTAAAGGATACAATGCCACCATACCGCTTAAGGATCGTTGAAATGATGTATGAGGCTGGTGGTGTCATTTGCGAGACCGACATCTGCAAGCGTTTGAATATTAGCCGACCAACCGTTTCAAGATACTGCTCTGACCTTGCATCCATAAGTTTCTGCAAGAGAGATCCAACACCAAGGCAGAAAACTTATATTTCATTAACGGATAGGTATATTACATTAATCGAGAATAGCGAAATTTTTGTTATTGACAAGATTTAGCTAAACATGGCTTTCAGGAAAAACTGCAATAATTTCTTTTATCTTAGTCCCTGTAAAGCCTTTGGACCCCCTGCTTATATAGGCAGGATATATATTTTTTGTTATATATATCCCGGACAAAGGCTTTACAGGGCGTAAGCCCTGTGAAATTACTCAACAAAGTGCTGAAAATTGACACCACTTTACACCTGGAAAATGACAAAATGTCACCATCAAAATGAGATTGTATCACGGTTTCACAAAGCTGGGGGGGACTACATCGTTACAGCAACTAAACACACAGGAGGATAAAATGATCACGATAATAGAGGCAATTCCTACGTTATATCAAGGGGAAGGCAGGTTAATCCTGATGGTATCTAATCCAAAATGGCCGGAAGGAACTAAGCAGTTTACGTATAATATAAATGATAACGGGATGTTAACGCTAATAAAGACCGAATAACGTGTGAGGTATAAGTTTTCGGTTGACATCCTACGTGTGGTGTGGTATTATTGTTTGAACATGAAATTCAATTGATATGAAATTAAATACTGGAGGGAAAGATGGAAGACTATTTAAGTGGACATAAGAAATGTGGTATTGAGGTTGGTGATCTGGTAAGGATAACAAGAAAGGCAGAATCTGGAGAGGGGGGATGGGGTAACTTTTGGGTGGGCTTCCTGGATGATATTGTTGGTAAGTATGGAACGGTTAGAAGTGACGATGGCGTCAAGGGATTTGATGTGTGTACCGAACTGGGATCATTTGATTTTCCATACTTCATACTGGAGAAGATAACCGGTGCCGAACCGGTACCATCACCAAGCGATCACGCCAGTAAATATACTCTCAAGGACTCCGGTGAACGCGAGACATTCGAAAGTGGTATGGTTCGAGACACGAGAGTGGGAAAGGGCAGATTTGACCTGATCAGCCCCATAGCGCTTCGTAGGTTGGCACTCATTTACGAGGCTGGCGCGATCAAATATGACTCAAGGAACTGGGAGAAGGGTGCCCCGATTAGCCGCTTCATAGATTCTGCGTTGAGGCATATAAACCAGTTTAAGGAGGGCAAGAGGGATGAGGATCACATCGCCCAGGCCTGCTGGAATCTATTCTGTGTACTGCACTTTGATGAAGCGAGACCTGACCTTAACGATCTACCGGTTTACGATATATAAAGGAGGTAACACATGAAAAAGATCTTCACACCATCAAACACCGTGCTGATTTCTTGTGCCATCATAGTCGGGTTATTCATTGCATTGGTAGCGGTTCCAGCTTACATTCAAAAAGGCATTAAGAACGAAGCTGTACTCACTAAATGGGTATACGAACACTCGGATTTCATATCGATAGATACGGCACGTGAGATTGTACGTCACTCTATGCAGGCCAAAAATCCGTTACTGACAATAGCGTTGATACACGTTGAGAGTGAATTTAAACCTACCGCAATCAGTAAGGCCGGAGCTATTGGGCTTACCCAGGTTATGTTCAAGTACCATGGCGACATGTTGATCAAGGCGGGTATTATTAAAGAGAGACGTGATCTGCTTAATGTACGTAATTCCATCCAGGCCGGTGATGCCGTGTTGGGTATGTATCTTAAAGAAACGAAGGGTGATATTGAGAAGGCGTTACATAAATACCTGGGCGGCAGAGACGGATTCTATGTGAACAAAATTGCGAAGACGGTGATGACATTGTACGTGTTAACGCAATCACAGGGGTAAATAATGAACGAAAAGAAAGCCAAGCGACTACGCAGGGAATTGTTCACTCATGATCAATGGTTGTACGAGAAGGCTAACGTTAAGTATGTGCACGCCATAGATAACCGTGACAACGAACTTCCGTTTATCATTCGTACATCTGCCATGCTGAACAAGTATCGTGAGAATAAGAGATTGAGCTATGGACATTAAGGCTATCGTTGATCGATACATTCTTGAACTCCAAAAGAAGAACCCGGCTACTCTGTCCCAGTTATATAGATTCATTCTATTCTTTTCTGATATGGACACGGTATCCAAGGAAGATGTAATGGACTACATTATAGCCAGGAGACCAGCGGTCAAGCCGTCTACCCTTAACCGTGAGATCACAATTATGAAGCAATTGTTCAGGTGGATGTTAGTACGTGGATACATCGACAAAGATCCGTCCGTAGGCATAAAGTACGAGTCCGGGGTGGCTAAGAGGGTGCGGCATATCACAACAGAAGAGGAAGGCCGGCTTATATCAGAATGCCCTGCCTGGTTACAGCCGATCATCCAATTTGCCACCTCGACCGGTATGAGACGTGGGGAGATCGTGGGTCTGCTGAAGTCAGACGTGAACCTGAATGATAAGACGGCTACGATCAGAACATCGAAAAACGGGGAACCGCGGGTTATACCGTTGACGAAGCGCGCCCTCGATGCTGTTGCGGCTACCATCTCGAAGGGAGATAGGTTGTTCGGGGGTAAGAATGGGGAACCGATTGTGATGTCGAACCTGGAGTACAATATTAGGTCTGCAGCTAATCGTGCAGGAATACATGATCTACACTTCCACGATATGCGCCATACGTTTGCAACTCGGCTGGTTCGTGCCGGGGTTGATCTATATGCAGTGCAATGCTTGTTGGGACATAAAGGACCAGCCATGACACAGAGATATAGCCATCATGACATAGGATCGCTGAGGAAGGCTACGGAGAGCGTTATGTGATTTACTTGGTTGGTTATTATTTTAATGTAAAACGTTTAAGTCGTGCCTAAACCTTGCAATAACACAATCTGAGCAATACAAGCTATTCCATAATTCATTAATTGTCGAGCCAACAACCTCTCCGTCTATTAACTGTTTAACCAGTCCTTCCCACATCTCTTTCCCACAACCACGACAAAAGAATTTAATCATCCTTCCCTCCCTTGATGAGATTAATACTTTTTATGATATGCTTTATACGTCCATAATTCTTCTTCCAGGGATTTGATGTGTGCCTTAAATCTATCAATATCCTCACCACCTTCTTTTAAATAAGAGGCAAATCTATTAACCTTATTCTCCAAATCCTTGATCCTTTTGTCCTTCTCTTCAAGTAATTCTCTCATGAAATTCATCTCATGCTTATCTACCGCAATATTGGTATTCTTCTCGGAAAGGAGGGAGAGAAGAGAAATTAATGCTTTTGATCCCTGATCAAATACTACCCAGGGTTCTCCAAATCGAAGGCAACCTACTTCTGTACCATCTTCCCTGGAGTAGAAAGTATACTTTCCATTTTCTAACTCTATCCTTATTCCCCTCTTCTCATTCATTAGTGTTTCCTCAATCTCTTTTACCTCATTCATTGGTGCCTCCCTTCTTTTATTTTTATTCTTTGCAACCATACTGGATATTGAAGAACCGTATTGATAGAACAACTACATCTATCAACTGTGTTTTTACAAATGGTGCAGATTAGTATTTCTTTCTTATCTATCTTATTCATTGGTGCCCCCCTCCTTCTTTGTAGAGTGTCTAATATAGCAAACATTTTCTCACACAGCCACTGCCGATAAGTCCCTATATAATAAACCTTATCAACACGCTGCCCCATCAGTTTGTGTTCATCCGACATACAAGTTACAGGGATTACATTCTCTCTAACCCATTGTTCAAATTCTTTTCTATTACCTGCCACTACAACAATCATTGTTTTCTCCTTCTCATCGTTCATGGTGTCTTCCTCCTATATAACTCTTCCATATAACTTTCCACCACCAAATATATCCCTTGATGGCGATGGGCAGAACCAACAGAAAAATAGTTATTATAATAATAAGCTCAATTTGTTCTTTGTTCACGGAGTCTCCTCTATAGCATGAATAGCTTCTCTAATCATATTTGGATCTTGAAGAAGGTTCACTTGACACAAAAAATGAAAGTTCAAAAAATCCATTTTGAATCATCTTCTTTAGATACTCCAACTCTTCTGATTCAAGTTTAATACTTATCCTTTCCTCATGAATTTCATCGGAAGCATCTTTGATAATTGCATCTGGAAATATCTCTTTTAGTTCATTTAAATATTTTGCACCTCCGTAGATTAAATCGAATATTTTCATCTTCCCTCCTTCTAATTCAAATGTGTCTTATGGTCTTTTTCCCAGTGTTCACCAAGTCTTTCTAAGATTTCTCCAAAACTACCTCCCTTTACTTTTTTTCCACAAAACTTACATTCAGCTTCTCCGTTATCAGCAATAAGTCGAAATGTTTCTTTGACTACAGAAATCAGTCTTTGGGTATTTTGTTGTTTTATTCTTGCACATCTCTTGCAAATCCCTTCCCATGCAGAAAAGAGATTCGGGGGCTTTCTTCCTAGCTGTATATCTTCTTTTAAAACAAAATCTCCACACCTATCACAGATTGCCCAATCATTTGGACATTTACCACATTTTTCACAGTGGGGAGAAAAGACATTCATGGTGAATCCACTTTCTCCCCCACAAGGACATTTCCAAACATAACAACTTGTACTCATCTTCCCCTCCTTCAATGTGGATGGGTTAGCAGGATTGGTATGGATAAGTCCTGTTTTATGCCCTTTAAATATTGGGTGTTCCCCTCAGCTTCGCCATCACCCATCCATTTTTCCTTCTCTGAGAGGAGGGAGAGGAGGCCATCAATATCTTTTCTCACTTCTGCAATATAGGTAGAACGATTTAATTTGTTATTAATATCCTTCACCTTATCCATTAGTGCCTCCTTCCTTTCTTTTTCTAATTCTTCTGGTAATATTTGCAACAGAATTTCATATCTTGCCTCCTTCTCCCTCGAGGTTCGACGAGATTCAAGCCACGACACCTTCATTAATCCGATCTCTACCTCAGAATGTTGATCTTCTCGATAGTTTTTTGCAAGCCAAAAATAGAAATCCCTCTTGTCTTGTTCATACATTTCTTGTTCGTCCATTATATCCTTTTCCTCATTCATTTTTTTTCCTCTTATTTTTTTATCAAGCTCTTCCTCTTCGTCCCATCCACAATTATCACAACGGTAGTTTCCACGTTGTATCCCAACTCCAATATCAACTTCTTCATAACTTAATGTGGAATTACATTTTGGGCAGGTTCGTTCTTGTTCATTTATGGGGTCTCCTTCTCTTCTTAAGGATTTTTAAACAATTCTTACAGGTGACTTTTTTATTAAATACAACAACTTGATCTGGAAATAACGTTAAACCACAAATCGTATCTCCCATATAATAAAACTTTCCAAGTCTTTTATGCAGTTTCATCTTCCCTCCTTAGATGGATGGGTGCCCGCCATCTCACCCTGGGCGTTATAATAATCTTTTTAGATTATCCTTTATTTTAACCTCTGTAAATTTTTTTAGTGCAATCAAAAGATCCCCAACCTTCTCCAACGACGGCTCCAAAAGATGATGATTCTTTGAATCGGCCCCGAATCGGATTCCATGTATGCGATATCCATGGATACATTTGGCCCTTCGATTTATTTAGTCCCATTATTTTCCTCCGATTAATATATTATTTTTACCCTAAAAAATGATTTTCTTATCATTTCTAAAATCTTTGTCCAACCGATTCGCGCCACAATGACCGCGCCATCGACTTCCATCCGGTAACAATCTATTCTTGTGGTTCTAAATAGATTAATCTCATGGCGGACCAGGCCGAAATCGAAATCCTCTATGATAATCCGCCTCCTGCATTCGGGCAGATTGTGAGGATAATCAGGGGCCGGGCCTTCCTCTATCTGCCTCAGTTTTGCCGCCCGCATAGCATTATATTTTCGACTGCCATTTTGTCGCCTTCGGTACATCCCTACCTTGCAAGCTCCGTATATTCAGTTGTTATGCATTATGATTAGACAATTTCCCATTGGTGGCTCGTACTCGCAGCAACTTGGGGTTATCCTTCCGAATGTGCCAGGGTTTACCTTTATTGGGACAATCTTTGTATACGGGCCGCCGATCAAATCTACTCGTCCCATTCGATATTAATGGAGTCAGACAATATGAACATTTCATCAATGAACCTCCACCAAAAAGCATAACAACCGGCTGGACACCGACTGGTGATAGCTCGGTTGGCTAAAGGTTATTGTCGTGCCCCAGCGGGTCAGCCGGAGCGTTATGCGAATAAAAACTGGTTCCCATGTGCTTCTTCCGCATGTTTGCCAAGTTTCTCAAGGATTTCATCCCAATCTTTTCCTTCAACCTGAAAGCCACAAAATCTACAATAAGCTTTGCCCTCTTCAGCAATTTGATAAAGTGTTTCTTTCATAATTTTAAGCAAATCATCATTTCGCATAACCAATCACTGGAGTTGACGGCCAATAGAACAGGATTCCCCCACCTCACCTGCCCCGTATCACTCTGATGAGCGTAGACTTGCCTACCCTCCATTGGCCGCAACTCACTTTGTCGTTATGCAACTTTAATTCTGGAATCTCTGGAGATTGCTTGATGATAAGCCTCCACCATCTCTGCTACATTGCGATCAACTCGGGCACACATGGAAACACAATTGAAATCAAAAAAAACTGTCATATCCAAGTGTCGTGCTATTCTCAATGCCTCCTTACAAGCATGTTCAATATCCTCGCCAGGTTCAGCTTTTACTCCTTCGATCCACATATAGTGCCTCCTAAAAAGATGATTAAGAACTGCATAACAATCGCTTCGAGAGGGACGCATGATAGCTTGGTGTTCTTCATGGCATTCTGTGCCTGCGCCCCTCAAACTGATCGTTCTACGATTTAAACCATTGAAGCTTATAACCGCAATTATGACAGTATTTCTGGTTTCTCACTCCCGTTCCACAATGATAGCAATAAGATCTTTTTTTATTAATATTACCAGCGGAGTCTATTGAACAGCGTACCTCTACACCAGGCCAAAAAACTCGTAGAACAAGTCGCTGGAGCCGATGCGAAATAGCTTCGATAGTTTTATTTTTAATTCTGTAGCGCACGGCTCACCTCAGTCATTATACTTCATTAGAAATTTCCCGTAGTAATGTGAGTGCTCGGTCAATGTCTTCACTTCCAATTGCACCCATGTGGTGCTTATTGTCTTGAACATGAGGGCCAGAAAGTAAGTCTATTATGCTTTTTATGTCTTCTGCTAATTTTTTAACTTGTTCGTTATCCATTGTTTGCCTCCTGAATTTTAATAAAAAGTATAACCTATCACTCAACCGGACGGTTAAGGGCTGTCACGGGTTCATTGGCGGTAGCCCGCCGGTTAGTTTTGTGTTAGCACCACTTCTTGTCATGTGCCTCTATTGCTGCAACTGCAAGTGCAGCAACCTTCACCATATTTTCGCGGAAATTCTGCACATCTCTTTCGTTTCTGGCACATTTGTCGGCTGCTCGTCCAAGATATGCGCTTATATACGCTACCCAGTCGTTCCTGGTATTTTTCTGGTCAAAAATATTTGTGTCACCACCATGCTTACATTGCGCAACCTGTCGTATTCTTTCATTCAGAACATCTTCCATGGCTTGATCCGTAAATTCACCGTCCCTTGCCGATTGTTCATAATCTTCCTTTGTCCGGTTTTCCATTATGATACCTCCTTAAAAATTTGTGCTAACCAGCGGGTCGAGGCGAGCGTCAATGTCCCGCTGTAATAAGTTCCTTCTTGCCACACTTGGGACAGATAAACCATTCCTTTTGTTCTGCCGTCCCCAATGCTGGAAAGTTAATCCAATAAATCATAACCATTCCACAATTAGAACATCTCCTTAGTGCTTCCATATCTTCTACCTAATGGTCAGATGGGTGCCCGCCATCTCACCCTGGATGTTATATGGGATGGATGGGTGAGCAGGATTCCCCACCCTGCACCTATAGACGGTTTTCGCAGTGAGTTTCCACCTGTCAGGGTTGGTGTTGCTCTCACCGTCCCGACCACTCAAAACCTCACCCATTATTGGGATAGCCTTACCTGACACTGACATGCCATCACCCATCCCATTATCAATGCAAAATTGCCTGTTAATCAATAGTTAGCACTCACGGGAAAAGTGGAGGAGTCTCATGCAGAAACATATGCTTGCCTTTCTTGGGGGAATATCCCTCGTGAGTATTCGTTCCGGACCTACGACCCACTTGCAAGTCACTACACTTCTACACTCCACGACTCCTCCCGTCAGTGCTAACCATTCACTGAAGTCCGACCGTCAAAAGACGGCGGCTTAGTTTAAATGTTATCCGTCAACCCCAAACATGTACGCCACTCGGTTTATCGTAAACTTCATCTGGAGTGCCACTAATATCATTAGCGAGAGTCTTTTTTTTCATAATCCTCTGCATCACGAATAATAACTTTTCTGGCTTCATTTTCATTCTTAGCTAACGCAACAGCTATTCCAGGCATGTAATCACTCAATACGTTTCTCCATACGAACATTTTCATATCAACCTCCATGTGGCGGATAATAAATCACTGGGGTTTACAACCAATGTACCAGTGTTCCGGGTTAAAGGGATGATACCCATCATTGGGCCGCAATCTATGCATAATCTTCCACCATAAACAATCTACCCTCACCCGATAGTTCTCTATATTTATCTATCAACTTTTGAGCATGGTAACCAGGCAGGTTTCTTCTTGGGATAAACCCATCCGGTGTCATTACGTGTCGATCAATAGTTATATACACACCCTCTGATGGAGAAATTTTCATAGTGTCCTGGTCAATGGTAACATCACGTTTAGGTAGGCCCCTAACCCACCCCTCTTCATCCATTAACAATATTGTTCCGGCAATCATTGAACACATATCATTATCTGGTATGCTACGCAAAAACATATCAACCGTCATGTGTGGACCTATTGCATCTATTAAGATAGCGGCCTGACCACGCTGTAGGTGTTTGGGCTGAACTTGATCACTGGATTCTACGTAGCTCATTAGTACCTCGCTCCACACTTACATTTACGTACCCACCTATCACCAACCTTAACCGCTCCACGGTTCATGGTCAGACAATGGTGGCATACCCACAGAAAGGGCTTTCGTTTCACAACATGTTTCACGTTTATACTTTAATTTCCCCTATAAGTTCTACGCTGTCAACGAGAATGGTTCCCGGTGGGGTTGGTAAGTACGGTAAGTGGTCAGCAACACTTCCACTTTTCCAGAAAACAACAAAACACTCCCTACGTGAATCGCTTGCAATGCGTGTTGGCGGGACGGTTGGGTTTGTACATGTGCACAAAAATATACTATTCATCACACAAATACAGAAGTCTTTTGCCTCCTCCAGTGACTCGAACACAAATAGTTTACTCCCTGGAATGTCTGCCCTTGGGAGCGTAACGGTTCCAATGGAATAATAAACGGGTGCCGTTAAAAATGCAGATGTGTACACCCCTAATGGATTATGGTCTCTTACTACCTTAAAGAAATACCTTCTATTCCTTATGTCCATGCCGTAACCTCCATATGGTTTTAAGCTTCATCTCCATTTACATTTTCAACCGCTTCCTGCTTATTTTTTAACCTCTTATTTCTATTCCTAAACGCCAGGAAATATTCTACCGATGGTTCACACGTACACACCGGCACCTCCCCACCTTCGTCCAGATATCCACACCCCATCTTTCTACACACCTCAACCGATCTCTTCTGGTTGACGGCTGGGGATCTCTTGTCTGGCTTGAGGAAACAGAACAGGTACGTGCTCATTTGTACCTCCTGCTCCAGGTGCCGAAACTGTTTGGCCGATCCTGGATGATGTAGTCAGGAGTCTTTATTACAATACGTAGACCCATTCCGCCGGGTATTAGGCCCTCAAGAAACTCTTGGCTGTAATCCTTAGCGCTGAACACCTTAACCTGTGAGCTTAGGGACTCCAGAACATTCCTCTCATACGCTGTAAGCTTACGTATAATCTCGTGGCTTTCACGTTCACCGATTATCTCGTCACCATCTTCGATATTTTCACTATCCATTAATTCATGTTTCATATTACACCCCCGCGAATGAAATGTCAACCATTATTATTGGGTTCTGATATCCATTTCGAACCACAAACATCACATACCTTTTCAGATGAATCATCCATAAGTCTTTCGTATTTCTTTCCCAGGTTAAACGCTTCCCAGATAGTTATACAAAATGGATGAAACTCTACCGGAAGCTTTTCCGGGGTGGAAAGGTGTGCCATCTTGACTAAGATTTCTATTGACCTTGTGTATTTGTCGTTATCCATCATTACCTCCCATTCGGTTAGTGTTCAGCTTCCTACTCCACCACTCCACATTTCCACCCTTAATAACCGGGTAGTTATCCCTCCCCAACCGTTCTTGTGCAAACGTGAACGCTTCTTCAATCGTGGGGAATTCTACCATCAACCCAGCTACGTTCACCCGGTTAGTTAATACCCCTATCGTAACTTCTAAACATACGTTTTATCATGACGTTTGGCCTCCATTTCCAATCGTATTGTTATCAACGTGCCCACACGTCCACATATCGCTCCCAAGGTATCGGCACCCACACTTATCAGGATCATGTTCACCTACCCACCGATCTGGCCAGGGTATGCTATGAATAACTTCTAAATAACGCTGAAGGGCACGAAAAGCCAGGGCACGTGTCAACCCCATGCAACTTTACAATAGCCCCCGTGGAAGGGATCCTGGCGTATGCGTACCAATTTCCATCCTTCAATCTCCGGGCATGAACCCAGGATACCTGGGGTAATACCTGCTTGAACAGCTTACCTGACATTTTGTCACCCACTTAAATCGGTATCACCGGCAACATCTTCAACCGCATCTCCATCTGTACCCTCATAACGTGTTGACCGTACAAGACTGAGCACACCAGGGCCCCAACACCCAGGATGATACCTACAAGCACACCGATCAGAAACCAGGATCGACTGGTCATTTAAACATCTCCAACCTGGTATTATGCCCAAGTACATTCTTCACGTACGCCATGTATCGGTATGCACCCCTGGTCCCATTTAATTCGTGGAACCATGCACACCCCCCAGTGTTTAGATCAACAACGCAGTACGGTTCTGTTCCATCGATGATTGTGAATGTTGTGTTTGTCATGTTATCCCTCATGCTTACGTTTAGATTTTAACTTTCCTTACGATTGTAGCCATCTTTGACCTGATGCTGCTCCAATTATGCTCCATATTCATCTGAAAGGATATTTCAGCTTCGTACCGATGAACAATTTGGTTACCGCGCTTACCCAGGTAGCGGGAATACCCGTACAATCCTAAAATAATCGCATTGGTTGCACAAAACGGACATTCATCATTTTTTAAATTCTCTAATATTACCCTTTTGGTAATGGCCTTTTTTTTCAAAAAGAACTTCACGTGCCTCTCAAAGTTTTTTAGAAAAGTTTTGTCAGTCATGATACTTGTCTCCTCTCTATAAATATTATGTTTGTCATGTTATTTATACTTAGGTTAGGATTGGTCACCCAACTGATTGTCTATCTCACCCATTACCCTGTATGCCATCTCCCTTCTCTTCTCATCAAGGGAATGATTCCCGTGATTAAGATCCCCATCTTCTCCGGGAGCGAACATATAATACGTATCCCAAAAATCAAGAGAAGATTGTAGGCCACGCCTAACCGCCTTAGCTTCTGGAACCGTCAATGTTAAATTTACCTTCTTCATTGTGTATTACCTCCCCTTACCATTATTATGTTTATATCACCTTCAATAATAGATTATTTTTTCAATAATAGATTATTTTGTTACCAATACGCTTGTATCGTAAGGATTTGGTATTAGTTTCGATTCTAAGGTAACTCTGAAATATCCTTCAGAATACCCTACAGCCCTATTGATCTTTTTTCCATCCCACAGATCATCCCATTCCTGCTCCGTAAGCTTAATACCGTATCCCTCTTCGTTTTTATACAAGATCATCTTATGCCACCTCCCTTGCCTTTCCATTCTTACAGTCCCATATCGACATCTGTTTATGCCATCTACCCAACAACATGGCATACCACCTACTCTTAACGTGTATCGAAACATCAACGTAACATATCCCCTGGTCAATCCATAATCCGAGATACCTTGACCTGATATTCCGATACAGATATTTCAATACCATCAAATCCATTTTGATTCCTAATGCAGACAACTCACCCACGGGTATCTTGTGGATTGAAAGTATGGCGACGTAATACCCGGAAGAATGATTAACTATATTCCCGGATAGGTCGATGGTTGCACCACCATTTAGTTTGATCTGTTTGACGATGTTCATATTGTAACCCCGTTAAAAAACCACTGGCATTCCTTCGCTTAGTTGTTCAAGCTTAGCGTATTCATCCTGCTCCTTACCGATACGTTCAAGTTCGTCATAGTCTATTAGATTCACCCTTAGCGATGGGTTTGTTGACCTTATTTCTGTGATACAACCACCATTGACAAATATCCATATTTCATTTCTCTTGGCCATAACATTTCACCTCCCTTAGAATACCTTTAGGTTTAACTGACTCCCATAGCTTCCCATTGACCCAACAACTCTATGATACGCTAACCATACTATAGCCTGGAATTGCAATGGTAACAGATTATACTTATCAGATAGCGTTTTAATCTCACCCTTTAGAAATTCAATCCATTTCTCAGTCGAATACTTCTTAACCCCGTACTTATCAACTTGATAATAACACGCTATCATAAACGTGTCAATGGTAACAGACTCACTGTCAAACGGGTTGAGTAGATTCTGATAAAACTGTGTTACCTTTGGCCCGTTTAAATATGGGAATACCTTTTTATTCCGATATATCTTGATTGCCTTGCGTATGTTACCCTTAAGCCCTGGCATCTTGATATTTGACGGCACCCTACCCTTAAACTTTAATACGTGATAGGTCATGTTTAAATTTTCCTTCCATGCTATCATGGGAGACAGCGCCGCTGTGACCCCACATACTACGTTGAGTCTCACGTCAAAATACCCAGCCATATCCCTAAGATAATTGTGTTGATCTTGATACCAGTGAAAACCCATAATACGTTCCGTCTCTGTTGATTCAAGATAGGTTCGTTCAAAGTTATTCATGTTACCATGCGCTCCCTTCGTTCATGGTGCGTTACTATCAACATGCAGTATTGGTTTTTCTGGCAGAACTCTTCACCTAACACTGTCTTAATGTAACTCCTAATAGATGAGTTCGTTATTCTCTTTGGGTTACTTCTGCGCTCAGGTAATACAGCAACCTTATCGTATTCCTTAGCCTTAGAATCGTATAGGGATATCTCGTATCTCATTTTGTCTGACCTCCCGCTTAGGATATCACTGAGTAACCCGGTCTTAGATTAACAGGTAAGACCGGGTTAACCCGTACTACCCGAAAGCGATCTCACTATCACTATCAACCCCGGTTATAGCCGTGGTATCACGTGACGGAATCAACACAAACACGCATTGATTCTCTTTCGGGTTCAGACGTTTAAACAATGAATATCCGATACCGTTTACCCTAAAGTCTTTTAGCCAAATCATAATGCCCTCCGTTTACCCTGTTAAAGGTTTAATTCCGTTAAGGTTAACCCCTATGATGCACATGCCATGCCAACATTCAGCCAACATGCCAACTATTTTGAAAAAATCGTATAACACAAATAATATCATGTATTTATATGACTTACTGGCATATTATAGGCATATCATACGAACATCTATCTATAACCACAGTGCCAAATAACGTCACATCGCTTGTGAAAAACTATAATAACCCACACCCAACTCGTTGATATAACTCACCGTTACCCAGGTGACAATTTACGCATACAAAATGCCAAAAAATGTCACTAATTATAACAATATGTTATGACAAAATGTCCGGATTATAACATACTGTTGTGAAATGTCGGTTCGGGATACCATACTAAAACAGTCAAGAATGTAGGAATTGGGTAGAATTGCCAAATACGGCAATTGGGGTGTTGAGAAATTCAACGGTATGGTGAGAAACTCATCACTTTTCACCAGAGTGGTGAACTCTTCACCACTTTTCACCACTCTTCACCATAGTTCATCACTCTTCATCACTTCCGGGTACCTTCATATTCCCTATCATTATAGTATATGCCGTTAATTGTGACCCTTCATGGCCAATTCTGGGGATAACTTGCACTTCATTACATATGAAGTAGCACTTTTGTGATATTTTGGTTGACATTCAAGATATGGTATGGTATAGTCTATCCCATAATAGGTCGGGACCCGGAGGGGCAGTCAGGAAGTGCCCCCTTAATATAAGCCGATGTCGATCGTAGATTCTCTCCCTCGCTCCCGGGTCCTGGCCACCCTACAATTTCACGTTTTACTGTAATTTCACACAGGAGGTAGATATGACAGAGAAACAGGATGTTAAGATTCAATGTATACGGCTTGCATCAGATCTATTTACCAGCGATAAGTGGTGTGATGTATTGCCACCAACCGCCATCGAGGACATTCTTGGTGGTGCCAAGAAGCTGTACGACTGGGTTCTGGAATAAAAGGTACTGGCTGGTTAAAATTATTATCACAATATTCTTAGATTAGGGGTTAACTATGGATAATAAACTTGAAGTACGGGCAACAATGGCTCCCTGGTATAACGGGGTAGAATTTCTAATTAGGCAAGGCTACTCCACGGCAGAACCCATAGTGATGAAAGAAAGAACGGTGGGGGATATTTGTAACCATACATTTAAGTTAGGGTATTGTGAAGCACAGACACTCATGGACGACCTTTGGACTGCCGGTCTTCGTCCTACAGAGGGAACAGGTTCAGCCGGGTCGCTGGCTGCGACAGAACGGCACTTACAGGACATGAGAACCCTCGTATTTTCTAAAAAAGAATAACATAAAGCATAAGGAGGTATTTATACCATGATTATCACAATGAGGCCCAAAGACAGCACCGCACAGGATATCGTTCACGAGGACGTTACGCATTGGTACTTCGATTACGGGTGTTTCCATATCTATTTTGATGATGGGAGGGTGAGAGTGTATCCGGGGCGGCACATTTGGTATGTTGAGGAGGTGGGTGAGTAGGTACTGGCTACCACATTTTTATTAACATGGAGATATAAAATTGTCACCTCACCGATCCTGGACCGCAAAACCTACGTTGCACATGATTAAGCTCGTACTTAACCAGCAATTGGTGGTGCTGAAGCGGTTGTTTCCGAATCTGGAGCGAACGATATTGATGTTACGGGAGACAATAGATGGTCTGTCTGTGAGTGGAGGGTAATATGTGTTTGGATATTGTTGATAAAAAAATAAATAGAAGTATTTGTACGGGAGTTGGGTACAAGGTATACACGAAAAGTAGAAATAGGTTATTCCCTGTGTGTTTTAATAATGGCGTAGAATTACCAAGGCATAGGTGGTTACGTGAGAATAAGTTTGCACCATATAAGGGTGGCACCATTTATTCTGCTGGCCCAAATCATTATAAGCGTGGGTGGCATATATTTACAACAAGACGTGATGCACGTGAATGGGCCATAGGTCTCATGGGTCCCTACAAACACGAATGTGAGTGTGTACTTCGGGTAGAATACAGATCTGTTCTTGTAACCGGTATACAAAACGGACATGATGTTATCGTTGCAAAGTGGATAAGGATAGGTGGTTCCGGGAAAATAAAATAAATAGGCAGATAGTTATATTATGCCAAATCGTGTGGAATATGGGGAGGGACATATGGGAATAAATGTTGGTGACATGGTTATGAAGGAAGGCTGGGATCGTTGGTACAGGGTGAAAAGGATTGAGGGTGAATCACTGTTTCTTATTGCAGATGATGGTACTATCTTAAAATACATGCTGTTTCCACCTACCATAGCCAAGGGGTATCAATGGATCGTTAAGCCCATGGTTGAAACACCACGGATTGATCACTTCGAGTATGATGGATTCAGAGTACCTACATTTGGTGATTGGATAGGAGAATATCAAAATCCATCGAAGGAATACTTAATTCTAAGGTTTATATATGCATTTACCGTTATCAAGTATCCAATCTACCGTCCAGTCTACGTTCAATGTCAGAAATCCGCCATGGGCTTCGACGAGTGGTGGTAGGATGAAGCTAATATCATCAATTATCAGCCACATTAAACGTAAACCCATCACCACCAACCGCGTGTTCAGCGACATCGGCAAGGTAATCACGTTTAAGAAGAACGATCTACTTAAGGTGGTTAAAACGTGTCCGAATGGATCACGTATTTTGATCGATAGGCGCACGTGGATTCAGGTGTATCATAATGAGGTATTAAATGAACCGACCAACCAACCCGGTTGAACAATGCCCATCGTGCCACATGCAGTCGCTATTCGATACGTGTAGTGCAGGTAGGCGACGTATCAACAAGGACGATAAGGGTGAGTTCTACAAGGCCATAGACTGTAAGTTGTGGGTGGAGCGGGTTATAGAAAAGAATGAGTCCGGACAGAAGGTGTGTCCGACATGTGGACAGGTGATACCCAATGAGACATCAGAACCTATACCTATAGATGTTATTGATAATGTAACTAAGACGTTTGATGATTCTACTGTGTTTGAGTGGGGGGCATCACAGATTGAGATTAAGGGTGTTCCAGAAATGCAGGAACAGATAAATCAACAGTATAATAAATTAATAGACAATGTTGTGCTAAGTTCTAACGCAACACCCATTCCAACGGAACTCATAAAGCGTGGTCGTGGGAACCCAGGCGGACCAAGGAAGCGTGGGTTTGCAGATATGCCGAAAGCAAAGTACGGATCAGGAAAGCGTAAGGAGGTTAAAAATGAAACAAATTAAGCGTGTGTATATCGCAGGTCCATTAACACCAAAGGGTATTAAGGACCCAAATCCTGCAATTGAGTACATATACAATGTACGTGATATGGTGCGGGTTGGCATCGAGGTGATGCTTGCAGGGTTTTCCCCGTTTATTCCAGCCTTAGATTTTCTTGTTTTTGTTAACCTTAGAGAAAATGAGAAAATTTCAGAAGAAATGATTAAGCAATATTCAATAGACTGGCTTGCTGCGTGTGATGCTGTTGTTCTTACTTCCCATTACGAAACATCTATTGGTACAAGGATTGAAATAGAACATGCTGAACAGCTTGGAATACCAGTCTTTAAGTCAGTGCAGGAGTTAGTTGATGCCGTACATTAAGCAGGAACATAGAAGATTATATGATAAGTCTATAGGTGATATATTATTCGTAATGGAACATACGGAAGCAACCGAAGCGGCAGGGCATTTTACTTACATTATTTATAGGCTACTTAAGCGGTTCAACGGAAAGTTCTGGATGAGAGCCCTTGGAATAGGTTGTTTGGTGTGTGCTATCCTGGAGATGTATAGGCGGGATCATGCTGTGTATGAGGATGGTAAAATTAATTCAAACGGAGATATAATATAGGGGGTAATATTATGAAGGTTACAAGTAACGCTGGAGATCGTAAGTTTGAACCGGTTGTATTAAACATTACACTTGAATCGTTAGAAGAAGCGAAGATGATGTTTTCTCTGTTCAATTACGCTCCAATGTGTGCATTACTAAAGTTGCACGGTATAAATTCTGAAGCAATACGTGATGCGATAGTGAATGTATCTGGACATCTTGATTATGGAAAAATATTCTTTGAACTATCAGATGCCATAAGACTTTGGGGGTAATATATGCCTGACAACGTTGGTATGTTCAGCGTAACAGATGTTTGTCCATCATGCCAGAAGTCGTGCAAGGACATGGCGCTTGAACATAGTGGAAAGGTTATACACATTATGGAGATGTTTATCGTGTGTACGAGGTGTGGTACGCTGTTCCTGCCGAGATCGAGAATCAAGCACGTTTTCTCAGCGCTTGATAGTGAACACAGGATCATCAATCCAGCATCTCCGGAAGCGCAGAAAATAGTACAACAAATGGTACCCTAAATGAAAACAATTGTAAACTGTAAACGTTGTAAGGACCGCGATTCGTGCATCAAACCATGCCCGGCGCTTGAGGCTCAGTTACGCAAGGACTTTCCGTTAAACATAGACGTGAACGCATCTCCGAGATTCGCAATATCCCCAGGCATAATGTCTCCGGAACTTGACATCTGGAAGGTTATCGATGATCTATCTACCGACAAAACACGCAGAAGTCCTACGTATAGGGAAAAGGCGATACTAACTCTTGATGCGGCTGGTTTTGATCGTAAGGAAATCGCGAAACTATTTAAAATTAAACGTAGTTCCGTGCGTAAGGTTGTCTACGCCGCCAAACAGAAACTGCTTCGTAAGTAAATAATTCTGTACACATGCCACGTTGTTTCTCCTATATTGTACAAGGAGAAACCATGTCGAGAAGGCCCATATCTGAAGGTGGAACGCCAAACCTACCTACCATAGAAAAACCTGATCACCAAGAATACTACAATTATTACGAATCACTCGGTAGAGCCAGAACCCTACAGAAGGTAGCAACGCAGTTTAACAAGTCAAAATCCTACATTCAGCTAATCTCACGCGCCTTCAAGTGGAAACACCGTATCCATGCGGTTGAGTCTCACCCACCAGATAAGGTTGTTACTGACACCAAGGAACAGGTTGACGATGTTCGACGGAAGCTTGTAGCGGTGGTTCAAGAGATAGCAGACATTCTATACGAACTCATGTTTATCTCTAAGAGGATGAAACTGAATCGACTTGAAATGGGGGATAAGGAGCGTGGCGATCAGCTAATGAGTGCGTTGCAGATGTGGGGGTTCACGTGGAAGACTCCCGGTCAGTTCAAGCAGTTGATATCTACCTTGAAAGACATCACCGACTTCAACACGTCTGGTAATGGTGGTGGATCTTCTCCGAAGGTTGGTAACGCAACACAGATAAACGCGGAACGTTTCGAATTGAATATAACGGATAGTTAGGGAGGGACATATGGGATACTGGGATGATACTACTAAAGCCGCTGGTGATTTTTTGAAGGAGCACGTGAAGAAGCTTGGGCCTACCGAACCCACCGAAAAGGAAATTGCTGCCGCTCAGGAAAGCGTGTCAAAGAAACCCACCGCTGCCTATGGACGCAAGAAACAAGGTGCAGGTGGTGGATTTGCGATTATTGAATAGGTGTGTGTGATGCCCGTTAAGATCAGAAAACTGAAAAGTGGGAAGTATCGCGTTTCTACTCCAACCTCGGTTCATGCCAAGGGTACCACAAAGAAGAAGGCTAAGGCACAGCGGACAATTATTAACATGCATGAAGCTGGGGTTGTACCGAAAGGTGGATGGAATAAAGAATAGGGACAGTTGGGTAGCGTGGTGAACCTCGCGGGCTGTAAACCCGTAGCCTACGGCTGAGATAGTTCGATTCTATCCTGTCCCACCAAGTGTGGCCGATGCTGAAGTAGTCGAGGCGAACGGCTGTGGCCCGTTTCTTAGTCGATGCGAGTTCGACCGGCCACCCCAATATATTTAACAATTAAACATAATTAAAAGGAGGTCTATCATGGCTATTACAATATTGATTATCGCATTGATTATTCTCGTTCCTGCAGGCGTAGCGGTTGGTTACGGGTTGGGGAAGAAAAAGCAAATCGCAGAGAAGGTATCCGGTGCAGTGGAAAAATATTCGGATAAAGTTTCAGAAGCGGTAAAAGACGCATCAGAGAAGATTTAACCACTACCTTATAATCATCACGTAGGGAGGAGTTTATGTCAACACTAAACGGACGTGTAGACATCATCGTCCATAACGGTAAGGTTAACCTTGAAACATCCATGGACGCTAAGCTTGTGGTTCAGGTTCTGATCCGTGCGCTCGGCAAAATCTACGAAACGCGTGTACTCGGTCTCGGATCTGACAAGCAGGTTTGGACACCGGATGGATTCGGAGGATAGCAAGACCCCGGGAGCGACTATTAACGTGCATGGCACAGATGATATCGCAGACGCTGATTGGCTCGATTAATCACACGGTGCTCCCGGGGAAATATTACATATGGATAAAGTGAATGGCATATAAGACACCCAAAACATCTATCACCATAGCTCCGGATGAAACAACGGGAACATCCGTGAAAATATCATCCAATAAGGGAGTACATCAGGGTACTGTGTTTTTTGCTAAGATTGTTATCCCTGACTACGAAAATGACGTTACTACTACAATCAACGTATTGGATGATGAAGATGAGGTGGTATATTCTTTTGCGGGTCTTGCAAAGGGTGTAACGCATATCGTATCAGACTTCCAGTGTCCGCTTATAGAGAAGGAGTCTTTTTCTGCAGAATTGAGCGGTGCCCATGGCGGAGAAAGCGGGTATACGATTTATGTAACCCTTTATTATTTTAAATAATGGTATGTTCTATGTAAGGAGGTAGTGGAATGGCGACCTATGTGAAGTATGATATTTTTGTTGAAAATCTAATGAACAAGGTTCTTGATCTGCTTGGAGATACACCTGGTAGCAACTGTGATAGTTTGCGTGTAGTGCTTTCAAATACAAGTGGAGATGTGGCTGTAACCGTACAGACGTTATCGCAGGTAACTCAAATTGCTAACGGGAACGGATATACTACCGGTGGACTTCCACTTACGGGTGGATTAAACTCCGGTTCAAGGTCTGGTGGTACATTTACGCTTACCGGTACAAAACAGGTGTGGACGTGCGTAACTGCTCCCATGGCACAGTTTCGTTACGTAATTCTTTACGATGATACGCCATCTGCTCCCGCCGATCCTCTTATCTCATCCTGGGACTACGGACAGGGGCTGATACTTCAGGTTGGAGAAACCTTTAGCGTGAAGTTCAACGGTTCAGATACGTCTGGAACAATTCTAACGCTTACGTAATTTTATCTGGAGGAGATTATGATACAGGGTGATCAACGCAAAGAGTGTTGTCAGAGATTGGAAAACCTCGAATTACAGCAAAACGACAAGTCAGACCTTCGGGTGATGAAGTGTAAAATTTGTGGGTGTCGTCATTTTGAGCTATCTGTAGATATTGGAATGCTTGGACTGCTTGGAAATAAATTAGGGGGATAATATGACATTACCAAATGACTCTATTTTGGTAACTCCTGGAACGGGTGCAACTGTCGCAACGCAGTTAGTTGATAGTAAAGAATATCAGGTTATGATGGAGGCTGACTATTCTGGTCATATTAAGGGGAGCAGGGATGGATTTTTATGTTTTTTTACTCCCGCTACAAATGCAGCAAACAGAAGGGTGGCTGACCTATTTAACGCTGATGCTTCAAAGATAGTAAGAATACAGGGGATTTGGATTATACCAACGTTGACTACGATTACTGGAGTTTCCATTGAGTTTCAGACAATAAGAACAAGTGCGGTTGGCACAGGCGGTACTGCAGAAACTCCAAGACCACTTGATACAAACCAGACGGCTCTTGATGCTGACATTACAGCAAGGTCTGGTGCTACCGGTGGAGCAACCGAATCATACATTTATTATAGATCATACTTTAACAATGATGAGACAAATGCCACGGCTGGAATTATGGCATACCTTAACCAACTTCCAGTGATAAGCGATAAGGTGGTTGAAATTGTTCTTAGACAAAACCAGGGAATACTTCTTAAACAGGGTGCTTCAGGAACGGTTGGGCTAACCGGAGCCCTTATATATTTTACCGTAGAGTAGTAAATGAGTCTCTTATTACTTTTTCCAGTTTCAGGATTACCACAGTATAGCATATCAGCCGATCCGGGAGCATATATCATATCTGGAGTAACGACATCTGCGTTGGCTGGCAGAACCATTTCCGTACCATCTGGTAACTATGGTATTACCGGAATAGATAATATTCTTAGCCGTGGATACAATATTGTATTGTCTCCTGGTGCATATTCTATATCTGGTGTTAATACAATCAATCTTATTGCCAGGATGATTAATGCAGGCATTGGTAATTATCCTATTACCGGATTCGCTTCTTCACCGCTAACAGGGAGGATCATTAGTTCTGAACCAGGCGTATATCTAATAACTGGAACAGATACTATATTGGGTCGTGGATTCACCATCATATCATCTCCAGGAAATTATACCCTGGTAGGTTTTGATGCTACACTGCTTCAGGAAACTGGCGGATATTTTATCTCTTTAAGTCCAGGAGCGTATGATATTTCAGGAGCAGATGCGCTTCTCGCTTCGAATCGTATTTTTAACGTAGAAAGTAGCGTGTATTCCATTACTGGAGTAAATGCTTCTACTGTTGCCGAACGGATGTTACTGGCAAACCCTGGAGCACACGTTCTCACTGGTGCTGACATTTCCGCCTTGGCACAACACCTGCTTAACACAGATCCTGGTACATATGGTATTACTGGTTCGTATGCTACTTTCGACATTATTAAACAATATTTAATGTCAGCAGATCCTGGTGCCTATCTAATCATGGGATCAAAAGCGTGGGCAGAATTATTATTACAAGATATTCCTGGTGGCATTGATATACCACCGCTTGTAGTTCCTCATGCTGATAAAATATACGTGTTATATAAACGAAGAAAAGAAATCCACCTTGAGATTCCATAACGCATGAAAACAACTTCGATAAAACTTGGACCACCATATTCTTCGGTTGGTAAAATTATCCTGCATTGTAAAAACATACCAAAGATCAACGGGAAGTCTATACTGAAGCCATGGTACGTTCGTGCGTGGAGATGGATAGCTGATAGAAACTGGTTAATGTGGTGATAAAATAAATTATATGACCATTAAGACATATTCTTTCGCATCTGTTCCTACGCTTAAAAAGTTTTACGAAGATAGATCATTCATATCTTCCGTCTTTGGCCCTTTTGGGTCGGGCAAGTCTTCTGCGTGTGTGATTAAACTTTATCAACTTGCCTGTCAACAGGCACCTGGTCCAGATGGTGTTAAACATTCACGTTGGGGAATAGTGCGTAATAGTATGCCTCAACTACGTGATACAACCATTCCTACATTTTTCAACTGGATGGAAGAGCTTGGGGAATATAACAAAAGCGATTGGGACTTTGTTATAAATAAAGTAAAGTCTCCAGATGGATATCCGATTGAGGCTTGGTTTCATTTTAGGGCCTTGGACAAAATTAAGGATGTGAGGAACCTTCTAAGCCTTGAATTAACTGGGGCATGGTTCAACGAGGTTAAGGAGATTCCGAAACGTATTGTTGATATCATGAGGGGAAGAGTTGGAAGGTTTCCTCCAAAAAACATGGGTGGAGCTACCTGGTCTGGAATGCTTTTTGATTCAAATGCCCCCGACACGGATCATTGGTTATACAAGCTATTTGAAGTAGATAGACCAGTATATTGTCCTAAGTGCCGTGATGCACAGGGTGGAATAGTTTTATTTATTAATGACCAATGTCCTAAATGTAATATATCACACGGAATTCCGTTTGTCAAGCTGTTTCGTCAACCAAGCGGTCGAGGACCTAACGCAGAAAATCTTCCCAATCTCCCGATAGGCTACTACGCCACCCTAACCGCAGGCATGGACAAGGACTTTATCCGTGTATTCGCCGATGGTGAGTACGGCTACGTCTCTGATGGTAAGCCTGTCTACATGATGTTTGATGACGACAAGCATATATCTAAGGATAAAATCAAGGCTGATCCAGGGTACCCCCTCATTATAGGCTTCGACAATACAGGTCGTGACCAGGCTGCTGTTATCTGTCAGTACCTCCCGATTGGTCAGTTTCGTGTGCTCCACGAATTCATAATGACAGACACTGGCACCCGTACCCTCGTTCGTGAGATAGTCAAGCCGTTTGTACTTTCTACCTACCCGGGTGCCAAGCTCATTCTAACCGGTGATCCTGCTGGTGTTAAAGCAAGTGACACAGATGATCGCAACACATTCCAGGAAATCAGCGAGGCATTCGGTATCCAGGCTACCCCGGCACGGTCAAACGCGTTATCACCACGATTAAACTCGGTTGAGAGTTTTCTTAAGAAATACATAGGTGGTAACAGGTTCGGAATGCTTATCGATCCTGGGTGTCCACTTATCATCAAGGGGTTTCGTGGCGAATACCGCATGCGTAGATTACAATTAGTAGGTCAGGAAAGGTACACCGACAAGCCCGAGAAAAACCTGGTGAGCCATGGACACGATGCCCTGCAATACGCATGTATGGCTGTTGAGGATGCATTGACATTACTATCACCTGGTTCATTAGACATGTATGGTCAGAAAAGCTCAATACTAACACGTCCGAACGCGTGGGCTGCTTTTACATAGGAGATCTAAATGGTAAACGGAATAGTTCAGATGAAGTCAAACGACCAGCTTTTAGATGAAGAGAGAGCGTCTATCGCTATGGATCAAGAAGCTGAGGCTGCTGCCACCGAGGGAACAAAACTTAACTACCATCTCATGTCTGTATTAAGAAATAGGTGGGAAAGCTCTGTTCGCAATAAAATAGATGTGGAGACTCAGTTCTTTAAAAACCTTGACCAGATAAATCGCGTGTACGAACAGCAGAAGCTGGCAGCTATTCGTGAGATAAGTGGTAGCGAGGTATTCATAGGTATCACCGAGTCAAAGTTTCGTCATGCCAAGGCCTGGGTTCGGGATGCTCTATCACAGCGTCCATGGGGTGTTAAGCCTACCCCGGTTCCAGATGTGTCGAAAGATCTTATCTCCCAGGTCCAGCAATCGTTCGTATCCGAAACCCTACGATCCATCCAGATGAAAGCTCAGGCCGCTGGTGTTACGGTTGATATGCCATCTGCCATTGCAGAGATTCAGGCAACGATGCCGGATCTCCAGAATAAGGTTAAATCTGAGGTTAAGAGCGAAGTCTGGGAACGATGCGGTGAGATGGAGAAAGAAGTTGATGACAAGCTTGTTGACGGTGGATGGTATAACGCACTTGATTCAACCATTCCCGATACGATATCTCTCGGTACCGGCATCATGCTTGGTCCGTTCAAGCGTAACAAGAAGACATTGATCGCAACAGATGATGGTGGAGTTACCGCACAGGACGTTGTTACTAATGAGTTTGAACGTGTATCTCCCTTTCATGTATACCCACAGAAGAGTTCAAATGGTCCAGATAGTGGGTGGGTATTCGTTCGTCTTCAATACCGCAAACTTGACCTGCAGAAGTTGATAGGTGTTGAGGGATTTGACAGTGATGAGATACTGGCTGTACTGTCAGAAATGGAAGCTGGTAAGCTTCGAGACTGGACATACGTTGAAGTTGAAAAGGCGATTCGTGAAAAGAAAACCGTAGAGAGCGTCTATGACTCAAGCGTTATCGACTGTATTCTATACATGGGTCCGATGGGTGGTAAGGACTTGAAAGAGGCTGGCATTGACATCCCCGCAGACAAAGAAGATTTCGATTTCCTATCAAACATCTGGTTCATTGGGAGTCATTATATCAAGGCTGTTCTCAACGAAGATCCACTTGGTCGTCAACCGATCTCGATTGCTCACTTCGAAGAGAATGTGGACGGTTGGTGGGGTAAGGGTCTACCGGAACTGATAGAACCTGAGCAGACCGTGTGTAACGCCTGTGCTCGTGCCGTTGTGAATAATGTAGCCATGGGTAGTGGGCCACAGGTGGAAATCAATACATCACGACTAAAGGGTGGAGATCTCGGCGACACACGTATTATCCCGTGGAAAAAGTGGTTGACTACCGGTGCAGGAATGCAGACCGGAAAGGCTATTGAATTCTGGCAACCAGCAATGCACGCACAGGAAATACTGTACGTATTCAATGATTTTAAACGTGGCGCTGACGAACGATCGAGTATACCAGCGTATGCACATGGAGATCCGAATGTTGGTGGTGGAGGCTCAACGGCCAGCGGATTGTCAATGTTAATCACCCAGGCTGCACGTGGGATACGTGGAATCATAAAGGGTATTGACACAGATATGATATCCCGCAGTGTTGGGTTCATCTATGAACATCTTGCACTCAATCCTAAATATAAGGATAAGATAGGTGATGCCAAGCTGGTAGCAACTGGATCCCAGGCTCTACTTGAAAAGGAACAGCGTGCGGTACGTATGTTGGAGTTCTTGAACGCGACAAACAATCCAGTTGACCTACAGCTAATGGGACCAGAAGGTCGTGGGTATCTACTGAGTGAAGTTGCTAAGTCTCATGACATCGATCCAGAAAGGTCGTTACCAAGACTCCAGGCAATGCGTGGACAGATGATAGGACAACCAGAAGTTCCGGTTGAGATACCGAACAGGGGAACACCTCCCGTGGCGAGTCGAAACTTAGCCCCAGGAGGAATTGAACCTCAAGGTGGTGCCGCACAATTACTGGCTGGGCGCGGTGGTCCTGCTGCAGCCCCGCCAACACAATAATTGATCACGATGGTGAGCTATCCAAAGGGTTCTGTCCCGCGGTAATGCTCATCGCTACATGGAGGACATATGTTCAATATAACCGCTGACTTACTCAAATCCATCACAATATTGCAGTCCACAGAGCAGACCCGCGGTGCATGGTTGATGTTTCTTAATGAATTCAAGAAGATACGAGATGAACACGTTAGTGAATCTATTCACTATGTTCCTGCTACTGACGATGTAAACGCAGGATCTCGTATGGACACATACCGTGGAATCGCCATCTGCTTAGACGTTCTTACAAATTCATTCGAAGACCCTATGGGCATTTTGTCAGATCTCGAAAAGACATCTAAGGATATTCAGAATGCTCCGGCTTCAACAGCATTTTAATGTACACTTTTTGTCACTAATTGCCATATATGACAATTATGTGCTATAGTTCACCATCTTCATCATTATAACACCTATCTTGTAGGCTATAATGAAATCTAAAAATGGGATTACCCTGGCGTAACGGGCTCCCGGGAGGAAATATGAACGCCATAGATATCGAAGCGATACGTAAGGAAACACAGAAAATGGAGGATGCGCTGTTTAAACCTGGTGAGACACCTCCGGTTGCGCCAGCAGAGACACCACCGGTAGTTCCGACTACACCGTCTGAATCACCAGTAGAGACTCCAGCTACGCCACCGACAGAAACACCTCCGGTTGAATCACCCCCTACTGAACCACCAGTTACACCATCGCCAGACGTTCCCCCAACGGAACCTCCGGCTACGCCACCCACACCTCAACCGATAGAATCACTTGGTTCATCCGAAGACTTTGAGCATAAATACAAGGTACTTCAGGGTAAGTACAACAAGGAACTCAAGGAGGTTCGTAACTCCGGGAAGGAAGCTTCTGATCGTGTGATTGCTCTCGAATATGAGCGCGGTCAACTTCAGGGACAGGTTAGAGACCTTACCTCAAGATTGGAAAGACTTGAAATGGGTGAGACGTTACCAGCCAGTACCAAACAGGTTGGAGGGTATGATCCTGAAAAAGATCCAGACGCTTTGTACATCAAAAAAGAATTTCCAGAACTATGGAACTCTCTTTTGCCGATGTTTAAGAAATCCAACGCCGCTGCAATCGCAGAGGCTACCGGTAGGATCGAAAGGGTGGAAAGCGAAGTAAAGGGTGTTGCCGAACAAAGCAAGGCCTCCGCTAAAACATCGTTTCAAAGATATCTCGATGACAACGTTGATGGTTGGAGAACCGTAGACGTAGACCCTGAGTTTTCAAAATGGTTAAACACACCAGCACCGTATACAAACATTCCAAAAAGAGCCCTAATTGAGAAGGCGATCAAGGAATTCGATGCTGTGACAACCTCTAAATTCTTTTTAGACTTTGCTAACGAGCATAGTCAAGTAGATGATGGTAATACACCACCCGCGACTACACCGAAGCCAAAACCTATGGTAACGCCAGGTCCTGTAACGCCACCGAAACCCTTAACCCCCCCACTTCCACCGAGGAGGGCTAACACAGAAATAATCACGACCGACGAGATCACGAAGTTTTACGAAGACCGGATGCACGGTAAATACGAAGGTAAGGACGTAGAAATGCTTGCTTACGAAAAACGTATTGAAAAAGCCGTAGCGGAGGGTCGAGTGAAATAGACGAAATTGGAAGGTCGTGATACAAAGAAAGGAAAAATATCATGACTTTCCCTTATGCACCAGGACATCCAGATTATTCGAGTACCGGAGACGTGAAGTTTATCCCCCAGCTTTGGGCGGGTAAGGTAATCGTCAAATGGTACGACAGCACATTACTTCCCAAAATCACCAACTCGGACTACGAGGGGATGATCAAGAAACAGGGTGACACGGTCATCCTTCGGTCAATCGCCAGCGTAACCATCGAGGATCACAACATTGGTGATAGCTTCACTTACGAGCGACCAACCTCTACCCCTCTTACCATGCTTATTGATAAAGGTAAGAGATGGAGGATTGCCCTTGATGACGTAATCAAGGTTCAGACAGACCAACCGCTGTTAAATCAGTGGACCGATGATGCCGGGATGCAGATGAAGATCAGCATCGAGACATCGTTTTTTGCAGATAGTGGTATCTATGCTGGAATGCACGCCTCTAACACTGGTCTTACGGCTGGTGTCAAGTCTGCCAGTTTCAACCTTGGAACAACCGGCGCTCCCGTTCAGGTTACAGACGCTAACGTCCTCGATTACATCGTAGACTGCGGTACCGTGCTTGACGAGCAGAACGTTCCGGAGCAGGGTCGATGGTTTGTCATTCCCACCTGGATGGCCGGACTTATCAAAAAGTCTGACCTGAAGGATGCCAGCTTCTCTGGAGATTCAGGTAACCCAGCCCTTCGCATGGGTCGCCTTGGAATGATCGACAGGTTCACCCTTTACTCCTCGAACTTGCTGAATCACTCAACCACAACCTATTACCACTCTCTGTTCGGGGTTAACCAGGCGATTACGTTTGCAACCCAGATCACGGAAACAGAGAAACTTCGAAACCCATTTGCGTTTGAAGACCTCGTGAGAGGGCTCCAGGTTTATGGGTACAAAGTGGTCAAGCCTGAAGGTTACGGCGCATTGATCTGCTACAAGTAACATTTAATCGTGACGGGGGTTAGTGTTCACCATTAACCCTCGTTCATAATTTGTGAACGCAGAAGATGCGTAATTTAGTAATTAACAATTTAGAAGGTGTTGCATTCAGGTAGAGAGTATCTGGGTGTACCATCTCTTATCTTATGGAGGGTTTAAACAATGACAGTTCAAAGTGTAGTTGCAAGCCAATCTTATTCATACCCCGCTGGTGGACAGAACAGGTTCTTTGTCATCGAGAATATCGTTGATTTTAAAACCTGCTTCGTGGGTTCACTTGGAACAGCGTACATTACATCTGGTGATTCGTGCAAGCTTATCAAGATTCCTAAGAGTGCGTTTGTTACTCAGGTTTTGGTAAGGCTTGAGAGAAAAGGTGATATTGGAGCCAGCACATTTACGCTTGGTGACAGTGTTGCATCAGATTCTTGGATGGATACCGCCAACGCGATTGGTAGCGGTGGAACAAACGGTACGGTTTTCCAGATGCTGGTGGATGATAATAACGGTGCAAACAGCATGAACGGATATTTTTACACGGCTGATGATTACATCCTGATGACCATTGCGGGTGCCAACGACAACTCAAAAATTACCGTTGCCGCAATCTGCACAATGCCTTTTAGCAAGGCTACCGGTTAATTTAATCATGGGAGCGTGGGAATAGACCCTGCTCCCAATTTCTATCTTAGAGGTGGTCTATGAGTATTAGAGAAAAAGTTCGCTTTGGTAAGGTACAGTTGACTGGTGTTCGTCATGGTGTTAACTTTGCGAGCGACGAAGTTGTACTATTAGAAGATCCACTCGGTGACATCCTTTTGGCTACCGGCACAACCGTTCCAACCGATACGGCTGACGGGTATGCAAAGGGATGTTTGTTTATTGACACAGATGTTGCTACGGGTACGGGTGGATTGTACTGTAACAAGGGTACAAAGGACTCTTGCGTGTTTACACTTGTAACGCAGGCAGCATAACAATTTGATCAGTAGGGTGCAGAACAGCACAAACTGTACGAAGCATAACAATTATACGGAATGGATTAATTTCCAATCCCAGTAACGGCCTTAGCTCGCGAGGAAGGCGTGAATTATAAGGAGATGTATTATGGCATGGCAAAAATGTTATAATGAAAGAGTACGCGATATGTTATATCAAACATACGGGTATGATGTAGGTAATGTCTATTGGGTAATTCAATCGTCAAAAACGTTCTATAACAGATTTGTATCAAGTCATATGTTTCTATATCCGGATGGATCTAAGTCTGTTTATTCTGACGCTGGAACCGGTGATGGTATTGCTGCAGCCATAGCGGCTTGTAAGGGCGGAAGAAATGATTATGTTATTGTCGGAACTGGAACATATGCCTTAACGGCTGCTTTGAGTTTATCCGGTAAATCATCTGTTCACCTAATGGGTCAGAATGGTGGTAATATGGATGTTGGTACACCAGGTGCTGTCATTCTTAGGCAAGATGGTAATTATACCACCATCACACATAATGCCTTTTGCGAAGTGGCAGGATTTCAGATTGAGAACAAGATTGGATATTCTGCAATAAATATTCCAGCAGGTATTGGTTGGACAAACACTCACAATAACCTTTTCAAATGGTCTGGTTCGGCTGGTATAGATTGTGTTAATTTCGGTTCAGGTGCCAGTTGGGGTTCCATCCATCACAACAAGTTTGTTCAATGGGCTGGAACGGGTGGACGTGCATGCATTTACATTGGTAATGCTGCAACGACTGCAGTAACTGTTTCCAACAATGACATCATTGCTTTTGGTGATGGTCTTGTTTGGGATTACGGGATTTTGCATACTGGTCTTGGCGGATTAGTCAAGGATAACTATATCTCTGAGTCCGGAGGAACAGATGCAGTTGGTGGTGCCACTATCACCGTAGCCATTGAAGCAGGCGTTGCCTGTGGTGTTATTAATAACAGATGTGCTGTTGCTACGGGTCAAGGTCTAAATGGCGGTACTGCAAACATTACATTTGTTGACAATAGAGATGGTCAAGCTGGTGGTGCAGCTGCCATCACCACTTAATGTACGAATAGACCATATTGCATTGGTTAGCAAATAACAAAAATAGGGGAAGGAAGGTAATAAAATCCTTCTTTCCCTTTTTCATTTCGGAGGTAACATGAGGCGCTTTGCACACAGAAGTTGTGGTAAATTCCCGAGGCAGGCATACGCGATTGCCGCAACCGGAACCACGTTCGACGCTACGTACGCTGTAGATGGAAACATCCTGACCCGGTATATTCTTGAATGTTACGATTCGACCGGAAACAGAACGCGTACCCTGTCTATCATAGACGAGAACAGCGTTACGATATTCACAGGTTCTGCACATGCTGATGCTGATAACTATTCAGTACCAGTTGATATCGAACTCGACGGAGTGTACACGTTCAGAATTACATTATCCGGCGCTGCCGGTGGAACCGGTGGTACAGATTATCTAACCCTTATGGTTCGATAGGGGGTAAAATGCGACCTGTTATTTCTAAACATTGGCAACCGTATCCGATTACCCCGGAGTGTAAGCTGTACCTACCACTGTATAAGTATGGTTCTAATACACAGAAGATGTGGGACATAAGCGGGAACCATAATGATGGGGTTGTGTCTGGATGTGTTCCGTACCCGGGTAATCCCAGCCTTACACAGCTTGGCGCTACGTATAATTATGGTGACTTCACCGCCACCAACGCCTTCTTCTGGAGCAGTATTGATCTATCATCCCTCGCCGGAACAGATTTAGGTTATACTCCAAACCGGGTTGTAGTCGTTGACGGTGCCGGTAAAATCGCCACCGGCTACCTTGCTGGAGTTGGGGCAGGGGAGACGTTGGGGGATGAGTTAGTAACGAATGGAAATTTTGCTTCCGCTGAACCGCCTGGAACTGCTTGGATAAAAGAAGCAGTATGGACGGTAAGTGGAGGAGTTGGTGTTTGTGCGGGAAGTGGATCTATATTTCAAGTGATTAGTTGGTCTGTAGGCGGATTATATAAAGTAACGTTGGACTTAATTTCACGTGCCGCTGGATCAGAAGCACTTACACTGAATGGGGTAATTGTAATAGACTATCAAAGTATTCCAGCAAACTACACAGGATATCAGACGGCATTCGCAGGTAGTGATAATTATATTTTGGTTTATGGAAATGTTTTTACTGGAACAATAGATAATGCAATTCTCAAGCGTGTCACCGACCCTCCCGCCATCGGCCTTCATGTGGTGTCCTCCCTCAATGGCACAACGAGGGCGTGGGAGAGCGTGGAGAGTGGATTTAATCCGAATACGATAACAAGCTGGTCAATCCACAGCATAATCCCAAGCGAGTGCATTGGTTGGTACTTCAATGGAGTAGATGACAGAATTGTTCATCCATCTATCACATTAACTAAAACTCACACCCTACACTACTGGCTTAAACGCACAAGTACCGACGACACGCCGGTCATCCACGGGGGTACCGCAGATTATCATGGACTAAAAATAACAGATACAACGGTAAGCTACAGCGCGGCGGCTGGAAGTGTTGTTGCGGTTTCACATAATGGTGTTGACACAACTACCAGAAACACTCTATTCAGCGTTACCAGGCTTCTCGACCAGGTTACATTTTACCAGGATGGTTTGCAGATCTGTGCTACGCAAACACTTCCCGTGAACGACAACCAAACCCTAACCGATCTCGGACGGTATTCAGACGGAACGTACTATTTTAACGGAATTCTGTATGACGTTCTTGTGTATAGTGATTGTCATTCCGCGCAGGATGTTCGAAACTTTTATGAATTAACACGTCACATCTATGGGAACCAGGGAACATGAACATAAAAGAGATTATCGACAATACCCGTAGTGATATCCTTGACGACACAGTACGTCCGTACCTATGGACAGACCTCGGACTCATTACGTGTCTCAACCGTGCATATGACGAACTCGCCCGTGACACCTGGTGTATTATTGATTCAGAAACAACCGCTGTGTGTCGTGTTCCACTATTAGCGTACCAAACGCTTCACTCTCTACACGCCAAGATCGTAAACGTATTCGACGCTCGACTGGAGAGCAACGGTCATCCACTACGTAAGAAGACAGAAGCATACATGTCTGGTATGTACAACTGGAGAGCATCTACCGGTACACCATACCTTCTCGTGATGGATAGTACACACCGTAAGTTTTCTGCCTACCCTAAGTACGACGATGAGGGATACATTCTTGGTGCATCCGATATATCATTCGATTCTGCCAGCAAAACCATATCCACTGCGGTTTCTACGTCTGACTTCTCTGCCGGTGATAGTTTCGCAATCTCAGGAACAACATCTAACAATGGAACGTTCACGGTGGACAGTGTTGGTGCTACGAGTATTGTTACGGTCGAAGCCCTGGTAGACGAAGCGTTAACGAGTGCGCTGATTCAACTTGAACGAGACGCAGCTATCCTTCGTGTAGCTCGGTTACCACTCGTACCATATGTTCCAAACGATCTCGAACTGGCAATCCCACCTACACCGGAAATAGACGCATCCGATCATCACGGACTAATGAATGGTATAGCAAAGTACGCGTACATGAAGCGAGATTCAGAGACATACGACGCAGAACTTTCAGCTCGACACGCTGGTATCTTCCAGCAGTTCAAGGATGATTTACGATTAAGGATGCTAATCTTAACGAGTGGTAATGAATTACAGGGATCACCACACCTTGGTACACTATAATGGAGCATACTACCCAAAAAGATCTAATAAATGATGTTCAAGAACTTCCATATGATAGGAATTCGCTTACACTGCACGGTTTCGGACTCGATGAATTTGGTGAGGGGCCATTTGGCTTGGGTGATATAACGCTTGGAAATTCATACACATATGGTATCGATTAATAATGGGAACAAAAACTACAAACTATAACTGGGATATATTTAATAAGGGACAGAGACCATACTGGGATGAATGGGTTACGCTTATGGGTTCCATTGACACAGAACTCTATAAGCGCACAAAAGACCTATATATGCAGGGGAAGATCATTTATGGAGCAGAAGCAAGCGGCGGAGATTTACTTCTTAAGTCTACCTCCCATGCCACCAAAGGGAAAATCTATTTTGGGGCAAATGCTTATTTTGATGAAGCAAATGAGAGATTAAACAGATTGAGTGTCGGTGGTTTATTTTTAGATCCTCGTAAGCATGGGGTTACGTTTGATAACGTGACAGATGACACTGACGCATGGAATGACACCTTAGCAGAAGCAGAAGCAACTGGTTTGGCAATCATGGCTCCATGTGGATCATCATATATCGCAGGGCAACTTGTTCTTCCTAATAATGGTGCCACTCCTCCGAAACAACGATCCATTAAAATAATTGGAGCTGGAAATTTCATACAAGCAATGGGAAGCCTGACGGTTCCATATGGTGGTACTATTTTGAGGATGACTTATGCGGGTGGCCCTAAAATCCAAACTACTGGAATAGGGGTATTGGAAGTTTATGGTTGCACCTTATATGACGATACCGACGGAACTCAGCCATTTATTTATACAACTAACACAACTTTAAAAATTCATGATAGCACGTTTTGGGGTAAGACTCAAAATACTCCAGTCCAGGATGCCATTATCCTTGGAGGAATAACTACTGGTACTGGATTTCAGGGATACGGTACGGTTATTCAAGACAATTATTTTAACAATATTAGGAAGGGTGTTTACGGAAGAGTTTGGGCTAATGCAAACTTGATATCTGGGAACACGTTTTGGACCGGATGCGGAGGTGGGGCGACTGACGGAGCAATTACATTTGATGGAATTGCTGCATCTCTAAGTTACGACATGGGAAATTATATTCACTCTAATACAGTTGAAATGGCAAACTATGTCTACGGAATTTTCTTAGATCAAAGTGTCAACAATCTCCTATTGGGAAATTCTTTTTATGATGCAGGGGTTACATCGCTCGCGGCTATTAGGATGGACACAAACTCAAGTAGTGAAATCATTATCAATGGCTATGTTGATCCAGCCATATTGGGTCTGAGTGCTGCCACTGAAAACATCGGGATTTACATACCGGCAACTCAGGATCTTACCTCAATCTTCGGGTCTCAGAATCCACTAAGGGTGAACGCAGGAATTACAGTAAGTCATTCCGCTGGATTAGAAATTGTGTATCCGACAAATTCTGACAATATGAGAATCAGGCCAGCAGCTTCAGACACAATTTATTTCTTCCGCACCCGTTTAGGAAAATCTGAAATTCCGTACTTATATTTGCAGGGTTTTTATACAGTGGATGAACTTACAACTTTTGATATTAATCCCGGAAATTATTGGAATGCAAAATTCAGGTTTGATTCTGCGGGAAATATGATGCTCCACAGTGATGCCATTTATTTTAAGTCGTGGAATGGCACGAATATATCCTATTATTCTGGTGGAATTTTAAACTTAATTGGAGACATTAATTTCTTAACGGCTGGCAAGGGAGTCATTCTTAAAAACTCCGCCGGAACAGTAACAAAACGAGTCCGGCTGAATGATGATGGAGATGGATTGATCTTTGAAGCAGCATAGGAGACCTTATGGACGAACTTAAAAAGAACATCGAGAATATTTTAAATCAATTTGCACAAGAAGAACTTGGAAATCGGTTGAGTCAGTTTGCGATGATGTCGCTTAAGAACCTGATTCTGATAAAAATTGATGAACAAATTAAATCAGAAGTAAAGAAGGAATAAATGACTGAATATCTCATCAGGTTTAAGAAAATTCTCGGTATCGATAATACATCCAACCTATTCTCTGACAGAATCAAGGGTAATGGAATATTCCTATACGAATGCGATAACATAGATATTGACGACGAAAACAAGCCACACCGCAGAGAGGGTGACGAAGAGCTTGTCGTGAGCGGCTCAGACAAACACAGCATATGGTCGAATGGCGACATATTCCTGTACGTAGATGGAACTACACTGAAGAAGCTTAGTACAGATCATGCACCCGAAACGCTGATAACAGATATCGATCCAACTGACCGTATGTGCTATGTAGACGTAAATGGTACAGCGTACTTCTCGAACGGATCTATAATCGGGTATGTGTTCGATGGGCTTCCATATCCGTTTCCGGAACCATCTCTACCAACCATCAGGTTAAAGGTTAACGGAAATATTGTAATGATGCAAAATCCGGCATTATCATTTAAGATAAAAATGATTGGTGGTCAATGCCTGGAGTTTTACAATAGCAGACTATACGCTGCGAATGGACATAATTTAATGTATTCTGATGCAGCAATTCTTACCCAGATGGATAAGCGTAGAAACGTTATCGCGTTTCCGGATAGAATCACCATGGTTAAGGCTGTACTTGACGGTATATATGTTGGAACCAAAAACGCCGTGTTCTTTCAAAAGGGTTCCGATCCAAACACGGACTTTACGCAGATGCAGGTTTCGGGTGATGGTGAGGGCGCGACAGAGGGGACATCCATTATTATTAAGGATGATGACATCGGACGTGGTGTTACTGGTCGTGTAGCATACTGGTTGTCATCCATGACTGGATCGGTATACAGGGGGTTACCTGGTGGTCTTGTAATACAGTGCCAGAAAGGGTTATTTGCTACGGAAGATCTTGACACGGGAACCGCCATCTTAAAATATGATCATGGGTATCAGCAGTACCTCGCCGTTTGTCCACTCATTCCAGGTATGGGTGGCGCTACGGGTGAGGTCAAAATAACAAAAACGTCAGCAGAAGGATTAGGCTAAAGGAGGTTTACAAATGAGTGAAAGGTTGAGCACGGGACTTAGGAACTGGATGCTTGGGTATGGATCGATGCGCGAAGCACTTCAGGATTGTGTAATGAAAATCTATTCTGGGTCTGCACCTGCAGAAGCAGACGATGCGGTAACCGGCGTATTATTGGCTACCGTTACAAAGTCAAGCGGAACCGTAACTGGTGGATACTGGAATAATGGATTGCTTGGTGAGCGATCAATTTACAATACGTGGAAGATGACACTTGACGGAGACCACGCAACTGGTAATACATGTAAGTTTACCATTAACCACAATAGTGCCGGAGCAGTCGCTTATACGTATACCAACACACCAGACCAAACGGCAGAGGGTGTTCTGCTTGACATAATCCAGGTAATTAACGATCTTGGATTTGTTAAGGCATCCCCAGGTGTTGTGGCATCTCACGAAATTATCGTAAGGTGTACAATGGCTGGTGATGATATTGTCATCGCTGACAATACAGGTGACATTACGGTTACACCGCTTGAGCTTGACGTTGAAGCAAGGGTTGATACGCTCTTTTTTGCGCTTCCATCTTCCGGAGCAATGTCAAAGGGTACGGATACGTGGTCTGGCCTTATAGCAACGTCAGGTGTTGCCGGGTACTTCCGTATTGTAAAGCCAGAAGACGATGGGACCGATTCCTCGACACCAATAAGGTTTCAGGGTGCAGTTTCAACGTCCGGAGCAGAGCTTAACCTATCAACCACGAGTTTGGTAGCGGCTACCACCCTTACGATTGATACGTTTTCTATTTCATTACCAGCCGAATAATATTTTATTCGCCAACAAAATCGGAGGATAAAGTATGGCTGTTAATGGCGTTGGAGTTTTTCAGTTACCGATACCTATCGTACTTGGCGCTGATAAACCATCCGGCGTGTTTAATATTCCTATATTTGAGGTGTCCGGTGCTGGGTACACAACCGGTGGGCCGTTTTCCATCCCAATCCCGGTCGCATATGGAACCGGAAGATGTGAAGCTCCCGTAGGTTTGTTTCGCGTTCCTGTACCTTCTGTCACAGCACACGGATATGCTGGTGTGCTTGGAACAGGTATCTTCAATGTTCCGGTAGTAGAAGTCTCTGGTGGTCAAATCCTTCTTCGGGGGACAGGTACATTTACCATCCCCCAGTTTGTTATCAACACAATCACACCTGGACACGGTGTTGGGTCGGTAACGCTTCCCGTACCAATATACTCGGGATTTGGTACGCTTGTCCCGATCTCGAAGGTATACCGTGGTATTGCAATGAACATCAATAACCAGGCTATATCTACGTATAGCAATTTCAACTTCGATAGCCTGGCTTATTTCAACGGTTCATATTACGGTGTGAATAATCATGGTATATACAAACTTGGTGGTGGCAAAGATAACCTTACACGTGATATCATCTCCAAGATAAAAACCGGGTCTATGAACTTTGGTGATGGAACTATCAAGTATCTCCGCGATTCATGGTTAACCTTCAGATCCGATGGTCACATCCAGGTTACATTTCTTGCTGACGAAAATGAAGATATAACCTCCGTATCTCAAACCCAACTCGTAGCAGATAATGTTCGGGAAGAAAAGCTAAAATGTGGTCGTGGACTCAAGGGTAGATTCTACACCATGGTTATCGAAAACATGTCTGGATCTAATTTTAATATTGAACAAGTTGGTATAATGATTGAATCGATTCGCAAAAAGCTCAGATAATGGTTAACCCTGAATATAGATATCCAGGAACAAATCTTTCACGCGTACAAGACTCATCGTATACATACGTAGATTCTTTTCGTGGAGAAGCAAACAAGCTTCTATATGAGCTAAAGAATCTAATGACGTTTCGGAACCTCGGCCAGCTTCGAATGACCAGGTTCTTCACTGACGCTTACGGAACGGTTATCATTACAGCGTGGTCATACATCAACCCTATTACCAGTGTTGCTCAAGATTTTGTTAACATAGATACAAGTTTTTCGACATTTGGTGTTGGTGGTATCATTGGAGCCAAAAAAGAATGTACTATTACGTTCATTGAATTTCCGGGTGCCGTTCCACCAATGAGGAATCCGTTAAGCGTTGCACCAAATGAGGTAGTTGGGGTAGACTACTTTAAAACATACTACACGTTAGAGGTTAAAAACTGCCCAAACTGTAAGGATGTCTCCTGGGAATTCACGTTTACATACACCGAACCTGAAGAATCGAGACATTATACTAATCCTGTCACTGGAAATGAAGAGTTAAACAACCATACAGTATACTCGCTATCTTCTCCAGCGTGGGGAGAATTGCTTGAGCAGGGTGAGGATAGTAACGGAAAATACATTGTTTGGAAGGCATATACAGAGTCAGGGGATGAATCTGAATACTCAAGAACCGGCCTCGGTATAATGCTTTTAAAGGCAATCGTAAAAGACGAGAGCATGGTTGAATTGTGTAGCCAGCAACAGAAAATAGATGTAGATTGTTGTTTAAAGGATGCAGATTTAAGAAAGGTTGAAATTTGGTGGGAGGATTTTGGTGTCTGCGAGCCATTTATGTTCTATGGTGATACAAAAATATGCAAGATGCCAATAACTTTACCACAGTCTGAACTTAGGCTTTACTCCTTACTCAGCCCATATGACAGAGCCCCACTTTACGCGATCCCTGACGTTAAGGGTGGATGTATTCCATTCGAGTGGACACTAACTGGTAAGGGAGAGCTTATTTTTCCAGATGGTCCAAACGGGATGCACTCTGGAGCCTATTTCGTTGTCAACAGGGAGGCAAATTGCCACGATACAGTCGTCATCACCCTTAGAGACAGATGTGGAACTGAGTATAAAATCGATACAACAGATCCTTGTCCTGGGGAACCGCTTTCTATTGGTTACACTACCCTTGCGATGCAATGCAATGATAGCCAAACACTAAATGCAGCGGGGGGGATTGGTCCATACACGTGGGAGCTATCTGGAGGTGGATCGATTTCGTTTTCTGGAGAGGGTGTATCTGCTGGATACCAATCCCCATCGTCAAATGCCAACTGTGCATATAACGCTACGATCACGGTGAGAGATTGCTGTGGAGATACTGCTTCCATTCAGATAGCTACAAATTGCAGTTCAGATGGTGGGGCTTATTTAGTCTACACTTATGTTGACATGGGAGTTGGGGTTTGTGGTACCGGTAGGCATGATATTTATATGTATACCACACAATATCGCTGTGATGGAACCGTAGAGACTGGTCCAACCTACTACAATCATATATGTGTCTGCCAGACAGATTTACCTCCGGGTCCACCAGCAGTTTGGTGTCAGGCATACCCAACATGGTATCCTGGAGATCCTTATTGTAAGATTGATGTATGGGGCTATTGCCATTATGATGCCACGGCTGGAAGTTATGATAATGGTGAAGCGGTAGACCTTAGAAATGCATCACAGAAGGCAGATGGATGTTGCCCGTTGAATCCATATACAGGATTGCCATTCTAATGAAATTTGATGTTTGTGAACATAGAATACGTAATATTGCAATAAGGGCAGCCAGGGAGATCCGAAAAGCCAAGGGATTATCAGAAGAGGGGAACGTTACTGTATTGTTTGAGTGGATAGCCCCTATTCTTGGAATTCCAATTGTCAAATTTAATTCCAGAATGGCAGATCACCTTCCTTCTCCGGCAGAGATTAAAGATTATAGGGGTGAATTTATCATTCCAAACAAGCCGTGTCCACAGTGTGGAAAAACTACATTTCTTGGTTCGATATGTCAATCATGTGAGGCCGCAGAGGGCGGGAAATACAAGTCGGGTTACACATGTGATGAAAAACGTGGTGGATGTGGGCTTGTTGACGATAAAACTGATGAATGGATTTCACAGAGATTAAAAAGAATTGGTATTAAAATTCCTGATGGTACAAAAGAATCCCTCGGAATTAAAACCTTAACGAACGATGGTTTAACGTAGGAGTAATAGATGGCTACATTAGAAGAACTTGCTGCTGATATAGGAGAACGCTGGTCTATATTTCGTACAGCGCGCGATATCGTTGATACGAAATTTGACGAAGGAAGGGAATACGCTCAGGATGCGTTCAGGGTAGCACAGGAGACCATCACGAGACTGTCTGACCTGGCATCATCACTAAGTGCCATTGACGTAAATATCTCTACGGCCTTAAACGACATTACACCAGTTTCCCTTGATACCTTTGTTGCTACCGCACCGGTGTCTCCCATAATAGAGTTAAACCTACCGAGCGATCTTACGGATACAACTGACGTAGAGGTTGCATTGCACGATAAGATTATCAACGACATAGTAAGTGGTGGTCCGGCAATATCTGAAACGGTTGAAACCGATATCTTCCAGCGTGGTCTTGAACGTGATGAACTCCTTCACCAGGATGAGCTTGACAGGATTCGTGCAGAATGGTCAAAGACGGGATTCACTCTACCAACTGGTGTTCTCGCTGCAAATATCACCAATGCTGTTATTACACACATCAACAAACGTAAGGATGTAAGCCGAGATATTTCAATTGAGAACTTTAAACTATCTGACGCAAACACCAAGTTCGCCATAGATAAGGGTATTCAGTGGATTGCCAATCGCATCGAAACGTATAAGGCTAAGATTCAGGCTGAGATATCGAGGTTGGATGCTATTGTTAAGGCGTACCTTGGACAGGTTGAAGTATACAAGGGTACCGCAATGGTATACACAACCCTTACCGACGTTCAGATAAAGAAGTTTGACGCAGAACTTAAGATGGCCCTTGCAAAGGCAGAGCTTGTCATCAAGGATGCTGAACTCGACATGAAGAACTACGAGCTTCTTAACAGTCTTAGAATAGAAGCGATGAAGGCTATATCTGGTGTTGCTGCTCAATTGGCTGCTGGATCTTTGTCAAGTGTAAGTGCAGGGGCTCATATATCTGCATCTAATTCTGCATCATATAGTTATTCTCCACCAGCCCCGACTGATTAGAGAGGTAAGAAATGCCTAACGGAATAGTTAATAACGAAGAAGAAAAGAAACCATACATGGAGGAATATGCTAAGCGAGCTACCGAGGTTCAAAGAGAACCTGGCATAATAACTGATATTGCTCGAAAAGTAATTCATCCAGCATATCATGGGTCACTCGGTATTCCTAAGATTGTCCATGACCAGGCTCGCAATACATCCGATAGGTATGTTCAAGATCGAATACAACAAGAACATAACCTTCTGTATCAACCCATTCAACCAACACCCATTGGTACCCCTGCACCAGCAACAACAACACAAGCTCCCACCCCGGTTGTTAGTGCCCCAACCCAAACCGGTGAAAGCTATACAGACATCATGTCTAAGCAATGGGAAGATTACGTAGCTGGTGGTGGTGGTGTAATGCGTTGGCCGAGCGGTGAGACTTCCTTTTTAAGTCCAACAAAAATGAGGGAAGCAAGCGAAGACCTGGATAGGCTTGAACTTGAAAAACAGCTTGGAGTAACACCAAGAACTGGAATGGCTGAATATGAGGCTGGTGCAACGAGAATGCGTGAACGTAGTGCTATGGAGGGTATCGTTTCTGGGCTTCCAAGAAAAACCAGGGCTGGTGTGATCGCTGAGTCATTAAAATCACGAGGTGACATTGAACGTACCAGAATAGGTGCTATCTCAGAACAGGAAAAAGCCAAGTCCGTATCTCAGGCTAAAATATATGAATCAGCCATTAAGTCCCAGGCAGACTGGGCAAAACTTGGTATTTCGGCAGATGATGTAAGATCGAAACAGCAATATAGGAAGGCACAAGTTGATGATCTGATGACACGTACCGGATTGCTCGAACCAATGAAGCTTCAACTTGCACAGGCAAAAACAGGTATGGAGTCAAGGAAGATCCAGCGAGATTTTGCAATGCAGGCCCTTGACAAGGTTTTCGCTCCAAGACTTAAGGAATATCAAGACTCGGTAATGAGTGGCATGCCAAGAACACCAGAACAACAGGTACAGTTTAACAAGCTTATGAAAGATCACGATAATGCTATTGCAAATATCGATAATCAGTTTCCCGAGGAAGGTGCTACGCGCAAATTTGAAGATGGTCGTGTTGGTCGTTTTACAAATGGTAAGTGGGTAGATATTACAGAACAATCACGTGGTGTAGTCGGAGGGTAATTAATGTCAATTCTTGACGAGCTTAACGCCGAACTCGGTCTCGACGAAGAGTCTCCAGCCATAGGAAGTCCGGAAGAACGTGAATTAGCATTAGAAGCTGCCGACCTTCCATCGTTAGTTCCAACAGAAATTTCTGACCTAAGCGCATTTGTCCCACCGGTAGAATCTCCCGCATCTGTTTCGCCTGGTATTATCAATGCCCCGTCTATTCCAAAACTAACATCTACATCTGCGATAGCTGGATCTGCTCCGGAAACTGGGAAGATCTATCGTACAGCTATGCAAACGCTCGGTCAGTATCCCGACACCATTGAATCCGCCAACGCTGAACTTGGTGGTGTTGCGTTAGAGCCAAAAAAGCCATACGCAACACCTCTTCCGGAAACCATTCAGGAAAGTAGCATAGATCGTGCAAACCGTGAATTACAATATGGTTCTCCACTAAAGATGGGCGATACAAGAGATACGCAGTCTCCCAGACTCCTGATGCCATCTTTTTATGATACAGAAATACCACCAGATCCAGAAAAGCCTCGAAAAGGTATTATCACGGAAGCCCTGCATGCACCAGTGTACGGTGTTGCGCAGCTTGGTCAGATTGCGGCAGGACTTACAGCAATAGCCGGTGAAGCGTTTAACTCTGACGCAATCACAGAACTTGCTAAAAACATGTATAATAAATCTACGGAATTCATGGAACCGTTTAAACCAACGGTTCAGGACATCCGTGATATAGGTGGTATTGGTGATGCTACGCGATGGGCTGTGTCATCAATCGGTCAGATGCTTCCGTTTATGATCGGTACAATGGGTGCCGGTGCTGCTATTAAAACGCTAATCACACATACCCTCGGTAGGTCAATTGCAAGGAAAGCTGCTACCACAGCAATTTCAAGAGGATTGGCCGACATGTCGGTTAAAGAATCAATCGGAAAGGCAATGACCGATCTTGGCATTAAGGCCGGCATGGGTGGTATGGCTGCTGCTACCATTGGCGCTGAGGCCGGTATTATTTCTTCTGACAGACTGACAAACGGGCTAAAAGTTCTATCGTCTGATTTGCTATGGGCTATTCCAGCCGGTATGCTCGATGTTATTCCTGAATGGAGATTGGCTTCCAAGCTGAACCTATTCGGTAAGCGTATCTCCAATATAGCGATGCGAGATGGAATTGATGTTGCCAGAAACACTTTTGTAAAAGAATTTGGCAAGCAAGCACTACTCGAAGGTATAACTGAAGGCTGGCAGGAAATTCTTGAAGAGGCTGGTGCTGGACGCAAGCCATTTACATACGACACAATGTGGCAGGCCATCAATGCATTTATGGCGGCAGGGCTGGCTGGTGGTGTTATGGGTGCTGGGGTCAATTTACTCACCAGAACCCCATCCACTCCAACCGCTGAAACCATTACACCAAAGCTTGGCGAACCTGGGTTTATCGGTCCGATGGTTCCGGGTATCGAAACATATGCACCTACCACGTTAGCTCTTCCACCAGGACAGGGATTTACATTAGTTGATAAACCAGGGTCCGTTCTACATAAGGCTTGGAATGTCCCACCAGAAGCTCCCGCTCCAGAAATCTTTACACTCCAGGAAGGTCGTTATCGTCCACCTGGAAAAGAGCGTCCAACCGAACGTCCCGGATGGATGGGGCCGATGGAAGAATACTACGATATGCTTCGTCCAACCAAGGGTGAAGGGTTTGTTACCGTACCAACCCGTAAGACACCACCCGCTCCGACAGAGGTTATTTCACGTGGTGCCCAGGATCTTATTAACTCACAAGAATGGGCTCCTCTTCAGGACATGTGGAATAAACTCGTTATGGGTAAACGAGAAACCCCACAATTAATTTGGGGTGGTCAATATCCACAGCACCTATTGTACAACGAACGTGAGGGAGCACGTGGATTTCAATCTCCGTGGGTTGATACTGAAATTACAGAGTCTGGACATATAGTTCATACCGACTTTGATGGTGGTAAACTCGAATCGTTATTCGATAAGGATATGACTGCTGGTACGGAATTTGTTCCGGTGAAATATACTGCCCCGAATGGAGATTCGACTATACTTCGAAAGGGACAGGTGCTTCCACAACCATTAATAGATACCATTCAGACCTACCTGTCAACACGTCAACGGGTACTCGGTGAAACATCCATTACCACTAAAGCTCCTCCCCCGCTTGGATTACCAGCACCCGTTGCAGTTACACCACCAGTTGTTGAAGGACTTATTTATAATGGTATTCAGAATGTTCCTGGTGAACCAGATCTTTATACGTTTACTGAAAAAAGTAGTGGTGGTACATTTATGACCAAAGATGTTACCACCGAACATCTTATGAGGGAACGTGATCGGGTAAGGAGTGCATTTGAAGAACCAGATGTTAAAGATGCTATAGATAACGATTTAAAATTCGACATACTAAAAAGTACAAGAGAACAGGCAGGGCCAGCATACGAGAAGTATGGTACTGGTCAAGAAATTTCATACAAAGGTGAAATCGGATGGAGAATTAACGAGTCTGGTGATACACCAGGAACATGGACAATCTTTAGGTCTGACAAACCGGGTCAGTTGGTCGATGCTAAAGAGAATGAGATTTCCGTACCACCACGGGAAGAAATTGTTCCGGAGGTGAAAGAAACCGTAGACCGTATTCCTGGTTTTCAAAAGTTTATGGTGTTTTCCGAAGATGGACGGCTTAGCTTGCGTGCAGGTTCCGTTGAAGAACAGGTTACCCATCGTGTGGTTGGTGGTCGGATGGAACTTGGTGCTATTTTCGGACTTGTTGGTGAGGTATGGGTTGATGCACATACGAATGAGGTGTATAGTCTGTCCATGTACGACAGGAAGCTACGCGGTGAAGATGTGCGTGGCATCCCGATGGACAAACTGGATGGAATTCAGGTTGAGGGATGGAAGAGCGAGATTGCAAAGATCGACCCGAAGTTTGATATTAGTGAACGGTTAGGGCCTGGTCCTATCTTCTATAGTCAGGCAGAACGGGTAATCACAGAAAAAATGTCTGGATCGATGTCGTCTACACAGATAGCAAACATGCTTCGTAATTCTGGTGTTAAGCCAGACGAGATGAGGTGGACCGGACTTGATGAGCTTCTTAAACAGCCCAAGAATTATACCAAACAAGAGGTGTTGGATTATCTGAGAGAGAGTCAGGTTGAGATAAGAGAGGTTTTGCATCAAACTGCGGCAGATGGCACTATTACCGGTGAAGAACGTGCCGGCATAATGCCTACTAAGTTTGCACAATGGCAACTTCCAGGTGGAGAGAATTACAGGGAGTTGTTGTTGACGATGCCTTATGACAAGCAGATGGAGGGGTATAAAATCGTACATCCTGCACGACAAGGAAACATAGAGTATCGTTCTTCCCACTGGGATGAACCCAACGTTCTCGCCCACATCCGATTCAACGACCGAGTGGATGCGCAAGGCAAGAGGGTACTCTTCATCGAGGAAGTGCAGAGTGATTGGCATCAGGCGGGGAGGGAGAAGGGATATCAAGGCCAACTTCCCAATGGTTTTACTGTACAAAAAGAGCAAAATGCATTCAGGGTAATTTCTCCCGATGGACATCCAGTAAGCGGGGCAATGGGGTATACAGAGTCAGAAGCCATTAAGAATTATGGAACGATGAATGCTAATGTTCCCCCTGCTCCCTTCTCCAAAACCTGGCATGAGATGGCTATGCGTCGTATGGTACGATGGGCATCAGAGAATGGATATGACAAGATTGCGTGGACTACTGGGGAACAGCAGGCGGCAAGGTATAATTTGAGTAAACAGATTGATAAATTGGATTGGAATAAGAAAGGGGATATTTATCAGTTAATTGCCAGCAGGGACGGGAACGTAAAATTGGATGAGAGCGTTCCACTTGGGAAATTAGCAGATTTCGTTGGTAAGGAGGTGGCAGCTAAGATCACAGCAGGAAAAGGAAGTGAGGGTGTTCCTGGTTACATTACAAGTGTCTATGGAGAAGGGAATGTTGGTAGTCTCTCCAGTCTCGACCTCAAGGTGGGTGGCGAAGGCATGAAGGGTTTCTATGACAAGATCCTCCCAGAGTACATGAATAAGTTTGGGAAGAAGTGGGGAGCTAAGGTTGAAACCATTAACATAAATACCGGTCAACTTAGAACACCTGCCGAGTCTCCGTTTGAAGAAAAATGGCCTGGAGGTAAAACAGAAAAAGTTCATTCCCTCGACATCACTCCCGCCATGGCCGAATCAGTTCTCCAGGGTCAACCGATGTTCCGTACTGGTCAACCAGTAACCGGTATCACAAAGGAGCAAGCATGGCAAGTAGTAAACGACCTCCAACTCAAAATACCGCAAGGTACATTACGGTTTGAAATCTTAAACTCAAAGGACGAGATTCCTCCAGAGGTAATGCGAAAACTTGCTCGTGCCCCAAGTCCAAGATCGCGTGGAATGTATGTTAGGTCAGACCCAATTCCGATGGTGTATATATTTGCAAACAATAACGCAAACGCTGCAGAATTAGAGAAGACAATATTTCATGAAACATTGGGCCACTTCGGGTTCGAAAGATTAGTTGGACCAGAACGCATAAAAGCCGTTACAAGGATGGTTCTGGATACCTACGGACACGAAGAGCTTGGTTATCTCTACCGAAGGTACGGTGTAACTCCCGGAACAAAGGATGGTGACTACGTTGTCTCACTCGAAAAGATTGCAGAAATTGCCGAGACCGGATCTAACCCTACATTATGGCAGCGTATCGTTGTATGGTTCAAGGAAATTATGGCAGACATATTTGGCAATGAGGCTGTTGGTAAGCTAACGGAAGACGAAATAAAGGTCTATCTGTGGAGATCCCGTGAACTAATTCAGCAGCAAAACGTTCCATCGATGGGGCAGGTTTATAACTCAATGACCAAGCTTATATCCATGCGTATGTGGAACATGCAACTTCCAGATGGACCTACAGGTGTTGGTTCGTTCATGCGTGAAGACTCATCTCCATCTGACGAGAATACTGCACGAAACCTTGGTGGGTTCATGTCATGGTTTCGCGCCCACAAAGAACGTAATAAAAACTTTGGGTATGGCGTATTAAAAGATCTCGGTATTGTCGAAGCTATTGGGTCTCTTCCGCATTGGATTTCAATGAAATTTCCATCGTTCAAAAGCGTTGTAAGCGTACAATGGGATAGGGAAGATAAGCGTAACCGTGACAGGCTTCACTTACTACAAGATCCCAGCACAAACGCTGGGGATAATCCATACATAGCACAGAAAAATACTGAAGCTATTGACAAGATTGTAGTATGGTCCGACCAAAATGATACCTACCTACAAGATGATCAGCTTCAGGGCAAATCACGAGAACTAAATGGTCGCAACCTTACAACCAAAGAGGTTTCTGCATACCACGGATGGAAAGCTGGGTTTGACCGTGCTGTAAGTTATGCCATCGATAAGCTTCGCCAATCAGCCACGAAGCTTTACTCCGATCAACCATGGTTCGAACAATTTAAAGGTGTGATTGACAACACCATAGATCAATCTACCGTTGTGCTCGATCCAGATCAGCTAAAGGATTTTCAGAAGGCTATTACAAAAACCGCTGAACGTATGAATCGTATTGCAGAACGTGAAAAACAATTAAAGTCAATGAACTTCTATGTACCTCATATTCGCGGTAGGGGTGAATATGTTGTACGTGTGTTTGATACAGATGAGAATGGTAAACCGGTTCGTGTTTGGGTAGAACGATTTGAAAATTCAACAAAAGCCGAAGCTGGACGTATCAGGCTAAAAGCAGATTACGCTGGGCTCGCTATCGAAAAAACATACGAACCGCGTACAAGTGAGTTTGTGTATGGTGGCTTAGACGTTCCGGCTATGGAAGCATTTCTGGAAAAAGCCACAGAGAAGGCTAAGGATAAGTTTGGCGTTGACGAAACTGCTGTTGATAAACTTATGGATGCCGTATATAAGGCCATCGACGAAGAGATTATGGCACGCGGGTTCAGACAACACTATATTCATCGTCACCAGGGAAGGGTTATAGGTGGGTATCGTACCGAAGGTCTTCATCAAGTATTCTTCGACTACATGTCAGGCCTTGCCGGTAGCATGACGAAGCTCGACGCAACCTATGATTTTCACAAAGCGCTTCAGTCTATTGATAAGGTGAATGAACGTGGTGTATATGAATATGCTACACGATACGTTCGTGATATGTTGCGTAATAAGGATGCAATGGACAGAAAGTTAAACGCATTCAAAACAATTCCGTATGCATGGTACCTGTCTGCAAATCTCAGGCTCGCCGTTACACAGATGTTCCAGAACGCAGTTACAGCATACCCGATCCTGGCAAGGTTGCAACAGGAAAGCGGAGTTAAGGGAAGTGCAGCACTTCGCCTGGAAAAAGCCATGCAGGATATTACCAAGTATTCTGCGGGCATGAAGGGGGCAGTTTCGGAAATAGAATTAAAAATGCTTCAGGATGCTTACGAGCAGGGTGAAACACTGGCGAACTACATCAACGAGATGAAGGGTAAGGTAGAGGGTAATTGGGCTAAGACGTATTTTATGAAGCTTCTTGATGTTGTGTCTATCCCATTTGCAGGTATGGAACGGTTCAACCGCAGAACATCTCTCCTTGCTGCATTCAGAATGTATACGGAGGCTGGAAAACCATACGGAGAAGCATTTGAACTTTCAAAGGAATTCGTTCGTCATGCACATTACGCATATGGCCTAAGCAATTTTCCGCAACTGATGCGGGATGGAACACCATTCTCGAAGATAGCTGGTATGGCGTATGTGTTTAAAAGCTTCCCTCACAACTATGTACTATCTATGCTACATTTTGCCAAGGATAAGGATGGAAAACTCGCGCTCGGTGTCATGATGCGGTCGATAGCGATGCTGGCAATCCTTGGAGGCCTTACAGCCGTACCGTTTCTCGATGACATTCTTGAGGAATACGAACAACTATCGGGAGATCCCGTTAGGTCCAAGATGCGAATTGCCATGAAGAAGTACGGTGGTGACATGCTTGGACAGGTAGGCATGGAAGGTTTACCAGCGTTGGCTGGAGTTGACATGTCGGGAACCGTAAAGATGCAAATACCGATCCCCGGAATAGGTGAGTTCGATCCAAGTACCTTCACCATGGGGGTTTGGGGTGGACTGATCGACAAGGGCAAACGTGCTATAGAGTTTGCGTCCGATAGCCAATGGGCCAGAGCAATCGAGGCCGGAGCACCAGTTGGTGTAGAAATGATGCTTAAGGCTCGCAGGATGGCCAAGGAGGGCCTTAAAACTGCTGGCGAGCGTGACATACTGGATGTTTCCGGAAAGCCCATTATGCCCACAATGTACGAGACTGGAGCCCAGGTAGCTGGGTTTAGGCCAGAGAGAATTGCCGAGGTTCAAAAGGAACGCCGGGTAGCCCAGAATATTAAGGAAAGGTTTTCTCGGCAACGAGATGATATCAGAAAGAGACTACGGAGAGCATCTACGCAAAAAGACTTCGAAGGTATAAGGAAAGATATCGAGAAGTATAATCTTCACGTTATGAAATACAGAGGTGTAATACCAAGGATTAGTTCACAATCACTTAAGTCTGCGCTCAAACCAGAAACAGGATATATGAAGTATGGTATGGTAGAAGGGGAGTTTTAACATGAAGAAGTGGTACAAAAACCCAATTATTATAGGATTAATACTGGCAAGCATTGGATGGTTTAGTTATATTACTCGCAATGCCATACTATCTGAAGGTAGCGCCAGCGAATCAATGGTAAAACTGGAAGATAAGAGGATAGAGGCAAGGATTGACCATAACCAAAAGCTTGTTGACCAACAAATAGGGCAGGTGTGTGGTGCTGTGTCTGAAATCAAGGGTATAATACAAGAACACGAGAAGTCACAAAAGGAACAGATTGACGGAATATATAAATTGTTAATTAAGTCTGCCAGGGAAAGTAAGGCGAGGGATGATAAGAGGTCTAACTAAAATGGAATGTCATCGCAGTCCCTGTTCCAATCCCAGTCTGGCAACGATTCCTTTTTAACGGCTACATACTTAACTGGTTCTGGTACTTGTGGTGCAAAAGCATCCAACTGAAGTACCTCTTCATATATCGCAATCCGAATATCACATGTTGGAAATTTTTCTTTCACCAAAAGCGCTGCAGTCTCGGCGCTTTTTTTATTGTTAAACTGCGTTGGTTTTGATAGGTTGGTTGCATGCCAGATGCCATCAGGTTCAACATGCATGCAGCCCTTCCACGGACTAAACTTTTTGTTCTCAACAAGATCAGGATCTTTCTGAACAACGTATGTCATGCTCGTGCCCCCATACATCCCAACATAAGATTTTCCTCGCACGCATCATATATCCACTCGGCAAGCGTCCTGGTTAAACTAAACATGCTTTTTCCGGTATACGTGTTAATGACCTTATATACAATGTCATCATCACCGTTCTTGTTGATAATATTGTACGCTCTAAGCGTTACGTCACCCTCTTTAAAAGAAGTAGACTTAATGTCCATCCATGGCGTTCCATGTCCTACTGGATCTAATCCCATTCTGAAATTCCTCCGTACAATCCCCACACCGATGTGGCGCTGGTATGCAATAGTCTCCCATAATTATATCACACGCTTTTGACAACTTACACTTCTGGTAGATCTCAAGAAGCATCAGCCTTACGTTATCTCGTGTCTGGTCAAGCGGGTGTATCACCATGTACCTCCGACATAATCTTTCTTGCCATCACAGAATCTCTACCACCAAGTTCTGTCCATCTATCAGATATTAACTTAATTATTCCAACGCCACCTTGTGGTTCCTCAACGTAAACCTTGGTCTTCTTGTCTTTTACAAATATCGGTAATGGCAACAACAGAAACCACCGGTAGATTTGCTCACGATCTGCATGTTTAATTTGATCTGGAGTTGGGTAATTCAATTGCAACTTAAGCTTCCATGTTCTTTCTTGTCTATCCATACGCAGTTAGACTTACAATATGACTTATTCACATTTATTCTATGAATGCTCTGGTTGAAAGACCTTTCCCCCATGTCTGCAAGAAAATTCTCAAACCTTAACCATCTTTTACACACCGAAATTCCACCCCCACCCCCATAGGAGATACTTGCTTGCCATTGGATTTGTACATCTTTGTATCATCATATGCCACGTAGAATAGATTGGTGTGTGCGTTCCTTGGGTAGCATGACCATGCGTTATACTGCTATGGCCACGAATAAATCTCATCGGTCTCCCCTTAACCCTATTAGTGGAGATATCATTTTTTGTGGCAATTTTTGTTAACTTTCCACATCCACATTCACATAACATTATTTATACTTTCGCCCTTCGGCCCAAAATTGATTACGAACCACTACAGCGGGAATGTATTGAAATGAATCTCTGTCTCCAGTGTATCCATACGCAAATCCATTAACCCAAGCGTTTGGACGATTCTTCATGAAGGTGGGGTTTAAATGACAAAGACACCCAATTGCCTGACCAGTAAAAAATTGTTCGTTATCTATGGGTGAAACCATCGTAAAGCTCTGAAAGGTATGGCAATGCCCGTAAAGAACCGAAATGTGATATGATTCAACTGTCTTTCTTGCGTGATATAGATTTGTAAAAATTCCGTGAATAAATATTAGGTTTGAATTCAATCTATACGGTAAATTAACGGGAATTAGTTTCATGTTGTAAGATTTAAAGTCAATATTATTCTCAAGTTCCCAAAATCCCCTACCGTTTGGATTAATGCTGGCAGCTTGAATCAATCTGTATTCATGATTTCCAGTTAAAAATATCTTCTCGGCATGACCTGCTGCCACCTGAAGTGGATTAAAAAGAACATTGCGAAGTTCTTCATAGTTTTGCTTAATCATTCCACCATCAAGAATACGAGATTGATCTGCCAACCAAGTTGAGACGCTTCCCCAGTCGTGCAAATCTCCACCAAGGATCACCTTGTCTGGCTTGAAGTCGTGGATAAATTCAAACACCGGATCGAGAGGAACGTGGTATGGGATGTGAGTGTCGAACAGCGCAACTACTTTTTGAATTGATTTCTCTTTTTTCATATGTCTCCAGTATACCATACTATACTTGATTTGTCAACCCTATGCCGATGTAAATGGTAATTTCTTCCTGTACGGAATTTTCTTTCCCGGCTTTAGTCGCAACCACTTTGGTGTAATATACTTAAACCACATGTCATATTTGGGGCGGCTCGCTACTATGTAGTCTCCAAGTGCATCACCAATCACGCTGAATATCATTATATAGATGTTCCAGTCGGACCACTTTCCAATAATAAGAAGTATAATCCACCCCGCAGCGCCCGTGGCAAGAGAATAGCGTACGGCACTACCAGGTTTCCTATCGATAACCGAAACGTTCACCCAATTTGCAAGGTATGATGTAATAACTTCCAGAATAAAACATAATATGCAATACAGGGTGATGATCATTTTACACCTATATGTAAAAACGGGGCCTTGCTTTTAATGGACACCTGTCAGATCATTTTCATACATAATCTCAGAATGTGTGTCCTGCTCGGCCCCGGATGGCGTTTATCCCGCGAAGTTGAGAAGTTATCCCTTACCGTGGGCTTAGCGCCATTTACATTAATTTCTTTTTACGTTTTTTATGGCTTCTATTGTTCTTAGTGTTCCAAATCCCAATAACCCAAACAGTAATGGATATAAATCAGATATGTCAATGACTGGCAATTTAATTTCCGGATGCCCTATAATTGGAAGAATCCAGGAAACAATGGGAAATATTAAATATTGGGCTCCAAGACCGATTGCACAAACCCATCCAACGGCAGGTCTCCACCCTGATACAAATAATTTAGGGTTTGCTGCTTCAATTTTATTTATGTCAGTTTGTGCAGTCATTAAGATCTGTTCGATCTCAAGTGTTTTGGCTTCCAGTTCTGCTAACTTAACCGGGTCTAACGGAGCTTTGCCAGTAATGGCGGTTCTAACATCTTTAAGTAGGGTTCCAAACCCACTGAATATTCCACCAATATCAATTTTATCGATTGTGATGCCAGAAAGTAAGCCCATAATATCTCCAGTTAGTTTACACCGTTTTGATTGTTAACTCGAACTCGTTCACATCTCTCAGTCTGTCGAGAAATTCCGTAAATGCTGGTCCACTTGATAGTACTGCCACATCTCCATTTAGGTAACCATATTGTTCTCCAATAACTATACACCCGTGGCTGTCATCGTCTATGTTCCCCTTGTGAAATAGAATAGCAGACCGTCCGGGAACATTCATCACCTCGAACGTGTTGCCGTGCTTGACGAACTGTCCACGTCTACAGGTGTAGATACCATCAGGGATACAACTAATATTGGATCTGTTCTCCAGCCATTGACGCTCAACAGTTAAGCAGAATGGAATGTCTTCATCCAAAAGTACACCAAATGTGCCGTCAGTATTGGAGGCAATTCTTTTCAGGGTATACCTTTTCACTTTATATTCTCCCCGTTGGTTCCACGTACTCCATCAACTCCTTAATCAATTGACCTGCACGCTCAGCATACCTTCTCGACATAACCGGGTAACTTGTTACCTGCTTGCGAGACCGACCCAGTATTAATGATATAATGTGAAGCTGTTGGATGATGTGTTCATCACGATTGGAAAGCATGGATCATGCGTTAAACTTTGGGTAATTTTTGCTTAGCTAAAAACTCTTCCATGGTTGTCTTTTTGCCGAGCTTATATTTATCTAACTGTGCTTGTGCGATTTTTATTGCAACATCCTTAGTTACCGATTCCCTAACAACAATGTATCCACCCTGGATTATTCCAACAATGTATTCACCGCCGTCCTTGTTACCCGGATAGTATCCTATAATGTATACCATTTGTTCAGACACGTCATACATACATATTGCTTGTCCGGCACCACTTATCTTTACAACTGCAAATAGTATGTTGTCAACGTGGCGATATGATTCCCACGAACCATCTTTTTGGATTCCCTCGCTAACTGCAAGTTCAGCAATTTCGGAAAACACATCCTTGCCAGCGTTTTGCGTGGTGTTGGTCGTTGTGTGTGCACATCCAATCAGTAGTAATATTAATAGAATCAATGCTATCCTTGCAAATACCTTCATCTCATCTACCCCTTACCTTTCTTTTAGATGCCTTTAGTGGATTCACCTTCACTGGGATGATTGCTTCCCTCTTAACACACGTACACATCGGGCAATTACCATTCTTCCATTTGGCCGATGGTATAGAGTACACCTGACAGACGTACTGCGCCGGTTCGAGTACCCTCTTGCCACACCCATCACATTGTGCCACTATCGGCTCTTTGACAATTTGTACATTTTTCATGCTGACCACTTTATCATACCAAACGTTAACTGTCAACCCAAAAAAATATTAAATTTGAGGTTGACACCCCAAGATCCGTGTGGTATAGTTGTTTTCAACGTTTTGGAGGTTTACCCATGGCAAACAGAACCTGTAGTTTTTGTGGAGATGAAAACGTGGTTCTTGTCTCCGGGTACAATTATTGTGTGCAATGCTCAAGGAAGCTCGACCGTAAAATGATAAATCTTATGTTGTCGAAAGCATTTCCGTCCTTGACTATGGAGAGAATTAAAGACTTATGTACAGAGATGTTCGGCACGGAGGACTACTGCTTCTCAAAATTCAGTAATCTTTACGCCATGTTAGATAGGGACGAATGGATTGAGCGTGACCATAGGTTTAAGATTCCACAGTCAGAGTACATTGTAACTGCATTTCACAAGCACATTAAGGATAAACACCCAAGACTTTTCGAAAGGATATCTAATGAGCGAAGCCTCTAAGCTTTTTGGTAGCGTTTGCGAGGATCAGTCGGACGCGCCCGGAGTACCATGTTCTCACTATATCAATGGTGGATATTGTACACTTGCAAATCACTTTCGCTGTCTGGAGTACGTTATTCACCACGAACCGCCATTGTCGTACAGTGCTATCGACACATACACTTCGTGTCACCGAAAGTTCTATTGGAACTGGCTTGTCGGGTTGGAGCCGGTAGAGAAGTCGTGGGCGGTTCAACTTGGATCTCATGCGGCTACAATTCTCGGATGGTTACATAACTCCACAATCGAATCTCCAAAAGCAGTTGAGATGTACAACGATTATATTGAGTCGCTAATTAAAGAAACAACTGATCCTGAAAGTGAAGACCGCCAGTATGGTCATGTTGACATCTGGAAGATGAAAGCCATGTTCGACGCTTACGTTAAACTTGACCTCCATACGTTGCGTGGTATTACGGAATACGAGTTTAGATGGAACGAACCAGGATACCCACGTGTACACGGTTTTATCGATCTCGTTCAGCTTGTTACCCACGAAGAACATTTCGGTTACGAGTTTAAGTGGACAGGCAATCCTGACAGTTACTCGAAGTTTATGATGGAAGATCAATGTAGCGCGTACTTCATAGGTGATCCGAAGATAAACAGGATAACCAATCGATTGTTCGTTACGCCTGATATGCGACAGAAAAAGACCACGAAGAAGCAGGTTGGCGAATCCATACTGGACTTTTACCAGCGCATGTACGATGATATTCTAAACCTTAATCTTCAGAGATACTTTATCGACCGTACCTACTGGAGATCCGAATTCTACCTGGAAGCCTACAAGGTTAAGGCTGCGCGAACTGCCTCAGAAATCATGAGGTATATAGACGAGGGAGGAATTGCACCGTTTTACCAGAATAAGAAGAATTGTTTAAGCCCATTTCGGTGTGACTATTTACTGGTATGCGAGAATAACATTGAGCGCCCATGGGAGATGGAGTGCTATAAAAAGAGGGGAGAGAATAAAAAATGAAAAAAGTTATACGTGAATATTTAACACATATGGATTACACGATTCCCTTCATGAATTAGTTTATCATACAATTAGTTACGCTCATGATAATTCTATCTTCACTCTTGATGATATTTTTGAGATAGAAAAACTTAAGCAACTTTAGGTAGGAATAACATGAATAAGAAAAGAAGTAAGCGTATCTGGCATCCAGTACCAGCACCATGGAGAAATAGAATATCTTTAATTGAACGACTAATTGAAGATGCTCAGAGACAAATAGAGGTTTCGATTGGGTGGAGGAGTGGAAAAAAATATTACAAAAGATTTACCCTACGTATAGATAGGGAGTTTGACGCAAAATTATTTGTCAATACATTTAATTTCTTATGTTCAGATTGTAAGGCAATAGAGATTAAAGAAGATATGTCAATATTTGGATATCTTGTTAGTGGTGTAGTTGAGGGTGTTGCCCCAAAACTGAAGCGAATTAGGATTGGAAGAAGATTGGAGGAAAATAATGCCACGAGAATTGGGTAAGCTATCAGAGGACATTAAGCCTGGTATCTGCATGTTGATATACGGAGATACTGGTGTTGGTAAAACCGGATCATCCATTACTGGAATTCGTCAGATCCTACATCTTAATAAGGAGCCAAAAGATCCAAGGCTGGTACACTCTCAGATAAATTCCGACTATGCTAACCTTGTTCGGTATTACGAATTTGACGGTTTCGACGACGAGGCTGACTACCTCAACGGTCTTATCTTTAGGTATCGCAATGGTGAGCGTCCATATGAAACCATCTTCCACGATGGTATCACATTCAGCATGGCAACCTACAAGCAACAACTTGAAGATAATAGGTACTCCGTGGCCCTCAAGATGAAGGAAGATAAGGATAGGCCCCGTGGTCTTATAGATCGTACTCGTATCGAACGTCCAGATTGGGGCACCATAGCAAGCTTAACAGCCAGGGAAACACGGCTTTTGCACGAACTTAGTAAGTTTGGAATAATGGTTGTAAGCACAGCTATCTCCACAGAATACCCCAAGTGGAACTCAACGGTTAGGGTGGCACCATCCCTCACCGGCCAGGAGTTTTCCAAGCTAATCCACGGTTGGTTTGACACAATAGGATACATTGTGCAACCATTTCACATACTACCAGATGGTGGGGTTGAACCGCCCAAAATATCGTTTGTATCATCTGATGATGGAATGAGCAATTCGTATATGTGTAGGGCAAATCCGTTTCTTGCAAGGGCAGAGCGTAAGTACGGTCCACTTCCATTAAACCTTACGAAACTATCTAAAATAATTCGCGGGGAATATGAAGTTTAGGGTTGACATTACGTGATGGGTATGGTATATTATACCTTGGTTATGGATAAAAAAACAGAGAAAATGATTGATAGCGGGAAATTTATGGGTGTAAGCTTAGACGTATGGATTGACCTACAGGCTGAGATAGAAATTCGCGGGTATACAGTATATGAATACATGACATTACTCCGGGACGGAAGGATAACATGGGAACCAGCGAGAAGGTTCGGACCGTCACACTATTTCGATGAATGGAATTGGTAATACATTAAGTATAAGAAGGGGTTGACATAAAACAATGAAGCGTATATGGATTCTTGAGGAAGAGGGAGACACGCCATACCCAAAGTTTCAAATTCCACTGGAGTGGAATTTAGTAATTTATTTTAATACAGACCAAAGAAATAGATCATTTAGGGTTATACATATTTCTGATGACAGTAATTCAATTCCACAATATCACTATGAAGCAGCCAATAATATTGGATTCGACGAATGGAACTGGTGACATATGGGATACGAAAGCTGTGCATCACTATATAGTTCATTATTCAGTCCGGAGCTAAAGCGTATCTTTCGTGAGAACAATCTCATGATCCCATACATCCTTGAATTCCTCGAAAGCGATGACGTTGTGTGCGAAGATAATACCTGTATACACCACGTGTTCAATGAGTGTATGGAGTTCGGTTCGACCAACACGGGTGATGTTGTACGTGTAGAAACCGATTGGGTTAAGCAATGTCACGGATGCATGTGCTTAATGGATCTTGTTGATCACAACCTATCACTTCAGGACATAGCCGATGCGATGGGTGTTAGCAGGGAGGCAATTCGTAAACATGAATTTTCTGCATCTTCAAAAATACGTGGTAAGTTTAGTTACAAAGGTGGTGATGAAATAGTGCGGCGATAGGATGGCAATGGGTACTAACTATAACTATCTAACAAAGGAGGAATTATTATGGGTCAAGTAGATCCGAAGTTTAATTTCGCGTTTGATGTGTTGTCTAAGGGATACCATGCCCTTGAGGTTAAGGAAGCTGGTATCGAACCGCAGGGCGAGGGTAAAACCTCCGGAAAACGGTATTGGGTACGACTTGCAGCGATTGTCGGTGACCAAGAAGGTGTGTCTCATATCGAAAACTTCTTCGAGAAAACGAAAAATGATTTCTCGTTTTCGAAGATGGCCGGGCTACTGTACAAACTCGGTGTCATTAAGAATCTTGGAAAGGTTGACACCGCAAACTTCTTGACACCGGATTTCGAGAACCGTTGGAAGAACGGAATGAACGGGAAGAAGATGGGATGTAAGAGTAAGTATCGATACGCAGAGAACGACAAGGATAAAGAAACACCATTCAGCGATCTCGAACAGTATCTGTCATATGATGAAGTGATGGCGATACTGAATAAGGGTGGAAAACAGGTTGAGGCACCAGTTGCATCAACGGAAACACCGGCCACACCCGCTCCGTGGGATTAATCGTCATCGAGCGAGTAGTTAACATATCTTAGATCTTGACCGGGAGGGTAGTTTTCTAATGGCACACATATCCTCCCGGTTCTTTATTACCATGAAAAATCGCCGCCACCACAACAACCTTGGCCTAAGACAAATCAAGAACGGTAAAACCCACGTTCAGCTTACACACATTTGCCGTAGACTTAACATAAAATATGGAGATCCAGGTGACTCTCGTAACTCCCGTAGGGATGCGTTTCAACAAGAGGAAGAAGAAATTTGAAGAGATAAGCAAGGTAACACCAACGTTTGATTATACATTTCCAGATGGGTTTGTTCTGATCAGAGACACTCGTGAGCAGACAGGCCTATACTTGCGCCCGCCCAAGGGACTGATCATGGTACGTGATACCCTTAGGTTGGGAGACTATTCAATAAAAGGGTGGGAAACCACGATTGCTATAGAGCGGAAGAACATAGACGATCTGTGGACCAGCCTAACAGTACAGGCCGATGACTTCAAGCGGAAGATGATCGAGTTGTCGAAGTACGAACGCGCCTGGTTACTTATTGATGGCCTCGAATCAGAATACCTGTCTTACCGTGAAGGTCGCAAGATACATCCAAATGTGATACGACAGGCACTTGCATCGATTGAGGGCCGTATCGGTATACCGGTACATCAGTCAGAATCTATCGCATCGAGTGAGCGGTGGGTGATTGACGTGCTAATAAAATTCTATTGTGAGAAGCGTGGTTTATGACCTCACCGTTCCCCAAGTTTCCAATCTACCGTGAATTCCAGGAACAGGTAATTGAGGCTGTATCTAAGTCTACGTCCAGAGTTACGTTTATCGACGCACCACCAGGATCAGGAAAATCTATCATCGGAATGTCCCTTGCACGCCGGGTCAACCACGCGCTATACCTTTGCACAACCAAACCTCTCCAGTACCAGATTCACAATGACTTTCCCGACTACCCGATGCTGATGGGACGAGCAAACTATCCATGTAACTACAGTGATGCGTCTGCATCTAACTTTCCAAGCGTAAGCTGCGAAGACTGTACTGGCACCAAGGAATCAAAGAGGGAATGTAAGCCAAGATGTTTCTACGAAAAGCAGAAACGATTATGCCTTGCATCGCAGACGTGTATCCTGAACACAACGTACTTTCTAACAGAAGCCAACATGGTTGGTGGATTTAGCGGTAAGGATCTTGTGATAATTGATGAGTGTGATCGCATTGAAGATGCTATTATCAGATTCATAGAGTTTAATATCAACGAGCGAAACACGGTCGAACTCGGATTTGATATTCCATCGAGAAAAACTACACTTGGGTGGAAGAAATGGGCAGAGGATATTATGCCAATGGTAGTTGCTGAGGTTTCTAACGCAGAGAAATGGATTAATCCAGGTTCTTCACGTGAAGATATTAAACACATCAAGCGGATCAAATCATTTCTAAGGAAGATTCACGTTTTAAGACAATATCTCGATGATTCATGGGTATACCAGGAGGAGGCTGGTAAATATGGAGTGTCATATAAATTCAAACCTGTGTGGATATCACAGTTCGCAGAGGAATTCCTGTGGGAACACGGAGAAAAATTCGTGCTTATGTCTGGAAGCATATTCCCTGAACGTAAATCATCAACGCCACAAGTTACCCTCATTCCTGGAACTTCCGGTGAATTGGTGTTGGAAATGGCTGAAACTCTTGGTCTTAAGCCTGAAGATTGGGATTATATTGAAGTGCCGAATCAGTTTCCCACGGAGAGAAGACCGGTTACGTACTACCCGGTTGCTAATCTTACAGCTAAAACGATGTTGCAGGAACAGGAACTGCTCGTAAAACCTGTCAAGGATATCATGGGTCAGTATCCAGACTCGAAAGGGTTAATCCATAGCGTATCGTATCGCCTAAACGAATTCATGATGTTTCGCCTTAGTGATAAACGCTTGGTAAGTCACGAGGGTGGCATTGGACAACGTGAGGCTTTACTTGAAGAATTTAAGCGTACAGACAATCCGCTCGTTATGATGTCACCATCGATGGACCGCGGAATCGATTTACCATACGATCAGTGCAGATTCATCATTATATTAAAGGTTCCATATCCGAGCCTTGGGGATAAGCATATTGCGAGCAGGGTACGATCTAAGAACGGTAATAGATGGTACGGATGGACTACCGTGTGTAGCCTTGTCCAGATGTCGATGAGAGGAATGCGAAGCGTTGATGACCAATGCGACGTGTGGATAATGGATGCGCAGTTCGGTAGATTCTTTTCAAAACATGAGCATACGTTTCCAGTTTGGTGGCGTGATGCGCTAAGGGAGATGCCATGGGAGATATAGCTATCGAAAATGAAAGCAAACCAGAAGAGTGGAGCTTAAAAATAATAAGGGTTTCTAATGGATACCTTCTGGAACATTCGGATGGTGAAAAAGTAGTGGTAGAAGAAAGTTTAGACGACAACCTTAGAGATCATGAACAATTATTATTTGAGATTAGAGACTATTTTAATTTTCAGGGAAGTAAGCATGATATGGAGAGGATACAAATTGTCAGACAATCTAATGAAGACTAATAAACTAATTAGCGTTGGTTTTCACAACCTAACGTTAATGGGAGCCAAAAAATGTCAGAACAAAACAATAAAGCAATGTATGATGACGTAGTTATCAAAGAAATGTACCAGAACGTAGTTATCACCCTTTCTGATGGTACCACGCACGTTTTCACAGGCAAGGCATGCGTGCAAGACGAAAAGGATTCACGTCGTATAAGCGATATTCAATTCACCAAACCCAAGCCGATGCCGGAAGGGTATTCGTTCGGCTTAATACCAGCATAGGAGGATAATGTGAGCAAGTGTATTAACTGCACTGAGTGTAGAACTGTTTATGGAAATCGTAACATTACTACATGTCGTGCTAACGTTTTTCACAAAATTGCAATAGATCACCCGTTTCTAAGCGTTGAGCGAAAGTGCGTATATTTTGAGGAAGAAGGTGTAAATGATAACTCTCCTGGAGATAAAAAATCAAATAGGTAAGTACCTTTACCTTACTGATACAGATGTTGTTGACGTTGTGATGGCCTTTGTTGTTGCGAATAGGATACCGGGGGATTCGATCAGCCTTTACATTGTTGGTCCATCCTCTTCGGCCAAGACAGAGATGATCGAGTGTATATCGAAAAACCCTCACGTCGAGGAGATATCGATCATCACACCACACGCGTTGATATCTGGCTATAAGGAAAAGGCGAAGGACAATGAAGATCACTCCGTATTAACCAGGCTTCAGAAAGAAGATAGAAATATCCTTGCGTTCAAGGACTTCACCACCATTATATCCATGCGCCGAGAGGATAGATCCCAATTCATGTCCCACCTTCGTGAGATGGCTGACGGAAAGATATCTGGACTATATGGTAATAGGCCACCAATACGGCTGAAGGCTAAGTTTGGAGTGATTGCAGCTTGCACAAACGCAATCGACGAATTTGTCGCTGGTAATGCCATCCTTGGGGAAAGGTTCCTAAAATACCGAATTTTGGCAGAGATGACAGGTGAGATAGCCCGTGCCGCAGTCAAACATATTACAGATAAAGATGCACTCAGGGATGAAACATCCAGCCTGGTAAAGATATTCCTGGATCAATTTGAAGTAATGTTTCAGACAATTCCGGAAATAGACGATGCATGTGAGCATAAGATTATCGATCTGTGCATACTTGGCGCTCACCTTCGAAGTCCCATCATACGTGACGAGAAGGGCATTCAGGTGAGCGAAGTTGACCACGAGGGTCCAGGTAGACTGGTATCATCGGTAGCGAAGCTTGCCAGGTCTCTGGCTATTGTAAGGGGGATGGAATTCGCGGATCTATCTCTATACCCAATTCTTAAGAAGATCGTAAAGGATACAATGCCACCATACCGCTTAAGGATCGTTGAAATGATGTATGAGGCTGGTGGTGTCATTTGCGAGACCGACATCTGCAAGCGTTTGAATATTAGCCGACCAACCGTTTCAAGATACTGCTCTGACCTTGCATCCATAAGTTTCTGCAAGAGAGATCCAACACCAAGGCAGAAAACTTATATTTCATTAACGGATAGGTATATTACATTAATCGAGAATAGCGAAATTTTTGTTATTGACAAGATTTAGCTAAACATGGCTTTCAGGAAAAACTGCAATAATTTCTTTTATCTTAGTCCCTGTAAAGCCTTTGGACCCCCTGCTTATATAGGCAGGATATATATTTTTTGTTATATATATCCCGGACAAAGGCTTTACAGGGCGTAAGCCCTGTGAAATTACTCAACAAAGTGCTGAAAATTGACACCACTTTACACCTGGAAAATGACAAAATGTCACCATCAAAATGAGATTGTATCACGGTTTCACAAAGCTGGGGGGGACTACATCGTTACAGCAACTAAACACACAGGAGGATAAAATGATCACGATAATAGAGGCAATTCCTACGTTATATCAAGGGGAAGGCAGGTTAATCCTGATGGTATCTAATCCAAAATGGCCGGAAGGAACTAAGCAGTTTACGTATAATATAAATGATAACGGGATGTTAACGCTAATAAAGACCGAATAACGTGTGAGGTATAAGTTTTCGGTTGACATCCTACGTGTGGTGTGGTATTATTGTTTGAACATGAAATTCAATTGATATGAAATTAAATACTGGAGGGAAAGATGGAAGACTATTTAAGTGGACATAAGAAATGTGGTATTGAGGTTGGTGATCTGGTAAGGATAACAAGAAAGGCAGAATCTGGAGAGGGGGGATGGGGTAACTTTTGGGTGGGCTTCCTGGATGATATTGTTGGTAAGTATGGAACGGTTAGAAGTGACGATGGCGTCAAGGGATTTGATGTGTGTACCGAACTGGGATCATTTGATTTTCCATACTTCATACTGGAGAAGATAACCGGTGCCGAACCGGTACCATCACCAAGCGATCACGCCAGTAAATATACTCTCAAGGACTCCGGTGAACGCGAGACATTCGAAAGTGGTATGGTTCGAGACACGAGAGTGGGAAAGGGCAGATTTGACCTGATCAGCCCCATAGCGCTTCGTAGGTTGGCACTCATTTACGAGGCTGGCGCGATCAAATATGACTCAAGGAACTGGGAGAAGGGTGCCCCGATTAGCCGCTTCATAGATTCTGCGTTGAGGCATATAAACCAGTTTAAGGAGGGCAAGAGGGATGAGGATCACATCGCCCAGGCCTGCTGGAATCTATTCTGTGTACTGCACTTTGATGAAGCGAGACCTGACCTTAACGATCTACCGGTTTACGATATATAAAGGAGGTAACACATGAAAAAGATCTTCACACCATCAAACACCGTGCTGATTTCTTGTGCCATCATAGTCGGGTTATTCATTGCATTGGTAGCGGTTCCAGCTTACATTCAAAAAGGCATTAAGAACGAAGCTGTACTCACTAAATGGGTATACGAACACTCGGATTTCATATCGATAGATACGGCACGTGAGATTGTACGTCACTCTATGCAGGCCAAAAATCCGTTACTGACAATAGCGTTGATACACGTTGAGAGTGAATTTAAACCTACCGCAATCAGTAAGGCCGGAGCTATTGGGCTTACCCAGGTTATGTTCAAGTACCATGGCGACATGTTGATCAAGGCGGGTATTATTAAAGAGAGACGTGATCTGCTTAATGTACGTAATTCCATCCAGGCCGGTGATGCCGTGTTGGGTATGTATCTTAAAGAAACGAAGGGTGATATTGAGAAGGCGTTACATAAATACCTGGGCGGCAGAGACGGATTCTATGTGAACAAAATTGCGAAGACGGTGATGACATTGTACGTGTTAACGCAATCACAGGGGTAAATAATGAACGAAAAGAAAGCCAAGCGACTACGCAGGGAATTGTTCACTCATGATCAATGGTTGTACGAGAAGGCTAACGTTAAGTATGTGCACGCCATAGATAACCGTGACAACGAACTTCCGTTTATCATTCGTACATCTGCCATGCTGAACAAGTATCGTGAGAATAAGAGATTGAGCTATGGACATTAAGGCTATCGTTGATCGATACATTCTTGAACTCCAAAAGAAGAACCCGGCTACTCTGTCCCAGTTATATAGATTCATTCTATTCTTTTCTGATATGGACACGGTATCCAAGGAAGATGTAATGGACTACATTATAGCCAGGAGACCAGCGGTCAAGCCGTCTACCCTTAACCGTGAGATCACAATTATGAAGCAATTGTTCAGGTGGATGTTAGTACGTGGATACATCGACAAAGATCCGTCCGTAGGCATAAAGTACGAGTCCGGGGTGGCTAAGAGGGTGCGGCATATCACAACAGAAGAGGAAGGCCGGCTTATATCAGAATGCCCTGCCTGGTTACAGCCGATCATCCAATTTGCCACCTCGACCGGTATGAGACGTGGGGAGATCGTGGGTCTGCTGAAGTCAGACGTGAACCTGAATGATAAGACGGCTACGATCAGAACATCGAAAAACGGGGAACCGCGGGTTATACCGTTGACGAAGCGCGCCCTCGATGCTGTTGCGGCTACCATCTCGAAGGGAGATAGGTTGTTCGGGGGTAAGAATGGGGAACCGATTGTGATGTCGAACCTGGAGTACAATATTAGGTCTGCAGCTAATCGTGCAGGAATACATGATCTACACTTCCACGATATGCGCCATACGTTTGCAACTCGGCTGGTTCGTGCCGGGGTTGATCTATATGCAGTGCAATGCTTGTTGGGACATAAAGGACCAGCCATGACACAGAGATATAGCCATCATGACATAGGATCGCTGAGGAAGGCTACGGAGAGCGTTATGTGATTTACTTGGTTGGTTATTATTTTAATGTAAAACGTTTAAGTCGTGCCTAAACCTTGCAATAACACAATCTGAGCAATACAAGCTATTCCATAATTCATTAATTGTCGAGCCAACAACCTCTCCGTCTATTAACTGTTTAACCAGTCCTTCCCACATCTCTTTCCCACAACCACGACAAAAGAATTTAATCATCCTTCCCTCCCTTGATGAGATTAATACTTTTTATGATATGCTTTATACGTCCATAATTCTTCTTCCAGGGATTTGATGTGTGCCTTAAATCTATCAATATCCTCACCACCTTCTTTTAAATAAGAGGCAAATCTATTAACCTTATTCTCCAAATCCTTGATCCTTTTGTCCTTCTCTTCAAGTAATTCTCTCATGAAATTCATCTCATGCTTATCTACCGCAATATTGGTATTCTTCTCGGAAAGGAGGGAGAGAAGAGAAATTAATGCTTTTGATCCCTGATCAAATACTACCCAGGGTTCTCCAAATCGAAGGCAACCTACTTCTGTACCATCTTCCCTGGAGTAGAAAGTATACTTTCCATTTTCTAACTCTATCCTTATTCCCCTCTTCTCATTCATTAGTGTTTCCTCAATCTCTTTTACCTCATTCATTGGTGCCTCCCTTCTTTTATTTTTATTCTTTGCAACCATACTGGATATTGAAGAACCGTATTGATAGAACAACTACATCTATCAACTGTGTTTTTACAAATGGTGCAGATTAGTATTTCTTTCTTATCTATCTTATTCATTGGTGCCCCCCTTCTCCA
>Ga0299912_10000162_pt1 | contig 70391 bp, 87 predicted proteins | sample RVTome_2_FD_207667 | JGI IMG/M metagenome (GOLD analysis project Ga0299912, IMG submission 207667) | Soil microbial communities from uranium-contaminated site in the Upper Colorado River Basin, Wyoming, United States - RVT95D214 (version 2) ... | reverse complement strand
GCCGAGCTGGGGCGTCACGGAGAGCCCGGAGACGCCGTTCAGGACCGCCGATAGCCCCACGCCGAGCTGGGGCGTCACGGAGAGCCCGGAGACGCCGTTCAGGACCGCGATTTGAAGGCCCATAGAGAGGTCGGCGTTGATGACAGACAGGTTCCCCAAGACGATGGGCTGATACATCGGCCCTGTCAGGTTCCAGCTCGACGCCTCATCAATCGCGTAATATTCGGGCGACGGGAACGACAGCAGCGGCGGGTCTTGAGGTATGAAAAACGTCCGCATCCATGGCATGGGCAGGTCGAGGCAGTTCTTGCACACCAACAGCAGCGACGGCTTCAGGGAGCCCGGCCCCTGGCGCAGCTGTGGCCGCAGCGCGCCGTGGTCGTAAACCATGCCGCACCGGTCGCAGACCGCCCGCGCTTCGGGGTCAAAAGGGTTATCGCTCGCCCTGGTGAAAAAACGCCGCGTCATCTATATGCTCGTGTAAGGCGGGATATCGGTGTAGTCGAGCAGAACGCCCGAGTTCGCGAACGCATAGGCGGTCCCGACGCCCTGCTTTGTCTGAAGGCCGTTATCTCCTGAAAAGTAAAAGCCAGTCGGCCCGAAGTTCCCGCCGTAGGGCTTGTGTTTCCAGAGCCCGGCAACCTGTGACCCGAGGTCGACAGCCCGCGCCTGGACGCCGTCAAGCACCTGGATGAACGCCATCCGCCCATTCATGCGAACCAGATTCGACGTCGAGGGGAACAGGACCGTGGCGCCGGACACCATGAAATTCGAAAACAGCGTGTCTTGGGCAAGGTTTTTTGACACGTATGTGGGGTGCTGGACTCCGTTTTTATAGATTTTCGCCCGGTCTGCGATATCAGGTTGCGTCGTGTCTATGGCGTAGATGTAGTGTGTCCAGGTATTCGGGGGGACATAGCCGGGCAGGCCTGCCGCATCATCGTTCCATAGAGCTTGGTCTGACATGCCTCCAACGTAGTTGTGGAGGTCTATCTCCGCATCATTGAAGCGCTGTACTCTCAGAAACGTGTCATTCGTGATAAGAGACACGCGAAACAGGCTCGGGTTTAGAAGAACCTCGGTGCACTTGACCCAAAGCGATATCGTGAATGTTCGCTGGTTCGGAGTCGTGGCCCCTAAAACCACTGAAAGATTGGCTCCTGCGATATTCTGATTGACCGACGCGACCGTTGGGGCCTCATCGATGGCGTACGGCTCTGTGCGCGGCTGGTTGACGGCGGCCGGGTCCGGGGGAAGAATGACTTGGCGGAGGAACTGCGACGGCTTGTCCATGCATACCCCGCAGACCTGGATGCGCTTATTGAAGAGCTTGTTCGCGTACCACTGGTATTGCCAGTCAAGCTTGTCTCGATTGTATAGGGAACCGCACCGCGAGCAGATAGCAAACGCCGTGGGATTAAGGGGGTCGACGAAAGCTTTTCCTCTAGGGCGGTACGCCATTTATTGTATCTCCGCTCAAAAGGAGACTGACGATAGTATATCCATAATGCCAGGGATACCGAGAAATAACGGTAGGGCGCGAAAATACCCTTGCATGCCAGGAACGACATACATATTGACGTCTTCCTGGTCCATTGCAGAGGCAATCATCATTTTCTTTTCGTACATGCCCTCATACTGCGCCGACAGGTTCGGCCGCTTCGGGTCCGGGTAGGACGTCGACAGCCGCGACGCCAGCCCATGAATGTAGGCGTCCAGGAAGCGATAGGGCGCGTCTACCGTCTGGTCATTGATGGGGTTGAAGTCCTGTGCCTGCCTGAAAGACGTGAGCTGCAGGGTGTACGTGTAGTTGCTATCCGGGACGTAGAACAGCGTGATTGTGGGCGCTGGCGTCGCCAGATTCAGCCAGTAGGAATTGGGGTAGCCCGCGCGCCCTTTCTCCGGGATGGCTGCATACTCGGTCGCCGACATGGACGTCATCAGCCGGTCGTTGACCGTGCCCGACGCGTTCACGCTGACATAGGCCGCGCCGATGGCGAGCGTTCGGTTCGGCAGCGTGTAGGTCGCGACGTTGGGCGTGAGGGCGATGGGAACCGTCTCCAGCATCCACTGGTTCGGATTGCGGTTGCTGAAGTCTACAAGCGCAAGGTTCGCGTGCATGATGGCGTCGGCGATATGCTCCGGAGTAATCTCCGTGCGCCGGACGCCGCACATGCCGAAGGCGACCGCGAACATATCTGCGGCGGCTGGGTTCCATGCATACGTGCCGCTGGTCACCATGGTTTGTCATCTCCTGAACGCAGAAACAGCGGCGGCGTTTAAACGCCGCCGCTGTTTAGTTCATACCACCTGAAACAGGCAGTAAACAACGGTCATTACACGACAACAGCCGGACTCAGACGGTTGAAGTGGAGCCGGGTCGCGGACACCGCGAATCCAACCGGCTGAATAATCTGGGTCGGCGTGGAGGGCGGCGTCGCGGTGATGGCTCCGGGGGTCGTGGGGTCAAGATAATACTCGACGCCGGGGGTCAGGCCCGCAACGTTCGTGTCTTCTCCGCCGAACACGATAGTCGCCGGGGTTCCGGCTGTTCCCGCCTCGGTCGCAAAGCCCTGAGCGATGGTGCCGATGGCGGTTGCAATCGCGGTGCTGATGGTCCCGGCAGCGGCGAGATAACACATATCGCCGAGGGCGACGGTGTTGCCCGCCGTGACGTTGGCGGTGTAAGCGCCGTCGAGCATGGTGGAGTCAATCTGGCCGCTCGCGTTCAGAGAGACAATCTTGCCCTCGTCGGCTGCGCCCGTTGAAGACTCGACGCTGACGACCTGGGTCAGGATGCCAGAGACTACATTAATATATCTACCCGCTGCCATAACAAAGCTCCCTTATGATAGAACAATCGGTTCGCCAACCTCGATAATCATAAGGTCAGCGTTTGCAACATACCCAAGTTTCACGAAAACCCCTGTTGTCGGAATAACTTGGGTAAGCGTCCCTGCAGCTCCGAGATATATTGTTCCTGCAGGTAAGGCGCTATGTAAGATGAGTTCACCTTGAGATATAATCTCAACAGTGTCAGTAATACCCGTGTCAAGGGTGGTTACACCGATAATTGTCTTGCACTTTGTAATATCGGTCGGGTCGGCCTTCATGGCGGTTACGCCATCAACATCGTACACGACGCGAAAATGCTCAAGATGCTCGCCCGCCGTGCGGTAGGACGCAAGCGTCCCGCCAAGCAGCGTCGGCATGGTCCCGGCAAGGCCGGTGACATACATGACGCCGGTCGGCGTCCCGCTGGCGTCAACAATCTCGATGAACCCGCCGGTCAGGGTAAGCGCGAGCCCCGAGACGAATTCGGCCGCCGTCATGCGGTAGACGGTAGGATATCCGGTGTGCATCTCCCACCCCCCTTATTGAAGAACAAGTTCGGCGTCTTGCAGCACGCCGCCGCTCTGCCATGTCACCAGCAGCGCGTCGCCAGCGCCGATGGGGAGAGGGGCAGAGAACACGATGCGCTCCAAGGGCAGGTTGCAGCTCGAATATGTGGCGCTCGGGATGACGGCGGTCACCGCCGCGCCCGTGTTGATATTGAGCAGCTGAATCGTCGTGTCAGAGAGGCACGGGACGCCAACCTCAAATGTCAGCGCCGAGTATACCGCTGTTTCAAGGTGAATGACAGCCCCCGATGCGTCCAAGGAGCGGGCGCGGCCGCGCGCCAGCGGGGCGACCTGTGGCGCGTAGTTGGACACGGACGACACGCGCGCCCGCATGAACGCCCCGGTCAACGGCGTCGGGCCGCCTGGGTCGAGGTCGATGGTCAGCGGCATGATATCCCAGTTCGACGGCTTCACCCAGCGCACATGGAAAAGCTCCGGCGGGTCGACGCCAAGCGTCGTTGGGCCGTTTTTCATCCAATCCGATGGGTCATCAACGCCGGTGAACGGCAGCCACGTTCCACTTGTCGAGTAATATTCAAGCGTAACGTTCCGCGTATTGGTCGCCTTGCGGTGAACCATAAGGTCGAGCCCGAGCCCTGCGGCCGGGAATGAGAACAGGTCAGCTTCGCCAACTTTATAAACGACATTTGAACCGGCGGCAAACGTGCCGTCAGACAAGGCTGCATTGTATACTGCCGTCTTCACCTCAAAATCAGTCCCGAGGTTTAGGCAATACGTCATCGACATTTTAGGAGACGTCGTTGACGAAATGTAGCCGGACGGGCGAATCACAATCCACTTGCGGGCCGCGATGAAGCCGGGAACCGGCGACCACGCGACGCGGGGAATAGCGGGGTCAGTCCACGTAACGACATACGTTCCGGGGCCGTTTCTGAAGCCGTTCGACGAGTCAGAGACGCCTGTCAGCGTACGGTTCGGCGTCGCGCCGTCTGTCGAGTCCAGGATATCCAGGCCGCCGCCAACCCAGACGCCGGGCGTATCGATGGTGAACCGGATTTCAGTGACGCTTTCGTCCGACGCGATGTAAAGCGCGTCCCCTGCGGAAAACTGGCCGTCCGTGCTCCAGGGAAGAAACGAATTCGCAATTCCTGAAGTACACTGAACAGTGTAATCAGTAAAATCAATCGCCCCTGTTGACGTGTCAAGATTAAAGGCGTAGACAGTCTCAGCGTCTTCAACACTTGTGTACGCCCCGGAGAAGAGGGACTGGTCAACAACCCCTCGTACAATCCCGTCCGCAGCATTTCCCGCCACATCAGAGATTTCCGACATTCTTATTGTAAACACCTCAGATAATCCCCGCTTTTGGTTATAGCTGGTACAGAACCCCGTTCATTTGTACATACGCAACGGGAAGATTGGCAGTAAGTAGTAAGTTTACTCCAGCCTTATTGAAGAAATGGCCTGAACCAGCGGCTGGGGCGGCGTCATGCTGGAGCGTTATATTACCATTAGTAGCAATAATAGTCACTAATGAAGAAATTGTTTGGTCAACCATCGCGCCACCAGCGCCAGTTATTGTTGTCGGTCCTGCGTAGGTTAATTGATAATTATTTGCGTAACCGACGAGAGCTGTACCGGTGGTCTGGATGGTTTCTTCCTGCCATTGACCCCCGAAATAGCGAATTCCCAACGTATTGACGTCGCCGAACTGGAGGCGATCAGTGCTGTATCCTCGGATAGGGACGTCAGGAACGACAGTTCCGCTTCCAAACTGAATGCGCCCGCTCTGCCAATTGAAATTCATGAATTTGCCAGCGGTGACGCTGGCGTATTCATAGACGTTCCCAGCGCCCGCATCGCTTACGAAGGCGTCATACGGCCCGGTGAACGTGTTGAACGAACCCCACCCACCCCGAATGTGGTTGTTGTCCGCGCCCGCCAGGAACGTGATGAACCCGGCGGTCGCCTGCCCGCCCTCAAACCGGCAGCCTATGAACTCGTTCGCGTCGCTGGCGCAGCTTATGGCCTTCTGCGTAGGCGAACCAAGTTCTAAATTGGTCCCGATGAACGTGTTGTTGTTGGTCTCGGTCGCGTCGAGCCAGATTTTCCAGCTCGGGTCAGCCGTGGTGTAGCCGGAGTCTACCCGGATAGAGCCACCGTAGAATTGGTTCTGGTTAACACCCCACGTCGCTGAAGCTATGGCGTGAATGCCGTTCTTACAGTTAATAATACGGCCTAGGTAGATGTTATTGCAAACGATGTTCTGCGTTACGGTGAGCGTGTCTAGTAGAAGACCTGTGTTGTAAAACAGGATACCGGGGATATAGATTTCGCAATTCTGCATACCGCCGGTAATATGGACGCCAACTGACGTGACGTCGCCGAGAGCGAACCATGCAGGCGTGGCGCTGGAGCCCTTGAATATGGCAGGAAGCTGATACACCCTCCCATAGAACATATTCGCGCCGCCGATAGTCAAATCGCTCTGAATCAGCAGCGCGACGCCGACGCCGGTATACCGAAGCGCAGCGCCGTTCTCGGCAAAAATGGCCACGTTCGGGAGAAGCGTGATTGTGGCTGTCCCGGTGTAGTAAACACCATATGGAACATAGATTGTTCCATAGCCTAGCGACGCCGCTTTGGCTATGGCGTTTGTAAAGGCGGCAGAGTCGTCAGTGACGCCATCGCCTTTAGCGCCAAATGACATGACGTTTACTATGTTGGCATTAAACGGGACTAGCGACAGCCCCAGTCCATCCGTCATTCCAGACATAGAAAAACCTCAAATAGATGGCGACGCCGTCTGAACAACTGAGAAAGTGAGCGAGCCCGCTCCTGAATTCAAGACAACTTTGCAGATTGTTGGGGTAAAGGCGTAGTTGCTCTGCTTGGACGCCGACGCATTCACCACGTTGGGGTCGGCATGATCGAGCCATGTTACATTTTGAAGACCGAGGGGAACGCCAAAACCAGGCGCCCCATTCGGGTTGTCCATGCTCTGCCGGACCGTGTAATTCGCGGTCCCGGTCACGGTCACCTGCAGCGACGTCGGGGCAAACCCGAACGCGTCGAGAAAAATGGGCCGCGAGTCCGCTACGCCGTTGGTCCCGACGGTCACAGCCGCCGCCGTGGCGGCCGAGACGGCGATGCGGGTTACCGTCTTGAAGCTCACGCCGAAGTCCGCCGCGCCCACGTTGGCGCCAGCCACGCTGGCCTGCAGCGCCTGCCCGCTCCAGTCAGTCCCATAGGCGGTGAACGTCACGGCGCTGTCGTTCCCGGCCGACGTGATGATGATGCGGCGTGGCTGATCCAGCGTAGCCACGCCGCCCACGACAAGCACGCCATTCAGGGTCAGGTCGCCCGCCGCAAGTGGCGTCTGGGACAGCCCAACATTGTTCGCAGCCGCCGCAGCTAATGGACCAACCGTCGCCTGAATGATTCTGCTCATGGTCGCCTCGTTTAAACGCTCTCGATGTTAGCTCTTGTTGCGCAGGCTCCGGCCCGCAGAGCTGTAGGGGGACGTATCCGCGCCGCCGCCGGAGGCCTTGCAGGCCCCGCCGCGCTTGCGCGAGACGCCGCCCACCTTACCAATGTTCTTACCGGCTTTGGCCTCTTTAATCACGTCCTTGTTGCCCCCGGCGAAAGCCGGGGTCTTGGAGCTGAGGCCGCCTTTAGTCTTAGCCATATCGACTTGTCCTTATACTGGCGTTACGCCAAACATGGCCGTGGTCAGGGCTGCTGTTGAAGTCACCGCAATGCCCGCCACTGGGATATTGACGAACGCCACCATGCGAATGGTTCCGTTTGCAGCCGAACCCGGCGTGAAAGTTCCCCTCACATCGCCAGTTGTCGTGGTGGCTGGAGATGTGGCGTCGGCAGCCGTGACCGTGGCCGTCAGCTGCTGGACGTTATTCCAATACACCTGGACGTACGGATAGGAAGCGACTTTGATTGGGAAGCCGAAAATATCCGGAGTCCCGATGCTGACCGTCGCGGCGTTGGTCGCCGAGGGGGTCACGCTGGCAATCCACTTCCAGGTCTTCTTGCCGCTGACAGTCAGGCCCGCGCCAGGGCCGGTGATGGCCTCGGTCTGGGGCTGGCCGAACACGTCATAGCCGACAACGGTGTAGGTGATGCCCGCAAGCGTGGTCGTGCCGGAGGTGATGGACACCGCCCGGCTGCTGACGGTTGCGGGGTCCCAGAAGTTCACCAGCCCGGACGAGCCGACTGGGAGCACGGCGGGTTTTGGACCGATGCGCCGGGCGCCGGTGACCGTGGCGCCAGTCGACGCGTTCTTGAACGTGTCGCCAACGGTGACGTCTCCCCCGCTGACGGTGACCAGCGTGAGAGGAACGTTTATCGTGTTGCCCTGCAGGGCCGCGAGGTTCGCCGTGGCCGCAGCCAGGGGGGCGAAGTCAACGGCCATGATATCCGAACTCATCCAGGCGAGAACCGGCGGCGAGCCGGGCGTCTGACCGGGGAAGAACGTGAAAATGGGGCGCGGGTCAAGAGACGCCACGCCGCCATAGAAGACGCTCGGCCCCGCGTCCGGGTTCTGGTTCGCGGACCGGGCGGCCATCCCCGGAGGGGTCGCCTCGTTCCCGTAGACGATGAAAGGGCCGCTGATAGTTGACTTAGCCATTACGGGGCTCTCCCTTATCCGACACGAACAAAATCTGGCCGCGCCGCAGTAACTGCTTTAACGTAGGCTTCATGAGCCAGTTCCTTCGTGTCGAATAGCCCAAGGTATATTACCTTTTGGTCTATCGTCGCTTGTGCTTTCCAGCGTGTTGGGCAAGTACATTCAATTCCTTTTTGAACATGCTTGCACCTATATTTTGTCACACCTTTAAACCCGGACGAATTTCCCTTACTTAGGGGGGTATTTGTCCTATTTTCTGCCATACTAGCTGGTCGTAAATTTGCGATACGATTATCCAGCTTATTCAAATTAGCATGATCTAAGTATTCTTTAGGCCATGCTCCGTAGACATAGAGCCATGCAAGACGATGCGCGTAATACGCAATACTATCTATTTTAATCAGTAGATAGTTTCCATCTCTGACATACCCCGCTATGTCACCGGCCCGAACTTTACTGTACTTAGGTGGTATCTTGTACTTAAAGATACCTGTGTGCGGGTCGTAATCAAGACGCGATCTTAATTCCCGAACCGTGAGCGCGTGCTCTCTATCTGTAGGTGTAGCCATGCTAGAATCCTATTTATGGTTGCAACCAAAGGATTCTAGCAAAAACTACCCACCTAGTCAATATCAAGACGTGGGAAGGCTCCCATACAGGCAGCGCGGATCATTAAAAAAGAACCCTGCACGTTGATATCCTTTCACAAGGAGATTATCCGTCATAAAGTCCACGTGCATGTCTAGTTCAAACGGTATCCGGTCGATATGAACCAGTCCCTCGACGTCGGTCTTGATGAACCAGGAGAAGTTCGACGTGAAGTAATCAAAAATCTCGAAGTCATGCAGACCGCCGGACAGCGTGTGAATGGCGTTCGGGTCATTGTCGGTGGTGCCCGGCCGCAGCTCGGCCTTGATAAGGCGGATGCACACATCCTCAAGGGCGATTGGGGCGCAGAGAAGACGGCCGCGAGCCCGGATTTTCAGGCCCGCCTCGTTCACGAACCCAGCGCGAATCTGCTTTAGACCTGCGATGAGGGTTGCCTCGTTGAGGTCTACATCGACGCTTGGCCGGTTGCCCCAAGAGCCCCCGACGAACGGCGAAGTTTCTGTAAGCGGATGCGCGCTGTTGAGCAGGGAAACGCCGTCGCCGCCGATGGACGCATTGTACGTGCCAGCGGTATTGAAGATGTTCGCTGCTTGAATCTCCCAGTAGTCCGCGAACGACTTAGCCAACCCAAGATTCATTGGGTTGAAATCGGACTTGTACAAGTTATCGTCGATAGCCTTACGGGTAATTGCGTACCCCAGACCAGCTTCGATAGGCTCCATATTGTAAATCCAGCGCTGGCCAGCGTTGTTATCAAACAACGTCTGAGCGCCTTCTTCCTTAAGAGCCGCGAGTTGCAAATATCGCGCCTGAACGGTGCGCTCAATCTGCATTTTTGACTGGATAGAACGGAACACGCGCTTCCACTGAGGCTCGATATTCCGATACTGGCCGGTGATGGCCGCGAGACCTGGAAGTAGGAGGTCGCGTTCTGCCGCTAGATTAATAGCCATTGTTTACGCCCTCCTTAAATGCCGGTCATCTGAGCGGTGTTAGGCGTCACCACTGCGATATTGTATGGGGTGGTGTTGTCGGCGCCTGGGGTTCCGGCCGGGAAATAGTCCGACAAGAGGCCCACAACGCGGAACGGCAACGTGGCGGTGGTGGTCGGAACGCCGAGCGTGGCGCCGGACAGGCCGAGAGAGCCGCCGAGGATATGGCCGGTGCCCATGACGATATCGGCGTTCTTGCCGACGTCAGACAAAGCAATCGGGGTGGAAGCGCTGCTGGCCTGGATGGCGAACAGGGGGGTCGGGAAGTTATCGCAGGGGATAACGTAAACGGTGCCGTCGGTGGTGGCGTCGTTACCCGGCCAGAATGTGTTCTGAGTCGTGCGGCCGAGCGCTGTCGACAGGTATTTCGCGCCCCAGAACACGCCAACGAGATAGCTCGCGGGCTGACCGTTGACCCAATAGTCAACGTAACCGGTGTTCAGGCGGATAATCGGGTCGCCCCTAAAGAACTGGTGCGTGTTGCCGCTGGCAACTTTCCAAGCCTGCTGCTGAAACGTTGGCTGCGCCGCGCCGTAAATCCCTAGCGGGCGCAATCCGAACGGGCTGTTCGTATTGGCCATTTCTTAAATCCTGATTGGGTTAACCGGCTTTGCTTTCAACGCTCCCCGGCGCGGGGGCGGAATGGCGCATGCCTGGGTCTTTTGCACTTTCAACGCCGAGGCGGAACTGTGCGGTTCTGCTGTACTGCCACCTTCAACGCCGAGGCGGAACGGTGGTCTGAAAGTCTGGCGTCCAGACCGTTTAAACGGTCTGGACCTTCACGCGTTACGAAAACTCGTCGCCTCCAGCGATAGTGTGCGATGGAGCCCATGATGGGTCCGCCCGCTCACGCTGCGCTCTCAAAAGCGTATGCTTCTGTGCTTCCTGGGTGTTCGGGTCGAAATAGTCTTCCCGTTTCGAATCGACACCCCAATTCCGTTGACGCATCAAAAGCTGTTCACGGGCGCTAATCTGTTCCTCACGTCGCGCTGCGTTGGTTAACTCTACGCGACGCTCCATCAAAATCATACCATCGTGTTGAACAGCCTCCTCTTCTTCACCAGAGAAGACGCCGAGTAGCCTGCTATTCTTAACAGGTCGCCATCCGCCATCTCTTTGGAGTCGAGAAATATAAACTCCGCGCTCCTCATTGTAGACGAACCGGGTTTTCCATTCAAGAGTATATCCCTCGGCTAAAGTAGCCTCCACGAATTCGGGCGGCAGCTCGAAAGGGTCACTGGACGCAAACTGCGCCCGGCGCGTGACAACTTCACCGTCGCGGCCAATCGCCGTAGTAATCCCGGTTTCCCGAGCCTGGGGGCGCTTGGGCCGCGCAGCTTCGACGCGCACCTCTTTGCGGTCCTCGGCGACCTGTCTCCCGAGCGCGGTAATCTGCTCCGCCATTTGCTTTTGGGACTCGGCCATCATAGATGCGAGCTGCGCCATCTGAATCGTAAGCGCCTCAATGGCGACGGGATCAGACGCTTGAGGCGCTTTTGTCATGGGTTCCTCAACCTCGGGTGGTTTCTTGATTACGGGCTTGGCGACCGGTGTTTTCTCGGTCTTGCGCCAATTGTATGGGGGTTTAGACACCGACGCCTCCCTTATACTTGTCTCTTGACCAGAGCAAGTTGGACTTGCCCGAGTCGATTTCAGCGACGCCCTTAGCGTACTGCGCCAGGGCCTCATGCTCGGGGAGGTCAGCGTAAAGCTGGACGGCGGCCTTCCTCTGCTCTTGAGAGAGCTGCACGCGCCTTCCCTTCCCCTGAGGCGCGCCAAATGACGTCCGGGCCGGAGGGGCGGCGGGCGTCTGGGCCTTCCTCTGAACTGGCGGGACGCCGGAGCCGCCATTCGACCTGGAATCGCTGGTCACGGTTTTATACCCCATCTGCTCGTCAATGAAATCAAAGTAGTCCTGGCTCTCGACTTCAATCCCCTTCCGCTGCGCCAGATTGGCCGCTGACTCCGCCAGCATGGCGCGTTCCTGGTTCAGGTAGATATCGTCCTTATGCTCCCGGAGCCACGCCTGGGTCCTGTGCGGGAACGCCTTAATCTGCATTTCAAAGTCGTTATCGGGCGGGCGCTGATAGTGCTGCGCCGTTGGTTCGGGGGCCCGCTCGACATCTGACTTCGCCCGCTCCAGACTTTGAATCTGCGCGGTGTTCTCGGTCAACGCCGCCAGGGCCTTGGCGTGCGTATCCCAGTCGCCGCGCTGCGCCGCCAGGGACGCCGCCTGTTGGGCCTGATTGATGTTGGACTTGGCCAGGGCGATGGCGTTCTCCACCGCCGCCACTGTCGCCTCACGGTAATTCCGCTCTCCCTGAACGGCGTGGTTGGCGTTCTCGTTCGCCCGGTGCTCGGCCTCCGCCCGCTCGCGCTTGAGCCGCTGAATCTCCGTCTCGCGCTCAGCGTACTGCGCCTTGAGCTTGGTCAGCGCGTCCGGCTCTTCCTCGGCGCGCTGCTCATACGCCGGGGCGTGTTCCTCCGCATGCTCGATGATAATCTCGTCGCTCAACGACTCGGCGATAACCACGCCTGACTCGTCAACGACCTCGAACTCAATCTCGGGCGCCGCCTCGCGCGCGCTGGCCATCTGTTCAAGCTGCGCTGCAGCCGCTCTTTTCCGCCTGGACATGGGGGCTCCTTACAAAATCTCGTCTGGCGCTGTGGTGATCATCTTCACCGTGCTGTCGAGCGAGTACCGGCATGGCACGCCACGCAGGCCAAACAGCTTCGAGTCGGTTGGGAAGTGGACAACCCAATCGCCCACTTTTGGCGTGTGCTTTTTTGAGCGCATGCCGTAGCCCTTCTTGAGCTTGCCGTCTTCGCCGATTTCTTCGGGGCGCGGGCTGACCCACGGGAACGCGCCACGGAACCGGAAGGCGTCAGGACCTGCCCTGGCCACAAGCCCAACTTTGGACTGGTAGAGGCTCTCCTTAAGGCGCTCATCCGGCATAATGAGCCCGCCTTTGCTTATCTCTTTCTCTATATAAACAGCAATAATAACATCATTGCCAGTAAGAGAAAGATGTTCAATAGAATCGCCTAGGGCTTCGACGATTGCTGCTTTCTGGTCTTCGGCTTTAGCCAGAAGTCTGATTAAATCAGACTTGAAAAAACTGCTCATGTGCTGGACCTGTATTTATCCTGAAGTTCTTTCGCGATATCCCCCGCAATCCTTAAGCCGTTGATTTGCCCTACCTGCCGTAAATACTCGTCATACTCGACGCCCCGAGCAAGACCTTCCAGAAGTTCAAGCCGCTTCAATTCCAGCGCGGCTACGAACTTCTCATAAAAGACCTCATCCCAATAGCTTACTTGAACCATGGTTTAAAGTCTTCAGGTTAAGAGGAAGTAGGCCGCAGTGACCAGCACCCCGACAAACGTCATCCAAAACACGTATGTTTTGATGAACTTAATAAGCTCCGGATGCTTTTCGGACTCCATCTGCGGCCTTCCTTATGTTGGCGCGATTAGCGCATGTGGTTCTTCTGAAGACGGCCACGCCCGCCGCCAGCGCCGCCGGTCAGGTGGACCATGCCGCCCTTCTTGCGGGGCAGGCCAGCCGTGCCGCCGAGCGCGCCGATAGATGGCGGCGGTCCAGCCGGGGGCATGCCGCCCATCGGTCCGGCTGGAGGCATGCCGCCAGCTCCCCCGCCCGGAGCGGGCATAGGCACGGGGATGGGCACGGGCTGCTTGGCTTGGCCGCCCGGTTGCCCCACGATGATATTGACGTGGGTCTTTCCCTTTTTCGTCGTCCGGCCGCCGCGCTTATAGCCCGCTTTCTGCGCGCCGGGGTTTGTCTTTGGGTCTTTGGCCAAGTTCGGGTCGGCAGTGCTCTTGACCAAATCGCCCAACCGGGCGATTTGACCGCCGCTCGCCCGGTTCATCGCCGAAGGTTTGACCATGCCTTTAATCATGGCGCGGTCTTCAGCGGCGTCGGCATGCCCGCCATTAGCCTTGCCAGGATGCTTGGACGTCGAGCTTGCGCCGTAGCTGGCGAACCGCGCCCCGTGCAGGGCTTTCGCCCGCGCCTTGATTTCTTTCATGGTTTCCTATTCCCGTGAGACTAACTCTTGGTCTTTTCACACATAGATTTCTTCTGCGTCTGTAATGAGAAGACGGGCATAGAACTTATAAATCGTCTTCTTTTTACATGTGGTCCCTTCAAGCCAGTCAACCTCAACTGGCTCAAACTCCGGCCTGATTCTCCAGTATAGATACTTTGAGGCCGGTTCGAAATGGGAGATTATATTCACGGCGATATACGCCGCCGCCTCCCGGAAATTAATGTCCGGGCCATCTGCGCCGATTTGGAACTCTGTATAGTTTTCGCCCGTAGCGCATCGGACGGACGGAAACGCGTTTTTGACGACGCGCCCCTTCTCGACAGCCAGCTTAACCAGCTCCGGGACATGCTCCCATGTGAACAGCTCGACCATCAGAACCCCCACTTTTCCAGGACGCCGATAACCGGGTCCGGGATGAAACGTGCTTTCGGGGGCCGTCCAACGCCCTTGATAAGGCGGTTATGACGGATTTCAACGCCATTCCACTTGCCGTCGAATGTCGCCCAATGGGCAATCAGGTTGCGCGGCTGGGCGAACAGCTTTTTCCGGCCACGCTCGCGAATCAGGCGTCTGCCGCCCTCGGCGAGCGCAATCTCGGCGTTCAGGCGGTCCTGACTTGAGCCCTTCCGGCGGCGGGCGGCGGGTTCGCGGGATTCTCGCTCTGGATGACGCGCGCTCATTCCATATCCTCCACTGAACCGGGATGCGTGATAGATATCAGCGCGACGCCGTCGCCGCTCACCATGGAGTCGCGCACGAGGTCAGAGCGTTTAAACGACGCCATCGCCGCTCCCCCTGAGACGCGGGCCGCCTCGTCGGCGGTAATCAGGTCGCCCTTGTGAAGAGTGGCGGCAATCTCGGCAATAAGCTCTTCGCCCGCGCCCGCCGTGTACTGCTTGGTCGCCTCAATCTCGGCGGCAAGCTGCTGATCCATTTCCTGACCAAGGCGCTCAAGCTCGCGCTGATAGACTTCCTTCCGGGTTTCCTTTTTGGCCTTCATGGCCGCATACATACGGGTGATGACCTCGGCGATATCATCCTCGACTACCTCGACCATCGCCGCGCTCAACTCCTCCGGACCGACGTCGCTGTACACGAACGGGGGCGCGTCCCGCTCAATGAACTTAATGCCGCCCGGCTCAACGATGGGCGGGCGCGTCATGGCCTCCACAATGGGAACCCGCGTGATTGAATAGCCCATCCCCACCTCTTGAACAACAGGCGCGGGAACAGCCGGCTCAAGCGTCGCGCCGTCGTTGTACCGTCTCTCCCGATAAAGATAGTCCGCGACAGGGAAAAGCTTCTCCATCGCGTCTTCACGCGAACCCTGACGGGCGAGGGCGTCTTCAAACTCCATCGGGTCGGGAAAATAGCTCGAACCAACCGCATGATGGCCGTGGTGCGTGGTCAACAGGCAGACGACAACCGTCGTGCCTGGGAATTGAAAATAGGCCTCGGACGCAAGCAGGCCCTCGGCGAGTTGCTTGGTTTCGATGTGAATCCGAAAGCCGTTCTGGACGACGTCATTCATGTTTTTCTCACTGTTGGGCTAACGGGTCATAACCTCCGGGCATGGCTGGAACCTGCCCCTGACCCCCTGTTTCTCCCCCCAAACCAAAGATGTGCGCGGCAAGGGGATGCGTTACCAAATGCTGCATCAGGCGCATATATTCAAGCTGTTTCTCATGGTCCATCTTGGCCATCTCGACCTGCACGCGGGCCTGGATATCCGCCATCTTGGTCTGGCTGGTCTGCGCGGCGGTCGCCAGCTTAGCCTGGTTCGTCTGCATGGCCGACTGCGCCTTAATCTGCTCCGGGTTGGGCGGCGGCGCGGCGCCAGGGGGCGGCGGCGGCATAAACAGGTCGTCAACGTCATCAATCTGCATCATGTGCAGCACGCGCGTCGCAATCTTCTTCGGGTCGAACACGCCGGGCGGCGTCTGCTGCGCCACTGTCCCAAGGGCGATGGCCTTCATCAGCCGGTGCGCATGGCTCGGGGTGTTCGGGTCGGACCGGGGCACGAGATTGTAGTTGGCCAGGGCCTGCCTGACCATGTCCAGGGTCCAGAGCGGCTGGTCCGGGTCGGGCCGGTACAGGGCCTCGGGATGCTGGCGCAGGTGCTCCAGAATCAATTCCAGCTCAACTGTCTGCGCGTCATGAAGCCGCGTATGCACCGCGTTCAGGATTTTCCCGGCCTGCTCAATGGCGGCGAGCATCGTGCCAACGGGCACGTCAGCCTTGCCCTCGGCGGTCGGCAGCTCGGCTGTCCCGCCAAGTTTCTGCCCGGCCGCGCCGATGGTCTGGGTCAAGGCGATAAGGGTCTGCGACGGCTCCTTATACGGCAACGGCATGATGGCGTCGGCCAGCTTGACGCCGCCGGGCACGTCGACGGGCGCGCCGCCGCCGGGCGGGACGCGAAACGTGTTGTTGCTCTGCTTCGCGCCGTTCTTGGCGTAGAGGAAGCCGGGGAAGTTGCTGAACATCCCGGCGTCGAGCAGCAGGCGCCATGCGCCGGTCAGGGCAGACGTCGCGTTACCGAGTATCTGAAGGAGACCAGTGCAGTAGAACCCGAAGGTTGGGGCGAAGCCAAAGGGAACGAAAGTGCGTCTCCGGATGAAATCCTCGTCGCCTTCGTCCCAATCCCTTCTGATTTCCAGAATTGCTCGTGACGTGAGGTCAATGGTGATTCGATAAGGGAGCGGAAGGCCTGTGGGCTCTCCATCAAGATGGTGCTCAAACTCGGGGAGGTCGACATCGGCATAACATTCGTAGATCGTGTGCACTTGGTCTTCTGGACGGGTCACATTGAGGCTGATGCCCTGGGAGCGCGCCACGGCGGCGTCAAAGGCGTTGATGTTGGCGTCCGGCCGCTGGATGGGAATGTCCCGGTAGACCCCCAGCAACTGCATGCGTTTAAACGTCGTCTGCTGCATGGGGATGATGTGGGTCACGCGCGGCGTGGTCTGAATGTCTGTGGTGGTGTTGGCCACCACGAAGTGCTCGGCGTCCACCATCTCGGAGACCGGGCGGCGCCGCATCGGGCAAAAATACACCTTTTTGAACGCCATGCCCGAGAACCCCACCATGAACAGGAGACGGTCGGTGCCAGGGGTGAATTCAGTGGCCTTTTTGGTCAGATACCAGTTGATTTCTGACTCTAATTTCTCCGCCAGCCAGTCTTTCACGGCGGTCTGGCCGCCATAAACGGCGATTTTCGCCGGTCCATTGCTCGGAATCATCTCACGACGGGCGTTTCCCTGAAAGTGCAGGCACGCCTCGCCGAGCAGCGGATGCCGAACTGTCGACATGCCCTCAAGGGGGGCGGACGTGGACGCCAAGTCACTGCGCGGCTCCTCGACCTTGAACCCAAGCAGCTTGACCCCGTTCGCCCGCGTCTGCAGCCACTCCGAAAAGCTCCGGCGGTCTTCCTCGATGCCCTCAATCAGGTCAACAGCCAGGGCGTTGAGGTCGCCCTCATCAATGAACTCCGCCAGATTCGCGTTGTGGTCCGCGCGCCCAGCCTTGACGTTATGATTTCGCGGGTTGAACTCGATAGTGACGCCGCCGTCCGGCTCATCAATAACCAGAGCGTCATTACTTTCTGAAAACCGAACGCCCTGCGGCTCAAATGACGGCTGTTCGTCAATATATTTCTGAAAGTCAAAGACTTGAGCCGTATTTAGCATAATTTGCTCCGTCACATCGGATAAAGAGGCGCTGAATCCGCCATCGGGTTGCTGCTAGCGTTCGTCTCCGGGTCATTCGCGGCCCGTATTTCTTCCCGGCGCATCAGCATATTGTTCTGCCTGAACCACCACAAAGCCTGGGTGGCGGAGTCGCACAGGTCATCATAGCGCGCTTTTGGAAAAGCGGCCATTTCTTCCTCAACCATCTCCGCCCAAGGGCGATCTGGTCGGTAAATCATGCCTGCGGACCAGATATGCTGCACTCGGTTCGCCCTGACTTCTTTGTCAGCCCGGCCAGGATTGACAAACTCGATGCCGAACTGTTGCTGAAACAAGAGGCGCTGCAGTTCCTGAACCACAGAGATGCCGGAGGCCTTGGCCTCGACAAGAAGGCGGTCGACCTGGAACCGCTTGCAGGTGTGCGAAATCCACTCAACCAGCCCCCAGCTCTTTTTCCGTCGCTCCTCATAGGCCTGGAGTGGCTCCCCATACTCCCGGTCAACGTCCGGCCCGTGAATCTGCAGCCACTTGCGCCACGCGGCGATAAGGAACACGCGCGGCGTCCCGTCATCGGCGTAATTGAGCCCCCAGACCGTCATGGCTGACGGGTCGTTCTCATCATGGTGCGTGTACGCCGGGTCCACCGAGGCCAGGATGAAGTCAAACCGGGGGTAGCGGCCGTCATCCGGTTCCCAGATGTTCCAATATTCGTTCTTGAAGATGCCGCCGCCGCGCGGCGCGGGCCTCTGTTGGTATTGACTGGCAAAAGCAAACTCGCCGAGCTTCAAGCACTCCTCGACGGCGGCGGGCGGGAACCGGTCTGGCCAGAAGCACTCGCCGTCGACGCTGCGCGGGTCGGTCCAGCCGAGGGAGGTGTGGCAGCGGGCGCCCTCCTCATAGAGCATCGGAATCATGAGGTGGTCGTAGCCGAGGTCCTCATGAAGGATGACGCCCGACACGTCCTCTTGATGGACGCGCTGCATGATGACGATAATCGCCGACTTGGTCATGTGGTTGAGGCGGTTAGACATGGCCTCGCGGAACCAGCGCACCGTCTCTTCGCGGATGGTCTGCGACTCGCCCTCTTTGATGTTGTGTGGATCATCACAATTGCTGGCAAGACTGAACACAGTGTCTTGCTTGTCAGAAACGAACATGTTATGGTTGCCTTCTACGGTCAAACAGAAGGTTTCCATAACATGTCCATCATCCTCGACGCCGAGAACGGTCCCGAAGTCTGGCGTGAAGCCGCTGGCTTCCCCAACTACCTTATTTCCAACTACGGCCGCGTCTATAGCAAGCCTCGAACCACAGCGCGCAAGGGAAGCGCCCCTGTCTACACTGACCGGGATCGGAACTCTACCACCGCCCACACAATCAGCCGCGACGGCCGTTTTATGACCCCGACTTTGAGTAAGGGCTACCCCCGCGTCACCCTGCGCCGGGATGGACAAACCCATTATGTGTTCGTCCATCAGCTCATGATGCTGACGTTCATAGGGCCGGTTCCTGAAGGCCAAGAAGTCAGACACCGCAACGACAAACGCGCGAACTGTCGTCTTTCCAACCTCGAATATGGAACGCGGGCGCAAAATATTGCGGACTGCAAGAAAAACGGAGGATTCCGTAACGGCGCGGCACATCTTACCGATGAACTCGTCCGCAAAATATTCTCCAGAAGAGATACGCATACCGCTAAAAGCGTAGCTCTTGAGTTCGGCGTCCATCCTAGCACTATCGAGAGTATATTTAACGGTAGAACGTGGGCGCACCTTAATCTTATTGCGGGAAATCATGGAGAAAGGGTTAAAAAAGGCGTGGCTCACCCAAGGCCGACTGCCAAAATAACGGCGGAAACTGCGCTTGAGATTTTCAATGCTGCCGGGACGCCCACTGAAATAGGACTCAGATATGGAATGAGCGGGCAAAATGTCACGCACATTAAAACCGGCCGCACATGGAACCACGTCACCGGCCTCCAAAAGCCGGGCCTCAACCCATCCGCGCCCCTCAACCCAGAACCTGTGGTCAAGCGTACATCTGATGGAGCCCCCAGTATAGCTGATCCTGACAAGGTCTGAGCCTGGGTTATGCCGCCAGCCGGTGACCGGCCGCAGCTCGTTGCGGCCGGTCACCAAATTCCGGCTCCAGACGCGAACGTTTAAACGCTTCTTGACGATATCGCCGATGGCCATCGGCCCGTGCTCAGTGGCGACCAGCGTTTCATGGGGGAAGCATAGAACCCGGTCGGCGCGCTCGCCGGTGCCAGTGCCGCGCACAGAGGATGCGAACTTCCAACCGAACTTAGTGTTGGAAATCTTAGTAACGCCCTTCTGACGCATAGAAAACTTGTGCCCCCACAAGTCTTGGAATTTCTGACTCTCAATAAGGTCAAGCATACGCTGGTTATCGCGCTCAGTAAGTAATGAAGAATAACTGAACGATATGTACCGAGTTCCTGGTCTATCGCATGCTGACCACTCCCATGCAGGCCAAAAACAATTTAAGAGTAAACTTTTCATGCTTCCAGGCGGCACATTAATTAATAATCTGGTAATAGCTCCATATGTCACTCCTTCCAAGTGCATGGCCATCGCCTCAAGCGGCCAGCCCTTGACGAACTCGCGCCCCGGCTCGATGCACTCCCAAAAATACTCTACGAACTCCAGCAGACCGCCAGGGCGGCTCTGCTTCTGGCGCTCGATGCGCATCTTGAACTCGTGCATCGCCGAGGCCAGCAGCTCATGGGCCTGCCTCGGGTCGGCCGTCTTCTCCAGCAGGCGGCGGAAGTGGTAGTCGTCAGTCATTGTCTAAATCCAGAACCACATGCCCCTTCTTAGCCGGTAGACGCCGCTGTCGGGGGGAGTCCGGAATCTCCAGGGCCTCTACCTCAATCATGGGGCCGATTTCCTTATGCACAGTGTCGATGAACCGCAAAAGCTCCTCATTCGACATCCGGGTAATCGAACCCTGGACGGTGATTTCCGACTTGTCGATTAAGAGGCCGTGCAGCTTGGCGAGCCCCATGGAGGCCTGCACGGCGGCGCGGGCGTCCGGCCGATGGTCCGGCTGAACCTCGGCGTTCTCCTCCATGGACAGACGGCCAGTTCGGGCGAAATGCCTGTCCTGAAGAAGCATCTCCGTCAAGCGCTCGATGTTCATCTGAAATTTATCAGACAGCTGATTGCGCTGCTTGGCCAGCACTTCCGCTTGTTCAGCCATCAACACGCCGATGCGCGCCTGAACGAGCGGAGCTTTCCGTATTTTAGCGCCTCGTTCTGACCAATACTGGTCTATGTCGCGCTTGGTGGTCGCGGCGGACGTTATCTGGTAACCGGCAAGCTTGGTGGCCTCGGCCAGGGTCATCCCAGCGACGATATACTGACAAAACAACTCCTGACGGGGGACAAGCCCCGTCTTCGGGTTGACCTGCCCGTGTGGCTCGCCCTTACGCGCCGCCATTGGACACCCCAATTAAAGCGTCAATGTCCGCCTGGGTCATCGCCGGGTTTGTCGTGTAAGGAAGCGGCTCGATGGGGCCGGGCGCAGCCGGGCGCTGTTGGGGCGTGGGGGATGGCGCTTGCTGGGGCGGGAACGTGCTGACGGGCACTTGAAAAAGATAAAGCAGGCCGCCTTGGGCGTCGGTGGCGAACGCCGGATTCACGACACGGGCGATGGGGAAAAGCTGTGTCTGAACAAGCGCCTGCTCAACCATCTGGTTGACGGTCGGCATAAGCGCGCGAATGGACGACTGAACCCAAACGAGCTTGAGCATTCCCTGCTGCCGGTCGGCTGGGGGGACAAGCTTAAATAAAAGCTGGTCATCGGCCGGAGCTTCTATAGCGACGGTCAGCGCGCCCTGCATCTGGATGGTGGTCGAGCATTGCAGCTCTTGGGCTTCCGGCGCGGGGGCGCGCTGCTTTGTTGGGTCGATTACCGGCAGAGCCGGTTTGATAAAACTGATAGACGCCATGGGGCTGGACTCCCGAATGATTACTCGTCGTATATGATACGACCTTTCATCAATTCGTCCAGAACTTCAAGCGCCGCGTCTATGCCATCGGCGGCTTCCTCTATCTCAAGAAAGTCGCCGGTGTGCTTGTTCTTCCACTCGGACCACAGTTGCCGGATACGGTCAAAATCCTTGCGCTGCTGTGTGTCTGACCATCGGGTCGGCCGGGCCGGAGGATTAGCGCGCGACGGCATCAGATGTGCTTCAGATCGATTGCGCGCATGCGGGCCGCGTCGGCGATGGCGTTCAGGACCGTTATGAGCGGCAGCTCAACGTTGTATACCTCGTCTGAGCCGTCAACGTAGACAACGACGCCTTCGCCGCCGCCCTCGTACTGGAATGGGGAGACGCAATAGATTTTATCGATGGCCAGAGAGAAGGCGCCGGGAAGCCTGCAGGGCTCGGCGTCCGAGTTCTCGATGATAATGAACCCCGACGTGTGGACAGTGATTTTCTGGGGCATGGCTGGATTCCTGAGTCATGGGTAAAAAACGAGATAATTTACCCATGACATCGGGGTCATGGGTAGATTTTTAGCGATTCGGGATGACGGTTTCCGTGCACCGGCCTCTGGCGTCGCAACAGATACGGACGGTGACGGCGACCGTCCCGCCGCCCTCGGCGTGGCGGATGCGCGTTTCGTACGTGCAGCTACCGGCGGCGTGGGCGTGATAGATTGCTGAGCTGATGATAAGGAAGACGACAAAAACAAAGAAGGCAATGGCGGCGTTGGGCTTCATGGGTTGGTGGTCCTGATAGTTGGGAGCGGGAGGCAGATTCGAACTGCCGGTTTCCGGTTTATGAGACCGACGAGATGGGCCACTTCTCTATCCCGCATTAAGACCGGCCGCCGGGACTCAGAAAGAAACGCAATGAGCTTGGGGAACATAAGTCAGGGACCGGGCAGCGGCAAGGGGGTTTTGGCCCTACCAGAAAATTTCAAAAAAATTTTTGGACGACGCTTAGCCAAAGCTCGGGCCTTGGCCAGGGGCCCCTCCCCCCTCCGGCTGTGAAACATTTAAATGTTTCACGGGAGCTAGCCCCTGTGTTATGGAATACTCAAATGTGTAAATGTATACTAACCCATTGATATCGTTGGCGTATGGCGAGAGCGTTTAAACGCTCTCGCATTGATAACTCATTGATATCATTTAGCTTTCTTCATTGCTGCCTTCTTGGCTGCCTTGGCCGCATGCATCCGCTTGCTCCATTCCCTGCGCTTGGCTGCCAGTTGTCGGGCGCCGATTGCCGCTTGCTCCCGCTCAAACGCCGCTAGCTCAACTGCCGCTTGACGCTCTTCCCTTAACCCCTCCCAATAAACCTGCTCAGACAGCCATTCCAGCTCTTCTAGCGCCCTTCTGGCATACACTGCTATGGGCGTAGCCTCTCTGGGCTTGGGGGCTTCTGTGGGCTTCTGTGGGCGTCTCATGGTCATTCCGAATATACGTGTGATGGTTGTCAGCATGTCGTCTCTCCATTCGCATAACATGTATTCTGGAATATCAATATTCGTGCATATTTCGAATAGTCAGCGAGGCGTTTAAACGCCTCGCTGTATTACCCTACGCTGCCACAGTCATCGGCTCGCGACAGCAAGGGCAATCAGGTAATCCTGCCTCGTCTATCCATTTCTGAGTTATTCTGAAGTTGTATCCGCAAATAATGCACTCTGCTTTTATTAGTCTTGTGCTTTGTTTCTTTGGTCCTGAGGATATTGCGTCAGAATTCAGTACGTAATGGGGGTAATCAGGCAAGTCTAGATCCTTGAAATGCTCCAATAGTTCTTCAGTTTCTTCCGTGGCTCGCATTTTGCCAGTCAACCCAACTTTGATAGCTATCTTCTTAAACTGTTGGCCATGGCCTGCTTTCAACCCAACTCCGATATGCACCAACTCATGAACTAGCACGCCCAGCGCTTTTGCTTGCTCAAGACTGGGGTGGATGAATATCTCATAGTATCCGCCCTCAGATGCTGTATCTGACCACACTTGACCTATCGCCTTTTTGCCGCCCCGTGAGGTAAACCCTACTGTTACTCTGATATTGTCAGGCAGTTGCACGCCATGTTCAACAAAACGTGGCTTCAGTCTTGATATTGCCAGTTCGAGCCAACCTTCACGCGTCAATTTAGCTAACATATTGTTTTTCCTTCTTTATCACCGTGTTAGTTATTCGGTATAACCAACCCAACCCATATTTGGCACAGAGGGCGTTTAAACGCAACATATTAGTGTGCGTTTAAACGCCCTCTGTGAGGGGTATTTTAGGTTGAAAAGATTTTTTTACCACAACCGATGAAATAGGCTTGCACGAAATGATATGTTGTGTTTTTATGTTGATGGTGAATGCATGAATTGAGTTAGTGAGGTTTTGGTGATGGTTTCCCTGGGTTTACCCCGGTTTTGACCCTTCATAGGCGCTTTTGGCCGCAAGCCATAAGTGTGTCTGCTAAGCAGTGCTCTTTGAAATTGTAAATGATCTTTATGCCCGTAGTGCGATTATGGGTTTAAAGACTTCCACCATGGGTTGAAGCGTACAAGCGCCTCATGGCGAGTGTTCTCATTGTGAGAACATTTCCTATGGGGGAGTTATGTATGTTCTCAGAACTTAAACTTATGGCTGATATATTAGCACGTTCTAAAAAATGGGTTCCGTACGGTTCACACAGTGAACTGTTGGAGTCAGCCAGAGTCCATAGATTTTATGGGGAGTATGGGCTTGCGCGCTTTCATGTGGCGCAAGCGCGCGCACTCCGTATGCGAGAGCAAGGAGTTGTGTGATGCGAAAACGCAAATTTATCATGACAATCGAAGATAACAGAATTGGGCGTAGGAATTACGTTGTTGAGGAAGAGTTGAGCGGTATACGCCTCGGTGCATTAACGCACGACACACTGAAGACGCGAGCGCTAAAACTGCTACGAAAGCTGTCAGGAAAGCGTTTTCCTAAGAAAATACGTTATTATTGATGTGTGTTGAACTTACAGAGAGTGTTTAAACACTCTCTGTAATCATCAACACATGGAGAAAGGCGAGTATGATGGAAGAAAACACAGAACTTACATTAGATAAGGCGCTGGCTTATCTGTATCAGTGCTCACATGATTATCAGGTATGGTTAAGCCCATATCCAGACCACTATGATACTCATGATAAGGAGTGGTTTAATAAGCAGAAAGAGCAGAGATACGATAGCATGACGCAAGCCGCGAAAGCCGTTGCTCAAATGATGCTCAACACTCACGCAGATATTGTTTTCACAGATAAAACGATTGTTTGGAAAGCAGATAGTTAAACTTGTGTTAAATCTACAGAGAGCGTTTAAACGCTCTCTGTATCCATCAACACATAACGAAAGGTGAAACTTATGTCTGATTATATCTGCTGTGGCATGGTGATGAATATTCATTTCATATTCAAAGGAAAGAAACACTATGCTGTTAGATTTAATGCGGAAGGAAGTATCCCAGGATTAAGATATACCAAAATCAAAGCAAAAACGGAGCTTAGAAAGCGCACAATGCGCTTAGAAAAGAAACGTATGCAACGTGAAGCATGGAGTTGTCCTCTAAAATACGTTCCAAAAGACGCCACAAAGCGTAAGCAGTGGAGACGTGAGATAACAGCATACTATGACGATATTCGTTATCAAGACATGCTTGACGCGTTTAATGGTCTTTAGAGTGTGTTAAATCTACAGAGAGCGTTTAAACGCTCTCTGTAGCGATTAACGCAAGCGAAAGGTGAGAAGGATGCAACTTGTAGATGCATTGGCTTCAATCGAACGGATTGAAGCCGAATATCGAGAGGCTATGTCCAGGCGCGAAAGCGCTGAACGCATTGCCGGGCGGTTTAGCCCTGACAGCGATGTGTGCAAGCGCGCCAAGCTGTCGTTTGCCATGCTGACCGAAAGGGTCATCAAGCTCCGGAAAGAACTGGCGCAAGCCACGCTTGATGCTTACGGGATTGGAATGGGCAGAGAAGGTAACCTTATGTGGAGTGAATACTAATGGGCGCGCCATTTCTTATGCCGAATGATGTAAAGTTAGGTAAAGACACGCCCAAGGGGTTCACTCTTGAGGTAAATGGGTATGACCCTATTGAATGTGTATTTGATATGAAGTTTGAAAAAGAACCTGTGAGACGAGGGGGGAAATTTACTGGCAAATATAAAACAGTTTGTTATCCCAATTACTACATTATAGTGCAGTGGGATAGAATGAAGCGATTTTTTAGGGCTGAGTCGCTAGACGAGGCCAAAGAACATATAGCTTTACAGCTGAATAGCGAATTTAACTCTTCATACAAACGCGATTGAATTCAGCGATAAGCCACACAATGCTGTGGCTTATTATGAGTGCAATGCGTTTAACTTGAGAAGGCGCGAATATGACTGATTTGAAAGCAAGAACTGGGTGGATTAGAAAAGTTCTAGAGATTGCTCAGACCATGCCTCACGTATGCCCGGATATGAGCGTCGCTCACAACGGTTATGCCGAACCGGGATATGAGACGCTCGAAAACGGCGTTGTCGTCCTAGCGAACTGGAACGAACACGCAAGGGGGGAGGCCAAAGCGGAGCGAACCATGTCTCGCTTGGTCAACATCCTTGAGCACTTCGGCGCTGAACTCGAATGGAGTGATGAATGGGCAGTTTGTGAATGTGGGAAGTGCGTACGCACTTCCCCCGATAGTCACGGGTGGAAACGCTACTTCTGGTTGAATGAAAGCGCTAGTGAAATAATCTGCGGTGATTGCGTAAAGGAAGAACCATCCGAGTATATAGAGTTTTTGACAGGCAATGATAACGCCGCAATGACGCTTGATATAGACTTAACAGAATATAGTTATGTCAAGCAAACTTCCTCATATGTTACAGGTTGGCATGAATGGCAGAATGATAACCCTCGCGATGCTGCCAAGAAATTACGCGAGCATGGCGTTAAGGACTTCATTTTCCAGATAGATGATACAGAGCAATTCTCTGTTACTTGGTCAGTCTGGGTTCATGATGACGAAGCCCACCTTTTAGAGCCTAAATCTAAATAGAGAACAATTTCAGAGAGCGTTTAAACGCTCTCTGCGGTTGTTTACTATGAAGAAAGGAAAGTAAAGATGACTATAGCCTTCAATATACCTGTAAAATCTAAAGACAGCGACGAAATAACCTATACAACGGCCGAAGGAACCGCATACGAGGTATTTATAGGAAAAGATAAATTCTATTTTGTGGCGCATAAGTCACAGTATGGCGCCCTGCGTCTCTCTGAATTCAACTCCGGTCATATCGCCGTTCGTGACTTGAGTGAATGGACAGGCATAGAAGCTCAAAAAGTGGGGCGGGCGCTGCGACGCATTGCGAACCGCATTGGCGTCAAAAAACTGACTGACACGCTTCGTTCAGCGCCATGCATCAATCCAGGTGTTCCGGAAGAACATTTCCCAGCGTCAATCGCGCCAGAACCGAAAAAGGCGGTAGTTCAAGAGGGGGAGGGGGACGACGCGATTTGCACGTGCATTAAGTGCAGGGGAACGGGGAAGGTCGATAGTGAATTCCAAAACATAAAAGAATGGGACACCTGCGGCGTTTGCTGGGGTTTAGGGGAGTTCCGCCACGCTGGCAAAACGGAACTTGACAGAATCTTGCTACTTATCGTCTCCCAGCAAGGCAAAAGCAAAGGCAGGCTCAAATCATCGTGGGCCTGGAAAGGTGAGCCGAAAGGAACGACACACGATAGGGTTACATTCAACAGAGCTTACTATGTGTGGCGTATGGCGCGATTTCATGGTGGGAAAGACGTCACAGTCCCATTTACAGCGAGTTATCGTTGTAGGCGCGACCCGTATAATTCAACTCTTGAACGCTGGAGTGAAATAATAGCGCGCAATGCATTCGGGACTGATAAAGCCGGTTCGAAGCGCTGGCACGATGCTTTCTATGGTGCGACTAGCTAACAATATAGTAGGGCGATTTATTCGCCCTACTGTGTGGTTAACTTGAAAGGACCAAGCATGTTTAGAATTCAAATGAAGTACAAAATAAGTAAATCTTCAAAATGTGTGGGCGCATATAGTGTTAGTATAAGCAAGGTGGACGAAACCGAAGAAAATAGTTTTCAAGTTGGTCCAGTATATAATGATGTTAGAATCGATGTGTCTTTACGGGATACCGCAGAAAAAGCAGTAAATTACATAATGGATTATATAAATAATCCATGTGAAATATGTATAAAAGAGTCGTATAATAACTTTGATTACATATTTATTTGCGGGATAGGCAGAATACCAAAACCTGAATATTGGGAGAAGATAACAGTTCTCGCAAGAATAAGCCCACACGGGCGCTGGGTATCTGCCAAAGGGCTAGAAAAACTAGCGAAAATATAACCTGAGAAAGGACCAAACATGACGGACAATCACAACCCATATTTTGAAAAGTCCACGCAAGCGCATCAAGCCGCCCTGGCGGCCGAAAAGCGCTTCGACGCTGACCCAACTCCGGAAAACGCGTTTGATGCATATCGTCTTGCTCGCGAAGCGATGAAAACGGGCAGCCTGCCGTATAGAGAACTATCGAGCACATTTATTGTGGGGGATAAGACGTTGGAAGTTCGCAAAAAGTTCATGGCGTCTACGCCTAAAGGCCATGCTGGGCCCGACCTCGTGACTATCGAAATCAACGGCTCGCGTCTCATGAAGTTGTGCAACGCATTGGAGCACTATCTTGAGATGTACTGCCCATACGGGGCACAATCTAAAGACGAGATTGACGGATATGTTCAACTTATTCGGGATATTCGGGCTGAATCGCTGCGCGTGAGCCCTACTAAAGATTGAAGCTTTGGGGAGAGCGTTTAAACGCTCTCCCACGACGTTCAATCCGAACGGACTAGCGGAGAAATAAGATGATTACAATCCACTTCATACCCTCTGAAGATGATGGGGACGACGATAAAGTCGTTTCGGTGTACTTTGGAGCAACCATAGTGAAAACTACTCCGGAGATTGAACTCGAGGACTTGTGGAATGTGAGCACTATTGGCTGGGGACAACCGAACGAACGCCCAGCATACAATGAGGAGTGCCACGACGGAACGAAATGCTTCACGTCGGAACACGAACTCATTGAATGGATGGGAAAATTTGGACTCGTGAAGGCGTAGAGGGGGCGGAGCGGCGGGGCAACTCGTCGCTCTAAATTTTAGGGAGAAACAGCATGAAAAAGAAAGACTTGCGTTCAGCTCAAGAGAAGGATGAACGCCTCTATTTGCGCAAAACGGGCGATAAGATCCGTGGCCAGTACGTCTATCTGTACACGGACGCGGAAGGGAAAAAGGGCGGAGTTGTGCGCGGTTCTGACCGCGACAGGCTTGCATCTCAAATTTTGGAGGTAGGACGTTGAAAGTTAAGACAATTACGCTCAAAATCGACTGCGGAACTGACGCCTTCATGGGAGAAGGCAGAGCGGCGGAGCTGTACACGTTTTTTGAACGGGCTTTCCCGTGGGCGGCCCATGAGCTGTGCGGACGCGGAAAGCAGAAAAAAGTCGAGTTGAAACTCCGGGATTCTAACGGAAAATCTTGCGGAACTCTCACGGTGGAAGGAGAAGATGATTAAATATAAATTTCACAGTGAAGATAACGGCTTTTTCCGAGTATTCTATATTACTCCGGAGAGTCGTAAACTTTACTGCATTCAGAATGACGGAAGATTTGAGGCGGAAAAGTTCGGCTTCTACCCGTGCACACGGGAAGGTGAGCCGCTTTACGAAGTTCCTATGCCGCCTAAATCTGCGTTTGATAAGTATATCCTGCCACTATCTAACAGTCAGAAGGGGAAAGCCGTTGGCTAAAATCAACGTGTCGGCAATGGGACGGGCGCTGTATTCAGCGCTCGCCTCCCAAAAGGAGCAAGAGGCCGAGGAGGACAAAGACGGAACAATTTGGAGGATGGTTTACCTAGATAACGCCACGGCCGAATTGATGCCTCGACCGGACGGGCGGCAACTCAGCAATCTGTTTGCCCAGCTGACCAGGGCCGGACTGTACCGGAACCAGGATAACGAATTTCGTGGCGCGTGGGGAGAAGTCCGCCTTGAGCCAAAACCGGATTGGAGGGCCGCGTGATGAGCCTTTTCGGATTATGGAAAACTTCGGGCGTTGGGAAGGGGGCGAAAACGCCCCCAGACGCCGTTCTGAGCCCCACGGGCCTCATGGAGGCGACGATAGCGGCTAATTTGGCCCTAGGAGGGCCAGAGAGCCCGCTACAGGCGTCTGAGACGCGTCTCAGGACCATCCGGGCCTGTGAACCGGCCGAGAAGCCTCTCCGGCTCTCTGAAGCGGAGCTATTCCGGATCTGTGAGCTGTACGGCCGGGCGATTTTGATTGAAATCTGCAAATCCCCGGCTCAATTCGGATTCGACGTCTCGATTCACTCGGTTTCGGACTACTACGACCGGGCGGCCTGGATGCAACGGGAGTTCTGGGAAGCCCTCCAGCTCGCCAACGGCGACCTTAGCGAGGTGACAGACCCAACGGCCTCCGTATGGCGCACTGCGGCGGAACTCACCCAGCTCGACTGGAAAGCGCGGAAGGGGGAGGCGGATGGAGAAGCTTCTTGACTGGCTCGACCACGTCGAACTTGGGCGCAGCGCGGAAAAGTTGGAAGTCCGGGCAAACGAGATATGCCTCAAATTCCGAGCATCGTTCACGGACAAAAAACGGAGATTTGACGGCGAGCGGGTTCGGATGCTCCGCCAGCGGGCGGCTATCCTGCGGAAATGGCAGAAAAAAGCCCTGGCGGGCGAACCGTTGCCCCTGAACTGGAAATCCGAATTGGCGGAAGCGGAGGCCCTTTGTGAATAAAATTCGGGCATTCCGGCGCTGGTGTGGGAACCGGCGAGACCGGCTGTTCAAAGCTTGAATGTTGGCGAAAGCGGCGAACCGGGAACGGAAATTTCTTGAAGGAAAACAAGAGGAGCGCGGCCTTTGGTAAAGGAAAAAAGCCCCCGACCGGGAGGTCGGGGGCTTTTTTCGTCTTACGGCTCGTCTATCTCAAATGGATTCCCGGTTTTCAGTATCCGGTCCCTGACAGCATACAGCTCATGCGTTCGTGGGTAGGGAAGGTCTGCCCGCCCGGCAACGTGAATAATCCCAGCCTTCAAAAACCTGGATGCGGGGCGGTTACATCCCCGATCACGAGTGTCATACCCGACAAAATCGTCATTATGCCAGCGGAGAACCATATACCCGGCAGAAATCTTGTCGGCGTATGGTTGATAGCCTCGTAATTCCCCAGATTCTGTGTAGAAAGGGAACGTAAACTTCTTTTCACGAAGCCACTTATTGAATAGTTTCTCTTTCTGCCCGAGGAGCTTTACTACGGTACGAATAGCAAAAGAATCGGAAGTGTTTGTAACCATATGGAGTCCGGTCAAATCCTCCATCTGTTGCTTGATAATCACATTCTGATAGCTTGAAATTTGCTCCAGACGGTGATTATCCCGCTCGGCGACCAGATGCCGGGCCTCGGCGGCGAGCCGGGCGGCGTTCTCAGCGTCGGCGCGGTTCTCGGCGTCGATCACCATCTGAGCGAGTTGGCGCGGCGTCAGAGGCTTCTGAACCCCATATCCCCCTGTCCTGCGAATTGTCGGGATAACCTCATCAAACCACCAATCCTGTATCTCGACGGCAGCCGGTAACCGGCTCCGGGCAATCAGGCGGTTTACATCCCCCTCCGGGATAATTTTAGTCTGGGGATCTAGCGATGCAACCCCTGGTATGGGGTCACGATTCGTTACGCCCCCTACAAGTTGTGCATGCTTGCAGTGGTCAATAATCGCCTTTCGCGGATTAAGGTATCCCAGCGCCCGCGCCGTTTCCGAGGCGAGAAACCAATGCGAGCCATCCGCGCCGATAATGGCGGAAAGCTCCATCATGTAGCCGGTGGACAGCGCATGCGTAAATTTCTGGATTGGGTTCATACCGTCCTTTTGGGCGACGTTTGACGACCGCCAGGGGTCAAGACCTGTTCTTGCCCCTTCCATTGGGGAAGATGGAGCCGCATACCCGCCCGCCTGCTGCTCAAAAGCGGGCGGAAGGGGCGGCGGCGTGCGGCGCGGAATCGGGTTGCCTGGAAGCGGAGGATACCCGGCGCCCGGCTGCGGAACAGTCCATCCCTCGGACGGAGCGGGATAGTACGGGGGAATCGGGGGAAATTTTTTGCTGGTCATGCGAACAGCCTCTTGTTGCTGTTGGCTCTGGGAGGGAAGGCGGCGCGGCAAACAGCCAGAGTATCTGTCTTTCGGGGATCAGCCTATCCGCGCCGCCTGTTGTTAACCGGTTCCCGGCGCCCGAGTCAAGACCTATGGCCTATTACAACTTTTAGTACCCATCCCCAATTTTGGGGATGGATATCTCCGGTTGAAATACTCCCAATTTCGAGGCCTCGAATTTTTTCGATTCGGAAGCGAGAACCGGCATTTTACCCCTTTCCGGATAACTACTTAGCTTGTCCGGCGCCGTTCAGGAGCCCGCTACCACCATCGCAAAAGCGGCAATCGACAGCAGGGCGACGAGAACCCATAAAAGCTGGATTTTCATTCAGATTTTCCTTTCACAAGCAGAGCGACGCGGCCACAAACACAATCACGAACCCCACGAACACCCACAGCAAAAACGTTGGATTGCTCATCACGCCCCCGGTTTTCGCGGCGGCGTCGGCCGGGGGTAGTCTGTCGGGTTTTTCGGGCCGCCGGGACCGCCGCCGGTTCCCGGCTTTCCCGGCGTTCTGGGTTTCTTCGCCATCACTTCCCCTGGGGTTTTGGCTGCGGGGCAGGCTGCGGAGCCGGAGCCGGAGCCGGAGCCGGACGGGGTTTACCGCCAGGAAACGATTCCACAATATCGTCACCGGCTGCATTCTGCATCGGATTTCCCATTTTAAAATCTCCATTAACAGTTCTTCGAAGCGTTTACGGGTTGTAGCCCATAAGCGCCAGGACCACGAACATCAACAACACAGCTAGCCAAATATAAACGACACGGTTTCCCATTAAGATTTCCCTCCGGTCACAGTCCCCGCGCCGCCGCAGGTCGGGCAGCTCACAGAACCGCCGCCCGAACAGGTCGGGCAGACCCTGTACCCGTCGTTCTCCGGATGGCCCCAGCCATCGCACGCCGGGCATTTCACGAGCTTCCCGCCCGCGCAGCTGGGGCAGATTTTCCGGCCTCCGTGGATGTCGCCCATCAGCCGCTCACCACAATCTGGCCATTGCCGTTGCAGGTGGCGCAGTCCTGGTAGCCCCAGCCGCCACACTTGGGGCATTTACCCCCCTTGGCGTCTTTTTTGGTTCCTGAACAAGCAGAGCAAGGTTCAGGACCCTTCTGCTTGCAGGATGGGCAAGGTTTGTATTTTTTGGTCATGGTTAGCTCGCGTAATCTTCGAGTTCAGCCACATAACGGTCAAATACATCACGAAGAATACTTACGCGATGGAGATTGACTTTTCCGTATGGCTTATTGCTGATGCGCTCATAGAGAACGCCACGGTACTCACAAAGGGCCACGGCCCTTTTACCAAGCATAGACAGAGTATCTACAGGCCACCGCACTCCCATAAGCTCGCAGTAGTGAGAAACGGTGTACATAAGCTCTTCGCTTGTCTCATGAACACCTAACTGTACCTGGACCTGTTGAGCGACAGCAAGCGCCTGATGGGCAATACCGGCCGTCTGAACCTGTTTGGCCTCGATGGCGGCGGTCCGGCGCTCCAGCTCGACGGAAAGCTGCACGCTGGCGAGGAGCTGTTCGCCGGGGGTCAGGGGCCGGGCATAGGCTCCGGTTTTCCTGATTTGAGGGATAACCTCGGATGTGAGCCACTTGCGAAAGGTTTTCGCCTGGGGCTTATCAGAGCGGATAACGAGATTCCAAAGGCCGGACTCGTTGATGATGGTAAATTCCCGCTTCTGTGATACGCCGTTAGAGCTGGTGTCGGTCAAAACCACACCAGCTTTCTCGTCGTCCTCAAGGCGCAGCGCCGCTGTGGCGGTATGTCCGATCTCCAGAACCGAACACACGTCGGCAAGCACGAACCATGGCTCGCCGTCCTGGTCGAGAACGCGGACTTCGGACGATTCAAAATGGAATGGAATGATGGCTGTCATCTGAACAGCCTCCTTTCGGCTGTTGTCCTTGTGTGGGAAAACGCGGCGACCCGTCAAGGTCACGGTTTTCGGGAGCAACCCCTAGCCGCGTCTGGTCCTGGATAGCCGGTTCCCGGCCTCCGGTCAATCCCGGTTCTTAAGGGCCTCGGCGATACCCTAACCATTTTTCATTCATCTAGGAGAAAACTCCTAAGACGGCTCTCGTTACCCACAACAAAATCTGTTATTTCGCTAGATAATACAAGCGTAACGCCAGAGTGTTTAAACATCTCCCGCACCTGCTCTAATGTCAAGTTAGAACAGGTGAACTTATCTGTATACAAAACCCTGTATTTTGGATTCCATGTTCCAATATTATATGGCCTATCAGTTCTTGGGATAGGTTTTCTCGCGTTCATCTGGCGCAAGACCGCTGGAAAATCGTCACCCACTGAAGGTTTTATCTCGATAGCCACGCCAGTAGCCCAGTTATCAAAGCAATCAGCTGGATTTAAGGCCACATCCCATCCGTTACACTCAAACTTAACGGAACAATCGCGCAATACCATCTGTTTTTCGTCAGGACCAACTTCTCTAAGCGCCACAAATGCATAAATCGCCCTCCTGACAATAGGAACAAGAAACCGGGCCTGCATGGCGTTATGTTCGGGGGTGTCTTCAGGGGGAGACGTGAAATTGACGATAGTATTATATATCGCCTGAAATTTTACATCTTTCAGCCATGGCTGATTTATCAGCCAGCCAACATATTGTTGGTCAGCAAGTAGAACCTCAACAGGCTGATCTTTATACTTACCGAATGGGACTATTTCACCAGACATTCTGCTTTCCTCTATGCTTTCTGTGAGATGAGGCGGCGGAAAACCTGCCAGAAAGCATAAGAGCGGGTGTTTCAGGCCGTCGCCCTATCCGCCGCCCACCCCTTATGGCTGACGCCCGGCGTCCGGTCAACCCACAATCGGCTCCGTGTCCGGTGTCCGGTTCAAAACCCTATTTAAATACCACCCTATATACACCTTATAATTTATACATAAACCCTATTATATTTTTACATAATTTTAACATATAAACCTTTTTTATATATTTTTTGAGTATCAAGAAAAAAATACCGGACAGACGGACATTTCTTTAAATTCAATAGCTTAGAGCCGGACTAGGAGCCGGACGGCGGCCGGACACGGGGCAAGATACCGGACAATAAAAAGCCCGCTAAAAAATCTTACGATTTTAACAGCGGGCTTGCGCTCATGTCCGGTTTCTTTCCCAAAAAAGATACCGGACATTGACAGGTTTCCTACCGGACAAGGATTTAGCTAAAAATAGCTAAATTCTGATTAAAATACCACCATAGGCTGTAGCTCTCTCCGGTTTCCCGTCTTTATCGCGCACTGGTTTGCCGGTGTGATCAGTCACCGGCAACTTCACTTCATCCTTACGACCTGTGATTTTCCCGCGCCCAATACTGTACAGGTCAGCCGCAAACTGACGTCTCGACAGAGTCACGGGCTCGCGCGCCGCTAGCGCCCACGCCACATATTTTTCATACAGCGCTTGCTTTCCGACTTTTCCGGCCGGGCTGAATTCGCAGCACTCGTTGAAGAACGCCTGAACCGTCGAGCCGAGTTCGGCGACTTCTCTCTGGCTGGCGGAAGCCCAGCTCGGAAGAATGAAGCGCCCATCCGCCCGGAGGTCTTTCAGCCCCTGCAGCGCCCAATTCAAGATTCCTGGGGCTTCTGCCGCCAGCTTCTCCGCCAGCTTATAATCTTCACGCCCTTCAAAAGAATTTGGCGTTGTGAATACGACGAGCCGATTAGCAAGAGCCTGCGACGTGTCCATAAGTTTTGGGGCTCTATTAGCTAGAATTAATAGGCGAGTTCCCAAGACTCCAGTCCAATCAGCCTTCCATTTGCGCTCGACACTTTGAGTGTCTTCTCCAGAAATAGACTTAAGTATCTCAACAACTACTTGAGAATCGGATTTTTTCCCAACATGTGCGTCAGGAATGACAGTAATACTCTTACCTATCATCGATTCCATAGAAAATTTTGAGTCAAGTCTACTTAGGGTTGAGGAATTATAGTTAGGCTCACCAAGTAGATGCTTGATAACTCCTGAAAGAGTACCTTTACCGCTCCTGGTCTCACCTATAATCATAAAAATCTTCTGCATGCTGGTATCACCAGATACCAGATACCCGAACATTTTCTGAAGCAGCGGGATAGCCTCTCTAACTTGGTCAGGGGCGAAAATCGATTCAAGGAACGCGAGGAAGTTGACCGGCTCCGGGGCGTCCGGGTCATATTTGAACCCAAGAGCGTTGTAGGTGAAAAAATTTGGGTTCGGCGCGTACAGAACGCCTGTCGTTATGTCGAGAAGCCCATTCGGAAATGAAATGATGTTCCGGGGGTCAGGGCCGGTGACTCCGTTCATCCACCGTGGCTTGTCCATCGGAGGTTTGTGGTATTCCCGCTTCAGCGCCCCTGTCACCTCCGTTATATCTTTGTTGAGCGGGATGAACGCGCTGATCTTCTCTTCCCCCGTCTCGGATTTGGTGCGTGTTTTCGCCCGCTTGAGGAATTTGTGGACGTCAGAAGCGACGCCGTCGACTTCCTCGGCGGCATAGGCTCCGTTTTCCCAGTTCAGATAGTCCCCGTTCGCCCATATCAGCGTCTTTGCTTGGGTTTCACGGAAAATCTGCGCCGAGCGCGCCGGGTTGCCATGAGAGAGTGTTGGGCCATCTGCGCCCTCTGGCCCCCCGGCGGATGGGTACGGAGCCGCCGGGCTTCCCGCGCCGTCCATGCCGGCCGTTGGCCGCGCGGAAGGCGAGCCCCCGGCGCCGGCCATTGCGCCGGGGGAAATCCATGCTGGGATGTCGACAGCTGAACCGTCGTCATGCAGTCGCCGGGCCGCGCGGCGCGCGGCGTCCGGCAACCTCAGCCTCCAGCCCGGCGCCGCGCGGTCAGCAGCGGCGAAAAGATGCCCACGGCCGAATTCGCGGCCGTTGGGTCGCCGGTAATTCCACAGGGTGGAGAAATAGCGCTGCTCGTCGTGCCCGGCGAACTGATGCGCGTGGGCGAACGCCAGCGTGCTGACGCGGGGGTCGTGGGCGAACCAGTCCTGCAGGGCGCGCAGAGACCAGTGGATTTCCTTGAAAACGTCGGGAGACATGAACTTGCGCTGGCCGCGCAGGCGGAAATCACAGTCGCCGTCGAGCGCCATGACAGCCCCCACGACAGCCTCCAGGTCTCCGGTCTCCGTCTCCTGCCAGCTGATGCCGTGCAGGCCGTTCGACAGCATCGAGCCCGGCTCGTAGGGGTCGCCCACGGGAGTTGACGGGCCGCTCTTGCCGGAGGCCTGCGCCGGGCGGCTCGCCTCGGTCAGCAGCCACTCCGGAGCCGTGACCGGCCCCCCGTCCGGCGTCGCCGTCCAGGCGTAACGCTTGCCGGACTTGTGGAGCGAGGGGGGCGCGGCGACGTAGCCGAGCCCGGCGCATTTGATGTCGACGCCCGGTCCGAGAGTGCGTTTAAACACTCCGCCCCAGTCGTCCGGTATCCTGAAAATGAGGTGACGGCCGCCGATGTCGCGGCCGGGGACTTCGCGCCCCGACACGACTTCACACGTAACCGGCAGAGGCCCATACTTTTGTTCAAGAGCGGCGATAGTCGCCTCTCCGTCCTTTTCCGGGTCGGCGTTGCCGTCGACGTCGATTGCGATGATTCGCGAGGTCGAGCCGTCTGGGTTATGGAAAATTCCACCGATGCCGATGTTGGCGTCCGGGTGTTTCGTCCACGCCTTGGTGATTTTGGCGACGTCGTTGGTCGCGTCGTTGTGGCCGGACTCGAACAAGCCCCTTATCCACAGAGGGTGTTTTCCGATTTGTTCACAACAACCCCGGTCGAACTCATGCGTAAGCCCCCTACTGCGCTCTGCAGCGCTTAAAGGGACTCCAAAACGGGTCGCATGGCATGAACATGTGTATTTTCCGGGTTGCAGAGGCGCTTCTATCGTGAAACTGCTTGACAACCTGGGATATTGCAGCGGAAATACCGAGTACCCCGCCTTTGCGAGCCTAAGAGCGCAGGCAAGGTTTGTCTCCTGCCGAGATGAATTCATAGTAACTCCTTGTTGTTGCAAGCATAAAGTAACCCCCAGAGTTCCAGGTCTGGGGGTTTTTTCTTTATGGAAATGTTATGACGGGTCTTATGGTCTCAAACACAAAATCTCCACACCTCTCATGCTGTTCAGTGAGAGGCCAAAATGTTCTGTGTTCACACACGTCTTCACCATGTACAGCTTGCTGTGGGCGCGGAGAATTTCTTACGCATACCCCATAGAGACTTTTTGGGCTACTCTGTTCCCAAAAACTACAATCTCTGCATGTACGGGTGCGGTGGTCCATGGGCTTCTCCCGGCTTCTTAGGAAAGGCATGGAGAGCCGCCGGGAAGCCTTCCAGCAGCTATTCGGGTGGCCTCCCTATCCATGCGCCAGGGTTCGAGAACCCAGATGCGAGGCAGCAGGTTAGGCCCGCCCGGCTCGCGCGGTCAACCCTCCCTTTTGTCTCTGTATGCAAATAAAAAGCTTGACGTGGGTTTATTCCAGTTCAATAAAAATTCACCGAATCCGATTTCCCCCTTGCGGTCCGAACCTATTCGGACTATGTAATCGGTGAACGAAGATAATTCGTCATCAGAGAGAGAAAACATGAGTAAACTAACCTACAACCCCGCTTACAAGGCAGTTGACCAGGACTGCGGCGTTTGCGATATCCCCAATCGGAGCCGCGAGAGCGCGCTGAAATTCGGGTGCGAATATGTGGAAAACATGCTCGCGGCGGAGAAAGCGCCCAAGTTTGGCCCTGCGCCGGTTGAGGGCGCCGCCGATGAAGTCGCCCCCCTGGAAATATCCGGTTCCCCCTTTTCAGAGCCGGGCAGCGCCGAGCGCGCCGCGTTGAAAGCCAAGGTTGATGGTCCCTGGGGAGCGGGAGCCGCGAGCATAGAGGCCGCAGACCTGGAGGCCTCCAGCCCGAAGCCAGCCTCGGACAACGCCCTTGGCTCCTATTTCGAAATCCCTCTTGATAGCGGAGAAATCAAGTTCCACGCTGTCAATCCTGGCGACATACGCAGCCTCTTAGCGACGATTCGCGAGGAGATAACCCCCAAGGAATCCGCCGGGCGAGCCTCTTCCCCCTCCCCCATTATTGATGAGCTGTTGGCGCTCGTCGCCGCGCCGAACCCTGAGGAGCATATGCGCGGCAGGCTGATTCAAAGTCTGCGTGACATCAGGATGCTGATGGACCGCAGCGTCATGATGGCGAAGTCGTTCAGCTGGGAGCACGTTGACGTCGAGCTGGTCAATGTCCGTGATTTTCTTGACCGCGCCATCAGCGCCGCTGAGCAGGTGAAGCCGAAAGAAGAGCACAACAAGAGCTGATAACAACGGCGACGCTCCGGCGTCGCCTATCCCATGGGTGGAACGTGATTTACATCAAAGACAAGCTGGGGCGTCCGGTTCCCAGAAAAGACCGGCTCAATATAGTTGCCGGTGTCGCTATCTGGTCTATTCTATTCATCGGTGTTATCTTCGGCTTCATAGGAGATTTGTTTCAGATACCCCTCTTCCTGACGATAGCCAAGATTATGGCCATCTCGTTCTTTGTTATTATCTTCGCCTTACTTATGATGATGCTCGTGTTTGGCGTTGGGTATCTGGTCGTCTCTTTCACGATAAGGATTAACGATGAGAAAGACTGAAGACTTCATCCATGAGTTCAACTACTATAAAGAGGTGACGGGGTGCTGAACGAACTCGAGGTATATATATGAGTTATGGAAAATTTGTAGCCATCCTCTCGACGCCGTGCGGCACGTACAAGCGGTTCGTGGCGTACAACAAGCGCCCCATGCAGCAAGGGGCCTTTGCAGTTCTCCTTGTCGACGAGGAGAAGGACGCCGCCCCGTTCGACACGGTGGGAGACGCCAAGCTCGCGGCGATATCTGCCCTGCAGGAGCGCAACGGCAAGATGCTGTCGGGCGGCTTCACCGAGTATGGCGTCCGCAAGTCGTGGGCTCACAGCCCCCGGCGCATGGATGGGTTCATGGACTTTTTCAGGAAAGAGGGAGAACAGATAATGGGTGGCAGTTCTAGCGGGCCTGATAAGGCCGCTCAATTCCTTGAGTCTTTCAAGGGCGCTGCCCCGAAGGTTGAGCCCGTACTTGATTGGCAGAACGCAGGCGAGGAGCTTTACGCCGCCCTGGCGGTCCTCATTGACCAGATTGATTATACGAATCATGCGTGTATGCCCAACGAACCTATCGCTGGCGTACTTGACGTCATCCCCCTGGCGAACGCCAAGACGGCGCTCTCGGCCTGGATGAACCTTCGCATTAAGGACCGCTCGCGCAGCGGTGATGGGGTCGGCGGGTAATAGATGCTTAAGAAACAGCAAATCATCTCGTTCAAGGTATGCCTTGAACAACTTCAGAATGGCAGATCTGTTTATCTGAATGATAGCTCTGCCGAGTACGGGATAGTTTACGACAGCATTAGGGTGTACGATAAAGACCGTATTACCCATGAAATACTTCCTGATGAAGAATATCGCTTTGTTCTAACGCAGCAAGACAGAGCCGAACACAGAGGGGTTGCCCCCCGGATACACGTTTCATCAGTTTCACAAAAAGCACACATGCTACATGCGTGTGCGCGCAGACCAAGTTTCAGGCCTTATAGACAAAGAGGAAGACGATGATATTTAAGTTCAAAGCTCGCGGTCGCCCTGGTGTTTTCCAGTGGGTCGACCTGTCTGCTGTCGTTTCAATATTGGCAGACGATGTAGAGTTCGAGCTTGATTTGCTCGAATCTCTTGATGATGAAGTCCCTACCGAGGTGAATATCATCCCCGCTCATGACGCCGAGACGGGCGCTGACGCCATGGAGCGCATCATTGACGCCTGGAGACGCGCCCGGCGGTCAAAGGCGGTTTGGTGATGATTGTCTGTCAGCTCACAAACGAGGAATGGGTGGCCCTGACGCCGTCAGAGCGTGACGCGGTCCGCCTGGGGTTCAACACTTTCGAAGTGCCCGCCGGGGCGTCCATCTGGTTCGAAAACGAATGGGCGTGGTTGATGCAGCTCCAGCGTTATGACAAATCTCGTTCTTTGGAGTTCCGCTATACCGGCGTTTGGACGCCGGTCAGCCTTGAGGAGCATCTTTTTCACAAGGCGTTCGCCCGTTGGCTCTCCCCAGAAAAAGAGATTCAGCGAACGAAAAACATGTTGCAACGCGTGTCGGACTGGGTTAGACAGTTGGTCAGCGGGTTTAGCGACCCATCGCTAGTTCGCTACGAAGCCTGAACACAGTCCCATAGGGGGAGTTGCCCCCGGCTCCCCCTGCCCGTTTACCTTCTAAGCACCTTTAGCGCCGCCCGAATGCGCGGGTTGTCTACATTGGAACTGGCTGACAACCTGTTTCCCTTGTCGGGCGGCGCCAATAAAAAGACGAAACGCCTACCAGCCGCCCACAAGGGGGGATAAACTGGTGGTGTCGCCGTAAGAAGCCTGATGAGTCTTTTAATGCGGGCTTACGAATATATGAATGTCTACAACAAGACGAAGCGCCCAAAGCGCATGGGGTGGTGAGATGGCGCTGGCAGGACAGGCAAAGACCGGCAGGCGGGCAAAGCGGAGTCTGGCTATACAGAACGCCATATGCGAGGCCCTGGCTGACGGGCCTGTCAGCGCCTCTAAGATGCATGATATGCTGTACACCAGATTTGATATCGAGCCATACAGCAGCCTCTATCACGCCAAATGTGCTGGCGTCCATTTTTTGGGGAAAAACCCGAGAACGCGCGTATGGGAGTTGTCCGCAAAGAAGAGGGCTGAAGTCTTTCAGAAGCGACGGGACACCAGCCAATTGCTGTTCAACGCTCGAATTGGGGCGACGCAGGGAAATTGACTATGAGGGATGCGAAGCGCGACTCAGCGGCATTTGAGGCGCGAACGCATGAGACGGCAGGGGTTTGTTGCATTTCCCCTGCCGTCATGAATTCGGGTAGGCGTGGCGCGTGGTGAGCGCCAGCGGACTGTAAATCCGCCCCCGCTTGATGCGGTTCTTGGGTTCGAATCCTGACCTGCCCACTCAGCCTCCTGGACGCCGGGTCTAACCCTGTCCGTGTGAGCCTCAAGAGAGGCGCCCGGCGTCCAGGTCCCAATTCCCCGCCGGGGGAAGCGAGCGCCACGTTGCAGGGGAGTTTTTTGTTCATTCTCCCCCTGTCTTGACGCCGATAAGCCGGGGCTGACCGCTGCCCAGTGCGGAGGGTCCGTTGACCCACAGAGACGGCGCCCGGCCTCGTGTCGCGGCGTTATGGGGTGTGGCTGACAGGTAAGGCGGCGAGCTAATCACTCGCGTTATGGTGGTTCGAATCCACCTGCCCCAGCCAGTTTTTGAGACGAGCAACGCGGCCCGGTATAGTGACGTCCATCTCCGGGAAGCGCCTCTGTCGACCGAGGCCCGACGCGTCAACGGGCCTCGGTCGTTAAGATTTGAAGGCGGGAGCTGTACAAGAGCCAGCAAGCCGAAAGCGTGGGCTATATCCGATGCCCCGCCCGCCGAGTTTATGAGGGGAGTTGCGGTTAACGCTAGTCTTGTGGTTCAAACGGGCGAGGCCCAAACGCAACTCCTCTCGCCAGATTACCGATGCCCCGCTCAAGCGGGGGTTCGCGACAAAGGACTGACCGGGGTTGCAACGCTGGTCTATCCCTCATGAAGCGTTCGCGTTCTTGGTGGCCCGGCGCCGGGTGCAGGTTCGACTCCTGCGCGCCATCGGTAACAGATTCGAAGCCGTGGGGTTCCCTCTCCGGCGGCTGAGAAACCGGATGCGTGCGCCCGCGCCTCCGGCCCATGTGAATGGGGGAAAAGCCGGGGATAGACCTCACTCTATCCCCGGCTTATTCTGTTGTGCTCATGAGAGGGAAATCGCATGAAAGTAGAGAACGTAGAAGACCGGACGCTATACGTTGATAGAGCCGGTATAGACCTAGTCGGCCAAATAGCCTACGAGTCCATGGCGCTCTGCGCCATCGCGAATCAGATGAAAAACAAAGAGAACGTTGACCAGCTCCTCCTTATGAACTGGAAATCATGCGATGAAGAAACGCGTGTCATCTATCGTACTGTGGCCGCACAGATGGTGCAGGCCGTATGCCACATGACAAATATTGAATTCAAAGCCATGACAGAGCTTGACACGCCTCCATGGCGGCCGTTATTCCAGCTTCTTAAGACGCAGCCAAGAACATCTGAGGCTAATGTTATCTTCTCGGCGCTCGGTTCTGGAGTTCTACCAGAGGCATGACAATAACTCTGTTCGATTTCCTCTATTGGGAGGCTACAGTGCTTCAAAGAAAACCTAAGAGTGATGGCGGCGGCTGGGAGTGTCATTGTGATGACTGTTCAGAAAGCCTGGATATGCCAGACGCTGATGGATGGGAATCCGCCCTGGCCGAGACGCGTAAGGCTGGGTGGAAGTCTGTGCAGCGCAGCGGCTCATGGGCGCATCTGTGCCCGAGCTGTCATGAATCAGCTCTTGCCAAACACAAGAGGACGCCCTAAGTATGGCTCATCTGATGAGCGAAAATCTTCTTCCTGCCCGCCCCCATGCTGTCGCATGGGGGTGTTTTTTTGCCTAATCGATAGTTCTTATTGACAAATTTGTCTCTTTTCCCGTAAAAAAGACGAGTGATTTTAATTCATGGAAAGCCAGTATGCGTACTAAGAGAGCTGCAGAGGACCCTGTTTTTGAAGAGTTCACGCGAATCTGGGAGCTTGACGGCGACGAACGCATGACGCGTCCCCAGATTGCTGAATACTTTAACAGGTCTCCCTATTGGGTGCAGTGGATGTATGTAAAGATGAACTGCACGCCCAGAACCCGGTCCCTGAGCGTCAAGAGGCGGGAGATTAGTGGAGAAGACACTCGACTTGATTATATAGAGTGCATGCAGTTTAAGAGCGCTCTTGTAGCCATTACAAAAAAATTGCTCTTGCGCTCTAAAGAGCTGCTGACCACCCCCACTAATGACCCTCTGTTTTCTCGTAAGTTCTCTAATCTTAATAGAATGATTAGCACTACTGAGAATAGGCTTCTAACAGTCACTACGATAGACCCTGAGTGGTCTAGATTATCCTCTAGCGTTCAGGCTCTTGACTACGCCAAAAACGCTATTACCGTATCATCTAAGCCTGTGAGGGAGTGAACGATGATAACGTTTTATGCGATGGATTTTGAGACTCATTATAGCGATGAGTACACTCTGTATCGCGGTAAGATGACAACTGACGAATACATAAGCGATGAACGTTTTGAGCCGCTGTGTCTATCGGTCTTTAACACCAATACACGGATTATCCTACCCCAAGAAGCCATCGCCGGGTGGCTGTCCCGGCAAAACCCCGCCAAGACTGGTTTGATTGCACAGAACGCCATGTTTGACGCTGGTATCCTGGCTGAACATTTCGATTTTTACCCCGCCTTCATCGTGGACACCCTGGCCATGAGCCGGGCGCTGTCTGGCGTCGCCGTCCTGCACAGCCTGGACGCCCAATGCAAGCGCTACGGGTTGCCTCCGAAAACGGTCGAGTACAACGTCTTCAAGGGCAAGCGATGGGCCGAGCTGACGGCTCAGGAGCGGATGAACCTTGGCTCCCAGTGCCTCGGCGACAGCCAGCGCACTTGGACCATCGCACAGCTCATGGTTCCGCTTTTGCCCGCTGAGGAACTTGAGCTTATCGATATGACGATTCGCATGTTCACCGAGCCCTGCCTGCGCGGCGACATAGCGCGTTTAAACACCCTTGTTCATGATGAGGCGTTCCGCAAGCAAGAGCTGCTCGACCGCCTGCAGCTGACCCGCGAGGACTTTGCGTCCGATGACCGGTTCGAGGCGCTTCTACTTCGCGAAGGCATTGAGGTCATTCTGAAGCCCGCCAAGACCAAGCGCGGTTGGAAAGGGGCGTTCGCCAAATCAGACCCGTTCATGGTGGACCTGCTCGACTCGCCGGACGAACATCATGCCCATCTGGCGCAGATGCGGCTCGACGTCAAGTCGACTATTCAGGAGACGCGGGCCGCCCGGTTCCTGACCAAGGCCCAACGGGGGGCAATGCGGGTTCCATACAATTATTATGGAACAAAAACAAGCCATTGGGCGGGGTCTGGGGGTGATAACTTCCAAAATCTTCCCTCTCGCGGCCGCAACGGCCAGGAGCTGCGCAAGTCGATCAAGTCGCAGCCTGGGTCCAAGCTGGTGGTCGCCGACATGGCGCAAATCCAGTGCCGCATGCTCTGCGCCCTCGCCGGGCAGTTCGATAAGCTGAGAGCGTTCCGCGAGAAGCGCGACCTCTATTGCGAGCTGGCGTCCAAGTTCTATGGGCGCCCGATAACCAAGGCCGACGAATTCGAGCGCCAGCTAGGCAAAGTAGGAACACTTCAATTAGGCTTCCAGTCGGGCTGGGGCAAGGTCCAGACGTCGGCCAAGCGCATGTTCGGCGTCGACTTGTCCGAAGACGAGTGCAAGGCGTTCGTGCGCACGTACCGCGACGATAACCTGCAGATTGCCGGGCGGCGTGACGGCCGACAGCTGACAGGCGGCATATGGCAGCACGCCGAGGACTGGTTGAAGCTGCTCGCCGGTCGCCACAACTTCGATGTGTTCGCGCCGGTCGAGCCGGGACAGCCCTTCTATGACAGGCCTCTCCTGCGCATCAGGAATCAGAAAGTCATCCTGCCCACCGGCCTCATGCTCCACTATGACGGCCTTCACTGGGGCGAATTCACCCGGAGCATCGATGGCGTGGACGTGGTCAAACAGGGGTGGAAGCTGCCGCGCCTGAACGGCTTTGAGGTTCTGTACGGGGGCAAGATGACACAGAACATCGTGGCCGCCCTGTCCAGGCTCGCGTTCTCACAGGCCGAGCTGCGCGTCCGCGAGCGCATCAAGGGCTGGGGCCGCATCTGCCTGCACACCCACGACGATATGGCCGTCCACTGCCCGGAGGCCTGCGCCGAGGAAGCCAAGCAGATTCTCGGCGAGGAGCCTACCCGCCAAATCTGGTGGCTCCCGAACATCCCTCTTGGGGTGGATATCCGCATCGCCGAGGACTATTCGAAGTGACATTCACTGAATTTTATGCGACACCAAGGGCAGCGAAACCCCTCGGAGCGCAGGCACAATGAAAGTTCCCATTGGAGAAATATACATTCCGAATGACGAAGATAAGCGGATAGTCATAGAACTAGCCCGTAAAATTACGGTGGTTCTTGACAACAATGGGCCGGTCCCCTTTCAGATTGGAATCAATACCCTAGTAATGGTCTTGGCGTCTGCACTTTCAGCAAAAGAAGTCCCCAATGATAAGAAGATAAAGCTTGCAAAGGGGATTAGCGAGGCCATCTTGGCCAACATCGTGTTTGAAGATGTGGACAATGGAGTCACACATTGAAGCTAACAACAGAAGATATGTCAATCAGGTTCACCACAGATGCTGAACTTGACCAGACAAACGAAGATGTTCTTAAGCTCATCTCTGTTTTCATAAAAGATGATATGTCAAGACAGCGCGTTTTAAACGTCATCCTGACAATATTATCTATGATGTTCAAAAAAGATTTCCCAGACGAAGCCGAACGAATGAAGGCGATTGATTCTATTTCGAGCGTCATCAAGATTAACTCAGCGAATAAGAACGAAAGCGACACAGTTCAATGACCTGGAGTAGCAAACACTCGATTTCCTATACGTCGTTCAATGAGTTCGAGCAATGCCCGAAGAAATTCTTCCACCGGCATATCGCCAAGGACTACCCCAAACAGGCAAAATCTGAAGCTCTTGACTGGGGAAACGCCGTTCACAAGGCTATTGAGCTGCGGCTTAAGCAGGGCAAGCGCCCGCTTCCCGAGAACATGCAACAGTTCGAGCCGTTTTGTCAGATAGTTGAGGCTTACCCGGTTGTCATTACCGAGCGCAATTATGGAATGTCCTGGGAAGGGGAGGCCCGCGAGCCGTATAAGGAAGGCTGCGCCGTGACGGCCAAGGGAGATATCATCTTGATGAACGCTGACCGCTCTATGGCGTTCACGCTGGATATCAAGACGGGCAAGCCGCGCGAAGACCCGTTTCAGCTATACCTGCAGGCTATTGTGGTGCAGGCGCATTTCCCCTCGATTCAATCAATCAAGGGGGCCTATTACTGGACGCAGGACGCGCGGTCAGGCCCGCACTATGACCTCAACGATGCGTGGGAGAAGGCCATGCCGCGCCTTATCGCCATGGCTGACGGCGTCGACGAGCGGGTTACGTCGCCGCTCGACGCCGGGAAATTCACCGCGGTTCCCGGTGATCCGTTCCCGTGCAAATGGTGCCACGCGCCATGCGAGTTCGCGGGGTTCGAATGACGCGCAGGCTTCGCGGACGCATCAAAGTTGGCGCGACCGTTCTCCATGACATGCGCGCCTGGACGTGGCCCCAGAACGCCAACAAAGGGGTCACGGACCCTGATTTGGTTTTCGAAATCAAGCCAATCAGCGAACCGGGCGGCTGGAAATGCATACGGGATGGCTTTGGCGCCGCCCCGCATAACGGCGTTTCGGGAGAGTACAGGAACGGCTCGATTCTCCTGCATGGGGAAGAAAACATAAGGTTTATCAATGAGTGAGCAGATTATAACGTTCATTTTCCGCTGCAACGCCTGTGGCGAGTCAGCGGCCTACTACGATCCGGACGATGCCCCGGACATATGCCCCATGTGTAAGCAAGGCAAGCTTAGCTTTTCCCACGAAGAGAAGCTGCCAGCTGATGAGGATGAGAAAAATGGGTGAAATCGAGGTTATTCCCGGCGTGGTGGTCGAAACCCTCGACATCCCGAAAAAGAAGCGCAGCATCCCCTCCGGCGAGACGCCGGAGGGAATCGTCAAGGCCGAGATGAAGGCCTTCTTTGACGCCATCGGCGTCTTCAAGTTCATGCCCTCTCAGAACGGGCGCGGCGACCGCGCCGTTGACTTCCTTGGCGTCTGGAGGTCGGCGGCGGTCGCTGTAGAGGCTAAGGCGCCTGGTGAAAAAGCGACGGACAAACAGCGCGATTTTTTGAACGAGTGGGCCAAGCGCGGCGGTTGGGCGTTTGAAGCCGACAGCATCGAGAGCCTGTTGCAGCAGTGGAGCGAAGAATGCCTTTCATGTGGGATCAAGCCTCCGGTTATCTGTTCTATGACCGGGACCGCCTTGAGAGAGGCTCTTGGGTTCCGCGTCAAGAGGACGTACAAGGCCCGCTCGTCAACCTCCCCAATTATCTCTGTGTCAAAGCCACGCTCGGGAACCTCCAAACGCTCCACCAGCACAAAATCGACGTCCCGCCCCCGCTAGATTTTTTCGGCTATGACTGGCCCGGCGAGTTCAGGCCGTACAGCTCCCAGCGCGTTACGGCGAACATGCTCGTCCTGAACCCCTGCTGCTACGTCCTGAACGAAATGAGGACGGGCAAAACCATGGCGAGCCTTTGGGCGGCTGACTTCCTGATGCGCATCCATCCCGGCTTGAAATGTCTTGTGCTGTCCAATCTCAGCACGCTGAAGGACGTCTGGCGGCAGTCAATTATCAGAAACTTCCTGGGGCGGCGCACCTGCGTCGTCCTGCACGCCCACTCGGCCGAGGCCCGCCTGAAGAAACTGGAGGCCGATGTAGATTTCTACATCGGCAACCATGACATGCTCCGCATGGGGGTGAGCTGGGAACGCCGGTCGAACGGCGCCAAGTTCATGCGAATCGGCGGCATGGCCAAGCGCCTTATCGAGCGCACCGACATCGGGGTTGTCATCATTGATGAGGCGTCGGCGTTCAAGGATGGGACCACAGACCGCTCAAAGGCGGGCCGCGAAATCATCGCCAAGAACAAGCTGGTTCGCTGGCCGATGACCGGCTCGCCGACAGCGCAGGCCCCCACGGACATTCACGGGTTGCGCCGTCTGTGCGAGCCCGACTATATTGACCGGTTTGACAATGTCCGGGCGCTCCTGATGGAGCTCAAGACCCAGTACCGATGGAAACCGAAGGAACAGATTATCATCCGGCGCCCGGACGGCTTCACCGAGTCCGTTACGGCCATCGAGATGGCCGCCCGCCTCCTGCGCCCGGCTGTCCGGTTCCGGGCCGCTGATTGCTTTGATGCGCTGCCTCAGACCATCGTGCGCCGCCGGGCGCAGATGTCCGATTCGCAGCGGGCGCTGCTGCGCAGGCTCAAGAGTGACGCCTTGGCCATGCTCCAGCAGGCCAACGGCGACGTCTCAAAAGTCAGCGTGGCGAACGCTGGCGTCATGCGCTCCAAATCCCTGCAAATCCTGTCTGGCGCAGTTTATGACGACGCAGGCGTTGCGCTTAAGGTCGACGCCCCCGGTAGACTCGCCGTATTAGATGAGATTATCGAGGAGACGGACGATAAACTTATTATTTTAGCTCCGTTCACCTCCGTTTTGCACATACTGCATAAACACCTCGGCGCTGCTAAAAGCGTTTTTATCGACGGCTCAACCCCATATAACGAGCGGTCAGACCGTTTAAACGACTTCCTTATGGGTGACCAGAAACGGTTTTTAGTCGCACAGCCAGAAATATTAAAATTTGGGCTTGACCTATCCGCCGCCTCTATCATAGTTTGGTTTGGCCCGGTTGATAAGACCGAAACGTGGATACAAGCAAACCGACGCGTTTGCGGCCCAAACCAGAAGAAACCGACCCTTGTAATTTGCATTTCGTCTCATCACTTAGAGGATGCAGTCTATGATAGACTCCAATCTCAGGAGGACATGCAAGATGTGTTTCTAAAACTGATAGAAGATAGGGATATCCGTGACTGATAATAATACGCTAGTCACTGAGCTAGAACCCATCATAAGAAAATTTATCCAGCTCAGAGCTTTTATTGATGCCGAAAAAGAAAAGCTCAAAGGCGCAATGGCTGAGTATGAGAAAAGCAAGGTGTTTCTCGGAAACTATCTCGCCGCCACCCTCACTCAGAGCAAGCTTAACGGCGTAGCTGCGCCGTCAGGAACAGCATTTACAACCAGCAAGGTAGAGTATAAGGTAGTCGACAAGACCGAGTTCCTGAGATGGTTACTTTCTCAGAATGACCCCAATATTTGGGAGCTTGTAAAGCTCCAGCCCGACGCCAAAGAGATTGACGCTTGGGCGGGGCGGCGGTTCGAAGATTACCGAGAGTATGTAAAAACAGGCGGTGACAAAGTCATATATAAATTTGAGGACTTTTTACCGCCAGGACTAAACAGAAACTCGACAGTTTTTATTAAAGTCCGCAAAAAGGGAGACATATCGGATGACGACTGAATTGGCGTTGCCCAATCTTATGGATGACATGATGGTCGGCATATCCGTTGGACGGATGCCGCACATCAGCACGGATAATAAGGAGTTTGCCGCCGTCGTCGGCAAGGAACTGCGCCCCATCGCTCTATACGATGAACAGGCGCGGACGATGTATCTGGAGTTTATTCTGGTCGGGATGGCCAAACACCCGATTCGCCTGCACTTCCCCCTGGCGGCGAAGGACCCGAACAACCCGAACCCCGCTCAGGTCAGCACCTACGACCCAAAGAACAAGCAGCCCCCTGTTTGCTCTTCAGAAAACGGCGTTGGCCCCTCAGTGGACGCCCGCCAGCCACAGGCGGCGTTCTGCGCGAACTGCTGGGCGCGTGAGTGGGGATCGGCGCTGTCGCAGCGCGGCGAGCGTATCCCGGCGTGCACCACCAAGAAGCGCCTCGCCGTCATCGTTCCCGCGTTCGGCTGGGATACCCCGCTTCAGTTCGACATCCCTCCGGCGGCTTTCCAGAACTGGGCGGCTCTTACGCAGATGCTCCGGGACGGCAAGATTACCCGGCCCGAGCAGGTGATGATTCGCGCCTATTTCATCGCCAACGAGGATGGGTTCCTAAAGTTCACGCTGTCGCCGCTTGGCTACAATGAGCAGGTTTTCGGCCCTACGGCCATGCCCGCCGTTCACCGGCATATGTTGAGCGATGAAACCCGTGTGCTGCTCGGCGGCAATGACAAGCCGATGGACCCGTCCAAGTGGAACCCTGGCTTGGCGGCTCCCGCTGGCGCCGCGCAGCTCGCCGCCTCAGTCGGTCAGCCAGCTGTCGGCTATGTCCAGACTCAACCGATTCAGAACTATGCTCAACCCGCGCAGCATCAGGCCCCGGCTCCGTCCCATCAGGCAGGGCCGTCTGACCAATACAACCCTCCTCCGGCGGCCTATCAGGCTCCGCCGGCTCACCAGCAGAACGCGCCCGCGTCATATAACCCGGCTCCCGCTCCTGTCACCCCTGCGGGCTATGGCGCGGCTGCAGGACCGGCGGCGCAGCCCTCGGCGTATCCGCCGGTTGGCGGCTATTCTGGCGGTCCTGGGGCTTATCAGGCCCAAAATCAGCCATCTGGAGTAGGAAATGGCGGTTACGGGCAGCCCCCGGCCGGTTACGGCCAGCCTGCGCAGCTTCCGCCGCCCCCGTCAGCTGAGGTCGAATACATCCCGCCGACACAGCAGGGTCAGCCGGGCATGCACGACGGCGCCGAGATTGAGGGCGAGGCAGCCAAGGCCAAGCGCACTCGCCGGACGAAGGCGCAGATTGCGGCGGACAACGCAGCAGCCGCGCAGGCGCAGGCGTTGCCTTCAAACGGCCCATCTGGCGGCCAGCAGCCGCAACCCAACCTCTCAGCGGGCTACGGCATGGCTGGGGGAACTCCTGCGACCAACGCTCTGCAGAGCCAGCTTAATTCTGCGCTCGGCATGTCCATTCCCAACAACTGAGGCGCAGCGACCGGCGGCGCTGAACCGCCGGTCGCCTTTTTTCAGAAAGAAATCACTCATGAAAGAACAACAGTTTTCTGAAGAAGAGCAGATACAGATAAATTTGTTCTTCCTAAAGATAACAGATTTTAAAAAATGCCCTTGCGGCAATCAACCCGATGGGTTTCTGCGAGGAATTATGAATAGACCTCTTAATGATGGCCCGTTCAGTATGAAGCCACCAGTTGAGCTCGAATCTGTCGTAAGACCGCCAAAATCTTATAGGAGAAAAATTGATGAAACGTGAGGATTTACGCCTCATCAACTTAACACCACATGAAGTTACTATCGTTGACGCAAAACATAGAAGGTTTGATATCGTATCTCATGGAGTCGCTAGAGTAGTTATGCTTGAAGGCGACGATGAACCAATAGGAGATATCCCTGTCTTATCATCATGTAGGGGGGAAATTATCGGACTTCCAGACCCGGTTAAGGGCATAGCATATTTAGTCTCTAGAGAAGTACTCAACCACCCTGAAGTTTCCGGACGAAAAGACGTTTTTGCGCCTGCAACTCGCCCAAGACACAACCCATTCTACGATGAGTTTAGGCGAATAATAGGCGTTACCAGACTCATGTCCGCCCCAGCTAAAACAGAGGAGTAACCAGATGAATATAATTCAGCTTTACTATAAAGAGAATTCAAAAGAGCCAGCTATTCATGAAGCTTTGATTAACCTTTCAGAAGTCAACGCGATTATCAGAATTGGGCAGAACACAGTGGGGGTCGTGGTTCCCGGCGGCTGGTACGAATACTCCCTGGCGTCTGAGCGGGCGTCCGGCATTGAACTTTTGAATAGGTCTGCCGACAAGTTTATTGAGATGACAGCGGCGTGGCGGAAACTCCATGAAGTTGAGCCGCCAAAGAAGGTTGGGCGTCCGGCAAAGGTCGTTGAGCCGGTTGCGCCCACGCCTGCAACGCCACGCAAGGCGCTTACGGCGATGGCTGATGAGCTGTTGAAAAGTGGGGTAATAGTCTCCCCAGTCCAGACCCGGCCCCAGTTCCCCGCGTCCCCTCCGTCCGTCGTGGGCCAGCTTGGGCCGGTTATGGAGATGCCGCCGCGCATGACGGGGACGGTGCAGGCGTTTCGCGACGTTGGCGGTCTACCCACGGTGATTGACCTCAGGGATGTGTCCACAATGTCTGGGTTTAGCGATGGGTCGAACAAGGTGCGCCTTGGCCTTCATCGAGGCGGAGCCCGCACAGTCTTCATGATACTGAAAGAAGGGGAGCGTTTTGACGGCGTGTACACTGTTCTTTACGAGAAGTGGTATGCGCTGAACTTCCCGGCCTAACGCCTCTGGGCGCCCGGTTGCTCCGCTTCGCTGGAGATGACCGGGCGCCATTTCACAACGCCGTTAACGTCCTTCTCCAGCCCGTTTAAACGGTCTTCCATCCTCGACAGGGTCACCCATATCCCGCCTTTGTCGGTCATCTGGTTCATGAATTTGTTGCTGTCGGCAACTGCGGAACCAACTCTCGCATCCACCAGCCAAAAAAAACCCCCTAACAGGCTCGATATGAGTCCCATGCTGATGGCGGCCGTGGTCAGAATTGTTTGAATCGGGGGGAGCTGCTTGGCTTTCTGCTGCGACAGAATGTCCAGCATTCTATCCATCTTGACTTCAACGCCGCCGATGCGAGACGCCAGCGTCTCGTAGTTCCCCTCCAGACGTGAAATACGTTCATGCACCGGGCGCTCCGATGTTGGCGTTCCGTTTTCGGTCGTCTTTCTTACCATAACAACGCCCAACCCGCCTGAAAAAGTCTCAAAAGAACGCCCGGCGCTACAAAATAGCGCCGGGCGGATGCATGCTTATTTCAGGCCAGCCTGAACAGTCGCCTCATTGGACGCCTTAATCATGTAATGGTTGATGACGGACGACGCGATGACAAACAACAGCCCGAGAACAGGCCGCCCGTTGGTGAGGCCCGCGAGGGGGCCGTTGGGGTCGAGCAGCCCGGACCCGGCGATAACGCCGCCGAGGCCGCTGATGACGTGGAGGCCGCTTTGAATCCATGGATTCATGAGAATGCCTCCGGTCGACGGCAGCGGGGCAGGCGCGCTTACTGGCGTGGTCACGGGAGAGGCCGGGCGGTAAACAGCTGCGTCGCCGACAGACACGCCGATGGAGGTTGCAGCCCCCGTGACGTGCTTTGCATACTCGACAGCCGCCAACTTGATGGCGTTCGCCACTTCATCGGGCAGCTTTTCTTTCGCTGCGGCTGTGATGGTGTCGCCCGTATGAGGGCCATCGGCCCCCAACGCCTTGCCAAGCGCTTCGAGCGCGACTGGCAGAAGCGGATTCACCGCGCCGAGCGCGGGCACGAACTTGGGCGCCACAAGCCGAGCGAGATTGATGATTGATGTGAAGTCCATGGACCGTCCTTTTTGGGGGGCAGAGTTTGAGGGGGCAGCGGCTAACTCTGTCGGAATGCCTGCAGATTTTGACATAACGATGAGTTGTGCGTCAATAGCTGAACACGTCAGGTCACCGGCTTGCCCATCAACGTTCAGTCCGTGAATATCCTGGAAGCGTCTGACCGCCGCCCGAGTATGCCGCCCGTACGAGCCATCTACAATCAGGCCTGAGCCCTGAATCTTGTTCAGCGAAACCTGCAGCCAGCGGATGCCGGTAAGCTTTAATGGTTGCGGTTCAGGCTTGGACACAACAGGTAGTGGCTTGCCGCTCTCCACGCCCCAAGATGTAGAGAACGGAGGTTCGCCGATAAGTTTTAGCGATGAGTCGAGCTGAACGAGCGCGCGGGCGAGCGGGTAGCATCCGGGCTGCGTATCGTGGGCGGTCGCATCCCATACGCCATCCGCCACGTATTTTCCGCCGTCATAGGCCTGCGTCCCGGCCCACAGGTATCCGGTATGACGGCCGCGCAGCCTGGGGCCAAACCCGTTCCATCCCTCGCATTTGAAAAGGAACCAGGACCACGTCCAGCCATCCGGGCCTGGACGCCCGACATGGTCATAAGTGGTCGCGTCAATTGCGCCATCCTCCCAGCTTGCCCATGGTCCCCGCCCGGCCGGAACAAGGGTCGTGACCCGGCGCAGGGACTGCCCGTTGCCGAGATACGTTCTGAAGTCTCCGCCTGACTCCCGTTCATTAATCACCATGTACCAAAGCGCCGGAATGCCGGTTCTTTGCTGAACCGCCATATACCGAGGTTTAAAGCGAAGGATTACATGGGCGCGGTTGAGGATTTTGGCTGCTTGCTCCGCATTTGACGGATGCGCGCATGCGGCCAAGGCGTTGTATTCTTCCCGGTTGAATGAGAAGCTGAGGTTTTTCGCCATGCTGGACCTGTTCAGTTAGCAGATGATCATCGTTATAATATTTGGGATGACTCTCGTATATGTGAGAGCAAGGAGGCCATGGCCGCCCACGCCGCCCGGCCCGCCGTAGCCGCCGTTATCATAGCCGCCCGAACCGCCGCCGCCGCCGCCATAAGCGCCGCCTGTGCCGCCTGCGCCCGAGTTCGCATAATACCGTCCGCCGCCGCCTCCGCCTGACCCGTGCGTGGCGTCAACTTCGGTCCCGGTTCCGCCTGTGCCCGCTGTGCCGCCGGTCCCGCCCGCGCCGCCGGAGCCAAAGCCGCCCGCCGCGCCCGCCGACGCGGAGCCAGCTGTAGCCGTCCCTCCTACGCCAGCCGGACCGCCAGCGCCGCCGCCTCCGCCGCCCGAGTTTGGCGACAGACCGCCAGACGCGCCTCGGCCGCCTCCATATTTGACGTCCCCGATAGCGCCAGTCGTTGACCCCCCAAGGCCGCCCCCGCCTCCACCGCCAACGCCGCCCCCGCCGCCGTTGCCGCCGTTCGCCAGCAGAATAGCCCCGAACGTAGTCTGGCCTCCAGCGGTTCCGGTCGTGTAGTGGCTGCCTCCCGCTCCTCCGGAGGCGACGCTATAGGCGGTCGAGCCGCCGAACGGCAGCGTGACGTTGGCGGCCGAAGAGAAGCCGCCCCCTCCGCCTCCGCCTCCGGACACGCCATGGTTATTGTTATCGGAGCCGCCGCCCCCTCCGCCTCCGCCAGCGCCCCAGCATTTGCACGAGTTATCGGTTGGGTTCCAACCGCTAGGGGTCGGGACAGTTCCTGAACCAAAAGTGTAGAACAGATTTATAATCGTCATGTGTATCTCGCGATTGAAAGCGCGATAACGAAGCGGCTTATAGTCGTTACACTGTTAATATTAACCCTAATAACGTCGTTTGCAGCAATCGCCGTTGTCCAGCCGGTTAACGTCGTATCCTGATATTTGTTAGCCGTCGCGAGAGTCGGCGGGGTCAGTGAAACTATGGTGTTGGCGACGGTTGGCGGGAATGACGCATACGGCGCTTTCCATAGGTCAACAATCATGGAGCCGGAGACGTCGGCAAGCAGGGTCGCCCCCGTGATTGTCCCGGCGAAAGGAATCAGGATATCGCCCTGGATGCCGGTTGTCAGCGCCGCGCCGCCGTTATCGCGCTGAAACTGCGCCGAGGCCACACACGAGTCGGTGCTGATAACGCCCGCCGCGCTCCGGATAACCGCCCCAGCAGTCGCCAGACCCCATATTGTCGAGTCCGACACGACGCGCGGGCCGTTGGTCGTATCGAACACGACAAGCGTCTGATACCCCTGTTTACAGAAAACAGGCGTCCCGAAGCCGTTCGCCAGCGTCACGTTGAACGCGCCGGTCGTGGCGTTCTCGATAATCGTCAACCCCTGGCACGCGGTGGTGACCTGAACCGCGCTGGTTAGCGTGCCGGTCAGCCTCAAGATAAGGTTCTGGCTCTCGGCCGCCGAAAGCGTGACGGGCGCGTTGCTGAGAGTTTTCGTCACAATGCCGCCGAGATTGGAGTCAATTACGGCGAAAGTGTTGGCGTTCAGGTCTGCGCCCCATGTACCGCTCTCGGTGCCCGGCGTCGGGACGCTGTATCCCTTATAAACTGTTGCTGGCATGACGCCCGTTCCTTATGGCTGTTCTCTGTCGGCGACTTCGTGACCGGCGTAGAGGCTCCCCCATGGAGTTGCATTTCTGATTGTCCCGGCGATGGCCCGCTGTGGCGCGGTGCGCGAGAGCAGATACCGCCGGGCAAGATTCTGACCCGTGTTCGTGTAGAGCGTTGGAATCCCTATGCCGGTCGCCGCGATAGCGGGAATGGCGACATGTGGCAGGGTGCCGGTCGCCACCGCCGCGCCGAGGCCTCCCCAGAACCCGCGCTCCGGCGTGCCGGAGTCGGAGACTTTGGCGGGCAACACCGCCTTGCCGTGTTCCGGCCACTCCTGCAGCGGCGAGCGGCCGGTGCTTGTCAGCCGGTTCCGGGTCGACGGGTCCAGGTGCGCGACAGCCGACGCGAATTGCGTCATGGTCGGGATATTATCATGGCCGATAGCCGCCGAGGTCCCGGCCGCCTTCTGCATGCGCGTGAAATTGCTCCACGCGTCGCTTGCGGCCTCAAGTTTCTGTATAAAACCCGGCGTATTCGTATCGGCGGCCGTCTCGATAGCTTCGCGGTACTTTGTATACCACGGCGCAAGATTGCGCTCAGTTGTCGAACCAGCGTTATAAGCCTCAGTTTCTAACCCTTTTAGGTCAGAAATCATCTGCTGAAGGTCTTTACCGGCGATGGGCGCGCCTCTGCCGCCTCTTGAAGGGTGCGCCGCCTTTTTAATGACGTCGTCAACGTGCGTATTCATCTTCTTTTCGAACGCTTCGAATTCAGACTCGGTAAGCGCGCGCCGGGCCTGCGCCTTCATATTGGTCTTCAGCCGTGCGAACGTTCGGTTCCCAACGCCAGACGGCCCTTGCGGCAGCAGGGCGGCGTTCTGATAGGCCTCATCGAATTTCTGACCAAGTATGCCGCCTGGGGTTTGCCCGGCCGCCGCGTTGGCGTCCGCCCCCATGCCGCCAAGGTGCTTCAGGATATCTTCGGTCGGCATATCTTCGGGAATAGTCTCGCCGACGAGCCCGGCTGTCTCCTTGCCCATGCCGCGCCATGCGTCATGCATCGCCTGTTCGCGCTTCTGGCGGATACTCTCGCCAACGAATGGAAGAGACTCGGCGACGTTTTCAGCTCGTTTCGCCCAGCCGCCGATGGTCTGGCCGATGGTGGTGCGCACGCCTCGCTCGGCGAGCCAGCGCGCCTTTTCATCGATAACCGGCAGCGCGACGCGGGCGGCCGTCTCGCCGAGGACGCCAGCGCCCGCGCCGAGGCCTGCGCCAAGGGCGACGTTCCCGGCCTTCTGGCCCCAATACCCTTCAGACGTGTCTGCAATCGGCTCTGCAGCGGCTCCGGCGGCTCCGGCCGCCGCGCCCCGGCCCATCATGCCGAGATACGATGGGGCCTTGGACGCCATCGAGGCGGCGCGCGCCAACGGCATGGCCGTCGCCGCGATGTTGCCGATAAGGCCGGGCACATCCCAGCCGCCCGGCTCGATGCCCGCCGCCCGGCGGCGGTCCTCTTGGTAGCGTTTAAACGCCCCCGCGGCTGAATCCATGGTCTCGCCGCCGAACGGCATAAGATGGGAAACCATCTGTGCGGCGCCGACAACCGGCTCAGCTGCGCCGAGGGCGAACCGGCCGATTTTTGAAGACCCGAACCCTGGCTCGGGCGCGGTCTCCGATGCACGCTCTACCGGCCGCCGGATGGACGGGTTCTGCTCGCCTCGCGGCGCGTTCTGAAGAACGTCGTCAAACAGAGGCGTGTTGGACGGCCCCGCATCCGCCGTTCTTACGGGCGCATGCGAGGGAGCGTTCAGGATATCGTCAAATAGCTCGGTGCCGCTCACTGCTGAGTCTCCAGTCCGTAAACGCCCCACTTCTTAGCGCGCTCAAGGATAGCCGCCTTTTTCTCCGGCGTATCCGCTTTTTTCAGAGCGCGGCCAAGCTGTTCCCGGATTTCAGGAATGGGAGCCGGGGGCCTCTCGACCGTTGACTTAGTCCCTTCCGGCGTGCGGCCGGTCGCCTGCTCATATCTGAGCTGCGCGGTGTGCATGTTCTGCCGCACTTCAGGGGCCATATAGTCGATTGTCGGTCCGTTTTTCCCTCTGCGGGCGCCGTTAATCCACTTCTGGTCGAGCCCTTTCATGTTGCCCTTCATGATATTGAAGGCCTGCATGATGTTGCCGTCCCGGACCGCCTTCGGCAAGCTCGGGTCGAACATGGACTCCCACTCTTCGGTTGTCTTCTGCGCGCCCTTGCCGCCGGACTCCAGTTTAGCCAGCTCGGAAGCGATGGCGCGACCCATAACCCGGTACTGTTCGCGCTTGGGGTCGCGCATCATGGTGATGTTGTCGGCCGCCTTGCCGGACAGGTAGTCGCCGAGCCCGGTGTTTGCGCCAAGCTGCTCGCTCAGACCCATCATGGTGCCGATATGTTCGCTGGCGCGGTTCAGGCTCTCGACCTGGATTGCGGTCTTGGAGTCGGGCTTTAAAAAGTCCTTCTCAAAGTCGCTCTGCTTCTGAATTTTAACGGGGTCGTAGACCTCGCCGCGCGTCCTGGCCACGGCGTTCGCCGCCATTTCCATTCCGGCGCGCTGGCGGGTCGGGATTTGCTGAAGCGTGAACCGGCCGTCAAGCAGGCCCTCTACAGTGCCGCGAGCCTCCGGATACTGCTTGAACATCTGGTCTATCTGAGCGTTGCCGGTTGGCTGGTCGGCCGCGCCTGCCCCTGGCGCTCCGGCTCCCCCGGCCTCGGGCGCCGCCTGCACGGTCCCCGGCGCAATGCTGCCTGCTGGCACGGGCGCAGTCTGCCCGGCCTCGGTTATCGCGCCACTGTGCACGTCCATCGAGCCCGCGTGCTGCATACCCATGAAGTCGGTCCAGTGAACCGGCGAGAACTTCGGCTGGTTCATGGCGTCAAGCGCCAGCTTAGCGCGCTGGATGCCCATGCTCTGCTCGTTCATCTGCATCTGCTGCGCGGCCTGCATGCCGGACGCGCCGCCCGCGAGCGCCCGCATGCCCAGCGGCGAGCCGCCCGCCATCTGCAGGCCGGTCATCATAAGGTTGCGGCGCTGGTCCGACGTCAGCCCGAGGGGGTTCCAACTGTCTTTTCCCTCTTTTCCAGGGCCGGTGACGCCTTCGAGCGGGTTCCAACCGCCCATGATTTTCTTGATGAACCCGACTTGGTCCTGCTCGTGCGGGAGCAGCTCGGCCGCCGACTTCGGCGTGTTCGCGGCAGTCTCCTTCTTATCGGAAGCCGCCTGGGTGACCTGCTCCGAAGTTCCGCCCGGCTGAACCTTTTCGCCAAGCGCCCCGGCGAGCCGGTTGCTGATGCGCTTTTCAAGGCCCGGCTGGTGGTCGGGATGCTCGCTCAGATACGTCTCAAAGTCGTGGCGGATATGGGCCTTGTCGATGGCCGACATTTCTTTCAAGAAAGTCGGGATATCGCCCTCGGCCTTCGCCCAAGCCTGCTTCAGACGGCCCGCGCCGTTGCGGCCGTTCGGGTCCTTGCTGATGCCGGTGCCGTGCTGCACGTACCGGTCCTGAAAGTACTCCTGCACGCGCGGGTCATCGGCGAGCGTTCCGGGGAGATTTGCGTTCAGAACGTGGGCGCGCACGGAGCCTTTGATGAACTTGTTGTGCCACGCGTCCTCTGCGGCCTCCAGCCCTTGCGGGTTGTCCTTGGCGACGCGCTTCCAATCGGCGGCGAACCCCCACGGGTCATGGCGCGGGTCATGGGTGAACCCGAGCTTTTCGCCGTAGTTGTCGTAAAAGTCGCTTCCTGAAGACGCGCCGCCCTTGCGGGCGAGGATGCCGTAATTGCCCATGGATGGGTTGCCGCCGGTGTCCCGCGTCACGCCGCCCAAGTCGTTCTCAAACTTAAGCCGTTTGGTCATGGAGGTTTGAGCCCCCGCCGCGTACCGGTCCGGCTGCTGTTCCTGGAAAGTCTGCGCCTTGGGCGCGCCGACAGCCGCCGAGTAAGGCTCGACTTTTGTCTGCAGGTCCTTTTCTAAATCAGTGAGTTCCTGAGAATGGACTTTGGTTGGCGCGACGTCGCCGAGCCCGAGTTCCTTAGGATACGCCTCCGGCCCATGCTGGCGCGGCGCTTCTGCGGGCGCTGCAGCTGGCGCGGCGGGCGTAATCGGTTCGCCGCCGAGCGTATGGGGGAAATACTGCTTCAGCGTGTCCATGATGGCCGCGCGGTCAGCGTGTCCGCGCTCTGCGGCGGCCTCCGGCGTCACGCCGCCAGCAGCGGGAGCGTTTAAACGCACTGCATCCTGAGCGGCCTCAAAGTAGCGCAGAAGCTTGGCGCGCTTTTCATCCTCAAGGGCGCGCTCCGCCTCAAGCCTGGACTGCTCGACAATATTGCGCTCCGGCATGGGCGGAACGGGTTCGGCGGCGGCCGGAGTCGCAGGCCTGCGTTCTGGGAGCGGCGGGCCGCCCTCAAAAGGCGTTCCCGGCTGGATGCTTTGCCCGCGCTCTGCATCGAGGCGCGGCGTTCCTTTCGCCGCCTGCTCGCGCGCCAGCTGCTCGCCCGAGATAAATTCCGAGCGGCCGGAAGCCGGGTTCCATTTGAACTCGCCTGCGGCGTCTGCGGCCTGCGCGCGCTCCATCCGGGAGCCTGGCGAAGCATAATCGGCCGCCATCTCGCCAGCGCCGCGCGCCGAGCGCATAAGCTCCGTGACATCGGCGCGCGTGGGGAGGCGCAGATTAGGCGCAAGACCGCGAGCCTCTCTCCCGGCCTGCGCATACAGGCCGCCAGCATCCGATACTCTTTCGCGCAGGGCCTCCGCATAGGGGTCGGTGATTTTGTTTATCGCGGCGCGGCCGACGTCCGCCACGTCGACGCCAGCCGGGAACTTGGGAATTTCGAACGATGGGCGCTGCCCGGCCCCTTCAGCCGGTAACCGGCCGCGCGCCATGGTCTCCGGAGGCTGGTCGAGCCCCTGGTTGCGCGCCATCTTCGCTTCCGCAAGCGCGGTCGCCACGGGCGCGGAAGTCAGCGGCCGGTCCGATAACATCTCATGCGAGAGTTTTGGCGCATAGTCAGGAAGCGCCCGGCCTTTTGGCTCCCCTGGTTCAGGAACCTCTGGCGCGCGGACCATGGTTTTCACCTGCTCATGCGGAACGATGGGCTCCATGACAGGGAATTTGCCCATGTACGGGTCAAAATGCGTGCGCTGTTCGTGCGGACTGCGCCACATGCCATCACGAATATCTGGCGTATCCAGCGGTGTTTCAGTCGTGTCTTTTTGGCTGTCTTCCGGGTTTTTCAGATTATAGGCGTTGTCTGCCTGCTCCCTCCGGTATGCCCGTTTTGCTGAAAACCCGCCGGGAATCATATTCTCTATATTCCCGCTAGCGGAGACGCCGCCATATGGATCGAAATGGCCATAATCACGTTTTGTGGGCTCATAGGGCTCCGGCGCGTCAAAGGTAAATTCGTCAGGATTGATGAACGGCTCGCCGCCATCGGCGAAGTTCTGCGCCGCGCCGCCGGACGCCAGATGCAGCATGCGCTCCGCATGGCGGCGCATATCATCGTTGCTGGACGCGTCGCCGCCGTTGGCGAAGTGGCCGCGCCTGGACGCCGCCTGAATCGCCCGGTCATATTGAACCGTCTTCATGCCGCCGTGCTCGCCCACGGAGCCGGGGTGACGCTTCTCCACTTCCTGCGCCATCAACCCGAGCTGGGTCATGGGATGGCCCTTGTAGTTGTAGGCATAGATGTTCTGACCGTCGAACGTGCGGCCCACGACGCGCTTGTTCTCTTTCATGCGCTCGTCTGAAAAGAGCGCGCCAATCAGCGCCCCGAGGCCGCCTCCGGCCGCGCCGCCCGCGCCAGCCGCGCCCGCAGCCGCAGCTGAACCGGCTGCAGCCGTGCCTGCCCCTGCAGCTCCGGCCGCGCCCGCTCCGGCAGCTCCGGCCGCGCCTGCGCCAGCGGCTCCGGCTCCCGCCGCGCCAGCGGCTCCGGCTCCCGCCGCGCCAGCTCCAGCAGCTCCGGCTGCGCCCGCGCCGCCCATCCCAGCCGACAGAGCCGCGCCAAGAGAACCAGTGCTGGCGAGACTCGCGCCTCCAGCCCCAGTAGCCGCGCCGCCGAACCCGGTTGCAGCCTCTCCTATTGGAGCCGCTGCGCCTGCGCCCGCCGGGGCCGCGCCCATCATGCTCGATGGGGCCGCGCTCGCGGGGGCGCTTGCGCCCATGCTCCCAAGGCCAGACGTGCTTTCGCTCACCGTCTCAACGGGGGTGGTCACCGTCAAATCCGTCGAGCCGCCAAGTTCGCTGGAAGGCACGGTTTTTGCCTCCCATCCGTTGGCTGTGGAAGGCGTTCCCGTACTGCCGGGCGTTCCCGTTCCCTCTTTGTTGAGGTATTTGTTGTAGATATCCTTCATGCCCTGGCCGCCCTGCTTGCCCTGTTGGGCCTGCTCGCGCTGTTCCTTATCTTTTGAAGACATGGGCGCGGGGGCCGTACCGGCGGCGACCGGCGGGTTGAACCCGCCTGAATGAATCTGCGGCGCGCTCTGGATAAGCGAGCCCCACGGGCTGCTCGCCGTATCCCATGGGTTCGAGCCGCCGAACCCCGGCGCCCCGCCATCGGCGAAGTTGCCGCGCTTGGCCGCGCGGTCGGTGGCCATGTCGTATTGAACGGTTTTTACGCCGTCCTCGGTCTGGCCAACGGACTCCGGATGACGGCGCTCAACTTCCTGCGCCATCAACCCGAGTTGGGTCGTGGGGTGGCCCTTATAGTTGAACGCATAAACCTTCTGACCGTCGAACAGCTCGCCAACTTCGCGCTTATTCTCTTTTACGCGCTCGTCGGACATCGCCGACAGGCCGCCCATGCCCGCGCCGAGATAGTTGTAGAAGCCTGGGTGCTCAGTTGTCTGCGACGTGCCGGTGGTGGTGCCGCCCATCAGCGAACCCATCGAGCCGGTAATGCCCGCGAGCCACTGCTGAAGCTGCATCGGCCACATGGTCTGACTGGTCGCGTTCTGGGTCGCGGCGTTGTATTCGTTCTGCTGCTGCCCCTGCTGTGCTCCGCCCGCGCCTATCATCGCGCCGAGGCCCTGCAGATTGTAATTCTGCGCCGCGCCAGCCTCGCTCATGAGGCCCATGCCCGCCTGCAGCTGGCGCCCTTTCTCCCCCTGCGCGGTGGCGAGCGCGGTGTTGTAGCCCTGCTGCTCCAGCCCGGCGATTGTCTGGTTGTTGGCCATGGCGTACTGGCCCTGAGTGAGCGCCTTCTGCAGCATCGCCCGGTCGCCGCCTTGGGCGTTCTGAGCAATCTGGTTGCCTACCACGTTCGCCATGCCTGCGCCCTGCTGCTGCTGGGCGTTGGCCATCGTGGCGTTTATGACCTGTTGGGTGTAGGGGTTCTGATAACGGGAAATGTCCTCGCCGGTGATGTTCTGACCGGCGGCGCTGGTCATTCCAAGGGCCTCGTTAACCTGGGGCGAGTACTGCCCCAGCTGGCCCTGAATGCCGGAATACCCCTGCGTTTGCATGGCGTTCTGACCGGCGACGCGCTGCGCCATGGCCGGATTCCAGGTCTGGTTCCGGTTGGCGACGCCCTGCGCGCCGCTCATGACGCCCCTGAACGCGCTCATGGCTTCAGCGTTCGGCGTGTACGTCTGGCTAGTGTCCTGATTCTGAGAGCCGCCGCCCATCATCCAACCCCTGTTTTAGCATTATAGAGGAAGTACGCCCCCGATGGAGCCCCCAATTTACGTCGATACATCTTAACTTTAGCTTCGGTTCTATGCGATGACAGAACACCTATTAACAGAGGTCTCTTTAACTCCACCGCTAAATTCTTAGCAAACTCAATAAGAGCCTGTGCGTTCCTCGTTTTCCTGAATTCAGGCCGGACGAACGCCCATAGCTCCTCAAGATGCGCCTGCTCAGTGTACCAGAAATGACGCATAGACAGGTGAATTGCCGCCTCAAGCGCGCCAACAGGGCCAATACATCCTACAACAGAATCAACGCCTTCAATAGCTCTCAGAGCCCCCGTACGAATCATGTCTTCATTGAGCGTCATAAGCCCGTTTTCGGCAAAAACCTCGTGTCCCATTCTGATTAGGTCATTAAAATCACCTGCGACTGCTACTCTTACGTGGGGCAATGGCTGGACATTGCTTTTATTCATTTACTTGGTCCCGGCAGATTTTTGAGTTTCTTTTGATAGTGACTCCTGACATGTAGAATAAACTTGTCAAGAATCTCATGGCCGCGCTTGGCGTCCCCTTTTCCGATTTTGAGAACGTCTTCTGGATGGATTATGAACTCGCCATCGCTGACATTCACGGGAACGGTCTCTGGCGCCCCGCCGGAGGCAAACCGCCGTCCCCTGGGGCCGAACGGATGCCCCGCCTTCGAGCCTCCGCCCAAAGACCCGCTCGCCGTGGCGGATGAGCGCGGGAACATGCTTTTCAAGACGTGGTGCCCGGACATCGAATTCCCGTCGCCGAGCGCCGCGACCGTGTCGGCCGGGAGCACATGAGAGCCGTTGAGAACGCTCATCGGCAACTTGTCGGCCCGGCCCGACGTCGGGCCGGTAAGAGCGCCCGTCACGATCTTGACCGGGGGCACAACCTTGGTCGGCGCGGCTATCATGGGTTTCACTCGCCACGGGACATGGGCGACTGCCGGGGGGTTCACGGTCGGGCCGCCGCGCCCCTTGTTCTGGCCCTGGTCTTCTTCAGGCTTGGTTATTCCCGGCATGTTGGGCATACCGGGCATTTTCTTGATTGGGCCGCCCATGGCTTTGCTAGACCGGCGCGCGGTGTCGAGCGCCGCAGCAATGCTTTGGTTCCTCGGATGCCCCGAGCGGACCATCTCAACTATGTTTTTACTCACGGTTTTGGCGCTTTTGCCCTTTGCTAACGGCATGGCTCACCCCACGTTCAAGATAACATAGCTGAAAATCTGGCCGCCGGTCGCCGCCGTCCCGTCCGCCGTCGCCACGGTGAAACTGGTCCCGGCCGCCTTCGCCGAGACGTAGGCGTTCTTGGTCGTCGCCTGCATGGTCGCGGCGGCTGCGTTATCGGCGACCAGCCAGATAATCGAGTTCGCCTTGGCGTTCACGTCCGGGATAACCTGGGTGACGACAGCGCCCATGGTGAAAGACCCGTTGAAGGCGCTCAAGGCGAACCGGCTCTTCATAACGGATATGAGCTGTCCTATGTTGGCGTTCAGGCCGTTCGCCTGCGCCAGCATATCGATATCGCCGCCACCCCGCGACTGTTGGGCGGTCGCCCTAAACTCAACCATTGTTCAACCCTCCAGCCCGGCCATCCGGGCACCATCTGAAGCGCACCGCGCCGAGCCGCCAGAATGACCCGGCGTCCTGGCTCTCGATGCGGATGGAAATCATCCGCCCGCGCAGCCGTGGCTCAATCCACCGCGAGGTGTTGGTGACCAGAAACGGGCCATAGACATCTGGCGTTATCTGCCCCATTTCGTCAATAGCCTTGATTGTAATCAGCATATTGGCGTTCTGGGTGCCGTTATATTCACCCCACTTGAAGTCAGGATAGATTCGGTCGACGAAAACTTTGTCTTCTCCGTCGCTGATGTAGAAATAGCCTGTTTCAAAATAGGGGTTCAGGACGTTCCCATCAGCATCATATCCGTATTCATGGGAATAAATTAGCCCATCATTTGTAGTTGCTATGGGATAGTTGAATGTATCAACATCTGTCCATGTGTTTCTCTGAATGCTAGAGAGGTCCCACGCCCCCTCTTCGATGTTCATCTTGGCCATCTTGTCACAATAACCAAGGGCGCCGGACTCAGAAGGCCAGAAAAACATAATCTCGCTAAATGCTTTATTGACGCCAACAAAGCATTTATCCATGTGGTTCGGGTCCATATCCTGAAAAATGGCGTCCCACACCGGGCACGGCACGATGCGCGGGCCACTGTTGTCGTACGCCCAGATATTTTTCTGCCCCATCCAGTAGACGGTGTCCCCCAGCTTGCCCCACGCGTGTTGGGCAATCATCCCGGCCCCCTCGGCCGTCTTGACCATATTGAACACCAGGGTCGAGCCGATGTAGGAACTCACCCAGAGATCTTTATCGGTCCAGACTAGATTCCGCAGCTGCGTCGACGCGCCGCCCATGATTTGGGAGCCGGATGACAGGCGCCAGCTGCCCGCCTGGGTGACCGCTGACAGCTGCCAGTTGAAAAAGTTGTTGGCGTCGCACCACCGGATGAGCAGCGGGTCCTGATACACGCCGATGGACGCATACGACGTCGAGCCGTATGCGATGACGAACTGATTGTTGGTGCTCACGAACATGCCGGTGTTAATCGGCGGCCCGGCCGGAACCACAGAGCTGTTCACGAACCCGGATGACGGCCCCCAATAGAAGATAGGGCCGTTCTTGGGGCAGCTCATCAGCAGCTCGCCCCAGTGGTCCAAGGACCAGTCGACAGCCTGGATATCGGTTCCTGTCTGGCCAGTAATCGGCGTCCCGATGCCGTATGGCCCGGCGCCATACGGCCCGGCTCCGTATGCTCCGGCGAGCGCCTGGGGGCCGATGGCGATGTAGTATAGGAATTGCGCCAGCCCGCCGTTCATGGGCGTTGGCCCGGCCGCCGATGACGCCGCGTTCGTGGCGCTGATGATAAAGTTGTTGGCGTCTATGATGCTGACCACCTCGTACCGGCCAAGAATCGTGACGCCGCCCGTGGTGGTAGCGATGGGGAACACGATATCATAGGCCGCCTGCAGGCCGTGGTTGGCGAAGGTGACGGTGACCAGCGCCGAGCCGGATACGGTTGTGAACGCTGGCGCAGCGCCGCCGGGCGCAACGACGGTCGCGGTCGCCAGCGACGAAGCATAAATCTGGTAGGATGTAGGCGAGATATTGGCCGCAACCTGATATAACCCAGATAGATTCAGACCGCCAACAGATATAGGCGTATTCAAGAATACTGCATCATAATTGGTGATATTATTGACTGCAGTGTCAGTAATAGTGACGATATTTGTGTTTATCGTCGTTGCAAAATTGACAGCTGGGTTCGTCGTTAGGGTTTGCGGACATACATCTCGATAAACGCCATTGGTGATTACATCCAAGTCGGCTGTCGTGCCGATGGATAAATGATTGTTCCCGGCAAGGTCGCGCCATGTATGAGAGACCTTAGAAACCCCGTCGACCTTCACGGGAAAAAACTTCGCCCAGCCGCCCATTTTCTGAAACAGCCCGGCCTTGTAGCGGCCGAGCTGGGTTACGGTATAGCCGCCCTGGTTCTGGGTCGGCGTAATCTCGACATTGAGCCCTGGTCTGAGGGTGACGGTGGAGACGCCCATATCACACCCTTTCCGGCTGGCTCATCGGCCTGGACTTCGCGGACCATGAGCCTGATTGGAATTTTTTCCGCGTCTCTTCGGACAGCGCCGGGCTGAGCGCGCCCTGATACCGGGACTCCCAGCTCATCCCCATCTTCGGGTCTTCAGCCTGCGCGCCATAGTTTTTCATCCACCCCGTCGCCTCAACCATGGCCGCATAGAGCAGCAGGTCCGGCAGATTCTGCGAAATGAACGTCGTGGTCGTGGTCGCGCTGAGCGGATTGGGGCGCACGGTCCCCACGACTTCGAGACTGGGTGTGGCGTATCCGTTCCCCAATGAGGGGGCCACCAGAATCGTTTGGTCCGTGTCTCGGGCGAAAAACCGGGGCGATGAGGTCGACGCCGGGGCGGTCTCGGTTGGGAACAGTCCGTCAATGAACTCACGCGAACAGGGGGTGAGAGCGTTTAAACGCACTGTCTGATTCATGAAGTTGACCCCCTCAACCACCACAAACTGCCCGTAGGTCTGCGGCAGCGTCTGTGAGCGCTGGTTGTGCGCCGGGGTAAGCGCGGCGTCACGAAAAACAGTCGACAATAGGTCGAGGTCACGAAAAATCCTCAACTCCGCGTTCTGGATAAACGTCGGAAGTATAGCCTGAAAGTCAGGATTTGTCGTAGTGATCGCGATTTCTTGAGCAAGCGCGGTCAAAAACGTTGAATAGGTAAAAGACATGCGCTGCTCCGCTCTTTATGTTACTCCACAGAACCGTCAGGCTTTGTGACGGTAAGCTCGCACGAAATTTTAGCTTCATTGGCGAGTTCAGTTGTATTTCTGAGCTGAATTTCAGCCATGGTCGCATTATTGGCCTGAATTATCAATTCTTCCATCCTTTTCACTTCCTCAAACAGCCACTTGAGGTTGAGATTGCTTAAGTCCGTGGTCAAATGCTGGTCCAGGCAGAGCGCTATCGAGCGCGCATGAACGGCGACTCCCGCCAGCATTTCCTGGCGGGTGACAAAAGCTTGGTGAACCGAAATGGTCAGTTCGTTTTCCGGCATGGCGGCTCCTTATGTGATGCTGACGACGAGATTGCCTGACAGAATTGACAGACTATCACCGACTTGGGGGGTTTTCGACGTAACACCAACAGAGCCAATGATATTTCCGGCTGTTATTGCGTCGTGAATCGCGATGAAGTTGACCACGGCGGAGCCAACCGCGCTTGTCGTGAACACGATGTTGGCGGTTGAGGCCGCCGAGCCCGCCGCCGCAGCCGCCATGCTCGCGGTAATCGGTTGTCGGTTGGCCGAGCCTGTGATAGTCGAGATAACCTCGGTTCCGGCGCCCTGAGGGTCACCGTTCCAAATCGAGATATACCGCGTTGCGACGGCCGCAGGCGTCGTCTTGCCGGTATACCAGTCAATCATCGCGTTGCGCGGGGTCGCCGTAAAAGCCGCCATGTCATCAAATCCTTAGCTCGTTATCGTATATGTTAAGGCAACCAACCCCGCGCCGCCAGCGCCGCCGTTTCCGGCAGCCGAGACAGGGAAACCAGAACCACCGCCGCCACCGCCGAAAGCGCCGCCTGCGCCGCCATTTCCTGAAGTGCCGCTGCTCGCGCCGCCAGACCCGCCGCCGCCGCCGCCAGACCCGTGTGTGGCGTTCAATGTCGTGTCGCTTCCGCCCGCGCCGCCCGCCGCCGTGTTGGATACGCCGCCATTACTGCCCGCGCCGCCGCCGCCAACCGTGCCCGCCGCGCCAGAGGTCGCGCCGCCGCCCGTTCCGCCCGTGCCAGCGCCGCCAGCGCCGAACGCCCCCGCTCCGCCGTTGGCGCCCGCCGTGGAAGTTCCGCCATTCGAGCCGCCGCCGCCACAGCCGCCCGCGTTAGTCCCTGTAGACGCGCCCCCCGCTTTACCAGCGCCAACGGAGCCCGCAGCGCCGCCGCCGCCACCGCCGCCGGTTGAACTGGGAGTCGCGCAACTCCCGCCATTGCCGCCGCTGAAAGTCGTGTTGCCTACACAGCTCGCCGCCGCGCCGCCCAGACCGCCAACCGTTCCTGCGGTGGTCGCGGCGAGGCCCGCCTTGGCGCGCGCGCCCTGTGAAGTCAGCGTGGGGGCGGCGTTGGAGACGACGTTATACCAAGAATCATTGCCGTTAGTGAGGCGCGCTCCACCTGCGCCGACTGTAATCCATGAAGTATTTCCTGGCGTAACCGAAATGGCGGTTGTGGCGGCATAGGCCCCGCCGCCGCCGCCGCCGCCATAATTAGTGGGGACTACTGAATCATACCCGCCCGCGCCGCCGCCAATAGCCTTTGCCGCAATGGTGGTTACGCCTGCCGGAATGGTGAGTGTGGTGGTTGCGACGTAAAAAGTCGTGAGCGACATGGTTGTAAGCGCCGAGAGGCTTGACGCGCCCGTAAGCGTCGCCGTCTGAACCATGCCAACTGCGGTTGACGCCGCGAGCCCGGAGACGCCGTTCAGGACCGCCGATAGCCCCACGCCGAGCTGGGGCGTCACGGAGAGCCCGGAGACGCCGTTCAGGACCGCCGATAGCCCCACGCCGAGCTGGGGCGTCACGGAGAGCCCGGAGACGCCGTTCAGGACCGCCGATAGCCCCACGCCGAGCTGGGGCGTCACGGAGAGCCCGGAGACGCCGTTCAGGACCGCCGATAGCCCCACGCCGAGCTGGGGCGTCACGGAGAGCCCG
>Ga0299912_10000160_pt1 | contig 71336 bp, 70 predicted proteins | sample RVTome_2_FD_207667 | JGI IMG/M metagenome (GOLD analysis project Ga0299912, IMG submission 207667) | Soil microbial communities from uranium-contaminated site in the Upper Colorado River Basin, Wyoming, United States - RVT95D214 (version 2) ... | reverse complement strand
CTCGACGTCGATCGACATGGCGTTTTTGATCCGCTCAGCCATAGACGATCCGCTGTCCTTTGTGCTGCGGCAGCCAGCCTTTCAGCGTGTGCGCGATGCGCATGGCCGCACGGCCGTCCCAGTATTCTGGAATGCGGCCAGCCTTGCCGCCGCCCGCCATCACCTCGTTGAACGCCAGGCGGATGGCCACGGGATCGGGGCCGACCAGGGTGTTGGTGCCTTCTGCAATGGTGATCGGACGTTCGGTGTTGTCACGCAGGGTGAGGCAGGGCACGCCGAGCGCGGTGGTCTCTTCCTGGATACCGCCCGAATCAGTGAGCACCAGTTTGGCATCGCGCATCAGGCCGAGCATTTCCAGATAGCCGACCGGCGGCAGGATGTGCAGGCCATCGAGCTTGGCGGTGAAGCCGAACTTCTCGATGTTGCCGCGGGTGCGCGGGTGCAGCGGCATCACCACCGGCAGGCTGCGGTTGATTTCTGCGATCACGTCGAGCAGCGCAGCGAGCGTGTCGCGGTCGTCGACGTTGGACGGCCGGTGCAGGGTCAGCACTGCGTACTGCGGCAGCGCGACGCCGAGGGTGCGGCTTGCCGGCACGGCGCGCTCGAGGTTGCGGTACAGGGTATCGATCATCACGTTGCCGACGAACTCGACGCGCGCGGGGTCGATGCCTTCGCGCACGAGGTTGGCCAGCGCGCTCTTTTCGGTGATGAACAGCAGATCGGAAATCTGGTCGGTCAGCACGCGGTTGATCTCTTCGGGCATGCCACGGTCGTAGCTCCTGAGGCCGGCCTCGACGTGGATCACACGCACGCCGCGCTTGGCCGCCACCAGCGCACAGGCGATGGTGGAGTTGACGTCACCCACCACCAGAACGGCCTGCGGCTGCACGCTCTCGAGCACCGGCTCGAAGCGCTTCATCACCTCGGCGGTCTGCACCGCATGGCTGCCGGAACCGACTTCAAGATGGTGATCAGGGGGCGGGATGCCGAGGTCGGCAAAGAAACTGTCGCTCATCGCCGCGTCGTAATGCTGGCCGGTGTGCAGCAGCTGCGCGGCAATGCCGGTTTCGGCCAGGGCGGCCATCACCGGAGCGATTTTCATGAAATTGGGGCGGGCGCCCGCGACGCATAAAACCTGGGTCATGGGCAGCCTTAATTCGTTTGGTCGCGCTTGTCAGGCGACACATCTTCTTCTGCCGTGTTGCGCTCGCTGACGGTGTAGAGAATCTTGCGGACGATGGGCAGGATGCGGTTGACCGAGCGTTCCAGCTGGTCGATTCGCTGGGTCAGCAGCACGGAATCCTCATTGTGCGGCATGCCGCCCTGGGGCGCGCCGCCGTTGATGCCGGTGGCGCCATGGAAATCCTGGTGCGCGACTTCGTTCTTCAGGTCGGCGATGACTTCGTTGACCTCGGCTTCGCCGAAATGGGTCTTCTCTTCGAGAAATCCGAACAGCAGCAGACGGTCGCAGGTGGTGTTGATGCGGCGCGGGATGCCGCCGGTAAAGCGGTGCAGCGCGGCAAAGGCTTCCGCATCGAAGGTGGGGTTGCCCTGCCAGCCGACGGTGCGCAGACGGTGTTCGATATAGCCGCGGGTCTCGTCCGCATCGATCGGCCCCAGGTGATAGGAGGCCACCACGCGCTGGCGCAGCTGCTGCATGTCGGGGCTTTGCAGGATGCCGCGGAATTCGGGCTGGCCCAGCAGAAAGGTCTGGATCAGCGAGCGCTCGTTGTTCTGGTAATTGGACAGCATCCGCAGTTCCTCGACCGCACGCGGGGTGAGGTTCTGCGCCTCGTCGACCACCAGCAGCGCACGCTTGCCCTGGCGGGTGGCCGCGATCAGAAATTCTTCGAGGTTTTTCAGCAGTGCGGATTTGGTGAGGCCTTCGTGCTGCAGCCCGAATGAGGCGGCGACGCTGCGCAGGGTGTCCTCGGCATCCAGCTGGGTCGACACCAGCTGCGCGGCGATCAGGTTGTGGGCGTCGAGCTGGCTGAACAGGTTGCGCACCAGCGTGGTCTTGCCGGCACCGACCTCGCCGGTGATGACGATGAAGCCTTCGCCCAGCGACAGGCCGTAGTCCAGATACGCCATCGCCCGCCGGTGCCCCTTGGAACCGAAGAAAAAACGCGGGTCGGGGTTGAGCTGGAAAGGCTTGGCGCTAAAGCGGTAATAGTCTTCGTACATGAACGATCCGTTATCTCAGAGTGGTGCACAGCCCGTGTGCGCACGGAATGTGAAGCAACGGCCATGCCATGCCGGCAGATCGGTCAGAAGCGCATGTTGACCGTCGCCGTCAGGCTGTTTTCCTGGTAGTCGGCAGTCGCCTCGTTCGAATCCCGCTCGGTATGGCGGAAAGTCAACGCGCCGCTTAGTTTTTCGGCAAAGCTATGAGTGAGACCGAGACTGAGGTTGATAAGGTCATCCTCTCGCGCTGTGCCGCCTGCCGCTAAAGCGTCCGCGCTATTGCGGGTGAACGACAGGCTGCCACTGGCCGTGGTTTGGGGAGACATACGATAGCTAATGGAACCTGTGGCGCTCTGAACCCGATCCTCGCCCTGATTGACCAACTGGTATTCCCGAGTTAGATCGGAGAGCGTCATGGACAGGATGGTTTTGCTGCTCAAGTTCCAAGATACCCCGGCAGTCAGCAACTTGGAGATAAATACTCCATTGGTAATCGAGGTGCCATAAAAGAGATTCACATCGCAACCTGCGTTTATCAAATCAAACAGGGTTGGATTGGTGGGCAACACGACACCAGCGGGACAGGCTATCTGCACCAACTGCAAGTCATTGAAATTCGTGGCCAACTGTGAAATGTCACTCACATCCTCCGAATAGCGGATAGTCCAGGTCGACTTGCGCGCCCTGTGACTACCTGAGAGGCTGTAAGTGTTCCCAAAATAGCGTTCGCCCATCGATGCCTCGACGCTGGTGCGCCGCGTGGGCGACCAGCCGAAGCCGGCACTATAGGACGAGCCGTCGGTTCCGGTGGTGCTGAGGTAGTCGTTCCATTCCTGGCCCACTGTGCCGAATACCCGGAACTTGCGGGTCAGCGCATAGCCCACGGTGGCGCTGGCGCGCTCGAAGGTGTTGTCAGTGGTGTCGCTATCTGTCTTGCTGATGGAGTAATTGAGCCCCCAGCTTAAATCGTTGAAGCGGGTGCCGCTGGTCAGCCCGGCTGAGAATGTATTCGTGTTGGAATCGGAAGCGACGTCATTCTCGAAAATCGCGCCGCCGGTAGTGTAACGCGCCTGCGCATTGGCGAAGGTGCCAAAACGTTTCTGGATGTAGGGGCTGATCGAATAGGTACCGACGGTGGCGCGGTTGCTGTCGTTGATGTCGGCGTCGGCCGGGGAACCGAACAGCGAAATCAGCTCCTGCGAGATGCGCGCAGAGCCGTCGATGAACAGAAAATCCTCGATCAGTTCGGCCTTGCCGGCAGCGCCCAGATTGTGATTGAGGTCAGTGCTTTGGTCTTCGCCGAAACGCGCCACACCGGAAAGACGATAGTTCACGGAGGCTTGGACGCGGCGCGAGCCTTTGGAAGTCAGGCTGAAGCCCGGGGACACGCTCAGGATCAGCGCATCTTCCGGGTTGGTGGCACTCTGATTGGCGTTGTCGGTATAGGTGGCCGATGCACCGACACTGGGCACGAAATCCCAGTCGAGGGCCTGCGCGGAAGACGCAAAGCCCACGGCCATGAAAACGCTCAGCGCGCCTGCCAGCTTCGCGCGGCGGCGCGGGTGAAGCTTATTTGCCGTAACTGCCATAGTAGCCATAGTAATAATCTGCGCCCGGGGTCGGGGTTGTCTTGTTGAGCAGCATGCCCACCACCTCGCACGACTGGATATGGCTGAGCGCTTCGCGCACCGCATCCTGCGAGGTTTTTTCGGCTTCCACCACCATGACGATCTGCCCCATGTGGGTCGCCAGCACGCTCGATTCGCTGGTCGCCAGCAGCGGCGGGGAGTCGAACAGGATGATGCGGTCCGGGTAGCGGTTGCCGATGTCCTCGACCAGGCGGGTCATGGCGGCGCTGGCCAGGAGTTCGGTGGCGCGCTTGTAGGTGCGGCCGGCGGGCAGCACGGTGAGCTTGGCGATATCGGTCTTGATCAGGACGTCGGACAGCTTCAGGTCCTTGTCCTGCAGCACGTCGAGCAGGCCCTTGTCGGCATGGATGCCGAGGTATTCTGGCACGCGCGGCTTGGCGACGTCGGCGTCGATCAGCAGCACGGTGCGATCCATTTCCATCGCCATCGAAATGGCGAGGTTGATGGCGCAGAAGCTCTTGCCCTCGCCCGGCAGCGAACTGGTGACCATGATGAGGTTGCCGTTCTTGACCCGGGTGGCGCCCTGGCCGAAGGCGTTGGCAATCAGCGGGCGCTTGATGATGCGGAATTCTTCTGCAATCTGGCTTTTTTCGGCATCCGGGGCCACCACACCCATGCGGTGCAGGCGGGCGAGGTTGATCGACTGCACCTGGCTGCCGCCTTCCATCGCGAGGGTGTCCGGGTCGTTGAACATCGGCTCGACCGGGGTGGCGACGAAAGGTGCGCCATGGCTGCCGCGCTGCTTGCTGAGCGCGTTTTCGATCATGCTGGCGTCGGGCGCGGGCGCGCTATTGCTGCCGCCCGGGGTTCCCGGACCGGAGGCGCCTGCGCCGATCTTGCCGGCTGCTTTTTCAATAATGCTCATGGTTTCTCCCAGGGCGGGTTAACGCTAATTTCGCGCCCGCGTTGCCGCGAGAATGCGATGGATGCAAGGCGCGTCACGCGGGCAAGGGCCATCCCTTGCCAAGTGGCGCAACGCCGCAGACGCGCTTTCTCGCGGCAACCCGGAGGGACGGGCCTATTCGGGCGTGAAATTAGTGTTAACACGCCCTACCCCGCACGCGACATGACCAGTTGCAGGACCATCACTCCGCCATAGGCGGCAATCAGGCTGCCCAATGCGGCCGCATAGGTCAGCAGGCCCTTGCGCTTGCGGCGCCGGGTTTCATCGGTCTCCACCCTCGACACGGCACCCAGCAGCGGCAGGCCGGTCAGTTCGCGCAGGACGCGCCGGTCGGTGACGGTGCGGCGCAGCTGGCTCAGCAGGAAGGCGACCGCGATGCCCGCGCCGAGCCCGCCCAGGGTCACCAGCGACAGCAGCAGCGGACGGTTGGGGAACGCCGGCTGGCTCGGCACGAAGGGGGGATCGATCACGCGGAAGTCGACGGTGTCGGTCTTGCTTTCGACCTCGCCCGACATGGTGACCGATTCGCGGCGTTTCAGCAGGGCGTCGTAATTCTGGCGATAGACGTCATAGTCGCGCGTCAACTGAGTGTATTCCTGCTCCACCTGCGGAATCATGTTGGAGGCGTTGCGCAATTCGTTGTAGCGGCGCTGATATTCGGACACGCGCGCGCCCAGCGAAGACACGGTTGCATCTGCCTCGGCAATGGCGATAGTCAGTTGCTGATAGACCGGGTTCTGGATCCGGGAGCCTGACGGATCGGCCTTGCGATCGGCCAGGTCGATTTTCTTCTGGGCCTGCAGTTTTTCGATCAGGCGCTTGGTCGACTGGATGTCGGGATGCAGGTCGGTGTATTGCAGGCGCAGCTGATCCATCTGCTTTTCCAGCGCCTGGATGCGGCTGTCGATTTCGCTGTGGGTCGAGACCGCAGCGGCGGCGGCGGTCAGCTCCGGCTCCTCATCCTCCAGTTGACGCTTGAGCTGGTTGCGGCGGTTGGTCGCTTCCTGCTGGTCCAGCTGGGCCTGGCGCAGCTGTGCCGCAGTTTCGGCCAGCTTGGCGTAATAGTCGCCACCCTGCCCCGGCATCATGCCGATGTTCTTGCGCTTGAATTCGGTCAGCGCGCTTTCCGCGTCCGTCAGCTTCTGCTGGTATTGCTGCAGTTGCTCCTCGATGAAGCGCGCCGAGCTGGAAATATCCTGACGGGTCTTGCCCAGACTGGTTTCCACAAAAATGGTCAGCAGCGACTGCACCACTTTCTTTGCAAGATCGCCATTGGCATTCTGATAACTGATGGTGTAAAGATTTTCGCGCCCGGCATCGGCAATCGCTATCTTGCTCGCCAGTCCGTCCAGCATGGCCTCGGTCTGCTCGGGCGTTTTGGCCTTGACGTCCAGATCGGTCATGCGCGCGACTTTTTCCAGCGTCGGCCGGCTCACCAGCTGGCGCGTCATCAGCTTGATCTGCTGCTCAACATTGGGCTCGGCTGTCAGCCCCGACAACAGGGGCTTCAACAGGGTTTGCGTGTCCACATAGACGCGCGCCGACGCTTCATAGCGGTCGGGGATCATCATCACCCAGGTCCAGCCGACGATGCACACCAGCCAGGCCACGACGACGCCCCACCAGCGCCGCCGCCAGGCGGCCTTGGCATAACCCAGAATTTGTTGAAGTACTTGATCCATGCGGTCGTTCCATCAAAAAGCGCCGCACAAGGCGGCGCAAATACACTTAGAACAGGCTTTCGGGCACCACCAGCACATCGCCCGGGCGCATGTCGACGTTGGCCGAAATGTCGCCGCCTTTCAGCAGGTCTTCCAGGCGCACGCCGAGGCGTTGCTGCTTGCCGTCCACGGTGCGCAGGATGTAGGCCTTGTTGCCCGCGGCGAAATCCGTCAAGCCGCCGACCGCAATCATCAGGTCGATCAGGCTCATTTTTTCGCGGTAGTTCAGCGCCTGCGGCTTGGCCGCCTCGCCCACCACGCGCAACTGCTGGTCGAACGGACCGATGCCGCCGGCGACGATGACGGTGACGATGGGTTCCTGAATGTATTTGGCCAGCGCCTTTTCAATGTCGCGCGCCAGCTGGGAAGGGGTCTTGCCGGAAGCCTGGAGGTCTTCGACCAGGTTCATGGTCATCTTGCCGTCGGGTCGCACCGGGAAGCTGCCCGACACTTCGGGATTGCGCCAGACGAAGACCTGAACCGAGTCGCCCGGCCCGACCAGATAGTTCCAGTCGTAGCTGCCTGTCTGGGAAGGGGCGGGCGGATAAGTCGGCGTACTGGAACAGCCTGCCATTGCAGCCACGGCCAACACCACGCCCACACGTGCGATATGCTTCTTGATCGTAAACATGTCCACCCTCCCTTAATATGCAGTTAATTCGCCAGCATTATGCCAGACCGAATTAAAAACTAGACGCATCTTCAAAGACTGCAAGCAAACTGCAGGCCAAAGCATCAAGCGGCTGGCGGCCTTGATGTACAAGGACCCGCCCGCCGCGACGGGATCCGGAACGTTGGCGAGCCGGCAGGGCTGTCGTAAGTCCGTCGTCTGCCGCGGTATCATGCACCCCATGAATCTGCACGCAATCGACAGCCTCGACACCCTGCGACGGCGCATCCGCGAGTTTGCCGAAGCGCGCGCATGGGAGCGCTTCCACTCCCCGAAGAACCTGGTAATGGCGCTTTCCGTCGAGGCGGCGGAGCTTCTGGAACCCTTTCAATGGCTGACCCCGGAGCAAAGCCGGACGCTCAGCGCCGAACAGCACGAAGCGGTGCGCCAGGAAATCGCCGACGTGCTGATCTACCTGACCCGGCTGGCCGATCTGCTGGACATCGACCTGCTCGACGCCGCCGCCGACAAGCTGGCGATCAATGCGCGAAAATACCCGGTCGAGAAAGCACACGGCAACGCCCTTAAATATTCGGACCTATCGGATGACTGATCTGTATTTCAAGCACCACGTTTTTTTCTGCACCAACCAGCGCGAAGACGGCGCCAAGTGCTGCGGCGCATCCGGCGGCCAGCACATGCGCGACTACCTTAAGAAGAAGGTCAAGCAGGCCAGCCTCAACGGCGAAGGCAAATGCCGCATCAACAGCGCGGGCTGCCTCGACCGCTGCGACGAAGGCCCGCTGCTGGTCGTGTATCCGGAAGGCGTCTGGTACACCTATGTGGACGAATCCGACATCGACGAAATCTTCGAGGTCCACCTCAAGCAGGGGCGGATCGTCGAACGCCTGCAACTGAAGTGAAGCCGTCGGGCGAAGCGTCAAAAGTGAAGCGTTACAAGCTGCGTATTCCGGTTTCAGTGGGCAAGCTGGAAACCGTGATCGACGACCCCGAGACCGAGCGCCGCGGCCTGCTGCTGGTGGCGCACCCACATCCGCTGCACGGCGGCAGCCTGGACAACAAGGTGGTGACGACGCTGGCCAAGGCGGCCAACGAGGCCGGCTGGGTGAGCGTGCGGCCGAACTTTCGCGGCGTCGGCATGAGCGATGGTGAATTCGACGCCGGGGTGGGCGAGACCGATGACCTGCTCGCGGTCGCGCGCTTTGTCGAGGCGAGCTACCCCGGCCTGCCGTGGGCGCTGGCCGGCTTCTCGTTCGGCGCCTTCGTGCAGCATCGCCTGCGCCAGGAACTGCACGCCACGCGGTTGATCCTGGTTGCCCCCGCCGTCACCATGTACGAATTCGACCCGGTGCCGCCCGACACCGTGGTGATCTATGGCGACGCCGACGAACTCATCCCGCCCGCGGCAATCCAGCTGTGGGCCGAACAGCAGCAGCTGGCTGTCAAAACCATCCCCGACGCCGGGCACTTTTTCCACGGCAAGCTGAAGGAACTGAAGCAGGCGTTTCTGGAGGCCTGTCCGTGCTGACCGTACGCGGCCTGACGAAACGCTACGGCGACACCGAGGTGGTGCGCGGCCTCGACCTGCACGTGCGGCGCGGCGAATGCTTTGGCCTCTTGGGCCCCAACGGCGCCGGCAAGACTACGACGCTGCGCCTGCTGCTGGGCCTGATCGAGCCCGACGCCGGCAGCATCGAACTGGCCGGCATCGCGGTGCCGCAGCATGCACGCGAGGCGCGCATGAAGGTCGGCGTGGTGCCGCAGATGGACAACCTCGACCCGGATTTTTCGGTGCGCGAAAACCTGCTCGCCTACGGCCGCTATTTCGGCATGGACCGCGCCGCCATCGCCGCGCGCGTGCCCGAACTGCTGGAATTCGCCGGGCTCGCCAGCAAGGCCGACGCGCAGATCGCCCAGCTGTCAGGCGGCATGAAGCGGCGGCTGACGCTGGCGCGCGCGCTGGTGCACGACCCCGACATCCTGTTTCTCGACGAGCCCACCACCGGGCTCGACCCACAGGCGCGCCACCTGATCTGGCAAGGGCTTAGGCGGCTGATCGCGGACGGCAAGACCATCGTGCTGACCACGCATTTCATGGAGGAGGCCGAGCGCCTCACCGACCGCCTGGCCATCCTCGATCATGGCCGCCTGGTGGCCGAAGGCGCGCCGCGCGCGCTGATCGAATCGCACATCGAACCGGCGGTGGTTGAAGTCTATGGCGAGGGACTGGAAGGCTGGATGCGCGATCACGCCAGCCAGGTCTGCCAGCGATCCGAGACCGTCGGCGAGACCCTGTTCTGCTACACCGGCAATGCCGAACGCGTGATCGACGCACTCAAGCAGGCGCCTGCGCTGCGCTACCTGCACCGGCCGTCCAATCTGGAAGACGTTTTCCTCAAGCTCACCGGGCGCGATCTGCGGGATTAGATAATGAAAACCCTTTTTTCATCCGCGAAGGACGCGAAGAAGCGCGAAGAAAACCTTGGTCTGGACGCGTTCAAGACAGCGCATGATCTGGCGGCATGCCTGCACCCCATCGATACCCACTTCGCGTCCCTTCGCGTCCTTCGCGGATAAACAGAAATGCGTTCAAACCTGCGACTCCCCCAGCTTTCCTGGCGCTTCATCCCGGTATGGCAGCGCAACTACCTGGTGTGGAAGAAACTCGCCATTCCGTCCATCCTCGGCAACCTGGCCGACCCGATGCTGTACATGCTGGGCCTGGGCTACGGCCTCGGCAGCCTGTTGCCCGATGTGGCCGGCATGCCCTACCTCACCTTCCTCGCCGCCGGCACGGTGGCCTACAGCACGATGAACGCCGCCACCTTCGAGGTGCTGTATTCAAGCTTCTCGCGCATGCACGTGCAGCGCACCTGGGATGCCATCATGAACGCACCGCTCACGCTCGACGACGTGATGCTGGGTGAACTGACCTGGGCGGTGTCGAAGAGCCTGCTGTCCGGGCTGGCGATCCTGGCGGTGATCTGGGGGCTGGGGCTGTACGGCCATTTCTGGATGACGCTATGGATCATCCCGGTGGTGGCGCTGGTCGGCTTCTGCTTCGGCGGCCTGGGCCTGGTGATGAATGCGGTGTCGCCCAGCTACGACTTTTTCCTCTACTACTTCACCCTGGTGATCACGCCGATGGTGCTCTTGTGCGGCGTGTTCTTCCCGGTGTCGCAGCTGCCGCTGCCGGTGCAGGCCGTGTCGGCCTGGCTGCCGCTCACCCACGCCATCAACCTGGCGCGCCCGCTGGTGGTCGGCAGCACGCCCGACGACATCGTGCTGCACGTCGTCGCGCTGCTCGCATACGGCAGCCTGGGCTATGTCATCGCGCTCGCCCTCACCCGAAGGCGGCTGCTGAAATGAGCGCATTGGCCAGACTCAGAGGAAAGCCCCGGAGCCTTGCAGTTCGGGCATGAGTTTCCCCCTATCTTGTTTCTCACGCAGCCTCGTCGAGCTTGAACCCCTTCTCGGAAAATAGCCGGATGCAAGTATCGACCACCTTTTCATCATATAAGCCGCCACGGTTTGCCGTGATCTCTGCCAGCGCCGCTTCGAGCCCGATCGCAGAACGATAGGGGCGGTGGCTCGCCATCGCCTCAACCACGTCGGCCACCATCAGTATCCTGGCTTCGAGGATAATGTCCTGGCCAGCAAGGCCCTGCGGGTAACCCGAGCCATCTAGCCGCTCATGGTGCTGCAACACGGCTTGCGCCACCGGCCAGGGAAATTCCAGATTCTTCAGGATGTCGTAACCGGCCTGGGCATGCGCCTTGACCATGGCAAGTTCGATCCCCGTCAATTTGGTAGGCTTGCTCAGAATCTCCGCAGGCACGGCGATCTTGCCGATGTCGTGCAGGTAGCCGATGACGCGCAGCCCCTCGACCTGGCGCTCGGGCAAGCCCATTTCCTTGCCAATGGCGCAGGCCAGTTGCGCCACACGCCTCTCGTGGCCCGCAGTGTACGGATCACGCAGCTCAACCATGCTGGCGATGGCCTCGACCGTGCTGTTCATGGAGCTTCTCAGGTGGTCGAGCGTAACGCGCAGATTCTTGTCTAGACGCAGGGAGCGCACACCTATCGCGATATCGTTGGCGATGTCGGCCAGAAAACTGGTGATTTGCTCATCGAAGGCATTCCGCTGTTCCGAATAGATGGCCAGCACGCCGTTCACCTCATCGTCCGAAATCAACGGCACGGCTGCCGCAGACTCCAGATGCCCAGTCTGTCCAATCTCCCGCCAGGAGATGTAGCACGGATCGTTCTCTAGACCATCGACCACAACGGGCCGCCCTTCGCGGGCTGCCACACCCATGATTCCGCCATCAACTGCGCACCCCTCCCAACGGGCACTCAAGGCAGACACCATCTCCTCGCTGAACCCCGCCCAGGCGACAGGCTTCAGCACATCGTCCCGTGATCCGATGCCGATGACTACTCCGACGACCCCGTCGAGCCCTTTCAAGACATCGCACACTAATCGATACAATGCATTCTCATTCTCGGCAACCAGCAGGTATTCGTTGATGCTGCGTATGGCAAGCAGCAACTGGTTGAGTCGGCCGAGCTTGATCTCGTGTTCCTTGCGCTCGGTAATGTCCAGCATGTAGATGCGGACTCGGTCGCTTCCGGGAACCGGATAAAGATACTGCTCGAACGTGGCGTTTCCTGCCCGGAGCTCGCGCACCACTTCCCTGCGCTCACCATTCCCCAGAGCCGGCGACAGATCGCCAAGCGCATTGAGCACGGGTTGCGTCACAACCAGACCGGGGAAAACGCTTTCGGCGGCGGGATTGATGTAGGTCAGTTCTCCGGCGGCATTGACCTCGATCACAGGATTGGGATTCATTCTGGGGAATGAAGCCAGTCGCAGGATTTCCTGCTGGTTTTGCTGCTGCTCCAGGGCACGATGGATATGCCGCAGCAATTTATCGACTTCGTAGGGTTTCAGAAGATAGGAGAAAGCCCCCTTGTTGGTCGCCTCGACCGCGGTATCCAGGGAAGCATGACCGGTCAGGATGATGGCCTCGGTAAGCGGCGAATCTGTCTTGATCTTTTCCATTACCTCGATACCTGACATGTCAGGCAGTTTGAGGTCGATCAACACCACATTGGCAGAGCCCTGCTGCGCTTCGGCTATCCCTGCCGTGCCGCTCTCCGCACTCGACACCTCATAGCCCTTGATACGCAGGATGTCGGAGAGCGTTTTGCGGACATTCGGGTCGTCGTCGATCACCAGAATTTTTGCGATGTTTTCCATTTTATATTTTGCCGCCCATGGCAACAGCTTCCGCCGTCAGGGTTTCGACGCGATTCCTTCCGCTCTCCTTTGCCTTGTAAAGCGCATCGTCCACTCGTTTCAGCAGCGCGTTGGAATCGTCTTGCGGCGCCAACTCCGTCACGCCGAAACTCACCGTGATGGTGTTCACCTTGTCGAACCGATACTGTGCGATGGCCTGCCGCAACTTTTCCGCCGCGCTCCCCGCAGCAGCCAGATTCGACTGCGGCATCAGCACCATGAACTCCTCTCCACCCCAGCGTGCCGGGACATCAACGGCACGGATGCATTCCTTCACCACCCGCGTGACGGCTCGCAACACACAGTCACCCACATCATGGCCGAAGGTATCGTTCACACGCTTGAAGTGATCGAGGTCGTACATGACCAATGACAGGGGCGTGCCGTATCTTTTTGCGCGCTCCACTTCGCATGCCAGTATCTTGGCGAACTCACGTCGGTTGGCGATTCCGGTTAGGCTGTCGGTGGTGGCGAGAAACCGGATTGCTTCCTCGTTCCGTTTGCGCTGCGTGATGTCCGAGACGTAGATGCGGATGAGATTGACATCCGGGACATAGGAAATATGCAGCTCGTAAATTGCCTCACCCACTTCGGCTTCGTAGCATGTTTCTTCTTGCTGCCCGTTCTTCCTGAGATTGGCAATCGGCTCCGCCAACCCGTTTAGCAAGGGATGCGACAGCCCTGTTGCGCTCAAGTCGGGGAACAGTTTTTCGGCGGCAGGGTTAGCATAGGTCACCTCTCCGGCAGGATCGAGCTCAATCACCGGACTGGGGTGCAGCCGCGGGAAAGACGCCAGGCGGAGTATCTCTTCCTGCGCCTGCTGGCGCTCTACACCATGCCTGATGTTCCGCAGCAGCTCATCCATCTGGTAAGGCTTGAGCAAGTAGGAATACGCACCCTGCCTGGTGGCTTCAATGGCGGTATCCATTGAGGCGTGCCCGGTCAAAATGATCGCCTCGGTCAGCGGCGAGATCGCCTTGATGCGCGCCATGACATCGAGGCCTTGCATGTCCGGCAGCATAAGATCGATCAGCGCCAAGCTGACCGCCCCCTGTTCCGCTACCGTGATGGCCTCGGCACCGGTCGCGGCAACGACTGTGTCATAGCCCTTGATTCTCAGGATATCGGACAGCGTCTTTCTGAGATTCGGATCGTCGTCAACCACAAGAATTCTGGGTTTTGCCTTCGTCATGTCGATGCGCTTCCCAGCTTATCTCGAGGCCAATAGATTCTGCAATTTCATCAACCGAATTTCCTCGATTACCCGCAGCAGTTCGTCCGTCTCGAACGGCTTGTACAAACAAGCATAGGCGCCTATCTGACGTGCCTTTTCAATCGAATCCCCCATTTCATGTTTATAGCCGGTTACCAGAACCACCGGCTTGCCTGGGTATTTCGCCCGTATCTCCTTCAGCACATCCACGCCGTTCACCATCCCCAGCTTGAGGTCGAGCACGACGGCAAGCTTGTAATTCTTCTCCAGATGATCCAGAACTTTCTGCGGCTCGCTCTCAGTCTCGACCTGATAACCGCGTAGCGTCAGGATATCCCTCAAGGTTTCGCAAAACCTGGGGTCGTCGTCCACTACCAGGATGCACTCCTCCTTGCGCAACAGGGAAAGGAATGACAGCACCATCTGGATATTGAGCGGTTTGCTCAGCACCGCATAGGCACCCGCTGTCATGGCTTCATCCATGACATCATTAGACGCATAGGCACTGACCAACACAACGGGCAACGCCGGCGCAATCTGCCTCATTTGTTTCAATGCCTCGACACCACTGATGCCGGGCATCTTGATATCCATCAGCACGCAATCGGGTGGATCATTTCTGACTTGTTCTACGCCCTCTTCTCCGGAGTAGGCCGCAAAAGCCTCATGGCCCTTGATCCTCAGGATGTCGCAAGTCGTTTTCACGATGCGGCGATCGTCGTCTACCACCAGAATTTTCATTGTCGCCTCCAGTTTGCAAGGTGAAGAAACGCAGCGGCACCCGCCTACGAAATTGTTTCCGACGCCATGCGTCCGCTCGGGAACATAACTGTAAACGTGCTGCCCGCCCCAGACGCGCTCTCCACGGCCACACTGCCACCGTTGGCCTGCACCAGGTTCTTCACTACCACCAGCCCCAGGCCAATGCGGCGTGTCTTGGTGGTGAACATGGGCTGGAAGAGTTTGGCCTGTTGTTCCGGCGTAATGCCGATACCGCTATCCTTGATGCTGATGCGAAGAACATGCGCCGCTTGATCCTCGTCCGCCCGAATTGCCAGCGTGCCGCCTTGCGGCATGGCTTCCACACCATTAGTGATCAGATTCCAGAATATCTGGTGCAGGTGTGCCGGATCAGCATGGATGGCAGGAAACGTATCCGGAATATCCACGCTGACCGTAACGGAAGATGGGATGTTGCACTTGTGCAGGGTCCGCCCGATCGCCTCCTCGATTTCGACCATTTCCGGGTGCGGTGGCTTGGTGCGCACCGCATCCAGCAGGTCGGACACGATGCGCTCGGCATCCGCAATCTCGTCCTTGATGATGCCCAGATACTCCTTCGTGGTCTCGTCCGCATCGGGCAGAACGGCCTGCAGGTAATACACTGCGTTGTTTATCACGCCCAACGGGTTGCGCAACTCATGCCCCACCGTATCGGCCACCTGCCCTAGCACCGCCAGCTTCTCCTTCTTGACCAGTTCGTCCTGGGCTGCCAATAATTGCCTTGTCCGCTCCTGCAATTTATCCATCATGATATTGAAGTCATTGGCCAGTTCGCCGAACTCGTCCCGGCTGCACACCTCCACTCTTTCATCAAGCCTGCCCCCCGCCACCCGCCTCACGCCCCTGACCAGCGTAGCCAGCGGGTTCATGAAACGCCGCCCAAGAATGACGTATAGTCCCGCCAGCAGCAGCAACGCAACGAACACCCGTAGCGCGGTATCCATCGCAATTTTCCTGATCGGCGCAAAGACCCTGTCCAGAGGTTGTTCCAGCAGCAATCTCCAGCCGCTGCCCTGGTAGCCCCCCTCCCCTCTCTGTTCCAGCTCCACGACAAGCGCCGCCCCTTCGCCATGAATCTGCTGTGAGGTAATGGCATAGCTTCCCGCTTCTCCTTCCATCGCTTTCAGCGACGGCCTGGGCAAGTACTGACCACTATGCGAGTCATTGCTGCGCTTTCCGATGATGCTGCCCGTACGGTTCAGAAGGTGCACGGTGGCGGTCGGATCCACCTGATCGAGGATGTGCTGAACAAATATCCATTTGTAATGACCGATCACCACGCCAACCACTTTTCCTGGATTGGCGCGCCCCTGGACGGGGGCCGCAAAAATCACACTCGTCTGTCCGGTCTGCTTGCAAACGAATGCGTCGGAATAATAGATTTCACCCTTCAGTGCGTGCTGGAATGCCATTTGGCTGGCCGGATAAGCCGAAATGTGACCGGAGCCTCCCAACGGCTTGGGAGAAAATATGGCACGCCCGGAAACGTCGAATACCGTCAGCGCCTCCCAGGATCCCGTCAGGCGTTCCCGTTCCTTGATCTCCTCCTCCGCCATGTTTTTTCTGAAGCGGTCAACGGGCGACTCCATAACCTCTCTCAGCAACTCGTCGGCCGCGATCACGCTGGCGTCCAGGTAAGCTCGATACATGGCCGTATCGATTTCACGCATCACGCTTCTGGCCATCTGGAGCTGCTCGTGAACAATGCGCGCCTGCAATACGGAGCGCACTTCGGAGAACACGGACGTGCCGAGAAACGGCCCGATGATCAGCGCCGCCAGGGCGGCGCTCAAACCGATTTTGGACGCAAAACGCATCACGCACCCTCCGCAGATACACTACTGGCAGGCAGCGTGATGGTGAATGTCGTTCCCTTGCCCACCTCGCTCGCCACCTCGACCCGCCCCCCGTTGGCCTCGGTCAGATTCTTGACCACCACCAGCCCCAGCCCGATGCCGCGCGCCTTGGTGGTGAACAGCGGCTGGAACAGCCTGGGCAGAGTGTCCGGAGCAATGCCGGTGCCAGTGTCATGCACGCTGACGACAATTTCTCCCTCTGGTTTGTTTTCGACTGCCCGTATCTCCAGGGTGCCGCCTTCCGGCATCGCCTCGACGCCGTTGCTGATCAGATTGCGGAACACCTGGTGGATTTGCATGGCATCCACCCGCAACAGCGGAAGCGTTGCCGAGATATCCAGCCGGACAGAAACGGACGGTGGGATGGCGCATTTGCCCAGGACCTGATCGATCAGTTGCGCAACGCCGACTATTTCCGGGTGCGGCGGCTTGGTGCGCACCGAATCCAGCAGATCGGAGACGATACGCTCCGATGCGGCAATTTCTCCTTTTATGATACCCAAATACTCCTTGACGCTGTCGTCCGCGTCGGACAATACGGTCTGCAGGAAATACACGGCGTTGCTCATCACCCCAAGCGGATTGCGCAGTTCGTGCCCCACGCTGCCCGCAACCTGGCCCAGCACCGCCAGCTTCTCCTTGCGCACCAACGTTTCCTGCGTTTCCAGCAATTGCCGGGTGCGGTCCTGTACCTTGATCTCCAGCTCTTCGTTCAGCCTGCGGATTTTTTCCTCCGCCTGCTTCTCTTCGGTGATGTCCTCGATCTGGGAAACGAAATGAACGGGGCTCCCCTGAGCATTTCTCACCAGCGAGGCGCTCAAGCGTATCCACACAATATGCCCGTCCTTGTGCATATACCGCTTTTCCATCTGGTAATGGCCGATTTTTCCCACCAGCAACTGCGTCACATTATCGAAATCGGCCTGGAGGTCGTCAGGATGGGTGATGTCCTGGAAACCCCTGTCCAGCAACTCCTGCTCAGGATAGCCGACGATCCGGCACAGCGAGTCATTGACCTTGAGCCAGCGCCCATCCAGACCTACCAGCGCCATGCCGATGGCCGAGTTCTCGAAAGCCATGCGAAAGCGCTCCTCGCTTTCCCGCAGGGCAATCTCCATGTTTTTCCGCTCGGTGATGTCTTCGTACGTACCCAGCACGCCGACGACCTCATTGGCCGCATTGTGCAAGGGCACCTTGGAGGTGCGCAACCAGACATGCCCCCCAGCAGGCGTCGTTTGCGGTTCGTCATAAGAGAGGTGCTGGGTATCCATTTCCATCACCTGCCTGTCGTCAGCGCGATACGCTTCCGCCTGCGCCTCCCAAGGCAGATGAAAATCATCCTTGCCGATCAATTCCGCGGGCGAGTTCACCCCTGCATGCCTGGCAAATGAGGTGTTGCAGCCCAAATAACGGAATGCACGGTCCTTCCAGAAAACACGCATGGGAATGGTTTCGATGATCTGGGTGGTGAGTTCCTGTTGCTTGCGAATCTGTTCCGCCGCCAGTCTGGCCTCGGTGACGTCCTGCACCGTCCCCGCCATTCTGGTGGCTCGCCCGTCCTCATCGCGGGCCACCTCGGCCTGTTCATGCACATGGCGCACAGCGCCGTCCGGCAACAATATCCGGTGGTCCAGACTGTAGGCGTGCCCCTGTTCAAGCACCTGCCGGATACTGTCATCCACGAGTTGCCTGTCATCCGGATGCATCACGCGCATGAAAGATTCATAAGTTGCCTCGAACTGCTGCGGCGTGAGGCCGAAGATACGGTAGATCTCATCCGACCAGTTCAGGGTGTCATTGACGATATCCCATTCCCAACTACCGAGATGGGCGATGTGCTGCGCTTCGGTGAGTCTGGCGGTACGCTGCGCCACCTCCTGTTCCAGGTGCGCGCGGTGTTGCGCCAGCTCGCAGTCCCGTGTCTGGATTTGCGACAGCATGTCGTTGAACTCACCGCCCAACGTCCCCAGTTCATCCTTGCCGAGGGAATCGGCCCGCAACGCATAGTTCTTCTCGCTTGAAACCTTATCCATCAATCCGACCAGATCGGCGATGGGACGGGTGATGACGGTATGAAGCCTTGCGATCAACGCCGCCGCAATGAGCACGCCGCCCAACAGGGCAACCAGCAATGAGGCCACGCTCCAGACCATCGTTTCATACATCGGCCACAGATTGGAAAACACCCGGATCGAACCGATTTGCTCGTCTTCGACCATGATGGGCACGTCAACTCCGATGTGTTCCGGGCTGAGAGAAAACCTTTCCCCATCAGCCATGTGAGGACTTCCCGGGGGCACAATCCCCTCGCGCACATAACTCGAAAACGGCTTGCCAAAGCGGTCGCGCACCTCGGCAAACTCGATATTCCGAATGTTATCCAGCGCGCCAAGCGTTTTCTTTGCCTCGACCTGATCGCCGAACAACAGAGCCGCCCCGGTATTGGCGCCCAGGAGTTTTGCATGGCTGGCAAGACCGGCCTTCAATTCGGCCCGCGCAATGAACCACTGTTCAACGACCGCCACCGTCACCGCAAACAGCGAAGCCACTACCATCGACAGCGCGACGATATACATCAGCTTCCGCTTGATGGGCGCGTCCCTGAGCAGAGCGGCTGGATTCATTGTTCCTCCAACTTATCGGACAATGCGCGCCAGTTTCAGAAGTTGCGAACTGATGCCGAGTCCTGCCCGTGCCGCAGCCTCCCTGTTGATCTCGAAGCGCACCTTGTTCTCTTCCAGATAGAAATTGACCATCACGCCCTGCTCGGCGTAGCCAGGGCTGTCGCCTATCGTCAGCACTGAATAGTTTCCGATGCTTCCCAAAATGCGGTCGAGGTTGCCGCTTTCCGAGGCCGCAATGAATAGCACGCGACATTCTTTCAGGCTGGTTCTGGCACTAGCCGGCACGATCTCCCAGCTCAGTCTGCCGATCTGCTTACCCTGCAACACACCGAGCGTGCCGCCAAACGGGTCCCGGCCCAGCAGGCATAGTCTTGCACTGCCGGAAAATGGCGGGGCGGCAGGCCATTCGACGAATTTTGCGATGTTGTGGATGAACGCGGCCTTGACTTCGTACTCGTTGGGCTGTTCAGCCATGGCGGTTGAGCAGCCCAACGCAGTCAGGACAGCGCACAGCATGGCAACGGCTTGTTTTTTCTGCTTGTCCAAGGCCGGCCTCTCAGATTAGAAACGGTAGTTCAATTTGAGCCGATAGCTTCTGCCGTCCTGTTGAATCTGGTCCTGAACATGCTCTTGCCCGCCCGGATCGGCATAGCGCTTGTCAAACAGGTTGTAGACGCTGGCGGAAAGCTCCAGCCCCGGTGCAAGTTTTTCGCTGAGCAAGGTCAGATTGGCAAGCAGGCGCCCGCCAACGCTTCCGCCCCCCAGGGTTTTCCGGCTTCCGACATATTGAAGTTCCGCCCCGGTACGCAGGCTGTCTCCCCATGCCGGCATGGAAAAATTGAGCTTCGCCAGATGCTTGGGCGAGTTGACGAGCGTGGCGTCCGTATCGCGCTCGCGGCTGATCTGCCAGGCATAGCTCGTGCGCAGCCGCGTGCCGTCGCCCCACAGGCGCTCTGCCTCGAATTCGATTCCTCTTGCATCCACTTGCCCCGAATTCACAAAGACCAGCAGTCCATCGTCAGGATCGGTGACCTGGTTGATGTTGTTGCTGATCCTGTTGAGGTATGCATCGGCAGTGAGGCGGAAATTGGGCTGGAGCTGATGCTCGACGACGAATTCCCAGGTGGCGATCCTCTCCGGCCTGAGTTCGGGGTTTGCCTTTTGTGAATCGACCGCTTCGTAGTACAGCTCATAGACATTGGGCGCGCGGAAGGCGGTGCCGTAGAGCAGCTTGTAGACCGTCGTACCGGCCGGACTCCAGATGAGGCCAAAGCGCGGATTGACTGCATTGCCCGCGGTGGAGTAATCGTCGAAACGCAGGCCGGCATTGAGCAACAGGTGTGCGCCAAGCGTGACTTCATCCTGGATGTAGACCCCCACCCGCGTGCTGCTGCGCCTGTCGTCCAGATAAAGCGCATAGGGGTCGATGTCGAAATTGCTTTGATCCTGCCGGAAATTGTCCTGATATTCCGCGCCTGCCACCACCGTGTGTCGCTCGAAACGGCCGGCGACCCTCACCTCTGCACCCCACCAGTTGCTCCGGGCCACATCCTTGTTGAGAACGACGGGGGTCCCCGCATAGGGATAGACTCCATCGTAGACATAGCGCCCTTGGAATACATGGGTGGAAATGTCCCAACGCCTGCCCAGCTTTCCGTTGTAGCCGATATCCACGAACGCCGAGCCGTCCGACACCAGCATGTTGGGGTCATTGAATACCGTGCCATAGGAAGCAGTGGGGACGGCTTTGTCGCGGCTGGAGTAGCCGCCTGCCAGGGTGAAGCCGGCATAGGTCAGCTTGCCGAAGAAACTCCGATAGCGGTCGCCATCCAGATTCCGGGCGACGCCATTGTTGTCTGCAGGCGTATCGAATTCGGGGGAAAAAAGATCCTGTCCGCTACTGTGGTAGCGCGATGCCGACAGCAGCAACTCGGCACCATTTTCATAGCGTCTGCCGTAGCTCAGCCGCTCCTTGTCGGAGCCAAAGCTGGCGAGCTCGCCTGACACTTCAGTCCCGCTGAGGTCGCGCCCGCGCTTGGTGATGACATTGATGACGCCCAGCACGGCATTGCTGCCGTAAATGGAGGAGCCGGGACCGCGTACCACCTCCACCCGGTCGATCAGGTCCACGTCCAGCAGGAACTCGGTGCCGATGGCGGCCGTGTCATAAATCGGATCGTTGAGACGGTAACCATCCACCAGCAACAGCATGCGGCTGTTGAAGTCCCCCGTCCTGCCGGAGCCACGTACGCCAAGATAAGCGTAATTACGGTCATATGCGACATTCATGCCTCGCACGCTGTTCAGCAGGTCGGCCAGCGTCCGATAACCATAAGCCCTGATATCCGCAGCAGTGATGATGGTGACGGAGGATGGCGCTTCCGTGATTTTCTGCGCGAATTTGCTGGCGCTGAAGACCTCGACGGAGAGCAGCGCTTCGATGGAAAGGCTGGTCAGGTCAGCAGGCGCACTGGATATGCGTGAATCGGCCACGGCCGGTACGGGCAAGCTCATACCAAGGATGACGCCCACAACCAGCGCCGAAGAAATGGCACCCCCCCCCGCTATTGCTTCTGCCAGAAAACCCACCCTCATCTCAGCCTCCCTAGATGTATTTTTTTCTACTGCAAAGCACCTGTGTTTTCTTCTGATACCCGCCCGTTCGTCAGGTCATACGGGCGAAATGCGGCTCACTTTCCGTTCAGGAAGCCGCATTAATCTGGTCTTGGGTTCTGGTATTGTCAGGTAATCGAATTTTCCAGTTTAGTTTAGCGGCCAATGCCGCAGCCACTTTTAAGTATCGTTTCTCAATATAGATCCACCCGAGCCGAGAGAAGACAAGGGATTCTCGAATCCTATCAACTTCACTCGGAAGCTCGGATGAGCAGCCATAGAATGCACGCTTGACACCCAAAGGTCGAGCGCATCAATCGAGCAGATTGCTTTATTGGGGCTTCCCGAGGCAGCCCAGCGAAGGTATCAACGCGCACCGGGCGCCTGCTAGCGGCGCGGCGATATTACAAAGCTCTTGGAATGTGTGTCACCCGCGTCATGAAAGACAATGGCTCTGCGTACCGTTCGAAGAAATTTGCCAAGCTGTTGCGGCGATCTGGGATCAAGCACCTGCAAACCACCCCCCACCAAGGGTAAGGCGAAGCGCTTCATCCAGACGCGGCTTCGGGAATGGGCTTAGCCTACAGCCACTCCAACTCAGATAAGGACAGCTGGGTTGCCGTTCTGGATTCAGCAGCGACCAGTAATGAACAGCTACCAAGCTCGGCGTGTTGGGAAGCTACGCTTAGAGTTGTCATCGCCCTCACCCGAAGACGGCTGCTGGAATGAGCGGCGTTGAATTACCGACAACAGCGTCGAGCATTGCACGCGGCGGGCGCATGAAATCGGCGCCGAGGACTGGCGTGATGCGGCATGCGTCCATGTCGGCGGGTGGAACGGGAATTGCGAGGCAATCCGTATCGATTGCACCCGGACCTCTGCCATGCCCCGCACCTCCTCTACTTCACGCGCACGCCGAATCCGTCGTATCGGTCTGCTTGGCCTGCTGCTCACCACGCTGCTCACGCCTGCCGGCATCATCGTGAGCACGGTCACCGCTGCTGCCCTGATCGGCGGTGCATTTCATCTGAGCCGGGCTAAACCCGAGGCCGCCGTCACGCCCCTGCAGCCCGTTTCCGTGAAGACCGGCAACCCGCAACACCTCAACATCGAGCGCGATGGAGAAACCCTCGCGCTGGTCATCGCCGAAGACACACCCGGAAATGGCAGCGGCGCAGGCAGCTTCGATCCAGCAAGCCCGCTGTTCGCCGGCCTGACTCGTGGCGACCCCGCGCGCCGCAGCGCAGCGGGAGGCGGCATGCCGGGCTCGGGCGCACCGGGCGGCAGCAACATGCCCCATGGCGCGCCGTCCACCGGACCGGCCCCGAATCCGCCCTCATCCGGCGGACCGACCGGCATGCCGCCCAGCGGCGGAATCCCCCCGACGGGCGGAGAACCCGTCGGCACATCGCCTGGCGGCCCGTCCACCCCACCCGTTGCCGGCGGCCCTCGCACCCCCCCGGGCCAGGGCAAACCAACGACACCTGACGAAACCAAACCGACGGTGACGGATGGTGCGCCGAACCCGGACAAGCCACAGCCGACGAACGACCTGCCCCCAGGCACACTGCCCGGGCCCGATACCCTGCCCGGCCTGCCGACCCCGCCGCCGACCAAGCAGTTGGCGACGCAGCCGAACGCCATACCGGAACCGTCGATGTTGGGATTGATGCTGCTGGGCGCGGCCGCCCTGGCCTGGACCGGACGCCGCCGGCCGCATCCGCTCAGCCCGGCCTGAAGACTGTCTAGGCTTCGACGCCCGCCGCCTGCTGGTCGGCGTGGTAGCTCGAGCGCACCATCGGCCCGCAGGCCGCGTGCTTGAACCCCATCGCCAGCGCTTCCTGCTCGAACTGCGCAAAGCGTTCGGGCGTGACGAAGCGCAGCACCGGCAGGTGGTGCTGCGAGGGCTGCAGGTACTGGCCGAGGGTGAGCATGTCGACGTCGTGCGCGCGCAGGTCGCGCATCACCTGCAGGATCTCGTCGTCCTCTTCGCCCAGGCCCAGCATCAGGCCGGACTTGGTGGGGATGTCGGGATGGCGCGCCTTGAAATCCTTCAATAGCTTCAGCGAGTGCGCATAGTCGGCGCCGGGGCGCGCGGCCTTGTACAGGCGCGGCACGGTTTCCAGGTTGTGGTTCATCACGTCGGGCGGTGCGGTGTCGAGTTGGTCCAGCGCCTTGTCGAGCCTTCCGCGGAAATCCGGGGTGAGAATTTCGATGCGGGTGGCCGGCGATTTTTCGCGCACTGCCGCGATGCACAGTGCGAAATGCTCGGCGCCGCCGTCGCGCAGGTCGTCGCGGTCGACGCTGGTGATGACCACGTATTTCAGCGCCATCAGCGCGATGGTTTCGGCCAGGTGGCGCGGTTCGTCCACATCAGGTGGCAGCGGGGTGCCGTGGCCGACGTCGCAGAACGGGCAGCGCCGCGTGCAGAGGTCGCCCAGGATCATGAAGGTGGCGGTGCCGTGACCGAAGCATTCGCCCAGATTGGGGCACGACGCCTCCTCGCACACGGTGTGCAGCCTGGCCTCGCGCAGGATGCCTTTCAGCCGAGCGACGTTGGGCACATTGGGCGACTTGGCGCGGATCCACGACGGCAGGCGCATGCGCGGCTGCGGCACGATCTTGATCGGGATGCGCGCGGTTTTCGCGGCGCCTTTGTGCTGGATGGGGTCTGCCATAATGTGCTCGGAACAACGTTGAAAGCGAATTTTAGCCTATGCGACTGACCACCCTGACCTTGCTGGCAACATGGCCGCTGGCGGCCCTCGCCAGCGAACCCAGCATCGACCCGGAAACCGGCCTGGCCAGTTGGCAGACCGAGACCGCGGGCATGCAGGTGCGCCTGACGCAGATCAGTCCGGACCAGATCCGCGGTTTTTACCTGGCGCGCGGTTTCTCGCCCGAAGCGACAGAACGCTACGCCCGCGAATGCATCTTCATGACCGTGGTGCGCAACGTCGGCGAGTTTCCCATCCGGCACAACCTGGCCAACTGGCGTTACGCAGCAGCCGGCCAGCCGCCGCGCACCATTCGCAGCAAGGTGGCGTGGGACCACCTGTGGAAACGCCAGGGCGTGTCCGAATCCGCGCGCATCGCCTTTACCTGGGCGCAGTTTCCTGCCATCCAGATCTTTGCGCCGGGCGACTGGAACCAGGGCATGACGGCCTACAGCGTACCGCGCGGCGGCCACTTCGACCTGAGCTTTGTATGGCACGCGGGCGGCAGGTCCCATTCCGGGAAAATCGAACAGGTGAGGTGTGCTGATGAACATTCGTAATCGCATCGCCGGCGCAGCGCTGGTCGCCTGCTGTGCATTCGTCCCGGCAGCGGCATACGCTGCGGATCTCCCGCCGCTGTCGCACAGCCTGACGATGCAGGCGCCGAAGCCTGCACCTGCATTGAAGCTGAAGGATCTCGACGGCAAGACGCTCGATCTGGCGCAGCTCAAAGGCAAGGTCGTGCTGATCAACTTCTGGGCCACCTGGTGCCCGCCCTGCCGCCGTGAAATGCCGTCGATGGAGCGCCTGTCGCAGGCGTTCAAGGGCCAGCCCTTCGTGGTGCTGGCGGTCGACGTGGGCGAGGACGCCGACACCATCGACGCCTTCACCAGCCAACTGGACACGGTGCCGACCTTCCCCATTCTGCTCGACACCCGTGGCCGCACCATGCAAAGCTGGAAGGTGGCTGGCCTGCCGACCACCTTCCTGGTCGACAAACAGGGACGCATCGTCGCCAGCGCGATCGGCGGGCGCGAGTTCGATCACCCGGAAATCGTGAAGACGGTGGGGGGATTGCTGGGGAAGTAATCGCTTATCCAGTCATTCCGGCGAAAGCCGGAATCCAGCAAATCAAGCCAACCCCGCGTAAGCGGGACAACCGGTTTGCTGTCCTGTCTGCTGCGCAGGGTAATTTTTTCGGGCTGGATTCCGGCTTTCGCCGGAATGACACGCGGTAGCGTCAGACCTGCACCCACACCTGCCCGGCTTCGATTTTCACTGGGTAGGTCTTGATCGGCTCGTCGGCGGGTTCGCAGGTGGGCTGGCCGGTGACGAGATCGAAGTAGCTGCCGTGCAGCGAGCACTTGATCTTGCCGTCCTTGATGCAGCCCAGGTACAGCGAGTAGTCCTCGTGGCTGCACATTTCGTCGACGACGTAATGGGTGCCGCCGGCATTGCACAGCAGCAGCCGCTTTCCATTAACGACGACGCGCCTCATCTCGGCCGGCTTGAGTTCATCGGCGGCAGCGATGGCGACGAATTCTCCCATCACTTGACCCTGGCCACGGCGCGGCCGGAGTCCAGCACGGCGCGGATCTGCGCGGCGGCGTCGGCGACGCTGGCGGCGCGGCCGACGTGGTGCAGGATGATGGAACCCGCCAGCACCAGCGAATCGTAGGTCGCGCCGCGATCGCCCTTCAGCGCCAGGATGCCGGCCTCGGCAGCGGCGTGCGCGGTGGCCTTGATGTCGATGGCGGCAACGATCTCGTCCTCGCCGGCGTCGGCGGCAACCGCGCCGGGCAGGGGCACGGCGCGCGCCGGCTGGTCGATACCCAATGCCACCGGGTCGACGGTCGCTTCGATTTCGGCGCCGCGGTCATGGTAGTGGAAATACTTGCCGGTCTGGCGCAGGGACGGGATCACCCCGCCCTCGACGCCGCGCACGATGCAGGCGGTGTCGAAACCGGCCTCGCGCGCGAGGTCTGCATACACCGGCGGATAGGGCTTGTGCACGTAACCGGTGACGAAATGGGTCAGCTTTTTGCCGACGATGGGCTTGGACAGCACTTCCACCGTGGTCAGCACCTGGCGCTTGATCATCAGCGTGCGCAGCGGAATGAGCTTGTGCATGCCGGGGTTGGAATGCGCCTGATCGACGTAGGTCCAGCCGATCGCCGGGTCGGCCAACCGGGATGCAGCCTCGGCGGGCGACAGGTCAACCGGCACGCCGGCGGCTTCCAGCACGTGGCGCGCGGTGACGCCGTATTTGGGGCCGACCTTGTCGAGACCGTGGCTCACCACATGCACGCCGAATTCGGCCAGCAGCGGGCCGAGGAAAGGCGCGGCAGGCAGGCAGCGCGTGTAGCCGTCATAGGGGTCGCCGATGTCGACCACTTCGTCGACGTCGGCGGTCACGCGCTGAGTGGTTTCCAGCACCGCGTCGAGCACCCCGCGGTTTTCGTCCATCGTCTCGCGCTTCATGCGCAGGGCGATGAAGTAGATGCCCACCTGAACCGGGTCGATGACGTTGTCGATGATGGCCTTGGTGCCCAGATGCGCCTCGGTACGGCTGATGTTCTTGGACAGGTCGGGGCCGGTGGCGATGCGCTGGATGATCGAGCGCATCAGGAGTTGGGGGTCGGTCGGCAGGGTATCGGTGCTCATGGGTCACTCCATTAGAAGTTCAAAGAATACTAATAGCCAACCAAATCAGTCAAGAATAGATCGTGGCCAGCAAAGCCTGAGTGAGCGCCTGCTCCGCCTGCAGCAGGCTCAGTTTCACGCCAAGATCGCGGCATTGGGTGACCCGCATGCCGGCGTAGCCGCAGGGATTGATGGCGGCATAAGGCGCCAGATCCATGTCGACGTTGAATGCCAGGCCGTGATAGGTGCAGCCGTGCTTCACGCGCAGGCCGAGCGCGGCGATCTTGGCGCCGTCGACATAGACGCCGGGCGCGCCGGCCAGGCGCGCGGCCGTCACGCCGTGCGCCGCCAGCAGGTCGATCACGGCCTGCTCCATGCGCATCACCAGCTCGCGGATGCCGTAGCCGCGCCGGCGCAGGTCGACCAGCACATAGGCCACGACCTGACCCGGCCCGTGATAGGTGATCTGCCCGCCGCGGTCGATCGGCACCACGGGAATGTCGGTGGCGGCGATCAGGTGCTCGGCGCGGCCGGCCTGCCCCTGCGTATAGACCGGCGGATGCTCCAGCAGCCACAGCTCGTCCGGCGTGTCGGCCGTGCGCTGCGCGGTGAAATCCTGCATCGCCCGCCAGGTCACCTCGTACTCGACCCGCCCCAGCCGCCGCACCAAAGCCGGCTCTCGGCTCTCCGCTCCCGGCTCTCGGCTCTCCGCTCTCGGCTCTCCGCTCACAACGCCATCTTCACCCACGGATGCACCGTGATCTCGCGATACAGCGCATCAAGCTGGGCTTTGGAGGTGGCACGCACCACGCAGGTCACCGACAGGTAGTTGCCGCTGCTGGATGCCCGCATCTCGACCGTTTCGGCCCTGAAATCGGGCGCATGGCGCAGCACCAGTTCGACCATGGTCTGCGCGAAATCGTCGCGCCGCTCGCCCATGATCTTGACCGGAAAGTCCGTCGGAAATACCAGCAGGGTTTCTTCTTCGCTCATAGGCACCTCATGCGCGCATCACCTGCTGCTTGAACGATTGATACAGGCCATCCATCCGCTGCGCCAGCGGTCCCGGCACGCCCGCGCCGACCGGGGCGCCGTCGAGCTTCACAATCGCCATGATTTCCTTGGTGGACGAGGTCATCCAAAGTTCGTCGGCGGCACGCAGTTCGGCCTCGGTGATTGCCCGAACCTCGTGCGGGATGCCGTGCGTCGCCGCGAGTTCCAGCACCACGTCGTAGGTGATGCCCGTCAACATCAGGTTCGACGGCGGCGGCGCCATCAGCACGCCGTTCTTCACCACGAAGATGTTGCTTGCCGCGCCCTCGGTCAGAAAGCCATCGCGCAGCATCACGGTTTCGGCGCATTCGACGTCCACCGCCTGCTGCCGCAACAGGATATTGGCCAGGAGCGAGATGGACTTGATGTTGCAGCGCAGCCAGCGGTTGTCGACGGCGGTGACGGCGCACACGCCGGCGGCCTTCTGCTCGGGCGTGACGGTCACCAGCGGCTGCGCAAACATGAAAACGGTCGGCGACGCACCCTTGGGGAAGGCGTGGTCGCGCGGCGGCTGTCCCTCATCAGGCGTGCCACGCGTGACCTGGATGTAGAGCGACTGGTCGGCAAAATCCTGCAGCGCGATCAGCTGCAGGATGCGTTCGCGCCACCCGGCCACGTCATGCGGATTGGTCAGACGGATGCCGTCGAGACTGCCCTGCAGGCGGCGCAGGTGTTCGTCGAGGCGGAACGGCTTTTTGGAATAGACCGGCACCAGTTCGTAGACGCCGTCGCCGAAGACGAAACCGCGATCGAGCACCGGGACTTTCGCGTCGGCAAGCGGCAGGAACCGGCCGTTCAGATACGCGTTCATTGGCCGAAGAACAACCGGATCGTGTCCCAGCCGCGGCCAAGGATGCCGGCCACGGAGACATCATGCAGCGCGACCAGGGGATAGTCGCCGAGCGGCTTGCCATCAAGCGTCAGCCGCAGCGTACCCATGCGCTGCCCCCTCCGAACCGGCGCCAGCAGCGGCTGCCGGGTGATGATTTCGGCCTTGACGCGAGCGGAGGCGCCCCTCGGCAACAGCAGGTGAAAGTCCTGCAAAAAGCCCATGCTCACCGACGCCCGTGCGCCGCGATAGAGGCTGGCCACCTTGACCGGCTGCTGCGCGCGGAAAAGCAGCACGCTATCGAAATTCTCGAAGCCGTAATTCAGCAGGCGCAGCGCATCCTGGGTCCGCTGCGCATCGGTCCGCCCACCCAGCACCACGGCGATCCGTTGCTGGTCGCCGCGCTGCGCCGATGCCGCCATGCAGTAGCCGGCCTGGAGGGTGCGCCCGACCTTGAGTCCGGTCACTGTGCTGTCGCGCCACAACAGGCGGTTGCCGTTGTAATAGGTGACGCCCTTGAAATCCAGTTCCTTTTGCGTGAAGAACATCTGCCGCTCGGGAAAGTCGCGTGCCAGCGCACGTCCCAGCAAGGCCAGGTCGCGCGCGCTCGATTCATGCCCCGGCTCGGTCAGCCCGGTCGCATTCCTGAAACGGGTTTTGTTCATGCCGAGCCGCCTGGCTTCGCGATTCATGCGTTCGACAAACGCCGCTTCACTGCCGTCGGTCGCCGTCACCAGCGTCAGCGTGGCGTCGCCGGCCGACTGCACCAGCATCGCCTGCATCAGGGTGTCGACGCTGACCTCGTCGCCTGCCTTGAGGAAAATGCGCGCACCATCGATCTGGGTGGCCGCTTCCGGCACGGTCAGCGTCTCGCCCAGGCTCAGCTTGTTCTTGCGGATGTCGCCCAGCAGCACATAGGCTGTCATCAACTGCGTCAGCGAAGCCGGCGCCAACGGCAGATCGGCCTGATGCGAAGCCAGTTCCTGTCCGCTTGCCTGGTCGATCAACACCCAGGCACGCGCAGCGATTCCGCTGGGGGCCGCCCAGGCCGGCGCGGAAAACAGCAGCGCCAGCCCCAATACCATCCATTTCATTTGTAACCCTTTAATCAATCGCGTCTGACCAGGACTGAATTCAGGTCCAGACGTTCCCGCACCCGCTCGCGATCCGCATGCGCCGCGTCGTCACTCGGATAGGGCCCGAGCTGAACGCGATGCAACGAATCGTTGAGCACCAGGCGCGTGCGTGCAGGATCGACCTGAAGCTCGTGCGTCAGGCGGTCGAGCAGTTTCTGCGCATTCCCGGCATTCGAAAATGCGCCCAGCTGGAGATAAATCCCTTCATCGATCGTTACGCCTTGCGTGTCGGTGGTGGCCGGATCGAGGCTTTCCACGCGCACCCGGGTGCTGCCGCGTGACAGGTAGCCCAGCTTGTGGGCCGCGGTGTACGACAGGTCGATGATGCGGGACGAGTGAAACGGCCCGCGGTCATTGATGCGCACCACCACCGATTTGCCGGTGTCGAGCGCGGTGATCCGCGCGTAGCTCGGGATCGGCAGGGTGGGATGCGCGGCGGTCATGGCATACATGTCGTACGGCTCGCCCGACGCGGTCTTTTTGCCGTGGAAGCGGCGGCCGTACCACGACGCCAGGCCTTCCTGGCTGTGGGCGCGGCGTTCGGTCTGCGGCGTGTAGGTGTTGCCGAGCGCGACATAGGTGCGGTTGGCAAAGCGATGCAGCGGTTCCTCGCGCGGCACCGCGTCGGGAACGGCGTCGAGGTTCGGCGGCGGCGTCGGCTCCGGGCCGTCGTCGAGGTAGTAGCCGCCGCTTTTGGCCGTCGCGGTGGGGGAAGAGGGTTTTGTCGGGGCGGGGGGCGTGCTGCCGCAGCCGGCAAGCGCCAGTCCAAAAGCCGCCGCAATGAGTATCGGAATTGCATTCATACAAGCATTTTAGCCTGTCAGGTTTTGTTGAGCTGACGATGCGTCGCCACGCTCATCAGGATGCCCACCCCCAGCAACAGCGTGATGAGCGCAGTGCCGCCATAGCTCATCAGCGGCAGCGGCACGCCCACCACGGGCAGGATGCCGGACACCATGCCCATGTTGACGAAGGCGTAGGTGAACAGATTGAGGCTCAGGGTGGCCGCCATCAGCCGCCCGAACAGGGTCGGTGCGCGCGCCGCGATGACCAGTCCGCGCGCGACGATGGCCAGATACAGACCCACCAGGAAGATGGCGCCGACATAGCCGAATTCCTCGCCGAACACGGCGAAGATGAAGTCGGTGGTGCGTTCGGGGATGAAGTCGAGCTGGGTTTGCGTGCCCTGCATCCAGCCCTTGCCGAACAGGCCGCCCGAGCCGATCGCGATGGTCGACTGGATGATGTGGTAGCCAGCGCCGAGCGGGTCGGATGAGGGATCGAGCAGGGTCAGCACGCGGCGCTGCTGGTAATCGTGCATCAGGCCCCATATCACCGGCAGGCTGGCGGCGCCCAGGACACCGCCGCCCAGGATCACCTTCCACGGCAGACCGGCGAAGAACAGCAGGTAGAAGCCCGATGCCCCGATCATCAGCGCGGTGCCGAGATCGGGCTGGCGCAGGATCAGCAGCATTGGCACCATCAGCAAGGCCCCGCCGGCCAGGAAATGCCTGGCGCGCAACACCCCCTCGTTGCGCTGGAAGTACCAGGCCATCATCAGGGGTAGCGCCAGCTTCAGCAATTCGGACGGCTGGAATGCAATGACGCCCACGTTCAGCCAGCGCCGCGAGCCGTTGCGGATCTCGCCGAACAGCGCCACGCCGATCAGCAGCACCACCCCCGCCACATACAGCGGCGGCCCCACCTTGGACAGCAGATGCGGCGGCACGTTGGCGATCACCACCATCACCCCCAGCGCCAGGCCGATATTGATCAGGTGGCCGGTGATGCGCGCCGGGCTCTGCCCCGAGGCGCTCGCCACCACTGCCAGGCTGATGCCCAGCAGCACGAGCACAAGAAACAGCAGAATGCCGTCCAGGTGGCTCAGCCTGCGCACGATCCAGTGGCTAGTCCGCGGCATTGTTGTCTGCCTCCAGTTTCATTTCGCCGGGTCGTTTCCCAGTCAGGTAATAATCGAATATGGCGCGTGCGATCGGCGCGGCGGTGGAGCCCCCATGTCCGCCGTTCTCGACCATCACCGCCACCACGATGGTGGGGTTTTCGGCCGGCGCATAGGCAATGAACAGCGCATGGTCACGATACTGCCGGGACAACCGGCTGGCTTCATAGCGCGCGCCCTGCTTGATGCCGACGACCTGGGCGGTGCCGGTCTTGCCGGCAATGGTGTAGGAGGCGCCGGCCGCCGCCGCCGCCGCGGTGCCGCCCGGACGCATCACGTCCATCATGCCTTCGCGCACCACCGCGAGGTGCGCCGGGGCGATCGCCATCTGGCCGCGCACCACGCCCGGCTGCGGCTGCCAGGCCTGGGCAAGCGGGTCGCGCACCGCCTGCACCAGGCGCGGTTCGATCCGCTTGCCACCGTTGGCCAGCATGGCAGTCGCCGTTGCCAGCTGCAGCGGGGTGGTCAGGTGATAGCCCTGACCGATACCAGAAATCACTGTCTCGCCTGGATACCATATCTGTTTGAAGCGGCGCTGCTTCCAGTCGCGCGAGGGCAGCAGGCCGGCCGACTCGCCGTCCAGGTCGATGCCGGTTTTTTCGCCCAGGCCGAACTGCGCCAGAGTGTCGTGCATGCGGTCGATTCCCATGTCCACCGCCAGCCGGTAATAGTAGACATCGCACGACTGCGAAATGGAGCGGCGCAGATCGACCACGCCATGCCCGCCGCGTTTCCAGTCGCGGAACTGGTGGCGGCTGTTGGGCAGGCTGTAGAAACCGGGGTCGTTGATGCTGTCCGACGGCTTGCGCAGCCCCAGTTCCAGCCCGGCCAGCGCCATGAATGGCTTGATCGTCGAGCCCGGTGGATAAATGCCGCGCAGGGCGCGGTTCACCATCGGCCGATCGGGCGACTCGTTGAGCGACTTCCAGGTTTCCGGATCGATGCCGTCGACGAACAGGTTGGGATCGAATCCCGGTTTTGAAACCAGCGCCAGCACGCCGCCGGTGTTGGGGTCGAGCGCCACCAGGCCGCCCAGATAATCGCCGAACGCATGCTCGGCCACCGCCTGCAGCTCCGCATCGAGATGCAGGCGCAAATCCTTGCCCGGCACCGGCGGTATCCGCGACAGCATGCGCACCGCGCGGCCGCTGGCATCGGTCTCCATCTGGTCGAAGCCGGTGCGGCCGTGCAGCAGGGTTTCATAGCTCTGCTCCAGCCCGGTCTTGCCGATGTAGGCGCTGCCGCGGTAATTCCGTTCGACATTCTGCTCGCGCAGGCGTTTCAGGTCGTTGTCGTTGATGCGCCCGATAAAGCCCACCACGTGCGCCATGCCGGGGCCGGCCTGGTAGTTGCGGAACAGCCGCGCCTTCACCTCGACGCCCGGCAGGCGGTAACGGTTGGCCGCCAGGATCGCCACCTCCTCATCGGTCAGCTTGCTTTTCAGCGGCACGGTTTCGAACTCGTGCGATTCGCTCAACAGACGCCGAAAACGCCGCACTTGCCCCGGCGTGATCTCGATCAGCTTGCCCACTTCGCTCAGCGTGGCCTCCAGGTCATCGGTCTTCGCCCGCGTCAGTTCGAGCGTGTAGGCCGAATAGTTTTCCGCCAGGATGCGGCCGTTGCGGTCCAGGATCAGGCCGCGATGGGGCGCGGTGGGAACCAGCGAGATGCGGTTGCTTTCGGCACGCTCGATGTAGTGCTCATGCTGCATGATCTGCAGATAAAACCCGCGACCCAGCAGGACGGCCGCCAGCATCGCAACGAAGACCGCCCCCGCCTTGAGCCGGCCGTGAAAGCGGGCCAGCTCGCGGTCGAGGTTCTTCAGGGGAGTAGACAGCCTCACGCCCGGTCCTGCAGTCCCTTGCCGTGCCACAGCCGCAGAAAGCCTGCCACCAGATACCACAGCACGGTGCCGCTGATCACCGGCAGCAGCATGGCCAGGCTGGCAGGCGGATTGACGGCCAGCCAACCCACCAGCAGCACGGTCAGCTGCACCGTCAGCAGAATGGGAAACAATTGTGCGGCCTGGCGGTACGGATCGAACTGCAGCAAGCGCAGGCGCAGAAACAGCAGCAGGTACACCCCGATCACATAGGCGATGGCGTGCTGGCCGAACGCCACGCCATCCTGGAAGTCAGCCAGCAGGCCCAGAAAGAAAGCGGTTGCAAAACCGATGCGGGCGGGCTGATGCAGGACCCAGAAAAGGACGCCGACCAGCACAAAGTCCGGGCGCAAGGCCAGGGCCCAGCCCGTCCAGGGCATTTGCTCCAGCAGCACGGCGAGGAACAGCGTGCCAAGAATGCGGCGCCAGCTGCCGTGGGTCTGATCAGACGGGCTCATGGCGTTGCGACCTGCGGCTCAGCGACCAGCACCAGCACGGCACGGGAATGGTCCAGGCCCGCCAGCGGCACGCATTCGACCCGAAGATAGGGACTGGATTGCGAGCGGGAAACCCGGCTGACGCGCGCCACCGGAATGCCGGCCTGATACACCCGGTCGATGCCCGAGGTCAGCAAGCGATCGCCGATCCGGATATCGGTCTGTGCCGGCATGTAGCGCAATTCCAGCTGACCCAGCCCGCCGCCGGCCGCCAGGCCGCGCTGGCCGGTGCGCTCGACCTGCACCGGCGTGAGATGGCCGGGGCTGCTCACCAGCGTGACATCGCTCGACCCTGGATATACCCGGCTGATCTGCCCCACCAGCCCCTCCGCATCGACCACCGGCAGGCCGCTGCGCAAGCCTGCTGCGGCGCCCCGATCCAGGGTGATGCGTTGCGAAAACCAGTCATGGCCCTTGTACAACTGGGCGGCCCGCACCACCTGCTGGCCGGGGCGGGCCTGCAACTGCAGCAGGGTACGCAATTCGGCATTTTCACGACCCAGGTCCTGCGCCGCATTCACACCGAGCAGCAACTGCGCACGTTCGGCCAGCAGGGCATCGCGTTCTTTTTGCAGGAGACGGTGGCGGGTAAAGAAACCGCCGAGTTCGGCGACGATATCGCCGGGCGCACGCATGGCCTCGCGAACCGGCTGCAGCAGCAGCGAAAATCCGCTGCGCAAGCCGTCGAGTGCCTGATAGCGGACATCGAACACGACAAAGGACAACCCAACCAGAAGCCAGATAAGCAGACGCGCTGTTGGCCCAAGCCGGCGGGCGAACATGAGCTGACCGGGCATGGCCATCAGCTGCCCTTGTCCGCAGTGCAGAATGCAGCCGCGTTCACTCGTTGGTGAACACCGACGCCAGTTTGTCCATTTCTTCCAGGGCACGCCCGGAGCCACGCACCACGCACGTCAGCGGATCGTCGGCGACAATCACCGGCAGGCCGGTTTCTTCCATCAGCAGGCGGTCGAGGTCACGCAGGAGCGCGCCGCCGCCGGTCAGCACCATGCCTTTTTCGGCAATGTCGGCGCCGAGTTCGGGCGGGGTCTGCTCCAGCGCCTGCTTGACCGCGCTGACGATCGCATTCAGCGGCTCGGTCAGCGCTTCGAGGATTTCGTTCGACGACACATTGAAGCTGCGCGGCACGCCCTCGGCCAGGCTGCGGCCCTTGACTTCCATTTCCAGCACTTCGGCGCCGGGGAAGGCCGAACCCATTTTCTTCTTGATCTGCTCGGCCGTCGCTTCGCCGATCAGCATGCCGTAGTTGCGGCGGATGTAACTGATGATGGCTTCGTCCATGCGGTCGCCGCCGACGCGCACCGAATTGGCGTAGACCACGCCGCCAAGCGAGATCACGCCGACTTCGGTGGTGCCGCCGCCGATGTCGACCACCATCGATCCGGTTGCCTCGGCCACCGGCAGGCCGGCGCCGATCGCCGCCGCCATCGGCTCCTCGATCAGGTAGACCTGACGTGCGCCGGCGCCAATCGCCGATTCGCGGATCGCACGCCGCTCCACCTGGGTCGAGCCGCAGGGCACGCAGATGATGATGCGCGGGCTGGGGCGGAACATGCGGGTGTCGTGCACTTTCTTGATGAAGTACTTGAGCATCTGCTCGGTGACGGTGAAGTCGGCAATCACGCCATCCTTCATCGGCCGGATCGCCTGCAGGTTGCCCGGGGTGCGGCCCAGCATCAGCTTGGCCTCCGTGCCCACGGCCTGCACGGTGCGCTTGCCGCCCGCCGCCATGTCGGTGCGGATCGACACCACCGAGGGCTCGTCCAGCACGATGCCGCGGTCACGCACATAAATCAGCGTGTTGGCCGTGCCGAGGTCGATTGCAAGGTCGGTTGAAAAATAGCTGGTCAGAAACTTGAACATGGTGGCGTCAGCACCCGCGCCGAGCGGGCGAAATGGCAGTAAAAACAAGGAGGCTATGATACCCTAACGGGCTTCGTTCCCGTAAGTATTCAGGTGTTTCCATGTCCCTCACCCCGGACGACGTCAAGCGCATCGCCCGCCTTGCGCGCATAGAAACCAGCGATGCCGAGGCGCAGGCCACGCAGGCCCAGCTCAACAGCATTTTCGACCTCATCGCCACCATGCAGGCGGTGGATACAAGCGGAATCGCCCCGATGGCGCACGCGCAGGAGGTCTATCAGCGCCTGCGCGACGACGTGGTGACCGAAACCGACCGCCATGCCGCCTTCCAGGCCATCGCTCCTGCGGTCGAAAACGGCCTGTATCTCGTGCCCAAAGTCATCGAGTAAGTTAAGTCATGTCCGAAACCTCCCTTTCCGCGCTCGCCGCGCAGCTCGCCGCCAGGCAGATTTCCAGCCGCGAGCTCGCGCAAGCTTACCTCGACCGCATCGCCGCGCTGAATCCGTCGATCAACGCCTTCATCACGGTGGACGCCGAAAAGACGCTGGCCGAGGCTGCTGTCGCCGACGCCCTGATCGCCGCCGGACAGGCCGGCCCGCTCACCGGCGTGCCGATCGCCCACAAGGACATCTTCTGCACCGACGGCTGGCTCACCACCTGCGGCTCGAAAATGCTGCACAACTTCGTCGCCCCCTACGACGCCCACGTGATCCAGCGCTTCAAGGCTGCCGGCATGCCCTCGCTCGGCAAGACCAACATGGACGAGTTCGCCATGGGTTCCAGCAACGAGACCAGTTATTTCGGCGCGGTGAAAAACCCCTGGAACACCGCCTACGTGCCCGGCGGTTCGTCCGGCGGCGCCGCGGCCTGTGTGGCAGCACGGATGGCGCCCGCCGCCACCGGCACCGACACCGGTGGCTCGATCCGCCAGCCGGCTGCGCTGTGCGGCATCACCGGCCTCAAGCCCACCTACGGCCTGGTGTCGCGCTTCGGCATGATCGCCTTCGCCTCCAGCCTCGACCAGGCCGGGCCGATGGCGCCCTCGGCCGCGGACTGCGCGCTGCTGTTGAACGTGATGACCGGCTTCGATCCCAAGGACTCGACCAGCCTGGAACGCGACAAGGAAGACTACACGCGCGACCTGGAGAAGCCGCTGGACGGCCTGCGCGTCGGCCTGCCACGCGAATTCTTCGCCGCGGGCCTCAACAACGAAGTCGCGGCAGCGGTCGAGGCAGCGGTAGCCGAGCTGAAGAAACTCGGCGCCACCACGGTCGAGATCTCGCTCGCCAACTCGCAACTCGCGATTCCGGTCTATTACGTGCTGGCCCCGGCCGAAGCCTCGTCCAACCTGTCGCGCTTCGACGGCGTGCGCTACGGCTACCGCGCGCCGGAATACAGCAACCTCGATGACATGTATTGCAAGACCCGCGCGCAGGGCTTCGGCTCGGAGGTGAAGCGCCGCATCATGATCGGCGCCTATGTGCTCTCCCACGGCTACTACGACGCCTATTACCTGCAGGCGCAGAAAATCCGCCGCCTGATTGCCGACGACTTCGGCGCCGCCTTCAAGACCTGCGACGTCATCCTCGGACCCACCGCGCCCGGCACCGCGTTTGCCTTGGGCGAGAAATCCGACGACCCGGTCGAGATGTATCTCAACGACCTCTACACCATCCCCGCCAACCTCGCCGGCCTGCCCGGCATGAGCCTGCCCTGCGGCTTCGACGCCAAGGGCCTGCCCATCGGCCTGCAGCTCGTCGGCAATTACTTCAGCGAGGCGAAGATGCTCAACGTCGCCCACCAGTACCAGCGCGCCACCGACTGGCACAGCCGCCAACCGGAGGGTCTGAAATGAAGTGGGAGACCGTCATCGGGCTGGAAGTCCACACCCAGCTCGCCACCCAATCGAAAATCTTTTCGGGCAGCAGCACGGCCTTCGGCGCCGCGCCCAACACCCAGGCGAGCGCGGTCGACATCGCGCTGCCCGGCGTGCTGCCGGTTTTGAACAAAGGCGCAGTGGAATGCGCGATCAGGTTCGGCCTGGCGATCGGCGCCACGCTCAACCGCGTCAATGTGTTCGACCGCAAGAACTACTTCTATCCCGACCTGCCGAAGGGCTACCAGATCAGCCAGCTGGCCCGCCCCATCGTCGAAGGCGGCGCGCTGAAAATCGTGGTGGGCGATGCGGAGAGAACCATCAATCTCACCCGCGCCCACCTGGAAGAGGATGCCGGCAAGTCGCTGCATGAAGACTTCCACGGCATGACCGGAATCGACCTCAACCGCGCCGGCACGCCGCTGCTGGAAATCGTCTCCGAGCCGGAGATGCGCTCTTCCGCCGAGGCCGTCGCCTACGCACGTGCGCTGCACACGCTGGTGACCTGGATCGGCATCTGCGACGGCAACATGCAGGAAGGCAGCTTCCGCGTCGACGCCAACGTCTCGGTGCGCCCGGTGGGGCAGGCCGAATTCGGCACCCGTCGCGAAATCAAGAACCTCAACTCATTCAAATTTCTGCAGCAGGCCATCGACTACGAGGTGCGCTGGCAGATCGAGACGCTGGAAGACGGCGGGCGCATCGAGCAGGCGACGGTGCTGTTCGACCCCGACCGCGGCGAGACGCGCATGATGCGCAGCAAGGAAGAAGCGCACGACTACCGCTATTTCCCCGACCCCGACCTGTTGCCGGTGAAGCTCGACGAGGACTGGATCGAGCGGGTGCGCGCGACGCTCCCCGAACTGCCCGCCGCGATGCAGGCGAGATTCCAGGGCGACTACGGCGTGTCGGCCTACGATGCGGCGGTGCTGACCGGCTCGCGCGCGCTCGCCGACTACTTCGAAGCCGCCGCCCGCGCCTGCGGCCAGGGCAAGCTCGCCGCCAACTGGGTGATGGGCGAACTCTCGGCCGCATTGAACAAGGCCGAAGTCGACATCACGGCGAGCCCGGTGTCGGCCACCCAGTTGGGCACGCTGGTCGCGCGCATCCAGGACGGCACCCTCTCAGGCAAGCTCGCCAAGCAGGTGTTCGAGGGCTTGTGGGAAGGCGCCGGCGAAGTGGACGCCATCATCGAGGCGCGCGGTCTGAAACAGATGTCCGACTCCGGCGAACTGGAAAAAATTGTCGACGAGGTGCTGGCCGCCAACCCGAAGTCGGTCGAGGAATTCCGTGCCGGCAAGGAAAAGGCCTTCAACGCCCTGGTCGGCCAGGTGATGAAGGCCAGCCGAGGCAAGGCCAACCCGGCACAGGTCAACGAACTGCTGAAGGCCCGGCTGCAGTAATTAAAAAGCGGACTGGCCGGGTGTTCCGGGCAGTCCGCTCCAACTCCATTCCTGATTCAATAGTTGCCCCCACTGCAGCGGGGGTATCCGGCTGCTACGGTTTGGCGGTCAGTTCGTGGAAACGCGCCTTGTCGGCTGCGTATTTCCCGCGCACCTTCTCCATCGCCTCCTCGTTGTTCTGGATGGTGCGCTTGAGTTCCTGGCTTTCACGGTTGGCCTGCGCCAGCGGCTCGGTCAAACCGGGGCCCGCGGTGCGGCCTGAATTCTCGATATTGGCGATGCGGTTACGCAGGTCGGCCAGATTCTTTTCCACCGCCTCGGCCCGTGTCTGTGCGCCCCGGATCACCAGCTTGTGGTGCTCAAGCGCACGGTCGCGCGCCAGGTCGATTTCCGCTTCGGTGGTGTAAGTCTGGGTCAGCGCACGATCGAACTGCGCCTGTTTTTGCTGCTCCGCCTGGATCTGCTTCTGCCCGGCCAATCGCTCGGCCTCGGCACGGCGCTGGGCTTCGGATTGCGTACGCTTGATCACCAGCCCCTGCCTGTTCATCTCGGCACCGCCGCTTTTCTGGTAGGTCGTCGGCGGCGTATCGGTGTAGTGCACGCGGCCACTGCCGTCGACCCAGCGGTACATCGCCGCCTGCGCCATCCCTGCAGTCAGCAGCAAGGCTGCTGCCAGCACGCTAAACGCCATACGTTGCGCGGTAGCCTGCCACGGCCCGTAATTCTTGTTGTCTGTCTGCATTTCGTTCCAGAAACTCCACCAGATTGTCCAGGGTGACCACCGCCGCCACCGGAATGCCATACTGCTCTCGTACTTCCTGCACCGCCGACTTGTCGCCGCTGCCGCGTTCCATCCGATCCAGCGCAATCACCACCCCCGCCGGCTCGGCGCCCGCGCCGCGGATCAGGTCCACCGACTCGCGCACCGAAGTGCCCGCCGAAATCACATCGTCGACGATCAGCACCCGGCCCTTGAGCGCCGCGCCGACCACCGTGCCGCCCTCGCCATGATCCTTGGCTTCCTTGCGGTTGTAGGCGTACGGCACGTTCCTGCCCATGCCCGAAAGCGCGATCGCAATGCTCGCCGCCAGCGGAATCCCCTTGTAGGCCGGCCCGAACAGCACGTCGAACGCGATGCCCGAGTCGACGATGGCTTTCGCGTAAAATTCGCCCAGCCGTTTCAGCTTGTCGCCGTCGTTGAACAGCCCCGCATTAAAAAAGTAGGGGCTCATGCGCCCCGCCTTGGTCTTGAACTCGCCAAAACACAGCACCTGCGATGCGATGGCGAATTCCACAAACTCGGCTTTGTAATCGGACATTTTTCGGGATTTCTTGAATAAAAACGCAATGCGAATTATATCGGCCAACCTCAACGGCATCCGTTCCGCCGCCACCAAGGGCTTTTTCGACTGGCTGCCCACCCAGCATGCCGACGTCGTCTGCGTGCAGGAACTCAAGGCGCAGGCGGCCGACCTCAAACCCGAATTCATCGCCTGCGACGGCCTGACCGGCGCCTTCCACTACGCAGAGAAAAAAGGCTACAGCGGCGTCGGCGTCTACACCCGCACGCAACCGCAGCAGATCATCGAAGGCCTCGGCGTGCCCGAATTCGATGCCGAGGGCCGCTACATCGAGGCCGACTACGGGCACCTGGCCGTCATCTCGCTCTACCAGCCCTCCGGATCGAGTTCCGAAGAACGTCAGCAGGCCAAGTTCCGCTTCATGGACGTCTTCTTCCCGCACCTCCAGGCGCTGATCAAGTCCGGCCGCGAAATCGTCATCTGCGGCGACTGGAACATCGCCCACCAGGAAATCGACCTCAAGAACTGGAAATCCAACCAGAAGAACTCCGGCTTCCTGCCCGAGGAGCGCGCCTGGATGACGCGCCTGTTCGACGAACTCGGCTGGGTCGACGTCTACCGCAGCCTCTATCCCGAGCACACCGGCGAGGCCTACACCTGGTGGAGCAACCGCGGCCAGGCGTATGCCAAGAACGTCGGCTGGCGCATCGACTACCAGATCGCGACGCCGGGCATTGCGAAAACGGCAAAGTCCGCCAGCGTCTACAAGGGCCAGCGCTTTTCCGACCATGCGCCGCTGATTGTCGATTACGATTACAAGGCTTAAGCTTCCCAGCGAGGCCACGATGAAAAAACAGACCGCTCTGCATCTGCTGCAGGATCACAAGGAGACGCTACGCCAGCGCTTTGGCGTGCGGCACCTGTCGCTCTTTGGCTCCACTGCGCGCGATGATGCACGCGAAAAAAGTGACGTCGACGTCCTGGTTGAATTCGACGTCCCAGCCACCTCAGACCGTTATTTCGGCCTGCAGTTTTATCTGGAAGACTTGTTCGGCTGCCCGGTCGATCTGGTTACCGACAAGGCCCTGCGCCCGGAACTCCGCCCCCACATCGAGAAGGAAGCCATCCGTGTCGCGTGAATGGCGCTTTTACGTCAGCGACATGATCGAATTTTCCGAAAAGGTTGCCCTGCTTCGCAGCCTGCATGCGCTCAAGGCAGCGGCGGATGCGGGACAGATCACCGACCTTGCTGAATGACCCAAACCATCTCAGGAAATAATCCGGAGCATCACTTTGCCGGCGCCGGCAAAATGATCGGGTTGGGGAAAGGGGGCCAGCGAGAAGTAGAGGACTATCAACTTTCCCGCTTTGCCTGCTACCTCATCGCCCAGAACGGCGACCCGCGCAAGCTGGAAATCGAATAACAGCCATGCCGCTTAGCTGGAACGAAATCCGCAGCCGTGCCCACGAATTCTCGCGCAAATGGGTTAGTGAAGAGTCCGAACGCGCCGAAGCACAAAGCTTCTGGAATGACTTTTTCGCCGTGTTCGGCATCGAGCGCAAGCGTGTCGCCATTTTCGAGAAGCAGGTCAACATCGCTCGCGCCGACGACACCACCTACGGCATCCTGCATTCCCGCTTCCACGAATTGTGGTCGCTGCGCTTGGGCACGTCTCTGGAAGACCGCCCCCGCTACACCCCCACCACCACCTTCGAGACCTTCCCCTTCCCCGCCGGCCTGACGCCGCGCGACACCGCATCCGTCGTTCCGGCAAACGCCGGGATCCAGTCTGATCAAACGGCGGGCAAAGCCCGCCACTGGACCCCGGCGTGCGCCGGGGTGACGGCGGGAGGGGCGGCCGAAGCCATCGCCGCCACTGCGGCGCAGCTCAACGCCCTGCGCGAAACCTGGCTCAACCCGCCGGAGTGGGTGGACTGGGTGAGGACGAAGGAAGAGGAACAGGCCGGCTTCCCGCTGCGCCCCGTCGCCAAGCCCGGCCATGAGGCCGAGCTGAAAAAGCGCACCCTCACCAATCTCTACAATGCCCGCCCGGCCTGGCTGGACAACGCCCACCGCGAGCTTGACGCCGCCGTGGCCGCCGCCTACGGCTGGACCGACTACACGCCGGGGATGCCGGACGAGGAAATCCTCAAGCGCCTGCTGGCGCTGAATCTGGCGCGCAGCGCCGCGGGCACAAGCCCCTCCGCAGGTCCAGTCGAGTCGACGCCCATGTCGCTCATCCCATCGTCTTCACCGGCCCTCTGATGAATCTCGCTGCCCACCCCTGGCTCGCCGCCCTCAAGGTCTACGCCCATCCGCGCGTCGTCGGCATGCTGTTCCTCGGCTTCTCCGCCGGGCTGCCGCTGCTGCTGGTGCTGGGCACGCTGTCGTTCTGGCTCTCCGAAGCCGGCATCGCGCGCGCGACGATCGGGCATTTGAGCTGGGTGGGGCTGGCGTACGGCTTCAAGTTTTTGTGGTCGCCGCTGGTGGACCGGCTGCCGCTGCCCTTCCTCACCGCCCGGCTCGGCAAGCGGCGGGCGTGGCTGCTGCTGTCGCAGGTCTGCATCGCCGCCGCGCTCCTGAGGATGGCGAACACCGACCCGGTGCTGAACCTGACGCACATGGTGTACCTCGCGCTGGCGGTGGCGTTTGCCTCGGCGACGCAGGACATCGCGCTCGACGCCTACCGAATTGAAGCGGTTGAAATCGAGAAGCAGGGTGCGATGGCGGCGACCTATCAGGCGGGCTACCGCATCGCGATGATCACCGCCGGCGCGGGCGCGCTGTGGATCGCGGCGGCGTTCGACCCCTCCGAGGCGACCTACGACTTCCGCCCCTGGCAGGTGGCGTACACGGTGATGGCGGCGCTGATGGCGGTGGGCATCCTCACCACGCTGACCATCCGCGAGCCGGAAAAGAAGATTTCCAGCGTCACCACCGAGCGCGAGGTGCACACGCGGGAACGCTTCGCCGCAGCGGGTCTCACGGGCTGGCTGCTGACCGCCACGGCATGGTTCCACAGCGCGGTGCTGGCGCCCTTCATCGATTTCATCCAGCGCTACAAGTGGCAGGCCGTGCTGATGCTGGCGCTGATTGCCGTCTACCGCATCTCCGACGTGGTGATGGGGGTGATGAGCAATCCCTTCTACCAGGAAATGGGCTTCACCAAGGACGAGGTCGCCACCGTGTCCAAGGTGTACGGCGTGATCATGACCATCCTCGGCGCCGGCCTCGGCGGCCTGCTGGTGATGCGCATGGGCGTGATGCGCACGCTGTTCCTCGGCGCGGTGCTGTCGGCGGCGACCAACCTGCTGTTCGTGTGGCTGGCCGGACGCGGCCACGACGTCGGCGCGCTGGTGTTCACCATATCGGCAGACAACCTCTCCGCGGGGATCGCCTCCAGCGCCTTCGTCGCCTATCTCTCCGGCCTTGTGAACCAGGCGTATTCGGCGACGCAGTATGCGCTGTTCACCTCGGTCATGCTGCTGTTGCCCAAGTTCATCGCGGGCTTTTCCGGCGAGTTCGTCGATGCGTTCGGCTGGGCGAATTTCTTCACCGGCACCGCGCTGGTCGGGGTGCCGGTGCTGCTGCTGGTTTGGCTGGTGGGACGAGCGAAAACTTAAAACCTTTTATCCGCGAAGTACGCGAAGGAACGCGAAGAAAAACAAGGAAGAAAAATCAAAATGGATGAACTGGTTTTAAGGGAAGAGGTTTATGCCATCGTTGGCGCTGCGATTGAAGTACATCGCGAGTTGGGTGCGGGGTTTCTGGAGGCTGTCTATCAGGAGGCGCTGGAGCGAGAGCTGGCGCTGCGCGAGATTGCATTCGAAGCCCAGCGCGAGCTGGCAATTCATTACAGGGGCCAGCCCCTGAGCAAAATTTACGTCTGCGACCTCCTGTGTTTCGACAAGGTGCTGGTCGAACTCAAGGCGATGGACAGGCTGACAGGACGTGAAGAAGCCCAGGTCATCAACCACCTCAAAGCCGCTGGTTTGCCAGTAGGCCTGCTGATCAATTTCGGCGCTCACGGAAAACTGGAATGGAGACGCCTCGTAAAATCCCAATGATTTCTACTTGGTTTTTCTTCGCGTCCCTTCGCGTACTTCGCGGATAAAAAAACATGATCGAATTTTCCCTTCTCACCGCCCTCCTCGCCGGCCTTCTTGGCGGCGTGCACTGCGTCGGCATGTGCGGCGGCATCGTCGCGGCTTTTTCCTTCCGCGCCGACGGCAGCACGCCGCCATTCAGGATGCACCTCGCCTACAACCTGGGGCGGGTGTCGTCGTATGTGCTGTTCGGCGCGCTGGCGGGCGCGCTCGGCGCCTCGCTCAAACTGGCGGAATTCCTGCCGGTGCAGACGCTGCTCTACGTGCTGGCGCAGGTCGTGATGATCCTGCTCGGCCTGTACCTGGCCGGATTCAACCAGTGGGTGCTGGTGTTCGAACGCGCCGGCGGCGCGCTATGGCGCCGGGTGAAGCCGCTGTTCCAGAAGCTGTTGCCGGTGAAGTCGCTGCCGCAGGCGCTGCTGGCCGGCATGGCCTGGGGCTGGCTGCCGTGCGGGCTGGTGTACTCGGTGCTGGTGTCGGCGGTGGCGGCGGGCAGCGCCACCTCGGGTGCGGCGCTGATGCTGGCGTTCGGAATCGGCACCTTGCCGAATCTGCTGGGCATGGGCCTGTTCGCGCGGCAGATTCAGCCTTTCATGCAGCAGCTGTGGGTGCGCCGTACGGCAGGCCTGACGGTGGCGGGTTTTGGCGTGTGGGGCCTGCTGGCGCTGGGGTTTTCGGCGTTCGCGAAGGCCTGAGAACGCCCGCCTGAACCCTCATAAAAACAGCCCCGGATCGGGGCTGGGTGGGGTCAGGTTTATCCTAAATAATCCATTAGCCTGTCATTCCGGCGAAGGCCGGAATCCAGTATGAAAAAACACCTCGCGAAGCGGACAAAACCATGATGATGTTCCGCTTGCGCGGGAGACGTTTAATCCGCTGGATTCCGGCCTTCGCCGGAATGACGCAGTTTTGTCTAATGGACAATCCCGGTTTATTTGTAGAACTTCTGGGTGAAAACCATCTCGCGCTTCGGTTCGCCTGCCACTTCGACGGTGGCGGTGAATTTCAGCGTGTCGGGCGGGGTGACACGGAATTCGCCGAGGTAGTAGATCGCGGTGCCCTCGTTGATCTCGCGCATCTCCATGTTGGCCAGTTGCTGGTTGAGGTTGGTGGCATAGATGGCAATTTTGGCCGGCACCGGCGTCAGCACGCCGAGCTTGTTCGGCATCAGCACCGACATGGTGACCATCCCGCGCGTCTTGCTGCGCTCGATCTTGTAGGCACGTGCGACCTCGGGCAGCAACTCGTCGGTGGTCAGGGCGTTGTAGTGGATCTCGAGTCTGCCGAATTTCTGAGAAATTTCGGCGTGGGCGACGGCAGCGACGGAACACAGGCACAGTGCGGCAAGCAGGCGCTTCATGGTCTCTCTCCTTGTTGTCATGGGGACACCTGGTTGATTGTAGGCGCTTATTGCAGCGTGGCGAGCCAGGCGGTCAGTTCGTCGAGCGCCTGGCTGACGGCCTGGCTGGACGCCTGCGCGGCACCGGCCGCATCAAAGGTCGCCAGCGCCACCTGCTGCTCGAATACCCGGCGCCCCAGCAGCTTGCGCTGCTTCAGGTCCACCAGTTCGGCGCGCAGCACCAGCCGCACCTGGCCCGGCTGGCTGACGGCATCGTGGTAGAACTCGATCAGTTCTGTGTCCAGCAGCATGTCGCCGCGCACGTAACCGCCGGCAGCGCTGACATGCCAGGCGCCCTGACGGTCGAGCCGAACCCGCATGAGCTCGGCGAAGCGCTTGCCGGGGCGTTCGGTCCAGCGTGCGAACTGGTACTGGCCGCGCGTGCCGGCGCTGCGGCTGAAGATGAGCTGCTCGGTGTCGTAAAAACCGCCGGTTGCAGTGTCGAGCACCAGCAGGGTGGGGGCATACGATTCCACACGCGCTTTAGCACGTAGTGGATCGGAGTCCCCTTGTGGGGCATACGATTCCACACGCGCTTTAGCGCGTAGTGGATCGGAGTCCTTTAGGGCGCCGGCGCGGACGGGCGTGGCCACGGCGGGAGGGGCGGAATCGTCCAGCACGTAATACACCACGCCGGGGGTGTCGGTGCGGGCGCCCAGATTGAGGCAGCCGGTCAGCATCAGCGTCAACGCAACAAGGATAAGGCCTGGTTTCATGGCAGTTTTTCTCCAGGGCCGAGCTGCTGCTGGCCGGGACCGAACAGGATCGCGCGGGGGTTGGACAGGCGCTGTCCGGCAGTGGTGAGCGTGTCGGCGCTGGTGCGGATATCGCGGCTGACGTTGGTCAGTTCCAGCGTGCCGGTTTCGGTGAGCTGCTGAATTTGCCCGGAGATCAGGCCGGCATCGCGCTGCAGTTTTTCCATTGCGAGGGTGGCTTCCTTCAGCGCAGCGTTGGCGTTGTCGCCGACGCTGAGAATGCTGCCCTCGGCGCGGGTGGCGGCCTGGCTGATGCTGGCACCGGCGAAGCGGAACTCGTCGGAGGCGTCGCGAATGCCCTGCACCGCGGCGTCGATGCTCTCCTTGTTTGCGGCGAGATGCCCTGACAGTTCGTTGAGATTGGCGAGCGTCTGGCTGATCGAACGCTGGTTTTCGTCGGACAGCAGGGTGTTCATTTTCTCCAGCACCTGCGCGCCGTTGACCGCCAGTCGGGAGAGCGCAGTAGCGACCTTGTCGATGTCGGAACTGCCCTCCGCGATGACCGGGTAGCGCTCGCCCTTGGGCACCTCGACGAGCAGCGGGCTGCTGCTCGGGCCGTTGTTGATTTCGACCGACGCGATGCCGGTGACCAGATTGCGCTTGATGTAGGCCTCGGCACCGACGTGCACCGGCACGCCCTCGTCGATGCGCGCGGTGACGCTGACGGCTTCGTCGCCGCCCTGGGCAAAGCGGTAGCTGTCCACCACACCGACCTTGATGCCACGCATTTTCACCGGGCTGCCGATCGCCAGCCCGTCGAGCGACTGCTGCTTGAAATACAGCGTATAGGTTTGATAGGCGATCTGGTCTGCGGCGCCAGCCAGCCAAACGATGGCCACCGCCATGAGCGCAACAACCGCCAGCACCAGCGTGCCCACCAGCGTATAGCGACCTTCAGTTTCCATGCGGGGGGCCTCCCTCTGATGCCCGCGCGGCGAGGTAATCACGCAGCCACGGATCGTCGATGGTTTTCAGTTCGGCCACCGTGCCGCTGCCGAGCACGCGGCCGTTCGACAGCACGATGACGCGATCGATAATTGAATACAGTGTATCCAAGTCGTGGGTGACGAGGAATACGGTGAGGCCGAGGCTGTCGGCCAGCAGCCGGATCAGGGAATCGAATGCGCGCGCGGAAATCGGGTCGAGACCGGACGTCGGCTCGTCGAGGAACAGCAGTTCGGGATCGAGTGCCAGCGCGCGTGCCAGCGCCACCCGCTTTCGCATGCCGCCGGAAAGTTCACTTGGGCGTTTCCTGGCAGTACCTGGCGGCAGCCCGGCCAGCGCGAGCTTGAGCCGCGCCAGCTGGCGACAGGTGTCGTGCGGCAAGTCGGTGTGCTCGAACAGCGGGGTGGCGACGTTGTCCTCCACGGTAAGCGAGGAGAACAGCGCGCCATCCTGGAACAGCACGCCGAAGCGTTTACGCAGCACGTTCATCTGCTCGGATGTGCTGTCCCACACCGACTGCCCGAACAGTTGGATGTGCCCCGCCTGCGGCTTCAGCAGGCCGATGATTTCGCGCAGCAGCACCGACTTGCCGCTGCCGCTGCCGCCGATCAGCGCGATGACTTCGCCGCGCGCGACCGTCAGATTGAGGTTGCTATGAATGGCGTGCCCGCCCAGCGTGGTGGAAAGGTCGCGGACGTCGATCACGTTGTCGGCCATCAGATGCCGAGCCGCACGAATATCACGGCAAAAATCGCGTCGAGGATGATGATCGCGACCAGGCTCTGTACCACGGTGGAGGTGGTGTTCGCACCGACACTGCGCGCGTCGCGCGTAACCGCCAGCCCCATGCGGCAGGCGATCAGTGCGATGAAGATGGCGAATACCGGCGCCTTGCCCAGCCCGACCAGCAGGGTTTTCAGAAGCAGCACGTCGGCCACCCGGTCCATGAACATGTAAACCGAGATATCCAGTTGCGCCTGCGTCACCAGCATGCCGCCGGCGATCCCGGCAATGTCGCCGATGAAAACCAGCAGCGGCAAGGCGAGCAGCAGGGCGAGGATGCGCGGGATCACCAGCACCGCCAGCGGCGACAGGCCGAGCGTGGTGATGGCGTCGATTTCCTCGGTGACCTTCATGGTGCCGATCTGCGCGGTGATGGCAGCGCCGGTGCGCCCGGCCACCAGGACGGCGACGATGACCGGCGAAATCTCGCGCAGGATGGCCATCAGCAAGCCATCGACGACAAAGATGTTGGCGCCGTATTGCTGCGCCTGATCGCCCAGCAGGTAGGCGAACACCACGCCAAGCAGGAACAGCATGCCCGCCACGATGGGAATGGCGCCGACGAATACATCGCGCACCTGAACGCCAAATTCGCGCCAGCGCCAGCGGCCCGGGCTGGGCAGCAGCACCACAAATTCAAGAAACAGGCGGCCGATAAAGTCGAGCAGGCCGGAGAGGTTTCCCCACAGCGCCAGCGCACCGCGTCCGGTCAGCGCACGCACGCCTTCGCGTGCCGGCGTGATTTGCGACGCCGTGACCGCGCTGTGCTGCGCCACCAGCTTGAACATCGCCAGGTGCCGCGGCTGGAAGCCGCGCAGTTCGGGCATCGGGTCGCTGGCCTGCGGGCGGGCGGCGGCGAGCAGCAGCCATGCGCCATTGGTGTCGAGCTGGGTGACGCCGGCGCCGTCAATGATGCGTACGGCCTTGCCGGCCAGATTCGGCAGCGCGGCGGCGGCTTCGGCCTGCCAGACTCCGCCGGCGATCAGCGCGCCCTGTTCCTCGTCGAAGTGCGCGCTGGCCGCAGTCATGCGAGATTGAGCGGGTTGTTGGGATCGATGCCGGGCATGAAGGGCAGGCCGCGCTCGCGATGGGTGACCTGGTAGACGCAGCCGATCCAGTTGCCGATCACCGCCTCGGCGGTGTCGTGCCAGGTGTTGTCGAGCAGCGGCAGCAGGCGCGCTTCGGGAAAGGCCAGCGTCTCGCCTGCCTGCATGCGGCTGCCGAATTCGGCCAGCAGCGCCTGCGCCTGGCGGTTGAAATAGCGCGCCGGAAACAGCGGAAACGCGGGCAGCTTGCCGGCCGCGGCCAGCTGCAGGTCGCGCTTGTATTCCTTCAGGAGCGACACCGTGTCGTATTCGGGATGCCCCTGGAAAAACACCGTGCGCAGGCCGTCGTGGCTCACCGCAAGATGCACGCCGGCTTCCGCGCTTTCGACCAGCACCGTGAGCCCGGCCGCCTCGAACTGCGCGCGCGAGACATCGTTCCAGCGCGAATGCGGCACGTCGAAGCGGGTGTTGACGTCGGCCACCAGCGGATGCCGGCCGTCGGTGACGCGATGCTCGAACACGCCCCAGATTTTCTGCGGCTGCTTCACCCGCGTCTGGCCGTGGCGGAACTGCATCACCGCATGGGTGGCGAGGCACGAGCACAGGGTCGAGGTGACGTTGTCCCAGGCCCAGTCGATCACCTCGATCAGCGGCGCCCAGAACGCCTCGTCGGCGAGGTTGGGGTGACTGACGTTGGCGCCGGTGATGATGAGCGCGTCGAGCCCCGCCGCCCGGATGGCGTCGAAGGATTCGTAGAACTGCGCGATGTGCGCCTGCGCCGACACGCCGCGCGGCAGCGCAGGCAGGGTGAAGGGGTGCATGTAGAACTGCGCGATCGGGTTGGACTCGCCGACCAGCCGGTAGAACTGCCGCTCGGTCGCTTCCAGCGCCGCGTCCGGCATCATGTTCAGGAGACCGACATGCAGCTCGCGGATTTCCTGATTGGCCGCACGCTCGGTCGACAGCACCGTGATGCCGTCGCGGCGCAGGCGGTCGAAGGTGGGGAGCGCGTTATGCGCGACCAGCGGCATGCGCTTCCCCTGACCCCTTCCTTGCGATGGCGGTTTCCAGCAGCGCCAGGAAATCGCGCTCGTCGCGCACCTGCGCCACCTCCTGCGAGGTCACCGTGTAGCCGTGCGGCTGGGCGATCGCCTCGTAGCGCGGGATGCGCGAATGGAACAGGCGCGGGAACACCCAGCGCGCGAAATCATTCGGCTCGACCTCTGCCACGAATTCCAGGCCCTTTTCCCGCAGATAGACCGGCAGTTGCTCGGCGAGGAAAGCCGGGCGGAAATACAGCGGCTTGGGGTCGGACTGCGCGCGCTTGATCAGCGTGTCCTCCTCCTCGCGCGTGGTGGTCTGGATGTAGAGGATCAGCGTGTGCTCGGCCAGCAACTCGACCAGACCGGGCTCGTCCAGCTCGCACAGGCTGCCGCCCACATCGTTGACGAAATGCGGATAGCCATAGATTTCCTGGCCCTTGCGGATGAAGCCCGGCACATCCTTCATGGCGGCGATCTCGGCGTCGCGGTACGCGGCCTGGCGGCGCGAGAACTCGTCCAGCGAGAGCCCGCCCCACTCCGGCCCGCCGAGCTTGCCGACAAAGGTCAGCACCGGCCCCAGGTCGTGGATCTTGATGTTGTTCTTGATATTGATCCAGTCGTTGCGCAACAGGTCGCGCAAAAACGGCACCTGCATCGCCTGCTGTTTGATCAGGTCGAGGATGGGTTCGTCGAGGTAGCGCGTGCCGATGCGGTAGTCGCCGGAAAAGTGGAACCAGTCGTGGCCGCGCAGCATGCTGGAGATGTGCGTCTTGCCGACGCCGGACATGCCAAGCAGGGTAATGCGCTTGGTCGGCCAGGCGCGGAAGGAGTCGGGGGTGAAATGCATGGGGTCGATTTTCGCAGGATTAGCGCGAAGCCTACCGAAAACCCATGCAATTAAAAAGGGCGCGCTGCGCGACGCCGATCCGGTTCGAGAGACATCGGACCGGAATGCGCCCACATTGCGACCGCGGCAACCGGAAGACCCGCCGCCGCCTTGTGCAGTGTGAAACGTGTTACTGCTTGCTGTTTGCAGCCTGCCAGCCGTCAGTGAGCGTGTGCATGAAAGCGACGATGTCGTCGATCTCGCGCTCGCTCAGCCCGAGGTCACCCAGCTCGTCGTGGTTGACGTTGGTGATCACTTCCGGCGCCGGCCAGCATTTCTGCTTCAACGCAGCGTCCTCGCTGACCCGGTTCTTGCTGCATAGCGGCTTCTTGTCGCGGTCGTTGTAGAACACCACGGTGCCGCGCAGGGTCTTGAAGTAGCCGTTGTGCATGTACGGCGCGGTCAGCTCGATGTTGCGCAGGGTCGGCACCTTGAACTTGCCATCCTCGGAACGCTTGTTCACCGAGGCCCCGAGGCCGCGATCGACCCACTGCGCGCCGGCCGGATTGAGCTGGGCCGGCAGCTTGTAGAAGGGGTTGTCGGGATTGCGCGGCACCCCCAGGTTGTCGTAGGTGAAATCGGTGAACAGCGGCGGCTCGCCCCTGGGGCCCGGCTTGCTGGGATGGCAGGCCGCGCAGTTGCCCTTGTCCTCCGACTCGAACAGCCGCAGGCCGCGCAGTTCCTGCTGCGTCATCTTCGTCTTGCCGGCGAGATACGCGTCGTACTTGGACGAGAAGGGACTGAACTGCGGGGTGCGCTGGAACGCGGCCAGGGCTTCGGCGATGCGCGCGTAGGCCTGCTCGGTGTTGTCGAGCGCGCCCTTGCCGAACACACGGTCGAACTCGGGGCTGTAGGCCGCCCGGCGCACCTTCTCCACCACGCTTTGCTCGTCCGGGTTGGCCATTTCCAGCGGATTCAGGAACGGGCCCTTGGCCTGCTCCTCGAGGGTGGCGGCACGGCCGTCGAGAAACTGGCCGCCGACATACAGGCCTTCTTCCTTGTCGAAATGAAAGGCCGGGCTGAAGGCGGCATACATGGGCGTGGGTACGTTGCGGTTGCCAACGCGTCCGGGCAGGACGCCCTTCGACACCGGCAGCCGGCGGTCGGGGTCGGTGAAGGCCGCACTCGCGTCATGGCAGGTGGCGCAGGACTGCCCCGCGGGCGAGGACAGGCTGGGATCGAAGAACAGGGCCTGCCCCAGCTTCGCCTTCGCGGCCCGCGGGCTGTCCGGCGCGTTGTCGGCCGGCTTCTCGGCCAGTGCGGGAAGGATCAGCGCGGCAGCCACGGCACTGCCCAGAATCATCTTTTTCAACATGTTTTCAATCTCGCAAGCTTCAGAATCCCATCGTGGCACGCAGGCCCAGAATCGTGATGTCCCCGGCGGCACCATTGGCGCCCGGCCGGGAAATCCATTGTAAATCCGGCGTCAGTTCGAGGTGTTCGTTGACATGCCAGGCGTAGTACAGCTCGGCCAGGCGCTCGCCACCGCTTGCCGCGTAGCCGAAATCGGGGCCGTCTGCGCCGTCGGTGTCCAGGGTCGGGGCATCGGCCCGGAAGCTGTTGCTCGCACTGGGCCATCCGCCGGCCAAGCCCAGTCGATCCTTCTCCCGACCCCACGCCGCACCACTCAGTTCCATTCCCGCGGTGGCTGCCCGATTGAAGCGAACCCTGCCCTGAGTCGCATAGCCATAACGGGCGAACAGCGTGACCGTTTCCGTCACCTGCTGGTCCACACTCAGGCCCCAGCCGGAGTGCCGCTCGGTGCTGGAATCGGCCGCGTTGGCATACGGCGTGGCACGGCCGTTGGTCCAGGCATAGACACGGACATTGCCTGCCAGTCCATCGAGATACGGGTGCCCGGCTTCCAATTGCGCGATCACGAAAGGCTGGTCGAAGCTGTCCTTGAACGAGGCGCCCTCGCCCGCCCCGAAGGCACCCAGCGAAACGCCCCACCCGTCGCCGGCCGTGCCGTCGACGTGCCAGGCCAGACGCGCGCCCGGCGAGAAACCGTACGCATCCACGCCCGCCGCGCCGCCCGAATCCAGCAGGGGGTTGTGCACGAAGGCGTTGTTGAGGAAGCGCGACGACTCGTCGTCGGCGACCGCGTTCTGGTCGAAGAACACGAAGGGATCGATCTTGCCGAAGTTGATCTCCAGGTGCTGGCTCGCGTCTTCACGCGTTCCGTTCAGCGGCACATCCAGCTGATACCAGGCCTGGGCGAGAATGGCTGCAGCGTCATCCCCCTCGGTCAGCTGGAAGGCCGTGCTGTTGGGTGTGCTGCTGAACCCCGGGCGGGTAAAAGACAGCCCCTCGCCCTGCCCCAAGCGGAACTGGGCGAACAGATGGCCCTCGGCATCGCCGATTTCGCCACCCGGCAAGGTGACGGAAATGTCAGCCCGATAATTGAGCTGGCTATCCGATTCGTTCGTCTCGCCCGTCAACGCTTTCTGCGCCACCATCGTCATGGCCGCCCCCGCCGAAACACCTTCAACCATTTCGATCGCGCGTGCCTGCTTGCGCAGCGACAGCAATTCCACCTCCATGTCCTCCAGTCGGGAGGCCATGGCCTCTTCCTTCTCTTCGTGCTCGACCTCGGCCAGGCGGGTTTGAAGCTGCCGGTTGGCTGCCTCCAGTTGATCCAGACGCTGCACCAGCTGGCTCAATTCAGCCCGCATGGCGTCATCGTTTGGGGCTGCAAGTGCCGGCCAGGCGGGTAATACCAGAGCCACTGATATCAAGGTTTTTCTGAATTTCATTCGAACTTTTCCTGTGCAGTTACCTTGTTGCTGGCTACCGAGGCGGGAAAGCCCCCTGGCTGGCTAAAGCGTGAAAGATTTATTTGGTGAGAATCAGTTTGCCGTTTCGCGTCTGGCGTAACTGATAACGCTCTCCCCTATGCTCGATGAACACGACGTTCGACCGGCCGAACCAGTCCTGGGCGCGGATCAGCCTGGGCTCATGGCCCGCTTTCGGCAGCTCGCTCGACGGGCTCGGATGCGTTTGCGCTGTGTTCATGGCGCCATTCTAAATGAGAATGGTTGCTGTTTGCAACAATAACACAAGCGCTTCTGGATGCTATCGACGGGATACGGCCGTCTATATTGCAATTCGAATGAATGGATTGCTCATGCGGGATTCAATACGCAGTCTGGTCGGGCTCGGCGTCGCGCTTGCGATGACGTGCGGGACCGCCTGCGCCACGGAGGGAAACAAGGCCATGGAACTGACCTCGAGTGCATTCGCCCAGAATGCGGATATCCCCAGCCTGTATACCTGCGAAGGACGCGACCAATCGCCGCCGCTGACATGGTCCGGCGTGCCGACCGGCACCCAAAGCCTCGCGCTGATCGTCGACGACCCCGACGCCCCCGATCCCGCCGCGCCGAAGATGACCTGGGTGCACTGGGTGCTGTACAACCTGCCGCCCGACACCACCGGGCTTGCGGCCGGCGCATCGCGCACCCGCCTGCCCGCCGGTGCGCGAGAAGGCCTCAACGACTGGCCACGCGAAGGTTACGGTGGACCCTGCCCGCCCATCGGCCGCCACCGCTACGTCCACAAACTGTATGCGCTCGACACCGTGCTGCCGGTGCTGCGCCCGGCGACCAAAGCCTCGCTGGAAAAGGCGATGCAGGGGCATATCCTGGCGAAGGGGGAATTGGTGGGGTATTTCAGGAAGAAAAAATAAAGGCGTCTGCGGCGCAGCGGTCCGATTACAAGCTGCTTTGTACTGACTGACTCAAAACGGCCAGGAGCGGAAGTTCAGGTTGAGGTGCCCGACCGTCTCTTGTTCGGCCATTGCGGCCGGTGGGTTCTGGGCCGACGTGGTCCGGTGTGAGGTCTTGAGCAGTCACTGATCAGGAATGTGCCAGTGGCGACATCAGAACAGAAGTTCAGCTTGGGTTAGCTGTTGCTACTCGATCACATTTCCATCCATGTCTGTTCTGACAATAGCGCGACTGATCACCTTGGCACCGAACACGTTGTTTTCCCGGAACTTGAACAGGAACGTCATTCCGGTTCCGTCCTTGTTTGGACCGCCGCGTATCTCGATCAGCTCGAAGCTGTCGGGATCGTTAAGCGATTGCTTGAGCACATAGCGCGCATTGCTCGCTGCCTTTTCCGTCTTTTGCTCTAACGTTGGTGGTGGCGGTTCTGGCGTGAGGTGTTCTGCCATCGTCTTTAATTTCTGTGATGGTGCTGGAGGCGGTTCTGGCTTAAGGATAGCCATCGCCGTTAGTACGGTGATAGAGACAGAGCCAGCTATGACGATGGCTTTGATTGTGTTGTTCATTTCTGGCTCCTTCCAACGCGGTATCACCTCAGCATAGCTTCCGCAATGGCGGCCTTTTCCTCCCCCCGACGCCGGCTCGGGGCAATATCTGGTTGCCGTCGTGCGTCACATCCCGAACGTGCAGATCCACCAGATCGCAGCCACGCAGCTTGCTGTCGATCCGTCAGGTTGAACATAGCCAAGTCGCGAACTTGGTGTTCGTTTTGCAGGTGGATTCGGATGGCCCAGATGTCATTGGGCTTGAGTGGTGGTTTGGCCCGGCTAGCTTGCCCTTGTTCCAGGGTTCCCGGGATTGACGGGTTTCCATGTCAGATTCTTTCGTGGTTGAGGAAGTCTGATTGTGTTACAGAGCTGCGGACGGCGGCTTTCTGGCAAGATGCCGTATGCGTACTGTCGGCCAATAGCCGTCATTTCAGAATTTCTCCAACAGCAGACATTCTGTCCGGATTATCATTACAAATGCGAGCAGATAGCCGTCCTCAACACGCGTGCCCCTGAGCAATGACTGCCTTCATCTCACCTGAGCTCTTCCACTTTGTGGGCCATGCAAATCCAGACGATCATGAAGCAAACTTCGCGTTGCTGTGCCGTGTCCTTCAGGGGGGCTGCATTTCGCATGCGCCGCACACGAACGATTGGGGCGCTGTTTCCTATACCGTCGATTTGTCGAAGCGCCTTCACTTCGAGGAGCTTGTTGTACCTACGGTCACTTGCTACTGCGACATTCCACTTTCTTCCCTTGCCATTCACACAGCAAAATACGGTGCCTTTGGCCTGTCGCTCTCAAGACATCATCTGATCAAGTACGGTGCCCGCCCGGTCATTTACGTACCAGTCCGAGCAGACGATTGGGGAAACTCTCGCGGAGGTGGTACGGCAATCCTTTCGTCCCTGGAGGCGTCGTACCGAGGACTTATCTCCCAACTCGTTCCACCAGTGGTGGACACAGCTACTAGGTCAATGGCCCCAACGGATGAACCTAATACGCCTGAGGACGCGGCGCGCCATCTCAAACGGACTCTCGGTTTAGAGGTGCTAGCCTTCATCAAGCCGTACGACGCCACGCTTGATGAGGGAGATCCCAACTACTACTACGCGGAGCGCGAATGGCGGAAGTTTGGAAACATGCGCTTCGAGCCATTTGATGTAATCCATGTTGTCGTGCACCCGGAGTTCGTCGAGCGAGCAAGGGCAGAATTGCCTGGCTACACCGAAAGAATTTGCGGAGCTCCGCTCCGGTGATGACAACCCTTCCATCGAGCGGATGTCTTCCAGCGTGCTTCACACGCTTCCAGCCGCCGCTCATGTCAAACGTTGAACGTCTGCTTTTCAAACCGGCCAGCTTCCGCTTCGGGTCGTGAGTACGCGTTCGTTGTTTTGGAAAGCAGCCGTTCGGCGTGAATTTCTGATCAGTGACTGATCAAGACCGCATAGCGGACCAAGTTGGCTCAGAACCCGCCGGCCGCAATGGCCGACAAGCAGACGCTTGATGAAGTCAGCCTGAGTGACCGCATCGGGGCGCTTTCAGTCATTTCCCCCGCGCGGCCAACCACGCCCGCCATCCCCCGAATTCCGTGATGTCCCGCGCATCGGCCACGCCGATTCCCTCGCAAATAAACCCGTTCACAAACGACCCATCGACCAGTTCCAGCTTGCCGATGCCGAGCGGCGCGGGGATGCCGGCGACGAAGGAGCCGAACTGGCTGGCGGGCATTTCCCAGACTTCGCAGGCGATTGGTGCGCCGCCGCTTTCCACTTGGATGAGGCCGGGGCGCTTGCCGTCGGGCAGGGCGTAGAAGCGGTATTTGGGCGCGGTCTGCGTCGCACTTACCCAACGCGCATTGCGCTCGGTGAGCTGGTGATTGAGCGGCAGGCCGGAGAGGTGAGCGCCAACGACGGCGACGCGGACCTGGCCGTCTGGCAGCAGGTTCAAACGCTCGGCTGGCAGCAGCGCGAGATCCGTGGCGCCCAGTTTGCCGCCCAACGCCTGCTGCATTCTTGAGGCTAGATGCAACAGCGGGCCGTCCTGGTGCGGTTGCGAAATCAGGGTGACGCCGAACGGCAGGCCGTCGTTCTGGAACCCGGCCGGCACGGCGGTGGCGGCGAGGTCGAGCAGGTTCATGAAGTTGGTGTAGTAGCCCAGGTTGGCGTTGAGGCGGATGGGGTCGGCCTGCATCTCGTCCACGCGGTAGATCGTGCCGGCGGTGGGGGTGAGCATCACGTCGATGTCGTTCCACACTGCATCGCAAATTCGCTTGAACGCGCGCAATTTGTAGAGGTGGGCGAAGGTGTCGGCCGCGCTGATGTCGCGGCCGCCGGCAATGATCTCGCGCACCGGCGGAAAGACCTTGTCGGGCTGCGCGTCGAAAAAGTCGCGGATGGCGAGGTAGCGCTCGGCGACCCAGGGGCCGCCGTAGAGCAGGCGTGCGGTTTCGAGGAAAGGGGCGAAGTCGATTTCGACCGCTGTGCCGCCGAGCGCCTGCATGCGTCCCACCGCTTCGCCGAACAGACGCTCAGCCTCGGCGCTGCCGAAGAATTCCAGGTCCTTCTGCATCGGCACGCCGAAACGGAAACCGGCCGCGCGGCCGAAATCGAATCCGTATGGCGCCAGCGGGCGCGAGTATTCGTCGTCGGCATCGAAGCCGGCGGCCACCGCCAGCACGCGCTCGGCGTCCTCGGCAGTGAGTGCAAAGATCGACACCGCATCGAGCGAGCGGCAGGCGGGCACCACGCCGCGCGTGGACAGCGCGCCGCAGCTCGGCTTGTGGCCGACCAGGTTGTTGAACGCGGCGGGCACGCGGCCGGAGCCGGCGGTGTCGGTGCCGAGCGAGAAGCTCGCCAGCCCCAGCGCCACGGCGACGGCCGAACCGGAGCTGGAACCACCGGAAATGAAGTCCGGGTTGAAGGCGTTGCGGCAGGCGCCGTAGGGCGAACGGGTGCCGTTCAGGCCCGTGGCGAACTGGTCGAGGTTGGTCTTGCCCAGCGGAATCGCGCCGGCGTCGATCAGGCGCTGCACCACCGTGGCATGTCGTTCCGGCGTGTAGGCAAATTCGGGGCAGCCCGCGGTGGTGGGCAGGCCGGCGAGATCGATGTTGTCCTTGATGGCGAAGGGAATGCCATAGAGCGGCAGGCTGGCGATGTCCCGGCCTTCGAGGTTTCTCGCATAGGCACGCAAGGCGTCGTCGTCGAGGCGACTGATCCAGATGCGGTGGTTGTCCTCGCCGGCCATGCGGGCGAGCAGGTCGTCCACCAGTGCAAGCGGGGTGAGTTCGCCGGACTGATAGCGCTGGCGCAGGGTGGCGATGTCGAGGCTTATGGCTTGGGTCATGACACTTACTCGGTTGATCGTTGCTCTGTCGTCACCCCGGCGAACGCCGGGGTCCAGTTTAATTGGGCTGGATTCCGGCGTGCACCCGCAAGGGGTAGGCCATGGTTGTAAAGCCGCTAAAGCGGCAACAACCATGCACCGCCGGAATGACGGACGCGGGAGTTCTATTCAGCTACCAGCACCAGCAGGTCCTGGCCGGCGGAGACCTGCCCGCCTTCGCGGCAGAACACCTTGTGGATGCGGCCGTCGCAGGGCGCCATCACCGCGAACTCCATCTTCATCGATTCGACGATGACGAGCGGGTCGCCCTGCTTCACGGCGGCGCCCTCCTCCACTTCCACCTTCCACACGTTGCCGGCGACGTGGCTGGCGATGGCGCGGCCGTTTTCGGGGAGGTCGAGTTCGCTGTCTGGCGCAGCTTCGGCCACGGTGAGATCGCTGGCGTAGTCGGCCTGGCCGCTGACGCGCCAGCGTTCGCGCTCGGCGTCGAACGAGGCCTGCTGCTGCGTCTTGAAAGCACCGATGGACTCGCTGTTGTCAGCGAGGAAAGCGTTGTAGTCCCTGAGACTGAAGGTGGTTTCCTCGATCTTCAGCTGGTAGCGCCCGAGCGGGAAATCCTCGCGGATTTTCAGCAGTTCTTCCTCGCTCACCGGGAAGAAGCGCACCTGGTCGAAGAAACGCAGCAGCCACGGCTTGCCCTCGGTGAAGTCGCGGGTTGCTCGCCAGCGGTTCCACATCTGCAGCGTGCGGCCGACGAACTGGTAGCCGCCGGGGCCTTCCATGCCGTACACGCACATATAGGCGCCGCCGATGCCGACGGCGTTTTCCGGGGTCCAGGTGCGGGCGGGGTTGTACTTGGTGGTGACGAGGCGATGGCGCGGATCGACGGGGGTCGCCACCGGCGCGCCGAGGTAGACGTCGCCCAGGCCCATCACCAGGTAGCTGGCGTCGAAGACGATGCGTTTCACTTCTTCTATGGATTCGAGCCCATTGATGCGGCGGATGAACTCGATGTTGCTCGGGCACCAGGGCGCGTCCTTGCGCACCGACTGCATGTATTTCTCGATCGCGAGTTTGGTTGCCGCGTCGTCCCACGACAGGGGGATGTGCACGATGCGGGTCGGCACCTGCATGTCCTCGATCGCGGGCAGCGCCTTTTCCGCGGCCCGCAGCAGTTCCATCAATACCGACAGCGGCAGCACGCGCGAATCGTAGTGCACCTGCAGCGAGCGGATGCCGGGGGTGAGGTCGAGGATGCCCGGCACGGCGTCGGCCTGCAGCTTTGTCATCAGCGCGTGCACGCGGAAGCGCAGGTTGAGGTCGAGCACCAGCGGACCGTATTCGATGAGCAGGTATTTGTCGCCGGCGCGGCGGTAGGCGACGGCGACTGGGTTGTCGGTTTCGGGGATGCGGTGAAGGACGGGTTCGGCGAGTGCGTCGTCATTCCGGTCTGCGGCGGACCCCTCTGTCGTCATCCCGGCGGACGCCGGGATCCAGTTTTGATCTTCTGGATTCCGGGTCGCAGCCCGGAAAGACAATGTAGCGATGGCGGCATCCTGCTCCGCCTCCATGCGCTCGGCCTGCGCCTGCGACAAGCGCTTGAAACGCACCGTGTCACCGGGGCGCAGCTGGCCCATCTTCCACAGTTCGGCCTGCACGATGGTGGCCGGGCAGACGAAGCCGCCGAGGCTGGGGCCGTCAGGGCCCAGGATCACCGGCATGTCGCCGGTGAAGTCGACCGCGCCGATGGCATAGGCGTTGTCGTGGATGTTGGACGGATGCAGGCCGGCTTCGCCGCCGTCCTTGCGCGCCCACTGCGGCCGCGGTCCGATCAGGCGCACGCCGGTGCGGCTGGAGTTGTAATGCACCTCCCAGTCGGTGGCGAAGAACATCTCGATGTCGGCGTCGGTGAAAAAATCCGGCGCGCCGTGCGGGCCGTAGAGCACGCCGATTTCCCAGGCGTGGGCGTAGGCGGGGGGATTGTCATACCGGCGGATGCCGGTATCCAGTTGATTGAGCTGGATACCGGCATTCGCCGGTATGACGGCAGAGGGGATATGCAGCACGTCACCCACTCTTAATGTGCGCCCGGCGTGGCCGCCGAACTGGCCGAGGGTGAAGGTGGCCTTGCTGCCGAGATAGTCCGGCACGTCGAAGCCGCCGCGCACCGCGAGATAGGCGCGGCAGCCGGTGTCCTGGATCGCGCCGAGTTTCAGGATCAAACCGGCTTTCACCGCATGCGCCGCCCAGTTTGCGAGCGGCTGCCCGTCCAGCTCGGCGCCCATGTCGGCACCGGCGAGCGCGATCCGCGCGTCGCAGTTGAAGCGCAGCGTGGGGCCGGCCACCGTCAGTTCGAGTGCAGCCGTGCCTTCGGCATTGCCGACCAACTTGTTGGCGAGGCGCAGGGCCAGTGCGTCCATCGGCCCGGACGGCGGCACGCCGACATCCCAGTAGCCGGTTCGCCCCGGCCAGTCCTGGATGCTGCTCTGTACGCCGGGCTCGATGACGTCGAGAGTTGCCGGGCGGTAGTGGAAGGCGTTGAGGTAGCGCGTGGTCTGGCGCCCTTCCATGAACACCGCATCGCGCACGACCTGGGCAAGGTAGCCGAGGTTGGTTTCGATGCCGGCGACGCGCGTATTGGCCAGCACCTGCTGCATTTTTTCCAACGCCTCGGCGCGGTCGCGTCCCTTGACGATGATCTTGGCGACCATCGGATCGTAGAACGGCGGCACCTCGCTGCCGCGTTCGACCCAGGTCTCGATGCGCACGTCATCCGGGAACAGCACTTCGGTCAACACGCCCGCGGCGGGCTGGAAGTCCTTGCCCGGGTCTTCAGCGTAGAGGCGCACCTGCATCGACGCGCCCACGGGTTCTGCCTTGAATCCTGCGAGATCGAGTTCTCCGGCAGCCTGCTTAACCATCCACTCGACCAGGTCGACGCCGGTGACTTCCTCGGTGACGCCGTGCTCGACCTGCAGCCGCGTGTTCACTTCCAGGAAGTAGAACTGACCGCTCAAGGTGTCGTAGACGAACTCGACCGTGCCGGCGGAGCGGTAGCCGACCGCTTCGCCGAGGCGCACTGCGGTAGCGAGCAATTGTTCGCGTTGCATATCGGTGAGGCCCGGCGCCGGGGTTTCCTCGATCACCTTCTGGTTGCGCCGCTGCACCGAGCAATCCCGCTCGCCCAGCGCGACCACGTGCCCCTTGCCATCGCCGAAGATCTGCACTTCGATATGGCGCGCGTGCTCGACGTATTTCTCGAGGAAAATGCCCGCTTCCTTGAAGTTGGCGCGCGCCAGCCGCTCGACCGACTGGAAGGCTTCCACCAGTTCGTCGGCGCTCCAGATCAGGCGCATGCCGATGCCGCCGCCGCCGGCGGTGCTCTTCAGCATCACCGGGTAGCCGATGCGCGCCGCTTCGGCCTGGGCGTGGCCGGCATCGCTCAAGAGGCCGGACCCGGGCAGGAGCGGCACCTTGTTGTGCTCGGCGAGATCGCGCGCGGTGTGCTTGAGGCCGAAAGCGCGCATCTGCTCCGGGCTCGGCCCGATGAAGGCGATGCCGGCCACGGCGCAGTCCTCGGCAAAGCCGGGGTTCTCGGACAGAAAGCCGTAGCCGGGGTGGATGGCCTGGGCACCAGTGGCCTTCGCGGCTTCAAGAATCTTCTCGGCGCGCAGGTAGCTCTGCGCCGCAGGCGCCGGTCCGATTTCCATGGCCTCGTCGGCGAGCCGCACGTGCAGCGAATGACGGTCCGCCTCGGAATAGACGGCGACCGACTTCACCCCCATGCGGCGCAAGGTGCGGATGATGCGGCAGGCGATGGCGCCGCGGTTGGCGATGAGAACCTTGTCGAACATGCAATCTCCGGCGGGTCGTCCCGCTTCATTCAACGCGGCGGGTCGTCCCGCCGTCAGTTATTTCCTCCGGTCCGTCACTCCGGCGGAAGCCGGAGTCCAGTGCGTACAACTGGATTCCGGCGTGCGCCGGAATGACCAATTACTGCGCGTCCCAGATCAGCACCCGCACCGGCGTCGGGTTGTAGGCGTTGCACGGATTGTTGAGCTGCGGGCAGTTGGAGATGAGGCACAGCACGTCCATCTCGGCGCGCATCTCGACGTATTTGCCGGGCGCGGACACGCCGTCGGCGAAGGTCAGCCCGCCCTCGGGCGTCACCGGCACGTTCATGAAGAAGTTGATGTTGCTGGTGATGTCGCGCTTGGTGAGGCCGCCGTCATAGTGCGCGAGCGCGTGCAGGAAGCTGTCGCGGCAGGAGTGCATCGGCCGCTTGTTCAGTGCATATCGGACGGTGTTGCTCTCGCACGAACAGGCGCCGCCGAGCGTGTCGTGACGGCCGCAGGTGTCGGCGGTGATCGTCAGCATCACCCTGCCTTCGGTCGACATCAGCTGCGTGCCGGCGGTGAGATAGAGCGCGCCCTGCGCACGCACGGTGTCGGCGGCGCTGTAGCGCTCTTCGGGGTCGCGCGCGTTGAAGAACAGGGTGTCGACCGCCTGGTTGCCTTCGAGGTCGAGGATGCGGAAGACCTGGCCTTTCCTGATTTCGTGGATCCATGGGTCGCCGGCATCAACGACGGCGTTATAGACGGCGGTCTTGGGATCGAAGGGGCTTTCGACGAGGTTGAAGGTGCTCATGTCCGGCCTCAGCGATAAAGGATTTCGGTTTGATAGAAGCCGCGCTGGTTCTCGGCACACGCATTGCGGCAGACGTCGTCCGCGCCGGGCGTACCGGTCTTCCACGCGGTGAGCATGACGTCGCCCGGCGCATAGTCGGGGCGCGGGTCGAGCGGGTGCGGGGCGGCGGACAGCACCACCAGCACGTTCATCTCGAAGCGCAGGTCGATAGTCGCGCCGGGGCACGAATTCGCTTCGTCGAACTGCAGCCGGCCGGCCTCGTCGGCGACGACCTTGCTGAAGAAGTTGACGTTCGGCACCATATCGCGCTTGCCAAGCCCCCACTTGCCGAGCTCCACCAGCAGGCCGTCGCGGCCGTTGCGGTGCATGGCGTTGCGATGGGTCTGGTAGGTGGCCTCGCCGTACTTCGCCTTCATCATCTCGGCATTGGAGACGCCGCACACGGTGTCGTGCCAGCCGCAGCTGTCGTTGATCACCGAGCACAGCACGTGGCCCATGTCGGAGTAGCAGACGTGGCCGGTGGTGAGGTGCGCGGTGTGCTGCGCCTTCAGGGTGTCGGGCATGTTGTAGCGCTCGAGCTTTTCCTCGGCGTTGTAGAACAGCGCCGAGACGTTGGCGCGGCCGCTGAGATCGGTAAGCCTGAGCGCGTTGCCGCGGCGCAGGATGCCCGACCAGTGGCAGCCGCCGGGAAGCAGCTCTTCCCAGAGAAACAGGTCGGGTGGTAAGGGATTTAGCGTTTGTGCCATGTGACGTCCAGTCGATGAGTTGAGTGCCCGTTCAAGCCACGGTCGAGAGATTCAACTGATCCAGCATGTCCTGGTCGGTCTTCATGCCCGAGGTCTCGCGGATGCGGGCCAGGATTTCCTTTTTCAGGCGCAGGAATTCCGGGGTGTGCTTCATGTCCTGCTCGCGCTCGGCCGGCAGCGGCACCTCGTAGATGGTGTCGATGCGGCCGGGGCGCGGCGCCATCAGCACGACGCGATCGGCGAGGTAGATCGCCTCCTCGACGTCGTGGGTGACGAAGGCGAGCGTGGGCTTTTCCAGCCGGTGCACGTGCAGGATGAGGTCGTGCATGACTTCGCGCGTTTGCGCGTCGAGCGCGCCGAAGGGCTCGTCCATCAAGAGGATCTGCGGCCGACCCATCAATGCACGGGCGATGGCGACGCGCTGCTGCATGCCGCCCGAGAGCTGGTTGGGCCAGGCGTCCGCTGCGGGTGTCAGCCCCATCAGCGCGAGCAGCGCATCGGCACGGCCGGAGGCCGCCTCGACGTCGGCCTCGCTGATATTCTCGCGGCCGTGCCGCAAACGCCGGCTGAACTTGATGTTCTCCATCACCGTGAGCCAGGGGTAGAGGCTGTAGTGCTGGAACACCATGGCGCGGTCGGCGCCGGGGCCCAGGATGGTCTGGTCGTCGACGCGCACGTCGCCGGCGGTGTGGTATTCGAGCCCGCCGATGATGCGCAAGAGCGTCGACTTGCCGCAGCCGGAGGCGCCGACGAAGGTGACGAATTCGTTGTCGGCGATGTCGAGGCTGACGTCCTTCAGCGCCTCGACTTGGTGGCGGCCTTCGCCGAACACCTTGCCGACCTGCCGGATGGAAATTTTCGGCGTGCTCATGATTTGAGATGGAGCCAGGGGAAGGCCTTGCGGTGTGCAAGGCGGAACAGCTGATCCATGACCAGGCCGATGAGACCGATCAGGATGATGCCGACGAAGATCTTGTCGGTCTGCAGAAAGCGCTGCGCCTTCAGGATGGAATAGCCAATGCCGGAGTTGGCGGCGACCAGCTCGGCCACCACCAGATAGGTCCAGGCCCAGCCCATGGTGACGCGCAGGGTGTCGAGCAGCGCCGGCTTGGCGGCCTGGAAGATCACCAGGTTGATGGTCTCGCCCTTCTGCGCGCCCATGGTCTGCGCCGCCTCGATCTGCGCCAGCGGCACGCGGCGCACGTCCTCGGCCATCATCAGCACCATCTGGAAGAAGGTGCCGATGAAGATGATGGCGATCTTGGACGACTCCTCGATCCCCACCCACAGCATCACCAGCGGGATGAAGGCGACCGCCGGCATGTAGCGGATGAAGTCGGTAAGCGGCTCCAGCACCGCCTGCACCGGGCGGAAGGTGCCGATCATCAAGGCAAGCGGCAGTGCCAGGGTGGCCGAAACGAGGAAACCGATGGTGACGCGATAGATGCTGATGCCCATGTCGGCCATCAGCTCGTCTTCCACGTACCACTTGATCAGGCGGTTGAAGACATCGACCGGGCCGGGCAGGAAGACCTTGTCCACCGCCGCCCCGCTCGACACGATCCACCACAGGCCCAGCGGCACCAGCAGGCCGAGCGCGGCGAACAGCCAGTACTGGTTCCTGGACAGCGGCCCGCGGATCGCCCACATGCCGGGTCTGCCAGACCTGGACGTGGCGCGGGGCGGTCGGTTGCCGGGGCTGGATGGCATCGTCATGTCTCCCGTTTTCTGACCTGATGCTTACTTGACGCCAGCCACTTCCTTCACCAGCGAGGCGTCCAGGCCCTTGGCGAAGTCGACCTTGCCTTCCATCAGCTTGTTGTCGAGCAGGAACTTGGAAATGGTCGGCGCCGCGCCCAGCAGCGAGGTGGGGTCAGTCGCCGGGCCGAAGGCCTGGAGGTTGGCTTTCTGGTCGAAGAACTTCGTACCCGGCAGGAAGACCTTGTATTCCTTGGCATCCATGCCAACCACCTTGGACATGATCTTCGCCGCTTCATCGGGGTTGCTGCGCAGGAAAGCCTCGACGTCGTACCAGGCCTTGACCATGCCGACGAAGTCACGGCGTTTGGCCTTGAGCGACTTCTCCTGCACCACCAGCATGTCGGGCACCATGCCCGGCAGGTCCTTCGAGGTAAACAGCGGCGTGCCCTTGCCGCTGGCCTGGATGGTGTTGATCCAAGGGTTCCACACCACGGCTGCGTCGACGCGACCGGCCATGAAGGCGGCCGCGGCGTCGCCGGCGGAGAGGTTGACCACGTTCACGTCCTTCAGCGTCATGCCGTTCTTGGCGAGCGCCATGGTGAGAATGAAGTGCGACACGCTGTATTCCTCCAGCGCAATCTTCTTGCCCTTCAGGTCCTTGAACGACTTGATCTTGGGGCCGACCATCAGCGCGTCGTTGCCGGCCGAGTTGTCGTTGACCAGGATGGTCTTCAGCGCGATGCCCTTGGCCAGCGGCGCCATGGTGTCGCCCCAGGTCTGCGAGTTGCCATCGAGCTGGCCGGCGGACAGTGCGCTGATCGAATCGGTGTAGTTGGCGAACCAGACCAGCTTGACGTCGGCGCCGTGCTTCTTGAAGAAGCCCTTCTGCTCGGCGACGTACCAGGCCACCCAGCCCGGCCAGTCGGACACGCCGATCTTGACTTCGGCTTGCGCCGTCAGAGGTTGCGTCAGCAGGGCAAAACCGATACTGGCGATGAGGGTACGGGTAAGGCGCGCGATTTTCATGTGAAGCTCCTAAATGGAAGGCCAAAGTCGAGTCCGGAGAAAGCGTCGCGCAATCGCTGTCTCCCGGGCTTTTGTCCCTCCGTGGAGCCCCGCCTGAGCGGTGCCGGCAGCTCTCGGACCAGACATCTCAGAAGAGACCGGAACCCTAGCCACACATCGCGGTTCATGCAGGCGACGTGCGCCGCTTTTCCCGTTACTGAATGACTAGCAATGGCTATGCCAAGCCGGACAAGTGAACGCAAGCCATTGAATATAGTTTGATTTATTTAATAGAAGGGTGAGCTGAGCGGCTTTACCCACGAACCTGAAGTCCATCTTGGTGCATTCCATCTTCACCTTGCACCAATACGGTTCCAGGAGCATGCGCTTCACATGCGCGGAATTGATCACGAAGGACGCACAATCCAGACCTGATTCTCACCTGCTAGCAGGTTGCCAGCTTGTAGCTCTTGGCAGTTGGAACGAAAAAAACCGGCGGGTTCTTATGCTTTGTCCAACATCAGCCGTCGCGCACCCAGCCGCGTGGGCTGCCACTCCAGCCGGTCATAGAAGGCCAGTGCCGGTGTGTTGTCGAGGTCGGCGAGTAGTTGCGCGCGGACGGCGCCCTGGGCGCGCGCCCAGGCCAGCACTGCGTCGAGCAGCGCGCGTCCCAGGCCTTTACCGCGCCAGTCTTCGAGTATCACCACGTCCTCGATCCAGGCCGAGGGTGCGCCTTCCGCAGTCGAAATCACCAGTTGTGCCGTAGCCATGCCGACGGCACGCGAGGCTTGGTCGCGGGCGATCGCGATGTGGCCGCCGGGCGAGGCGAGCAGAGCAGCCAACCCGCGGCGCTGCTTGTCCGGGTCCGGGGTGAAGTCCTGCTCGATGGAGAACAGCACCGCGAGCAGATCGATCAGTTCGGGAATGTCGGCTTCGCTGGCCGGCGTGATCCGGACGTCCTTCATGTTTCGACCGGCGTGGGGTAGACGATGGTGGCGAGGAAGCGGATCGGCACTTCGATCAGTTTTTCCGGGCCATGCGGCACTTCGCCGCGAAAGCTCAGCGCATCGCCGGGGGTGAGCAGGTAGGTGTGCTGACCGTGGCGGTATTCCATGCGGCCTTCCAGCATGTAGAGGAACTCGGTGCCGGGGTGCTCGAAAACGGGGAAGGTGGCGTCCTGCGAATCGATGGTGATGAGGAAGGGCTCGAACACCTTGGTCGGCCCCTGGTCGTAGGCCAGCAGATGATAGGTGTGGCCGCGCTTGGTGCCGCGCCGCACGACTTCCATGCCTTCGCCCTTCTTCACCAGCTGGGCGCTGCCTTCCGGCACGTCGTAGTTGCGGAACAGGACGGACAGGGAGACGCCGAGCGCGTGCGCCAGACGGTTCAGGGTTTCCAGGCTGGTCGCGGTCTGTGCGTTCTCGATCTTGGACAACATGCCGCGGCTGATGCCGGCCCGATCCGCCACGTCGGCGATGGTCAGGCCGTGGCGTTGGCGCAGGTCGCGGATCGCGTTGCCCAGATAGCGCTCCAGCGCGCCGGAAGCGGCGTCTGGCGCGTCGGTTTCCAGGAGGTCGGGTGGGGTATCCATGGATGGATTATGGCATGGAGGAAATATTCACACAAAGAAAAATAGTTGACTCTTGTTAATCGTATGATGCATGATGTGAACTAATGTTTCGTTGTGAGAAATATCGGATGCCCTCCGCCCGCCGCTACACCCTGACGCTGACCTGCCCCGACCGGGTCGGCATCGTCGCCGCCGTCAGCAGCATGATCGCGCAGCATCAGGGCTGGATCGTCGAGGCCAGCCATCACGCCGACGAGCCGGCCCAGCGCTTTTTCCTGCGCCAGGAAATCCGCGCCGACTCGCTGCCATTCGATGTCGCCGCACTGCGCGAGAAGTTCGCGCCGATTGCCGCCGAGTTCGACATGGACTGGCGCATCAGCGATTCGGCGGTGAAAAAGAGGGTGGTGGTGATGGTGTCGAAGCAGGAGCACTGCCTCTACGATCTCCTGGCCCGCTGGCAGTCGAAGGAGCTGGACATCGACATTCCCTGCGTGATTTCCAACCACGAAACTCTCCGCGGCTTCGTCGAATGGCACGGCATTCCCTTCCACCATGTGCCGGTCATGCCGGACAACAAAGACGCCGCCTATGCCGAAGTGCAGCGCCTGTTCGAGGAAGCGCGCGGCGACACCATGGTGTTGGCGCGCTACATGCAGATTCTGTCGCCCGGGCTGTGCCGCGCCTATCCGGGGCAGATCATCAATATCCACCACAGCTTTTTGCCCAGCTTCGTCGGCGCGCGGCCCTATCACCAGGCCTTTGACCGCGGCGTCAAGCTCATCGGGGCGACCTGCCACTACGTCACCGAGGCACTCGACCAGGGGCCGATCATCGATCAGGACGTGATCCGCATCGATCACTCGGATTCACCCGAGGACATGGTGCGCTACGGCAGGGACATCGAAAAAACGGTGCTGGCGCGCGGCCTGCGCTACCACCTGGAAGACCGCGTACTGGCCCACGGCAACAAGACCGTGGTGTTCCGCTAGGAGACCCTCATGCCCTGGAGACTGCTGCGCTTCGCGCTCTCGAACAAGCACCCGGAACCGCGCATGTTCACGCGCCACGACCAGCTCAAGCCGGCGTACGACGTCGTCATCATCGGCGGCGGCGGCCACGGTCTCGCGGCGGCCTACTACCTCGCGCGCGACCACGGCATCACCAATGTCTGCGTGCTGGAGAAGGGCTACCTCGGCGGCGGCAACACCGGTCGCAACACCACCATCATCCGCTCCAATTACCTGACGCCCGAAGGCGTGAAGTTCTACGACGAATCGGTGCGCCTGTGGCAGGACCTCTCCACGGATTTCGACCTGAATCTTTTCTACTCGAACCGCGGCCACTTCACCCTGGCGCACACCGACGCGGCGCTGCGCACCAGCCGCTGGCGCGCCGAGGTGAACAAGCACTACGGCATCGAATCGGAGGTGGTCGGCACCGAGGCGGTGAAGAAGGCGGCGCCGATGATCGATCTGTCCTGCGGCGGCCACGCGCCCATCCTCGGCGCGCTCTATCACGCGCCCGGTGCGGTGGCGCGCCACGACGCCGTGGCCTGGGGCTACGGCCGCGGCGCCGACATGCGCGGCGTGGAAATCCACCAGCGCACCGAAGTGCTCGGCATCGACGTGGCCGGCGGCAAGGTCACCGGCGTGCGCACCAATCGCGGCAACATTTCCACCGGCAAGGTGCTGTGCGCGGTCGCCGGCTCGACGCCGCGCGTCCTCGACATGGTGGGCATCCGCTCGCCGATCACCATCCATCCGCTGCAGGCCATGGTCAGCGAGCCGCTCAAGCCCTGGCTCGATCCCATCCTGGTGTCCGGCAGCCTGCATGTCTACATCAGCCAGTCGGCGCGCGGCGAACTGATCATGGGCGCCTCGCTCGATCCCTACGAGGTGCAGAGCACGCGCTCGACCTTCGACTTCCCCGAAGGCCTATCGGCGCACATGCTCGACATGTTCCCCTTCCTGTCGAACGTCAAGGTGATGCGCCAGTGGGCCGGCATGGCCGACATGACGCCGGACTTCGCGCCCATCATGGGCAGGACGCCGGTCGAAGGCTTCTATCTCGACGCCGGCTGGGGCACCTGGGGCTTCAAGGCGACGCCGGTGTGCGGCAAGACCATGTCGTACACCGTCGCCAACGACCGTGACCATGAACTCATCACCGGTTTCACCCTCGACCGCTTTCGCAATTTTGAATTGACCGGCGAAAAAGGCGCCGCCTCGGTAGGCCACTGACCATGAAGATCATGACCTGTCCCGTCAACGGCCCGCGCGCCATTTCCGAATTCGCCTACGGCGGCGAGATCCGGCCGATGCCCGACCCGGCTACCTGCAGTGACGATGCCTGGGCCGACTACATTTTCAACCGCAACGGATCGCCGGGGGTGAAGCGCGAATGGTGGTGCCACACGCCTT